>Ga0182018_10002590_pt1 | contig 17747 bp, 17 predicted proteins | sample 812P2MmetaG_FD_120490 | JGI IMG/M metagenome (GOLD analysis project Ga0182018, IMG submission 120490) | Permafrost microbial communities from Stordalen Mire, Sweden - 812P2M metaG | ecosystem: Environmental > Terrestrial > Soil > Wetlands > Permafrost | place: Sweden: Stordalen | collected... | reverse complement strand
TCCATTATCCGAGCGACACCAGCGTCCCCACCCGGTGGCCTGAATCTGGCCCGAAGGGAGGCTGGTGTCGCCGTTTTGTTTTTGGCGTCGATCTTGGCGCAGAGTCTCGGCCGGATCGATTGGCGCCGTGCGGATCGCGCCACACGGCCTCCTCGTGCAGTCTCTGCAAAATAGATGGACATCCCACACAACTTTGAAAAAGTCGCCCGAAGGCGGCTTGCAGCCAGGATTGGCTGCCCCGCGGCCTGTCCCTTGGACAATACAGTGTTCGAAGCCAATCGCGTCGCCTCGACCCCCCTGCCATGCTCTGCCGGGCTTCGCCGCCGGCCCGGATTTCCAAAGAGGACTACTCCACCGCCCCCTGACGCCACCCCCCCAAACCATTTCAGACCATTTCGTGTCAGAATAGTGGGTTCCGGACGCACGTGCGGTTCAGGCCCGGTGTGCGCTGTGGGACTGGTTTGCCGGTTCAGTTGCGAAAACTGCGCAAAGCTCGCTAAAATCAACGCGTTCGTAATAGATCCCAGGAGGATTCATGGCTGTTGAGCAGAAGGTGAAGCAGATCATTGTCGAGCAGCTCGGCGTCGACGAGAGCCAGGTGGATAGCAACGCGTCCTTCGTTGACGATTTGGGCGCCGATTCGCTGGATATCGTCGAGCTGGTAATGGCGTTTGAAGAGGCGTTCGAATTGGAGATTCCCGACGAAGACGCCGAAAAGATCACTACCGTGAAGGACGCCGTCGATTACATCGAAGCCAAGACGACCAAGAAATAACCGCTTTTCTCATCAAGGGGAACAAGTTTGACGCGAAGAGTGGTAGTGACGGGCGTCGGTCTGCTGACGCCGCTTGGCATTGGAACCGAAGCAACCTGGGAGGCGATCCGCGCGGGGAAGTCCGGCATTGGCCCCATCACGCAGTTCGATGCGACCGCCTTCTCCTGCCGGATTGCCGGAGAAGTGAAGGGCTTCGACCCGTCCAACTATATCGAAAAAAAAGAAATCAAGAAGATGGGGCGATTCATCCACTTCGCCGTCGCGGCGGCGGACTTCGCCCTGAAGGGTTCCGGCCTGAAGGTCACGCCGGAAATCGCCGAGCAGGTGGGCGTATACATCGGCAGCGGGATCGGCGGGTTCGAGGTGATCGAGCGCGAACACAAGACCCTGCTGGAACATGGCCCGCGGCGCATCTCGCCGTTTTTCATCACAGCCACCATCATCAATCTGGCTTCCGGCTACGTTTCGATCCGCGCGGGCGCCAAAGGGCCGAATTGCGCGAGCGCCACGGCTTGCACCACCAGCGCCCATTCCATCGGAGATTCCTACCGCATGATTCAGCGCGGCGATGCCGATGCCATGATCTGCGGCGGCGCTGAGGCCGCTGTTACCCCTATGTCGATCGGCGGGTTCGCCGCCATGCGCGCGCTTTCCACCCGCAATGACGAACCGGAACGGGCATCGCGCCCCTGGGACCAGGACCGCGACGGCTTCGTAGTGGGCGAAGGGGCCGGCATTCTGGTTTTGGAAGAGCTGGAAATGGCGCGCGCCCGCGACGCCCGGATCCTGGCGGAAGTGGTGGGGTACGGCATGAGCGCCGACGCCTACCACGTGACCGCTCCACCGGATGACGGCGACGGCGCCTTCCGCGTAATGCGCAACGCGTTCCGCGACGCGCACATTGAACCGCACCAGGTGGACTACATCAACGCCCATGGCACTTCCACCGAAGTGGGCGACCGCGCCGAAACCATGGGCATCAAGCGGGCGTTCGGCGAGCACGCATACAAGGTGGCGGTGAGTTCCACCAAGTCGATGACCGGTCACCTTCTGGGCGGCGCGGGCGGCCTGGAAGCGGGCATCAGCGTGATGGCCATTCGCGATCAGATCGCGCCGCCGACGATCAATCACGAGAACCCCGACGAAGGGTGCGATCTGGATTACGTGCCGCTGACCGCGCGCCGCATGAAGATCGAATATGCCCTCTCCAACAGCTTCGGCTTCGGAGGGACCAACGGGTGTCTGATTTTCAGGAAATACTCGGAATAGGGTTTGTGGGGCAAGATCGCCCGCGGGCGGAGTTCCGCAAATTAAAGCAGGTAGCCATGAAAATCGTCGTTGCCATCAAGCAGGTTCCCGCGCGCGATTCGCAATTGCGCATCGCGTCCTCCGGAAAGTGGATCGAGGAAGCCGATCTCTCCTACGAAATCAACGAGCCGGACGCGTACGCCCTGGAAGCCGGCCTGCAACTCAAGGAGCGGAACGGCGGCGAAGTAGTGGCTCTGTGCGCCGGGCCGGCGCGCGCCGCGCAGACCATCCGCGAAGCGCTCGCCAAGGGCGCCGACCGCGCCATCCACATCGAAGAAGACCTGGCGGCGTTCGATCCGCTGGCCGCCGCGCGATTGCTGGCTGCCGCGGTGAAGGGCGAAGGCGCGGACCTGATCCTCACCGGGCTGCAATCCGACGACCTGGGTTACGGACAAACCGGCGTGATCCTGGCGGAGCTGCTTGGCATGCCGCACGCCACCCTCATCATGCAGGTGGAAAAAAGCGCGGGCGGCATCCGCGTGAAGCGCGAGCTGGAGGACGGCTGGTTTCAGCACGTGGAAATGCCGCTGCCGGCGCTGCTCACGATTCAATCCGGCATCAGCAAGCTGCGCTATGCGACCCTGATGGGCATCAAGAAGGCCAAGAGCAAGGAAGTGCGGCGCGTCACGGCGGAGAGCCTGGGCGTCGCCGCCGCGGCGTCCAGCGTGGTGCTGGAGCGAATCTATCTGCCGGAGCGCAACAAGCGCACGCAGCTTTTCGGGGGCAGTCCCAAAGAAGCGGCGGCGCAACTGGTGGAAAAACTGAAATTCGAGGCGCGCGCGATATGAGGATCCTGGCAGTTTTGGAACAGCGGTCGGGCCAGTGGAACCGCATGTCGTTCGAGACGCTGGCGGCGGCGCAGCAGATGGCGCAAGAGCTGGGCGTCACGGCGTGCGCGGCGGTGCTGGGCCAGGGCATCGAGGCGCTGGCGGGCGAACTGGCGTCGAAGCGTCTCGAAAGAGTTTACGCCGTCGAACACGAGCTGTTGCAGCACTACACGCCGGACGCATATTGCGTGGCGCTGGGCCAGCTCGTCGCGCGATTCCACCCCGATCTCCTGCTCTTCCCGCACACTTACCAGGTGCGCGATTTCCTGCCCAAGCTGGCGACTGCGTTGCACCGCGTGGCGGTGAGCGACGTGGTGGCGCATCGTATCGACGGCGGACAAGTGGTTCTGGTGCGGCAGCTCTTCCAGGGCAAGGTGAATGCCGGCGTCCGCTTCGCCGGCGAGGGACCGCACTTCGCTTCGCTGCAGGCGGGAGCGTATCGGGCGGATCGGATGATTGCGGGAACTGCGACGGTCGAGGTGTTCGAGCCGTCGATCGCGCCGGCGCAAATTCGCACCGTGCCGCTGGAACGGTTCCGCGAATCGCAGCGCGCGGTAGACCTGGGCACGGCGGAGATCATCGTGTCGGTGGGGCGCGGGATCAAAGAGGCGGACAATATCGCATTGGTGCAAAAGCTGGCGGACGCATTAGGCGGCGAACTGGCGGCGTCGCGGCCCATCTGCGATGCCGGATGGCTTCCCATGGAGCGGCAGGTGGGCAGTTCGGGCCAGACGGTAGCGCCCAAGCTATACATCGCGGTGGGGATTTCCGGCGCCATCCAACATCTGGTGGGCATGAAGGGATCGCGGACTGTGGTGGCCATCAATAAAGACGCCGACGCTCCGATTTTCGAAGTGGCCGATTACGGCATCGTGGGCGATCTGTTCCAGGTGGTGCCGGAACTGATCGCGGCGCTGCAAAAGGTTAAGTGAGCGGGCGAAAAACGGCCGTGAGCGGGCGATGTATTCCGCACCCCGTTACGGAGCGGAGGGCCGAACACGCGACTGCAACTCAGCGCTCACCCCAAGCTCCACGAGATCGGACTTCGGATCGACAGGGCAAGCTACAGCAGCCCCACCACAAGTTAGCAAACCTTAACCAAAACGCGTTCGCTCCCACGCTTCGTAAAGTTCTGTAAAGAACAGTCGCGATTTGACTTTGCAAATCGCATCCAGCTATACTTTTCTGGCCGCACCAATCCGATCCCCGAACGGGATCCTGCAACTTTTGGCGCCGCTTCCGCGTCTTATCTTCTGGTCGCTTGCGACCGGCAATACTACATTAAGAGAAACGAATACGATTATGAAAAACGGACAAAAACTGAAACCCGCCAACTATCGCCAAATCTTGGAGAGCAAAGCGGAGGAAGTCCGTGACAGCATGTCCGCCCAGAAAGCGGCCCAGGTGGTAGCCCGGCTGGATGTGCCCTCGGACGAAGGCGATCTCAGCCAGCATCATCACGAAGAATGGATCTTCCTGAACCGGAACAGCATCGACATGAAACTGTTGCGCGAGATTTCCGACGCTCTGCATCGCCTCGATCAGGACATTTACGGTATCTGCATGGAGTGCGAGGAGCCGATCTCCGTGAAGCGTCTGGACGCCGTACCGTGGGCGCGCTTCTGCGTGACCTGTCAGGAGCTGATCTCGACCCGCATCGCCGACGGTGAAATGGTGGAGTATCAGGAAGCCGACCGATGAAACTCGGCGACCTGCGCAAGCTCGCCATCCGCCGGCAAACCAGGATTCGCTTTCCCCTGGCCAATGGGTTGGAGTGCGTCGTGAATGAGCACGGCGTGGCGCAGGTGCCGGCACTCAACAGCATCCCGGATTTCAACCTCGAACGGGAACTGGCCGCCGTCCAGCACTTCCAACTCGACACGCTGACCGCCGATCCGAAGTCTCCGATCAAAACCCGCGCGCTGCACCGTGAGGAACTGGCGGCTTTGACCGGCGGATCCCCCACGGCGGAAGTCCACGAACACGACGACGAGTGAGCGATTCCCACCTCCCCACTACGAACCGCGGAATCGGGGTACAATACTAGGGCCGTTCGTAGCACCTGTTTTATTTCCCGAAAGGGTTGAGGGGAGGGTTATGGATAAGCCAGCGCAGAATATCCAAGATAGCTTCTTGAACAACGCCCGCAAGGACAAAGTTGTTCTCACGATTTACCTGATGAGCGGCGTAAAGCTCTCCGGCCGCATCAAGAGTTTCGACAAATACTCTCTGGTGCTCGAGACCAACAATCAGGAGCAGCTAATCTTCAAACACGCCGTTTCCACGGTAGTTACGCAGAAATCGACCCATTCGTACAGCGCCCCGGTGCAAGCGGCGGCGGGCGCGGTGGCGGGCGGGTCCGTTCCCGGAGCCCCGGTTCCCACGGAACCCCCGGAGGCCTAAGCCACGCACCAGCAAACTCCCGCTCGGGAACGGGCGATCTTGGTCGGCGTGGAATGGAAGTCGCGGAGCGCCGCGCACCGCGGCACCGCCGTCGGCATGGAGGAGTCGCTGGAGGAGTTGGCCGAGCTGGCCACCAGCGCCGGCGCGGAGATTGTCGACCGCGTGATGCAGGCCCGTGCGGGTCCCGAGGCCGCTACCCTGATCGGCCAGGGTAAAGTGGAGGAGTTGTGCGCGCAGGTGAAGTCGGATGCCGCCGACGTCCTGATTTTCGACCACGACCTGACCCCCACCCAGCAGCGCAATCTGGAAAAAGCGGCCGATTGCAAAGTGATCGACCGCACCCAGCTCATCCTCGACATTTTCGCCTCGCGCGCACGCACCCGGGAAGGCCGGATGCAGGTGGAACTGGCGCAGCTCAGCTACATGCTGCCGCGCCTCTCGGGCCACGGCGTACAGATGTCGCGTTTGGGCGGCGGGATCGGGACCCGCGGTCCCGGCGAAACCAAGCTGGAGACCGACCGCCGCCGCATCGCCCAGCGCATCAAGAAGATTAAGGACGACCTGGAGGGCGTGCGCGCCGGCCGGGCCTTGCACCGCCAGAAGCGCAGCGCCGTTCCGCTGGCCACCCTGGCGCTGGCGGGATACACCAACGCCGGCAAATCGACGCTTTTCAATCGCCTGACGCGCGCCACCGTGCCGACCGACGCGCGCATGTTCGCCACGCTCGATCCCACCGTGAGACCGTTGGCTCTGCCCTCGCGCCGGAGGGTGCTGCTGAGCGACACCGTGGGCTTTATCCGCAGCCTGCCCACCACGCTGGTGCAGGCGTTTCGCGCCACCTTGGAGGAAGTAAAAGAGGCCGCGCTGGTGCTGCACGTGGTGGATATTTCGGCGCCCGCCGCCGCCGAAAACACCGCCCACGTGCTGCAGGTGCTGGCGGAAATCGATGCCGCCCGGATTCCGCAGATCCTGGTGATGAACAAGGTGGATCGCGCCCAGGAAGGCGCGGCGGCGGACACCGAGGCGCTCAAACGCCGGCTGTTGAGCGGCTCGCCCGGACACGCGGATGCACGCGCCGTGGCCATCTCCGCGCTGACCGGCGAAGGTATGGACCGGCTGCTCGCGGCCATCGACGACGTGCTGCCGCTCGATCCCATTATCCGTGCCAGTTTCCACCTGCCCGTCGGCGATGGCGCCACGGTGGCGCTGCTCCACGAGTTCGGCAAAGTGCTATCGACCCGGTACACCGGGGAATGGTGTGAAATCGAGGCGGAAATCCCGGAATCTTTGCAGCGCCGTTTGGCGGCACGAGATTGAATTTGGTATTCACAGGACCCTGTGGAAAACACTGTTGGAAAACAGCCTTCAAGGGATATTAAAGTACCGTAATAAAGGCACTTACGTCGAATTGAACCAGGCGGTGGCATGTTGTGCCAATTGGCTGTAATGAAAGGAATTAAGCATAAAATAAGGGGTGCGATGTGAGGCGCGGCACGGCAGGCCGGAAAATTTCCTCCTAACTCGGGGTTTTCCACAATTCAATAGGGTAAATCCTGCGGTTTTAGAGGCCGGGACCAGTCTGCTACACTGGGCTTGCACGGCGGTGTAGCTCAGCTGGCTAGAGCGACGGTCTCATAATCCGTAGGTCGGGAGTTCAAGTCTCCCCGCCGCCACCAAATTTCCCTGACAAATCGTGCCCGGTGCTCGTCCCGGAGGCCATCCGCAAGAATGAGGGGCAATCCTGCCGGATGCCACTTACTTTGCTGAGAGCAAACCGTACAGAATGGCTCCCGGACGAAAAGTAAGCGGGAATGCGCTTTCGCCTGCCCTCACCCGCGAACTGGTGTAATCGGGTAGGCGATAATAGAGCGCAGTGCGCGCTCTAGCGGCCCGGTTTGGGCCCGGCCTCTTCCTGATCGGCTATTTGTTCTGGTTCGCCGGTGGCGGACTATGGGCGCGGTTCACGGGCGACGACCTGATGAACCTGAACTTCCACCTGACGCCCTCGTTCGCCGGACTCCTGCGGAGCAATCTCACCTACTGGAGCACGGCCTACCGGCCCATGGGCGGGATCGTGTATGTCGCCGTCTATCGCCTCCTCGGATTCCATTCGATGCCCTTCCGGGTGGTCTCGTTCGCGCTACTGCTCGGGAACTTATGGTTGCTGTACCGGGTCTGTCTGCGGCTCTCCCAACGGCGCGAGATTGCGCTGCTGGCGGCGCTACCGATGAGCTATCATGCCTGGCTGGTGAACTTGTACTACAGCACCGGCACCATCTACGAGCTGCTCTGTTTCGCGTTTTATTTCGCGGCGCTCGACTATTACCTGGGAATCCGCCAGGCGGGAAAGATGTTGAACCCGCGACAGTTGGCCTGGTTCCTGGCGTTATACGTCTGCGCCCTCAATTCCAAGGAACTGGCGGTCACGTTGCCCCTGTGCCTGGCCTGTTACGAATGCATCTGGCACTGGCCGGCACGCGGTGTGCGCGCCTGCTTCCGCTGGCTGGCACAAGAAGGGCGCGGCGCGGCGATTGCGGCGCTGATGACCGTGCCGTATGTGGTGGGAAAGCTCTCCGGTCCGGGGAGCCTGACGGCCAACCCCGCCTATCGGCCGGCCGTCTCCCCGGCGCGCTACCTGCACGCCTTTCATCTCTATCTGAACGTGCTGTTCTACCAGGACCACTTCTTCCGCGACGCCAACACCATCCTGCTGGTGGCGGCGATGTTGGGGCTGGCGCTTTGGCGGCGCTCGCGTCCCTTGTTGTTCGCCTGGTGTTTCGTGTTGTTCAGCGTATTGCCCTTCATATTCGTGCCGCACTATTCCGGCTTTTTCATCTATTTGCCCATGGCGGGTTGGGCTCTGTACGCCGCCACGGCGCTGGTGATGCTGCGGGAGAGTGTGGGGAAGGCGATCCCGCCGGCGGTGCTGTTCCTGGCGGTGGCGCTGGCGCTCGCACCGCTGCACACCCGGGAATCCCGCAAGAGCATGCGGGTATTCGCCAGCGCCGAGTTGCCCACCACGGAAATGACGGCCGAGTTGCAGCGCGTGGAGCCCGCTCTACCCCTGGGAGCGCACTTGTACTTCCGGAGCGATCCGTTTCCGCCGCAAACTTTTTCGTTGGTCTTCCTGGTGCGGCTTTTTTATGGCGATTTGACGGTCGAAGTGGCTCGCGCCAAGGACGGCGATCCGCCGGCCGGCAGTTATGACGCCGTGTTCCAATGGGACGAGGGGCGCCTGGTTGCGGCCGCGGACCCGCGCTAATCCAAGTCGATATCGCGCTGCCGGGGCCGCTTGTCGGGATCTTCCTTGGCCCGTTTGAACAGCTCGTCGAACTTCTTTTCCAACACCTTGCCGTGCGACTTCTCGGCCTCGGCGCTCTTCTGAAAAAGCTCTTCCCGCCGGGCGCCGGCGCCCTTCAGCTTGGCGACTTCCGCGGCCAGATCTTCGATCGGGGGTGGTTTCACGGGAACTGTGTGCGCAATCACCGCCCGGGTATCGGGATCCACCTTGAGAACCGCCTGGCAGCAAGGGCACTCCACCTCGAACATACCTTTGGACATAAATCTATCGTAAACGAGATTGCCGCGGCCTGCTCTCAAAAGGAACAGGCCCGCGAAGAGACGATTGGGAGGGTGTGTGAGGTCGATTAGCAGACTTGGATGCGAGGTGACTCGTTTGGCAGGACGAGAAATCGAGGAGCAATCGTCTCTCCGGGAACCTGTAATTTCTTAGTCACGCCGCCTATTAAGCAATTCCGGCACCAAACCGAAAACATTGGAAAATCAAGCGGCCAGAGGCCCAAACGTGTACCAATGTACGCAAAATTGGCACGCGAGTGTCAACTCTGTGTACCAAGCCGGAACGGTACTGTAGCGTTTGTGTGCAACTGCTGCTTGGGACGCGGCGACGCGTTGCCAGCGGCGGCAAAAAATTGCCAGCCGGAATAGTACCTCTCCATGCGGAGCGCTGCCGGTTTCGTGTCATTTGGTATAGTAGGCTTTCGTGACGCCGCAAGCCGAGTCCATCCTGGAATTATTTCGCTCCACGGGCGCCTACATGCAGGGCCATTTCCGCCTCACCAGCGGTCTGCACAGCTCGGAATATCTGCAATCCGCGCTGGTTCTGCAGCATCCGGCGGCGGCGGAAAAGCTCGGCCGGCTGCTGGCCGAGGCCGTCCAAGAATTGACTCCGGTACGCATCGGGCTGGTAGTGTCTCCCGCGCTGGGCGGCCTGATCGTCGGACACGAAGTGGCGCGCGCGCTGGGCACCCGATTTCTCTTCCTGGAAAGGCTCGCCGGCAGCACCGGAATGCAACTGCGCCGCGGCTTTACCGTGGGGCGCGGCGAAGTCACCGTCGTAATTGAGGACGTAATCACCACCGGCGGCACCACTCACGACGTGATCGACGTGCTGCGCGAGTCCGGCGCCAACGTGGTGGGGGCGGGTTCCATCATCGACCGCAGCGGCGGTCAGGCCGACGTGGGCGTCCCCCGCGTGGCGCTCGTCACAATGCACGTAGCGGCCCATTATCCCGAGGCGTGCCCGTTGTGTCAACAGGGCATTCCCGTGGTGAAACCGGGCTCCCGCCCCGCGTGATGCGCCGCATTCGAATCCGTCTGGCATACGACGGCGGCGCCTTCCATGGATGGCAGATCCAACCCGGCCTGCCGACCATCCAGGGCATTCTGGAAGAGATTCTCTCCGGTATGGAGGGTGCGCCGGTGGCCGTGGCCGGCTCCGGACGCACGGATGCCGGCGTTCACGCCCTGGAGCAGGTGGCCGCGTTCAGCCTGGCCAACCCCATCCCGCTTCTCAATCTGCGCCGCGCCATGAACCGGCTGCTGCCTCACGCCATCCGCGTGCGGGCCGCCGAAGAAGTTCATGAGGGTTTCCACCCGCGGTTCGATGCCAAGGCTAAAACCTATGAGTATCGCATCGTCACCACGGAAGTCTGCAGCCCTTTTGAATGGCCCTACGTGCTGCACCACCCCTATCCGCTGGACGAAGACCGCATGATCCTGCTGGCGCGCGCCTTCGAGGGCGAGCACGATTTCACCGCATTTGCCGCCGCCGACGACCGCGATGCCGAAGGACACTCGAAGGTCCGCCGGGTCTATTCTTCGGTGCTGGAGCCGGGCCCCGGCCGCCTGACATACCGTATCCGCGGCAGCGGCTTCCTCAAACATATGGTGCGGAACGTGGTGGGGACGCTGATTGAAGCCGGCAAAGGCAACATCGCCGATTGCAGCATGCTGCCGGCGAAATGCGGCCCGACGGCGGCAGCCCGAGGCCTGTTCCTGGTGAGCGTGGAGTATGAGTGAGGATCTGCTTGCGGGGTTGCTGGAGGTGCTGCGCGCGCACGCCAACCCGGCCAACGTAGCGGGCATGGCGCGCTACGGCATCAGCAGCGTGGGGACGCTGGGAGTGCCGGTGCACGTGCTGCGCCGGCTGGCCAAGCAGACCGGGCGCGACCACGCCTTGGCGGAGCAACTGTGGAATTCGGGCATCCACGAAGCGCGCATTCTGGCAACGCTGGTCGACGACCCGCTTCGCGTCACCGCCCGCCAGATGGATCGCTGGGCGCGCGATTTCGATTCCTGGGACGTGTGCGACCATACCTGCCACAACCTTTTCCGCTACACTCCGATGGCCTTTGGGAAAGCCGCCCAGTGGGCGCGCGCCAAACGCGAGTTCGTCCGGCGCGCGGGATTTTCGCTGATGGCCGGCCTCGCGGTAAAGGCCGGGAATTCGACCGACGAGCAGTTCGCCGCCTTCCTGCCGCTGGTTGCCGAAGCCGCCGGCGACGATCGCAACATGGTCAAGAAGGCGGTGAACTGGGCGTTGCGACAGATCGGGAAACGCAATCGGCGATTGCGCAAGATGGCGATGGCGACGGCCACGGAGATTGGCAAACAGGATTCGCGCGCGGCCCGCTGGATCGCCGCCGACGCATTGCGGGAACTGCGGAATCCGGCGACCGTGGGGCGAATCAAGGCGTAAGGGCGGGAGCGAATCTCACACGTTGCCGGGTCGGGACGGATTGTCAAAACCAGAGCCGGCAGAATCCGGACGAGACGCCACGCCAGCGCTCGCCAAGACGTGCAGGTGCCTGGTGACGGCCTGACGCGTGATCTTCGTGCCCAGGGGAAGCCTCTCACCGGGCCGCGACTGCCTCTCACTCGGCCGCGACTGTTAAGGAGTGCCCCATGGCCCTGCGGGCCACCAAAGCTAATGAAGAGCCGGTCGGTATAGGGCGGGCGTTTTCGCCGTTTCTTGGTGGTTCTTCCGGGGGAGCGGAACGCCGGGCAGTGGGTCAGCTTGAATTACCGACGCACTACGGAGCGCCGGAAGCATTCGACTCGCCCAAACCATCGTCCCCCGCAGCCCGAAATCTCCAGGCGAGACCGGGAGTTCGGAATCTCGCGCCGCCGCCCCACGATAATCCCCGCCTTCCTGCTATCGTAAAAACATGGCCGCCGTTGAATCCACCATGCTTGAGCTGGGAACCGCCGCTCCGGATTTTTCCCTCCCGGACGCCGTCTCCGGCAAGACTATTTCCCTGGCATCTTTCGAAGGCAGTAAGGGACTGCTGGTGATGTTCCTCTGTCCTCACTGTCCGTATGTGAAGCACGTCCAGTCCACCTTGGCCGCCGTGTTGAAGGAGTACACCGGCGCCTCGCTGGGAATCGTTGCCATCTCGTCCAATGACGCGGCACAGTTCCCCGAAGACGGTCCCGGCGGCCTCCGCGGCCAAGCCGCCGAATTGGGTTTCGATTTCCCCTATTGCTACGACGAATCCCAGGCCGTCGCCCAAGCTTACCGCGCCGCCTGTACGCCCGATTTCTTCCTGTTCGACGAGGCCCGCACGCTGGTTTACCGCGGCCAACTGGACGGCAGCCGCCCCAAGAACGACACGCCCGTCACCGGCAGCGACCTGCGCGCCGCGCTCGATGCCGTGCTCGCGGGCCGCGCCGTGAATCCCGCGCAGCGTCCCAGTATCGGCTGCAATATTAAGTGGAAAAAGGACAACCAACCGTCTTACTAAGTACACTATTTCGCAAGTACGAAAACGTATTTGTGCCCACGGCAGCCCCCATGGAACCGAGCGGCGGTCGCCGCCGGCGTGCGGGTTGCGATGGTCGACACGGCGGCCAACGTTGGGGAACTCTCTCAAATCCTGGTTCAGGCTCCTTTTGTTTTGACAATTCTGCCCGTGTCGGCGCACGCGAAACGTGATAATATTCAGCCGGATATAAGGAGAATCTTCATGCGAAGACGAGATCTGCTTTCGCTGGCTGCAATGGCTCCCGTACTCTCCGCCAGGCGCGCGGCGGCCCAGGAGCGCGTGGAACGCGCCACTCGCGGCATGCCCTCCCCGAAAATCAAGGACATCAGCGTCATCGCCACGCAGCCTGGCGGCGTGCGCCTGGTCGTGGTGAAGATCACCACCGACCAGGCTGGGCTCTATGGCTACGGTTGCGCCACCTTCACCCAACGCGCCGATCTGGTGGTCCCGGCGGTGGAAAAGTATTTGAAACCGTTCCTGGTGGGCAAGCCCGCCGACCGGATCGAAGACACCTGGCAGGCCTGCTACAACAGTTCCTACTGGCGCAACGGCCCGGTTCTCAACAACGCCATCAGCGGCGTGGACCAGGCGTTGTGGGACATCAAGGGCCGCCAGGCGGGCATGCCGGTTTATCAACTGCTCGGCGGCAAGGTGCGCGAAGCCTGCGCCACCTACACCAGCGTTGGAGGCAACGAAGTCCCGCAGGTGGTCGACGCGGCCAAGCGCGCCATGGAGCAGGGCTTCCGCCACGTCCGGTTGCAGTTCGGCGTGCCGGGCATGGCGGCCTACGGCGCCGGCGGTGGTGGAGCGAACGCCCCGAAGGTAGCGGCCCTGCACGACCGTCCCGTCTTCGAACCCAAGGCGTATCTGTTGCGCGCGGTGAAGATGCTGCACGAATGCCGCAAAGCGCTGGGCGACGAGGTGGAACTGCTGCACGACGTCCACGAGCGCGTTTCGCCGCGCCAAGCCGTGCAGTTCGCCAAGGACCTGGAAGACGTGAAACTCTTCTACCTGGAAGACGTCCTGTCTCCGGAGGACAACGTTTACTTCCGCCAGATCCGCGAGCAGTGCACCACATCGCTTGCCATGGGCGAGCTTTTCAATAGCCCACACGAATGGATGCCCCTGATCAGCGAGCGGCTCATCGATTACATCCGCATCCACATTTCACAAGCCGGCGGGCTGACGCCGGTCCGCAAGGTCGCCCTCATGGCCGAGCAGTTCGGCGTGAAGACGGCCTGGCACGGACCCGGCGACGTGTCGCCCATCGGTCACGCCTGCAACCTGCACCTGGACCTGGCCAGCTACAACTTCGGGGTCCAGGAAGGCGGCATTATCCGTGGCGTGGAGGCCGAGATCTTCAAAGGCTGCCCGACCTATAAGGACGGCTACCTGTGGGCCACCGACGCTCCAGGCTGGGGCATCGAGGTGGACGAAGCACTGGCGGCCAAGAGTCCCTTCCGCCCGGGACGCGAGAATCTGAACGGCGGATGGAGTGACGTCCGGCGTATGGACGGCACGATTATCAAGCAGTAGCGCTCACTCTGGGAACGGCAGTCCCGCGATTGGCGTTCCTTGGCTGGCGAGAGCGCCTGTCGGGAAAGTCGCGCGCTTCTTCATCCGCTTGGTACACGTTGAGGTGCTCTGCCGTGACCCTGCTGTCCGGTGGCGATCCGGGCGCGGGCAGATAGGGCAATGCCACATACTTTTCCAACAACCCTGGCACTGGCATAGGTTGTGGGCGGACGCCCTCGGGGGTACCCTCTGGGCCAGCCATAGGCGTTAAAATAAGGCCTGCGCCCAAGATGATGATCTCGGCTCGGCGCGATCTAGTCTCGGCTCCGGGTTCGGTTGCGACTTCCCAGAACGGCGTATCTGGACCTCGTGACCGATTGGTGGTGGAAAGGGCTGTTATCGCCCGGAATCCTCCCGGCCGCCCCCACCCCGACCCTGAGGCCCCCGGTGAATCCGGTTGGCGCGTCACCCGGCCAGAAATCCGCGGCAGGCAGGCATCCATCAACGATAACCGCCAATCGGGAACTGCTCGTCGCGGTACGCAGGCTGAGGAAGATCACTTCCGAGGTATAGGTCACCGCAACCAGAAGAGGTTGCCCTTAGGCCGTCCGTACTGATCTTATTTGGGCAGCCTGAGGATGAATTGGCGCTAAGATGTAAGTCTACCATGCTTGTTTCTCCAAGAGGCCACACGATCAAATGACGGGACACAGCTTGCAGCTATCGGCTTGCAGCTTTTGAATCCGCGGCGTGAATACTTGACCGTGGTTCTCTCGTTGGTTATGTCGTAGCCGGCGGGCTCAAGCAATTCTTGCCGATCCGCCGCCGACGAGGACGAGCCGATAGCCGCAAGCTCCAAGCCGATAGCTGCCGGCTGCGAGCTATCTTGATACAATCGCAGAGATGGCCAACGAGATATTCGCTCAATTCGATACTACAGAAGGCAAGTTCAAGCTGAAGCTTTTCGCCGACAAAGTTCCCGCCACGGTGGAAAACTTCGTCAGTCTGGCGGAGGGCGCCAAGACCGGGAAACCGTTCTACGACGGGACCGTGTTTCATCGCGTGATCCCCGATTTCATGATCCAGGGCGGCGACCCGGAAGGCACGGGACGCGGTGGGCCGGGCTACCGTTTCGCCGACGAGTTTCATCCCGACCTCAAGCACTCCAAGCCGGGCATCCTTTCCATGGCCAACGCCGGCCCAAACAGCAACGGCAGCCAGTTCTTCATCACCGTGGCGGCAACCCCGTGGCTGGATAAGAAGCACAGCGTGTTTGGAGAAGTGGTGGAAGGCTATGACGTGGTACATAGGATTTCCGTGGCGCCGCGCGCCTCGCAGGATCGGCCGGTAAAGGAGATCAAGGTTCTCTCGGTGAAGATCGAGCGGGCATAGCTGAATTTAATTCGGGACGGGGCGCGAAACCCGCCGGTGGAATTGCGCCGGTTTCGCGGCCCGTCTCCGAATGAGGAGGCACGTGCTTTGAGACTGGCGATCTTCGGCGGCACCTTCGACCCGATTCATCAGGCGCATCTGGCAATCGCTCGAGAAGCGGCGGCACGCTGCCGCCTGGATCGGGTTCTGCTGGTGCCGGCGGCCAATCCGCCTCACAAGACCGGAGTCACGCACACCCCTTACGAGCATCGCGTGCGCATGGCGGAGTTGGTTTGCCGCGGCCAGGCGCACCTGGAAGTGTCGCGCCTGGAAGAAGGCACGGAGTGGAGCTATTCCATCGATACCATCGAAAAAGTGGGGACGCGAATGGGGGCGGACGACGAGCTCTTCTTCGTGATCGGCGCGGATGCGTTCGCCGACATTCGCACGTGGCGGCGCTGGCGGGAGGTGGCGCGGGCGGTATGCTTTCTGGTGGTCAGCCGGCCCGGGATCGCGTACGACGTACCGCCCGAAGTTCGGCTGGAGCGGCTCGACCGGCTGGAAATGGCGATCTCTTCTTCCGAGATCCGGCGGGAATTGGCGGCCGGCGGCCGGCCGGCGGAAGTTCCGCGGGCGGTGCTGGAGTACATCCTGGAACACGGCCTCTACGGTACGGGTGTGGCGGCGTGATCCGCGCTTTGCCCTTCTCACGCGCGTATGCCGTGCCGGGATTCCGAACTCCGGCATGCGGGCGAGGGCAGGCTAACTGAAGCGCGCTGTCGCTTACCTTGCCAACCACGGGCATCGGCATAAGTTGTGGGGCGGACGCCTTCGTCCCGGCCCCGAGGGCACCCCCGGGCCCCCGGGCCGGCCTGCCGGGTTGTGGAAGCGCCCGATTCTTGGACTGAGGTCCCGCGCGGACCAGGAGTCCGCCCCGCAATTTGTGCGGAATTGTCACTGGATGCAAAGCAAGTGACATTGGGCTAAAGCGGGCTAGCCCCAGGCTAACCCAAGGCTAACCCGAATATCTCACCGGTTTGTTGTCGAAAACTCCATGGTTTCGTGTGCGTTTCTTCATACGGGCCGCTATCCCCGAACCAAGCGTCCGTGTGACTGGCTTTGCCCTTCGCACACTGTCCGGATGAATTGTGGGGCGGACGGGCCGGCCCGCCGGGTTGTGGAAGCGCTTGATCCTGGAAACGGCGGTTGACTCCCAATAGCGTCGGTGAATTCGAGACCTGGCTGGATTTTCAACTGCCGCGCAATTCACCCATTGGGTAACAACTGCCGTTTCTGCAAACGCTTGCGGCTGAATGAGAAGGCTCACGGGACGCCGTCTCAATGACCGTTTTTCGGTTGATCCGAAAAACGGCAGTTGACCCTCAGCACGGTCGGCAAGTCCGCGACCTGTCTGGAGTTTCAACTGCCGCGCACTTCACCCAATGGGTGACAACTGCCTTTGCTGCAAACACTTGCGGCTGAAGGAGAAAACTATTCCGGCGGCGTCTCAACCGCCGTTTTTGGGTTGATTCTTCGACGGAGCGGCGGGACGGGGGCGTCCGGCGCGGATCAGGGGTCCGCCCCGCAATTTGAGGGGAATGTGCCCTGGACGAAAAGTCAGTGAGCGGACTTCCTCGCCGGCATGCCCCGCCACGCGGGCGCGTGCCGGCGGTGCCGTTATTGCCAGAGAATCTTCGAGGGGCGTTGCCCGGCGTTCGGAAACAACCGGAGCAACATGTTGCCGTTCGCCCCGCCGCCATCCTGCATCACGAACCAATTGCCATCCGTGCCGTTGGGAGCCCATAGACCGCCGCGGTACGTGCCGCCGGTCTCCGGCGTCACGCTGAGAGTCACTTCCTTCTTATTGCGGACCACCGTGACGTTGACGGTTCCCTTGGTCCTGGCCGCGCGCAACGCGCCGCCGATTTGTTGCGGCGAGCGAATTGCCGTATCGTCGATTTTGACGATCACGTCGCCGGCCTTCATGCCGGCCTTTTCGGCGGCCGAGCCCTTGGTCACCGAGCGGACCAGCACGCCTTCCTTCACCCCGAAGAATTCCGCAAGCTGCGATTCCTGGCCCAGGGCTTCGCCCATGATCCCGAGCGACGAGGCGCCCATCATGGTGCGGAACTCCGGCAGATCGAACTGCGGCATGGCCGGCATGGGTGGCATGGCCGGCGTGGCCGGCATGGGCGGCATGACCATGGCGCCGTTACCGAGATCGATTTGAAATTCCCGGTGCCCGCCCACGGTAGCGGTCAAGGTTTGCACGGCCGCGTTACGCCACACGCTCACCTTCACCTCGCGGTGAATAGGCGTCTCGTGCACCAGACGCTTCAGGTGTTCCCAACCTTCCACTTTCTGTCCGTTGAACTCCAGCACCACGTCGCCTTCCTTCAGACCGGCCTTGGCGGCGGCGCTCTCCGGCTCCACGCTGGTTACTTCGACTCCCCGTTCCTCTTTCAGCTTCAGAGCCTTGGC
>Ga0182018_10002588_pt1 | contig 17748 bp, 14 predicted proteins | sample 812P2MmetaG_FD_120490 | JGI IMG/M metagenome (GOLD analysis project Ga0182018, IMG submission 120490) | Permafrost microbial communities from Stordalen Mire, Sweden - 812P2M metaG | ecosystem: Environmental > Terrestrial > Soil > Wetlands > Permafrost | place: Sweden: Stordalen | collected... | reverse complement strand
CGGGGAGTGAGGCTTGCGGACGCGATGGCTACGCTCGCTCGTCGGTGCGCGAGCGAAGCGCACGCGTGCTCTTTCTTCGCTCACCGGGGAGTGAGGCTCGCGGACGCGACGGCTACGCTCGCTCGTCGGTGCGCGAGCGAAGCGCACGCGTGCTCTTTCTTCGCTCACCGGGGAGTGAGGCTCGCGATCGCGACGGCTAGGCTCGCTGGTCGGTCCGCGAGCGGAGCGCGCGCGTTCTCTTCCTTCGCTCCCCGGGGAGTGAGGCTTGCGGACGCGATGGCTACGCTCGCTGGTCGGTCCGCGAGCGAAGCGCACGCGGTCTCTTCCTTCGCTCCCCGGGGAGCGAAGCAAAGGGGCTCGAGAGCACGCCTCGCTGTCCGGTGGCCTTCGCTCGGGAGCGCGCTCCTGACGCCACGAAGGCCGCTCCTTTCGTTCGTGCACGCGTTTACTTCCTTCGCTCCCGCGAGAGCGAAGCACAGGAGTCCGAGAGCGAGCCGAAGGAGTCAGCTCCCGTCGTTCGGTCGTCGGGGTCCTCGCCCCGGGAACCCGCGGCTCTGCGGAACGCGCGAACGTCCGTCGCTCAGGTCCGAGCCGCCGAGCTTCGGAAGTGGGCGGGCGAGGGCGGGTCGCACCGTCTCCTCCCTCGGGACCGGGGCCCCTTCGCTTGGTCGCGCGCGACCATCGCGCCCCTGCGCCTTCGGAGAGATTGATGCGCGCATGTCGCTCGACGCGGGTGTGCAGTGCGACATGGATCCGTGTACAGCCTCGCCATGTCGCTCCGCCCGCGTGGGTCGTGCGACATGCCGCGGCCGCATCGTCAGCGTGCGCCTCTCAACAGAACCTCTTCGAGCGCTAAGCTCTCTCGGGAGGACCGAACATGAACCCGCAGAAGCGTTCGATTCGTCTCGGCAAGACCGGCCCCATCGTGTTTCCCGTCGCACTCGGCTGCATGGGCATGTCGGGTAGCTACGGCGCGACCGACGAGGGGGAGAGCATCGCTACGATCCGGCACGCGATCGAACGGGGCATCACGCTCCTAGACACCGGCGATTTCTACGGAATGGGGCACAACGAGATGCTCATCCGCCGCGCCATCGAGGGCGTTCGCGATCGGGTGCAGCTCTCCGTGAAGTTCGGTGCGCTCCGTGGCCCCGACGGCCGGTGGTTCGGCATCGACACGAGGCCCTCCGCCGTGAAGACCTTCGCCGCCTACAGCCTGAAGCGCCTCGGGGTCGACGTCATCGACGTCTACCGCCCCGCGCGCCTCGATCCTGCCGTCCCCATCGAGGACACCGTCGGCGCAGTGGCCGAGCTGGTGAAGGCGGGATACGTCCGGCACATCGGCCTCTCCGAGGTAGGTGCGGAGACGATTCGCCGGGCCGCGAGCGTGCACCCGGTCGTAGACCTGCAGATCGAGTATTCGATCGCGACCCGCGGGCCCGAGGGTCGCATCTTCCCGGCGCTCGCCGAGGTCGGTGCGAGCGCAACTCTCTATGGCGTCTTCTCACGCGGATTGCTCACGGGAAGCAAGGTGGGAGGCCCCGGAGACTCCAGGGGCTTCTTTCCTCGTTTTCACGAAGACAACCGCGCCCAGAACGAGGTCGCGACCGTACGAGTCCGTCGGCTGGCGACCGAGGGCGGACGCACACCCGCCCAGCTGCTGCTCGGCTGGGTGCTCGCGAAACAGCCCGCGCTCGTCCCCGTCATCGGCGCCCGTACGCGGTCGCAGGTCGACGATGCACTCGGCGCGATCGAGCATCCCCTGTCACCGGGTGAAGTGGCCGCGCTCGAAGCGCTCGTTCCGGACGACGCGATCGCGGGTTCACGTTACGCCGCCGAACAGATGAAGCACCTCGACAGCGAGAGGTAATCCGGGTCCGTCTGGTTGCCGGCGGCCCTCAGGGGCACGCGCAGTTGTACGTCGTCACCGCCGCCGTATAGGGAGCCTCGCCCCCTCCGATGGTGTTTACGCCGCACACGCCGCCGTTGGTGCCGCACGCGGTGTTCGGGTTGCAGTTGTTCGTCGCAAAGCACATCACATAGGTCTTGCAAATGGGCATGTCGCTCATGTTCTGGGTCACGCAGTTGGGGCAACTGGTCGGGATGCTCTGCAAGTTGCATCCGCCGTCGCCGGGCGCGGGATTCGCGTCGCCGCCGGTGCTCGTGTCGGGCGCCGCTTCGGGCAGCCCGCCCCCTTGCCCGGAATCGGGAGGCCCTTCGCCCCCGTCGTCACCGCCGACGACGCCTGTGTCGAGGCCGGGCGACGGGGCGCCGTCGACGACCTCGTCGTCCGCGCCACTCCCGCCCCCGCTCGATCCGTCGAGCTCTCCCGACATTCCCGGCCCGCTTTCATCCATCGGAGTCTTGAGCGGATCTCCCGCGTCCGCGGCGCACGCAGCGTTCAGACAGAGGACGACCCACGCCATCCCCACGCGGGACCGGAATGCGAGGCGCAAGGGATCCATGGGCACCACGACCGGCAATCAACATTTCTAGCACTCGCCGACGGTCGACGTTTGCGCTTCGAATTCCGGTGATTACTTTGGATCACATGACCACCGCAGGTTCCACTATTCAACCGCAGCCGACCCACGCTCCCGCGGGTCTCCGAACGGTCGAAGGCATCCACAAGAGCACCTCGTTCCACTGGGTCGGAAATGGCTTCTTCGTCTCCACCTATTTTCCGAGCAACAAGCTCCCCGCCGAGCGGGTGAGCCCCTTCGTCCTCATGGACTACGGGCCCCCCAAGGCCTTTGCGCCCGAGCCTCGCGGCAAGCGCGGCGTCGGCTGGCATCCCCACCGCGGGTTCGAAACCGTGACCATCGCCTGGGAAGGTTCGGTGGCTCACCGGGACAACGCGGGACATGCAGGGGTCATTGGACCCGGCGACGTTCAGTGGATGACGGCGGCCTCCGGCATCTTCCACGAGGAGTACCACGAAGAAGCGTTTGCTCGCCGCGGTGGTCAGATGCACATGATGCAGCTTTGGGTGAATCTTCCCAGGAAGGACAAGATGGCTCCCCCGGGATACCAGCCCATCACAGCGGGCGACATCCCGAGCGTGCCCATCGCGGGCGGCGGTCACGTGCGCGTCATCGCGGGCGAATACGAAGGGGCGCGCGGCCCGGCCCGCACGTTTACACCCATCACGATGCTCGACGCTCGCCTTCCGACCGGCACCGTGCTGCCCGTGGCGCTCCCGACCACCTACAACGCGCTGGCCGTCGTGGCCAAGGGGCGCGTCCGCGCGGGCAGCTTCACGGCAAGCGCCGGCGAGGCCGTGCTCTTCGCGAACGACGCGCCGCGCCTCGAGCTCGTCGCAGAAGAGGAGGCGCACGTCGTCCTTCTGTCCGGCGAGCCGCTGGACGAGCCCGTCGTCCAGTACGGCCCCTTCGTGATGAACACCGTCCCGGAGATCGAGCGCGCGATCCTCGACGTGAACAGCGGGAAGTTCGGTCCAGTCCCCGACTGAACGCCGGGCAGCCTGAGTGCGGCGTGGTATCCTCGAGACCCATGCGTACTCTTCTTGTCTCAGGCTTTGCCACCGCGGCCGTAGCCGTGGTTGCGGCTGCTTGCACTCTGTCCACCCCTCCCCCGCCCGACGAGACCGTGAGCGAGTTTTGCTCCGACTGGGCCAAGGCGATTTGCCAGCTCTCGAACGGTCCCTGCGACTTCGTCGAGGCCAGTTGCGCGACCTACCAGACGGGCGTTTGCATGAACAACGTCAGCGCCGCGCTGTCCGGCACACGCCAGTACAGCCAGCCCAACGGCAAGGCGTGCATCGACGCGCTGAACAGCGCCTACGGCGGCAGCCCATCGTCCATTCCCGCGTCGACGCTCTTCGCGTTGAACGCGACGTGCGGCAAGGCCGTCGTCGGCAACCAGGGGTCCGACATGGCATGCACGGACGACACCGATTGCACGGGAAGCCTCGTCTGCGCGCCACTGCTTGGCGGCGGTGGATCGGTGTGCGCCTCGGTGACGCTCAAGGACGCGGGCGACATCTGCGGTGATCCGGGAGACGAGTGCCAGGGCCTTTCGTATTGCGCGCCGCAGCCGATGGCCGCACCGCTGTGCGTGCCCACGCCGGCAACGGACGGAGCGTGCAGCGCGACCATTCCGTGCGGCACGTTGGACCGGTGTGTGGACAACGTGTGCCAGGCGCGCGCGGTCAGCGGAGAGACCTGCATGACGAGCGACGACTGCGCCCCGACCGCGCCGTATTGCGATACGTACTATCCCGCTGCCTGCACGAACGGGCTGACCTTCGCGCGCGGTTCGATCGATTGCAACGGAATCGCGGGGCTCGATCAGTCGGACGGAGGCACGGGCACCACGGCATCCGACAGCGGGTCGGACTGACGCCCTTTGGGCACGGCTGAAGGAGTAGCAGGCGCCCGCGCTGAAGCTCGACGTTAGCCGCCGGTCACCATGAAGGTGACGGACGTCTCGATCGCGCCGCCGTCCGGCCCGTCCAGGGGCGCGTGGGTATCGTTGTGGAGGGAGAGGGTCACGGTATGCATGCCGTTGATCATCGGACACAGGTTCAATAGGGCGTTGACGGGGCTCGCCTCGGCTCCGTCCGCCGCCGCCGTGGCAGGCGTCGCGTTGTTGTAGGGCGCGCCAGAGGGGGTGCAGGCCGCGCCGTCGATCGTGAGGTGGATATGCCCGCAGCCCGTGTCCGAGTCTCCGCCCGGACACGTCCCGGGCATCATGAGGGTGAAGTTGGTCACGGTGAACGCGATCGGAACGACGGCCTCGGCCGGAGGGCCCGTCACCGCCGTGACCGTGACGGTCGCATTCGGGGCGGGCGACGTGACGGTGATGCTCGGGGTGGGGGCGGTGGCGCCAGAACCCCCATCGCCTGCCGTACCTCCAGGAGGGGAACTGCTGCTGCTGCACGCGACAGGGGCCATCGCAAGGGCGAGCACCGATAACTTCAGGCCAAGCGTCTTCATGAATTCCTCCGAATGGCGCGGGTACGCGCGCGGGTGGAACCTTACAACAGCGCAAGCCGAGGGGCCGTTTCCAATGGGGCAAAAGGTAAGGACGCAACCGGCGCCGGCTTCGACCACGAAGCCGGCGCCGAGTGCTCGTTCGATGAACGGCTCACCAGAGGAATACTTGATCCGCGTCGTGATGGCCGAAGGCGAAAAGGTCGGCCAGGTCGTCGATCGACGGCCCGTTGATCGGAACCCAGGGGTTCAACGGAAGGGCAATCGGGTTCGGGAGGTTGTCGCGGCTGCGGATCGTGATCGGCGGCAGGCCCCAGTTCTTCTCCACGAACTTCAGGATCGACACGTGATCTCCGTACTGGTGGGAGACATGTCCGCCGGTGGCGTAAGGAGACACCGCGATGAGCGGGATGCGCGTTCCGTCGCCGAAGAAGTCCAGCGGCTGCACGTACCCGGAGTCCCAGTAGCCGCCGCCTTCGTCGAACGTGATGAATATGGCGGTGTCCTTGAACAGGGCGGGATTGGCCTGTATCGCGTCCACGATCTTCTTCGCGTAACCCTCGAAGAGGTCGAGCTTCGACGACGCTGGATGGCCGTCGAGCAGTCCGCTCGGCTTGGTGATCGCAAACGCGGGCAACCACCCGTTCTGGATGTCCGTGAAGAGATCGGTCTCGTCCTTCAGGTGCGTCGTGCGGACCGCCGTGTTGGTCATGATTGACGTCGCGTACTGGAACGGATTGCAGATGTTGCAGTACTCGTTGCCTGGCGCATACCCCTCGGGGTCGGCCACGTACGCGTTCCAGTCCTCTCCGTAGAAGCGCCACGAGATATCGTGCTCGAGCAACTCGTCGCCGATCGTGCGCGTCGAAGAAGGAGGCAGGGTGAACTCGTCGACCGTGTCGACGGTGCCGTCGCCGAAGTAGCCCGGGTTGTAGTTGTTGAGAAGGTAGTAGTGACCCTTCTCGCAGTTCGGCTTCACGCGAATCTGATGCAGATACGAGGTGACTTCCTGGACGCCCGGCTGGGTCTCGTCCGAGCAGTCGCTGTACGTGCCGCCCGAGTACCCGTCCTGTACCCACCAGTTGTTCGTGCCAGCCTGCGGGTCAGGGTCCTCGATGTCGAGAGTGGGCGGGACGATCGCGTTGCCGTCGCCGTCGCTGAACCAGTCCGCATCGCCTGTACCGAGGGCGATATGGTTCGCTCCCGTGCCACCCATGATCGACTGGTGGAAGTTGTCGCTCAGCGCGTATGCGTCGGCCAGCGACTTGAAGTACGGCACATCTCCCTGAAGGACGTTGTAGAAGCCCATCGACGCGGAGCCCTCCCTCGTCGACTCGTTGGTGAAGCCTGCCGGCTGCGACGCCCCGTTGTTCCCGGCTCCGATCGTGGTCTCCACCCAGGGGAAGAGCGACGCCTGGCAACCCGAGGGGTTCTGCCAAGTCGACTGCCCGGAGCTGCAATCGAGCTGCTGCCACATCTGGTAGAAGCGGTGAACGGGGCTCGCGGAGTAGTCGTCGTATGCAATGCCCGGCGACAGCTGGAACGGACCCGCCGGTAGGGTGAGCGGGTTCTGTGCAAGGCGGGTATCGGGGGTACCGCTGGTGAGACCGGTCGCGCCGGTCAGCAGGAGGGGGACGTAGTCCGGCGGGAGGGCCGCGCTCTCGGCCGTTTCCGCGGCCGCCAGCGAGGAGACGTAAGGCGTCTTGGCGCCGCCGGCGAGGACCGGCGGTAGCGTGGTGTACGGTGCCTGCGATCCTGGGCTGAGCTCGTAGGTGCTCGGCGTCGAGTCGACGGCGCTCTTCTGGACCGCCAGAGAGAAGTTCGGCCCCGGAGAGCCGTCTTCGTTGATGATTCCCTTGGAGAGAATGTTGTCGATCTGCTGACCGTCCTTCGGCTTGTACGTGGCGAAAACGTGATCGAACGACCGGTTCTCGCCAATGATGACGAGAACGTGCTTGATGGGCGTCCGAGTCTTGTCGTCGTTCGCGCCGCTCTGCGACGACGAGCCAGTCGACGCGTCAGCGGTCACGATGTCCAGGGCCGAGGCCGTTCGCCCGGTCTCTTCCTGAGCCGAGCTGCACGCGGCGCCCATCGCCACGAAAGATCCGGTCAAAAACCACAATGATGTGCGCGTACGCATTGTCGATGGCCTCCTGTGGGAAGATTTCCGTCAGGGGAGTCAAGCAGCGCGCATGCCACAAGTGCGGCGACACGCTTAGTGGCCAAATGCATCGAATATCCGGTCGCGCAACGTTCGCGCCGAAGCGCGTTCATTCCTATTATCGAACGACCCTGTCCGACTTTCGGAAATGAGTATTTGCCAGGGGCGGGCTCTACCGGAATTGCGCGTCGGTGAGGGTCGTCAGAAAAGCGACGATCGCATCGATATCGCTGTCGTCGAGCGGCGGTGTTTCGCCTTGGTGTCGATTGTAAGGAGCCTTGTCGACGTTGACGTTGGCCCGGTACTTTGCCGGCACGTCGTCGAAGACGGCTCCGCGCTTGTACCAGCGCTCGGGATTCGTGGAGCGGGTCGCGTAAAAGGCGACCACGTCACGCAACTTCGTGAACGCCCCGTTGTGCATGAAACTTCGCCTGACTGCCACATTGCGAAGCGACGGCGTCCGGAAACTCCCGCAAAATTCCTCGGTCTTCGCCTTGTAGTCAGCGCCTCCACGCTCGCACAGCCCGACGTCGAAATACGCGGGATCACGCGTGGCTGGCAGAGCCCGGTTGCGAGGCACACCCACGGCGTCGAACGCGTAGTCGGTGAAGAGCGAGGCGGCGGGGTCCGGCGAGCGGTCGTTCATCTTGTGACAAGCAGAGCAGCCGCCCTTCGCGGAGTCCTTGAAGAGCCTCATCCCGCGTGCCTCGAGCGCGCTGAGCTGGATCTGGCCGCGGACGTAGCCGTCGTACTTGGAGGAGAAGGGCGCCATCTCGGGCCCGAGCAGATACGCATTCACCGCCTCTCCGAGGGCGTTGAGCACGGCGTCCGGGTCGTCCAGAGCGGAGCCGAACTCCATTCTGAAGTCCGCTGCGTACGAGCTCGAAGCGATTGTTTCGGCGACCCGGCGCCCGTCGCCGCCGTTCATCTCGTTCGGGTTGAGCAGAGGCTGCTTGACCAGATCGACGATCGAGTCGGTCCTCCCGTCCCAGAAAAATCCGCCGTAAGCGTCGACGAGCGGAGCGTCTTCCTCCCAGTGAAGATGAAACTTACGGACGAATCGCAGGTAAAGGACTGACGGCGTATTTCGTTTCGCGAAGTGATCGGGGCGACTTCCGAGTGCGACGCCCACAAGCGAGCCGTGATTGCCTGCGAACGCATGAGTCGGGTCGTGGCAGCTCGCGCAGCTGGTACCTGGGGGCTGAGAGAGGTTCGTGTCGAAGAAGATCGTTTGTCCGAGCGCCGCGCGCGCTTTGCCGTCTTGCGTATCTGGAGACGGCGGCGCGCCCGCTTCGACGACCGAGGCGGAAGTCACGGCGTGCACTTCGTGCGGCATCCCGCCGATCGGGGATGCCGGGCCTCTGCTCGACGTGGAGGCGGCGGATCTCACTCCGAGAAACAGCGCCGCCAGTGCCACGATGCCGGCCGCAGAGGAGATTCGTCGCCACCACGATGAAGACTCGAGCCGCCCGGGCATCGCGCGACCCGTCGTACCACCCGACGCGTTGCGAGGCGGTTGCGCTTTCGCAAATCCCCCGTGACCCGTCTGCGCGAGGAGTGGGGCGAGGTCGAGAAGACGTTCGTCCACCCTGCTATGATCCGCGTAGCCACCCATGCCCCCACATCTGTCCTCCAAGCCCTCCGAGTCTTCCCACCAGGTCCACGCGGCTCTCGAGGCCGTCTACAGCTGGAACTACACGAGCGAGCTCGACGCGCTCCGCAACCTCTACGCCAAGGGGCTCGACAACCAGTGGAACGCGATGCGCGATCTGCCGTGGGACCAGGGCATCGACAGGAAAGCGTTCGCGAGCAGCTTCACGATGGGTGGTCTCGCCATCCAGGAGACCGACTTCTGGGCGAGCCTGGGCGCCGAGACGCAGTGGAACGTCTCCCGGCGTGGGGCTGCCTTCATGCTCTCGAACTTCCTGCACGGCGAGCAGGGCGCCCTCATGGTCGCGTCGCAGCTCGTCAGCGCGGTCCCGCACATGGACGGGAAGTTCTACGCGGCGACGCAGACGCTCGACGAGGCGCGGCATGTCGAGGTCTTCTCCGCCTACATCGAGAAGCTCGACCAGATCTATCCCATCGCCCCTTCGCTCCAGAAGCTCCTCGATGCCACGCTCGGAGGCGGCAACTGGATGCGCAAATGCGTCGGGATGCAGATCGTGGTCGAAGGGCTGGCGCTCTATAGCTTTCGCGACATGAGGAACGCCACGAAAGAGCCTCTACTCAAGCAGCTTCTCACCTACGTCGGCCGCGACGAGGCGCGGCATACCGCGTACGGCATCAAGTACCTGGCTGCCGTGGTCCCCACACTGAGCGAGGCGGAGGCCCGAGAGCTAGAGGACTTCGCGTTCGAAGCCGCGCGCATGCTGCTCGATTCACGCGCCGGCCCGACGATGCGCGAGGCCGTCCTCGAGCGCTGGAAGGAGGCGGGAGTCGATCCGGCAGACGTGTTCGCCGCCCTGGCGAAGGAGAAGGACAACGTTGATCGGATCATCGCGAAGGCCGGAGGCCGGCGCGGGCCGGTGAGCGGCTTCGTCATCCCGACGCTTCAGTCGATCGGCCTCTTCAGCGGGCGGGTCGAGGGACATTTTCGCGAGATGTTCAGCCACATGCAGGGCGTCGCGGAGCAAAACATCATGGACAACATCATCGCGCTCCCCGAAGACCTCGACGCCTGGATCGAGGAAGGCGCTTAGCGCCTTTCCCAGGCTGAGCCGTCAGGTCTTGGCGGGAGCCGCCGAGGCTGCGGACAGATCCAAGGGAGCCAGCCTCGCGAGGAGCCCGCGAGCGGTCTCGACTTCGGCGGCCGAGCCTTGCGCCACCACGAGGAAACGCCCCGCCTTGACCTCGCGCTCGTACTTCACGACGCTGTCTTTGGGGATGCCGATACTGAACAAGGCACCACCGAACAGCCCGGCGCTGCCGCCGAGCGCCGCGCCCTCGAGCAACTCGACGAAGGTGCTGACGAGCGGACCGAGCACGATCACGTGACCCACGACGGGAATGAACAGGAGTGCCGAGCCGAACAGCATCGCCCCAATGCTGCCCCAGAATGCCCCGAGCTTTCCCCAGACCTTCATCCGGTCGCCGAGGTTGTAGAACCCGAGAGCGTGCTCTTCGGTATGGAAGTCCTTCCCGATAATCGACAGTTTTTTCATGTCGATGCCTGCATTCTGCAAGCTGCGAATAGCGGACTCAGCCTTTTCGTGGTCCGAAAAGACTGCGATGGTGGCGGTCTTGGTGTCCATGAAGAATGCTCCTTGGTGTTGAGCTGGCCTCATGCACTCCATTGCCCGTCGCGTCAATGCGGCGCAGCTCGCTGAAAGCTCTCGTCAGTCCTCGATACGAACGACCTTCTTGCCGAAATTCTGGCCGCGCAGCACCCCGATGAGTGCTCGCGGCGCCTCCGCAAGGCCCTCCGAAATGTCCTCGCGGTAGCGAATCTTGCCCTCCTTCACCCACGCGGCGAGGGCGAGGACGGCAGCCGGATATTCGTCCGGCCATTCCCAGACGAGAAAGAACCGATGAAACGGGGGCGTCGCCAGCGCGCCGAGGACCGTGAACGGCGTCACTGGTTCCTGTTCGTTGTACTGAGAGACGAATCCGCAAATGGGAACGCGCGCGCCGGGGTTCAAGAGGGGCGCCACGGCATCCAGCACCTTGCCTCCCACGTTCTCGAAGTAGACGTCGATGCCCTTCGGACAGGCGGCCCGGATCGCGTCCGCCATGCCAGGCGCGCGATGATCGACGCAGACATCGAACCCGAGTTCGCCGGTCACGTAGTCGCACTTCGCGGGCCCGCCCGCGACGCCCACGACTCGGCAACCCTTCTGCTTTGCAATCTGTCCGACCACCGAACCGACGGCTCCTGACGCCGCCGAGACGACGACCGTCTCCCCAGCCTTCGGCTCACCGAGCTTCAGAAGCCCGAAGTACGCCGTCACTCCGGGCATTCCGCACACGCCCACGGCCGTCGAGATCGCCAGGGACGCGTCGACCTTCATGACCTGTCGGTCCGACGTGTCGAACAGAGCCCAATCTCGCCAGCCACCGTAGCCGACCACGATGTCGCCGGCCGTGTAGCCGGGTGCGGCGGATTTCGCGACGCGACCGACGGTGCCCCCGACCATGACTTCGCCGATGCCCACGGGGCGCGCATAGCTCGCTCGATCGCTCATCCGGCCGCGCATGTAGGGATCGATCGAGAGGAAGAGATTCTTCACGAGCAACTGTCCGCTCGCGGGCTCCGGGACCGGCGTGTCGGCTTCGAGACGGAAGTCTTCGGGACTCGGCTCGCCAGCCGGACGCGAAGCGAGGACGATGCGGCGGTTCATGGCCGCGAGCATCGCACTCGTCCGGCGCGGCGCCAAGCGGTGGCGTTCCTCAACCAGCGAGAGCGCCGGTGATGACCTTGCCCGTCGTGATGGACGACGCGATGGTCCCTGAATCGATCCCGACCGCGGCCATCATCGTCTGCCCCCATGAAGGCAGCGACGTCGTCGGGGTAACGTCACCGCTCGACGATCCCATCCCGGTCGTCGAGTCGAAGGGGACCGCGCCGTAGTCGCACGTAGAGCCCCCCTCCGTGCAGGATGCCCCCGCGGATGTGGCGGGGGCCACACCGCCCACGACTCCCGCCTTGAAGCCCGAGCCAATCGTGATCGCGACGTGATGGTTCGGGTTGTGCTGACGCCCGGTCGAGCAACCCGTCGACGTCGCGAGCGTGCGGCCGAAGACGTTCAGCGACATGAACGTGACCTGATCCTGCAGATTGTTCGCGTAGAGCTGGTTCATGAGCCACGCAATCGCCGGAACGCCAGTGAGCCCGGTGGCCGCGCTGTAACCGGTGCCTGTGTTGCCGACGCCGGTCGTTTGCTGCGTCTCCGTGGCGAGGGCCGTGTCCCGGTGGTTGTCCCCCCCGAACGGTATATGGATGGTCAAGACGGGGGTGACGTTCATCTTGATGAGGGCTATCGCCGCGACGACCTGCGAGACGACGAGGTTGTCGGTGATCGCGTCGAGCATGCTCAGCAGGTTCTGGCTGATGTTGCGCGCCTGGGTCTGCGAGAGCGTGAGCGAGTCGATATACGCCTGCTGGGCCGGCGTGCCGTTCTTGTAATAGAGCTGGTAGAGCGAATCCATCGTCTGGTCGCGCACCTTCTGCAGCCCCGAGAGAGGGCCCGCAGGATTCGTCAGCGTAGCCTTCAGCGCGGTCGGGGGGATGAGCGGCTGCGCTTGCCCGCCGTAGACCAAGCCCTCCGACGGCGACGCTGCACCAAGGGCGATTGGCTGCGCCTGAATGGTGTTGAGCTGCGGCTGAAGCTGCTTGGAGAGGATGGACACGAGCATCTCGTCCGACGCCGTCTGATCCATCATCTTGAGGACGTCGGGCTCCTTGGGGTGCACCGGGGTCGTCGTCGCGATGTGCCAGAAGGTCGTCTGATTCAGGACCGTCTGCCATTGCGCTACGGGGCTGCCCCCGGGAACGGATCCCAGCAAGGGCGTGGTGCCGACGGTGGGCACGGCCTGATACGGCTGCGCCCACGGCAGGGCGGCTTGACCGCTCCAGGAGCCGACCTTCAAACTGGTGGCAGCCATCGACGCTGCGGGGCTGTGATAGACGCCGCTCGTCCCTTGCGACCCGTTCGTGTCGTTGTACATGCCGGGGACGTTGGCGTTGATGGGGTCGCCGTTGCCCGAGGTCTGGAAAATCACGTACTGGGCAAGCTTGTTGGCCGCCGGGCTGGCGAGAGCCTTTCTCGGGTTGATGAAGAACGAAGCGGGAAGCCCCGTCGCGAGCGCGCGGAGCCCCACCCAGCCCGCACCGAAGAGGGTCGACATCAAAGCGTCGCGACGGGTGATCATCTCGGCATTCTCCTCTGGGCCCGATGCCTCATAGTCCGATGGTCACCGCCGACGGCGCGATGCACGCGGCGACGAAGGTGGATTGGAGCGCGGACGTCGGCGAAAAGTCCGCTTTGTTGGTGGCCGGGTCGACCGCGGTAAGCGCGGCGTTGTAATGCGCCGTGAGCATCGACACCGCCTGGCTGTAGCGGGGATCGCTCGGCACGAGCCCCATGACGGTGCCCGCGAAGTCGGTGATGGCCTGCGTGTAGTCGGCGCTGGACCAGCCTGTCACCTTCGGGATCTGCTTGCTCGGCGGCACGTCGATGACGAGCCCGGCGACCGCTTCGCAGATGTTCTCCGTCCCGGACCGATAGAAGAGCGACGGCACGTTCGGCAATACGGGGGCGACCGCTCCGCGCCCATATCCGTCCGACGGCAAGCCGCCGACGATTTGCACGATGGTGGGGGAGACCGGCACGGTGGTCGGCAACAGCCCGCAGATGTCGTCGAAGCCGAGCCGGAAGTTGAGCGCCGCGCACAGGTGGTCGCGGCGAGAGACGGCGACGGTCGCCCCGTTCTGGGAGGTCGTCTGCGTCGCCTTGGCGTTCGTCGTGAGGGGCGAAGAGAGGATGTCGACGATGAGCTCGTTCCAGGAGTACGAGTTCGTCTGAAAGTCTTTGACGATTCGCAAGAACTCCGGGTCGGTCGTGTCGCAGGCCTGCGAGTTCGCGTAGTAACAGAGCTTCTGCACCCAGGCCGGCGCGAAGAGGGGGTGCGTCGCGAGGATATTGGCGAGGTCGAAGACCGTATTCGGATACGAGATGACGCCCTGGAAGGCGAACTCGCCCTTCTGCGCGACCAGCCCGCCGTCGTCCTGATCGTGGTAGTTCCACGAATACGTCGACGAGAGAATCGACCGTGTCGGGTCGAGCAGACGGTGGCAGCCGTAGCAGGGGGTGCCGGGCGCGGAGTGCGCTTCGTCGAGGCCCGGAGGGAGGTTGGTCGGGCCCACTTTCGGGACCGTCGTGTCGAGGCCGTCGAACATCGCCCCGAGCGCGACGATGAGCGTCTGGTTCATCGTGACGCGCATCGTGTTGCTCGAGTTCGTCTGCCAGTTGGAGAAGAAGGCAGGCGTCGTGAAGAAGCCGATGCGCGGGAGGTTGAGCACGAGCGAACTGGCCTGGCGCAGAGCGGGCAGGTTGTAGAAGTCGGTCGTCGCCTGACCTGGCGCCGGCTGGGTGATCGTCACCATCCGCCAGTCGCTGAAATCGTTGGCGCCCCCGTTCGCTGCGTTGCCGACCTGCGGCGCGCTCTTCGAGCCGCCGTACTGCTGGCACTGCGACGTCCCCGCGTCATGGCCGTCGATGCCGCCGAACATCAGGTAGTGCAGGTTGCGGCCGGTCGCCGTGTACACGATCGGGTCGGTCGCGCATCCTGTGTCCGAGGGCGACTTCGACATCGCGATGGCGTAAACCCCACCTGCCGCCACGTCTGGGTCGGTCCAGTGCATGAAGTTGGCGCTCGACGGATCCACCGTCTGACTGATCGGCATCGCGGCGCTGCCCACGGTGAGCTTGAGCCCCGGATGCGCCTTCGCGAAGAGATCGACGACGGTTCCGCTGTCGTCGACCTGCCAGACGTCAAGGAACGCGTACATCTCCATGAGAGCCGTCGTCATCATGAATGTCGTCGTCGTCGCGACCTTGGTCACGGGCTGCCCACCCGTGACGAGATCGTTCACCATCGTCCGCGCGAAGCTCTCGATCGCGTTCTGGACGAGGATGCTCTCGGTCGAGCCATTGATGTCGATCTGCCCGGGGTAGGCCTGATCGGCAAAGTCCGTCACCGAGATCTGCGTCTGCTGCGTCGCCAGCTTGAAGAAGACGAGCATCTTCTCCGCGTAGTACGTCGTTCCCGCCGCGGCGTTCGGATCCTGCAGCGTCATCCATCCTCCGATGAGCGTCTGCAGCTGCGTCTGCGGGTCGCTCGCGGCGATGACGGACTTCACCTCGTCATCGGTCGGCGGCAGACCGACGAGGATGTTCTTCACCTTGGCGACGTAGGTGTACGCGGTGTCCGGCGCGAACGGGACGGTGGGACCGGATGCCGCGTCTTCGGCTGCAGCGGTCTGCGGGGTGTCCGAAGGCGACGCGGGTGCGCCCATGCTGCATGCCACCGCGCTGGCGATGGCGAAAGCCACCAGGGTCGATAGAAAGGCGATGGGACGCACGCTGCCTCCGGGGGTTCGCGAATCCAGTCAGCAATCCCCGTACCAGCGGCCACGTGCCCCGTCACTACGCGAGTCCTCGAAGGAGATGTCCGACTCCGTATGGAAAAGAGGACGCAGGAGCGTCCGGGGTGGACCTCCGGGCGTCCCCTCCTTTTGCTCAGTGCTCGCGAGCCCGCTCGTTCGTGATAGAGCGAGCAGGGCGCCTGGACGTTCATGAGCGAAACACGCACCCGGGTTCTGCACTGGTTCGTCTCGGGCGGCGTCGCGAAGACCCCGGACGGAGGGACTTTCAAGATCGACGTCGACCCGATCGTCGTTGGGCGCGACGTCGCCGCCGCGATCGTTCTTTCTGACCCGGAGGTGAGCGCGCTGCACTGCGAGCTGCGCGCGGCGAGCGACGGGATCCTCGTGAAGGACCTGGGGAGCACGAACGGAACCTTCCTCGGCTCCGTCCGCGTTCGCGAGGGGATCGTGTCGTCGCCGTGCGAGATGACCGTCGGCCGGACGACCATCGCTCTCGTCCCCGAAGCCAAGCACCGGGTCGACGTCGGCTTCGCGGACCGCTTCGGACCCCTCGTCGGCGGCTCGCCCAAGATGAGACGACTCTTCGCCGTGCTCGAGAGAGTGGCGCCGTTGCCGCTCAGCATCCTCATCTTCGGCGAGACGGGCACCGGCAAGGAGCTCGTCGCCAAGGCCTTGCACGACTCCGGAAAGGGCGAGGGCTGCCCGTTCGTCGTCGTCGACTGCGGGAGCATCCCGTCGGCGCTCGCCGAGAGCATCCTGTTCGGTCACGAGAAAGGCGCCTTCACGGGAGCCTCGGAGCGTCGCAAGGGGGCCCTGGCCGAAGCGAACGGCGGTACGCTCTTTCTCGACGAGCTGGGCGAGCTACCTCTCGAGCTGCAGCCCAAGCTCCTCCGCGCGCTGAGCGAGCGGCAAGTCAAGCGTGTCGGCGCGACTTCCTTCGAACCCATCGACGTCCGCGTTCTCGCCGCGACGCGGCGCGACCTCGGCGCCGAGATGAACGAAGGTCGCTTCCGTAGTGATCTCTTCTTCCGTATCGCACAGGTCCGGATCGAACTGCCGCCCCTGCGCGAGCGCCTCTCCGACATTCCCTTGCTGGTCGACGAAGTGTGCAGGCGCGCCGGAAAACCGCAGCACTCCGAGACCGTCCTCGCGTGGATCGAGCAGCGCATGGGCTCCCACGACTGGCCGGGGAACGTGCGCGAACTGGCCAACGTGGTGAGCGTCGCGGCCACGCTGGCCGACGACCCCGCCTCCATCGACGACGTCCTCACGCTCACCCGCGATGCGAGAGACACCGGCACGGCTCCCCGCACCGCTTTCGGCGAGGCCAAGCGAGATGCCATAGGCGCCTTCGAGCGCGACTATTTCGGCGGCCTGGCGCGGGCGTGCAAGGGCAACGTCAGCGAGATGGCTCGCCAGAGCGGCATGGAGCGCCACCACGTGCGGGCATACCTGCGCAAGTACGGCATCGAGAAGGGCGCTTCGTAGTCCCGTCGCTCAAAACGTCGCGAGGACGCCAAGGCTGCCCCCGGCTCGCGCGGCGCCGGCGGTGACGACGACGGGAGTCTCGTGCCGAGAGGTCCCGAGCACGTACCACGTCACGAGACCGGCCGTGATTGCAGCGCAGCCGACGGCCCCTCCTAAGGCGGCGTACGACCAGCTTCGCGCCGTATCGAACGTGTCTCGATCCTGTTGAGGGATTGTCCCCGTGGCATCGCGCTCGGCGACGAAGCGATTGCGAAGGGAGTTCGCGTTCGCCTCCAGAGCGACCGCCGCCACCCCGGCGGCCACCGCCAGGCCACCGGAGGCATAGAAGAGCGCCGGCGAGAACGGGCTGGCGTGAGAGACGTCGTCCGGGACGACCGCCGGCGGCGGAGGGGGAGCAAGCGCGGAGGCCACCTCGACCGGAGGCGCAGGGGCGAGGGGCGATGCCACGGGGCCAGGCGTTGGTCCCGCTTCCAAGGTCTCCACCGGCGCCGACGGCGCACCCGCGTCGCCGACGAGTCGTTCCTGAGTCGCGACGAGGCTCGCGATACGGGATCGTGCGTCCGCCTCCTCCTTGATCACGAGAGACTCGAAGCGCTCGCCTCGGGTCCTTCTCGCGTCGACCTCGTCGAGAAACGACCGCAATCGCTGCGCGGCATGCGTCGCGTCGCCCAGCTCCGCGTACGCGAGACCCAGATTGTAGGCGAGGCGATAGCCATCCGACCGGCCGAGGTCACGGTAGATGGGCTCCCAATATTCGACTGCCTCCGCGATGGCGCCCGCCCTATAGCGGTCCATTCCAAGCTTGAACTGTTCGCGGTATCGGACGAGCGGGTCCTGCCCGACAGCCCCCGAGGGTGTCGGAGACGCGGCGCGCGCCCCCGCAGCCGGCAGTGCGAGCAGGACAAGGATCGCGAATTCAGAACGGCGTCGGATCGACATCGGGGCGCTTGGTGACGGAAGACGGCTTTGCCGGGTGGGCGACTCGAGGGGTCGGGGTCGGGGTCGAGGTCGAGGTCGAGGTCGAGGTCGAGGTCGGG
>Ga0182018_10002587_pt1 | contig 17756 bp, 16 predicted proteins | sample 812P2MmetaG_FD_120490 | JGI IMG/M metagenome (GOLD analysis project Ga0182018, IMG submission 120490) | Permafrost microbial communities from Stordalen Mire, Sweden - 812P2M metaG | ecosystem: Environmental > Terrestrial > Soil > Wetlands > Permafrost | place: Sweden: Stordalen | collected... | reverse complement strand
GGAAAAGCGAATGAGCCATGGCCTGCAGGTGGGCTTCTCCTACACCTACTCGCACGCTCTCGATGAGCAGAGCGGCATGGGCCTGTTTTACAACGGCAACAATCCACTTGACTTGCGATCAGCCTATGGCTCTTCGGACTTTGACCGCACGCATGTTTTCAACTTCAGCTACGTGTACCAGTTGCCCAAGTTTTTCACCGAGTCGTCGTTGAAGGGCAAGCTAGCGGACGGCTGGGCCTTCCAGGGAATTACGGTGATCCAGAGCGGCCAGCCTTACAGCATCATCGATTACACGGGAGCCGTGGGCAGCATTTTCTACGGAGTTTCCGACGGTATTACCAACCCGATCGTGCCGTTGGCGGCCGGCTGTACTCCGAAGAATGCGGTCACCGGTGCCTCCGGAGCCTTTGGCACTCCGGCGCTGAACTCCGCGTGCTTTACGCTGCCCTTGCTCAGCCCCGGCGACCTGAACGGTGGCATCCCACCGGGAGATACCTTTGAGACCAATTTCACCAGCGGTCAGCGCAATATCTTCCGGCAGGCATGGCAGAAACGGGCCGACATCTCGCTCGTGAAGGATACTCAGCTCACCGACCGCCTCGACATGAAATACACGCTGGACGTCTTCAATGTAACTAATACGGCCAGCTTTGATGTCCCAATCGACGACGTTTCGCAGAATGAGGGTTACAACGACTTCCCGGTCCAGGGCACCGCCCTATACAACGCGCCATTTGGTCTCGGAATCGTAAACAAAACGATTGGCAGCCCGCGTCAGATCCAAATGTCACTGAGCTTCGCCTTCTAGGGCGACACCGAGGAGAAACGCCGCGCGCCGGCCGGACCGGCAAAACCAGTCGTGCGAGCTTGCTGAGTCTCGCGCCCCTCCCTTGTGGACAGATCAGAGACTTGGTCAGGCCAAAGCTGGCGCCGCACCCAACTCGAGACCACCGCGCGCATCACTCGCCGTACGGTATCCAGATATTTTTCACTTGGGTAGCGTGTTCCAGGAACCAACGGCCTTCGCCTTGGTCGAGGTTGAACCAGTCGATGGCGCGGCCTTCGTTGGTCCAGACCTGCTTCAAATTGCCGACGGAGTAGGACTTGGCGGCTGCGGAGTTGGCTTCGTTGCCGAAACACCAGAGGCCGTCCACGCCGTCGTGCTCCGCCAGCACTTGCAAGAGTTCCGAGGAGGAGCCGGTCACGAAATTGACGGCGCCGCCCGGCAAATCGCTGGTATCGAACACCTGATAAAGGTCGCCGACGATGAGCGGGTAGGCCTCGGACGGAATCGCGACCACCGTATTGCCCAGGGCGATGGCGGGCAGGACCAAGGACCATAGGCCGAGCAGGGGCAGATCCACGGGGGCGATAATTCCGAGCGTTCCGATCGGCTCGTTCATGGCAAGCGCGACGTTGCGGAAGGGCGGATTGTGGACGGCGCCGTCGAACTTGTCCGCCCAAGCCGCGTAGGAAAAGGTTCGCTCGATGGCGAGGCCAATTTCTGCTGTCGCCTGTGCCTCTCCGACAGCGCCAGACAAGCGCCCGGCGATTTCCTCGCTACGCTCGGAAAGGTTCTCGGCGACGTAGTAGAGAACTTGCGCGCGATGGTGCGCCGTTGCCTTGGCCCAAGCTTCCGCCTGACGGGCCGCTTCGACCGCGTTGCGGATGTCCTTGCGATTGCCCAGAGGCGCTTCGCCGAGCAGTCGGCCATCCCTGCCTCGTACCTCCGCGCTATAGCCGGAATCCGGGCGAGTCTGCTTGCCGCCGATGTAAAGCTTCACCGTGCGGTCAATGGGCGGAGCGGACTCCGTTTGGCGATTGGGGCTTGGTCCTGGTTTGGGCGCCGGTGCTCGCAGTGCAGGGGCCTGTTGGAACCACGCCGGTTCAAGATATTCGCGGAGTCCTTCCTGTCCTCCCTCGCGTCCATAGCCGCTTTCCCGATACCCGCCGAAGCCGCAAGACGCGTCAAACAAGTTGGTGCAATTCACCCAGACAACGCCTGCCTTCAGTTGCGCCGCGACCTGGAGTGCAAGGTTAACGCTCTCGCTCCAGACACAGGCTGCGAGGCCATACGCGGTGTTGTTGGCTAACTCCACGGCTTCTGGCGGAGTGCGAAAGGTCATCGCGGCCAGAACGGGGCCGAAAATCTCTTCCTGCGCCACGACCGACGTTGGATGCACATTGCTCAGCAAGGTGGGCGGATAATAGAAACCGCGCGATGGGAAATCGATTTTCGGCTGCCAGCAGGTCGCGCCCTCCGCGATGCCTTGATCCACCAGCCGCTTGATTCGGTCCAGTTGCACCGAAGCGACGATGGCTCCGATGTCGATGGCTTTGTCCAAGGGGGGGCCAGCGCGCAGCGTGCTCATACGCTCGCGTATTCTTGCGGTCAGCGTTTCTGCGATGCTTTCCTGCATCAGCAAGCGCGATCCCGCGCAACATACCTGCCCTTGGTTGAGCCAGATTCCATCCACCAGCCCTTCTACTGCGCTGTCCAGGTCGGCGTCTTCGAAGACAATGAACGGAGACTTGCCGCCGAGCTCGAGCGATAGCCGTTTGTGGCCTTGGGCTGTGGTTCTACGAATCGAGCGTCCCACTTCGGTCGAACCCGTAAACGCGATTTTAGCGACGCCGGCATGCTGCACCAGCAATTCGCCGCTGGAACCATCGCCAGTCACGATGTTCACTACGCCGGGAGGCAATCCGGCTTCTTGGCAGATTTCAGCGAAGGCGAGTGCAGTCAGCGGCGTGAACTCCGCTGGCTTGAGCACCACGGTGTTTCCGGTGGCCAGGGCGGGAGCGATTTTCCAGGCCAGCATAAGCAGGGGGAAATTCCATGGAATAATCTGCCCCACGACGCCGCAGGCCGCATAACCGGGAAATTCCTGGTGGAGGAGCTGTGCCCAACCCGCGTGATAGTAGAAATGCCGCGCCACCAGCGGAATATCAATATCCCGGCTCTCGCGGATCGGCTTGCCGTTGTCGATGGTCTCGAGTACGGCCAGGCGGCGGGAATGTTTCTGTACCAGCCTTGCCAGAGCATAGAGGTAGCGCGCCCGGGCGTGAGGCGTAAGCGCCTGCCATTTTGGAAACGCGGCGCCTGCGGCTTCCACCGCAGCGTCCACGTCTGCCGCAGAGCCTTGCGCTACGGCAGCGAGCGTTTCTCCATTGGAGGGATCCGTCGTATCGAAATATTGGCCCAGGGCAGGCGGTTGCCAAGCTCCCTGAATGAAATGCCCGAAACGCCGCCCGTGACGTTCCAGCCACAGAATCGCCTCTTTAGGATCTTCTGGGGCCGGCCCATACTCCATGGCCATCAACTTGTCGGCAATGCCCATACAAGTATCCTTACTTAGGATGATGATCCCAAACGGCGAGCAGATTAAGGCAGCGGTTGACGATAATCCGCCGCATATCGACCTGTAGCGTAGTGCTCAAGCTGGCGCTCAATATCAGTCAACATACCGCTCACTCCAAAACGGAAAAGCTCCGCGCTCAGCCACGACGGACCGAGTTCGTCCTTCATCAGTGCCAGCCAGTCTATCGACTGCCTCGCGGTCCGCAGGCCCCCGGCTGGTTTGAATCCGACAGCCATGCCGGTGGCATGGCCATATTCGCGGATAGCGCGGGCCATCACCAAGCCGACGGGAAGGGTTGCGTTGGTAGGCTCTTTGCCGGTTGAAGTCTTGATAAAGTCGGCACCAGCCATCATAGCCACAAAGCTGGCGCGGCCGACGTTCCGCAAGGTACGCAAATCCCCGGTGCCGAGAATCACCTTCATGCGCGCCTGCCCGCAGGCATCCTTGAACAGGCAGATCTCGTCGTATAGCTCCCTCCATCTGCCGGCAAAGACGTGAGCCCGAGTGATGACCACGTCAATCTCATCAGCGCCAGTTTCGACCGAGCCTCGGATCTCGGCTATGCGCTCTCGCAAAGGCGAAAGTCCGGCGGGAAAACCTGTCGAAACCGCAGCTACGCGGATGCCGCTGCCTTCGAGCCCACGCAACGCCGTCTCGACAAAGTTATGATAGACGCAGATCGCGGCCACTTTGAGGCCAAGTTCTTCGATCCCCAGACGCTTCACCACTCCTGATTTGATGGGTTGCCGGGCCTTGGAACAAAGGCGGCGAACGCGTTCCTCGGTATCATCGCCTGCAAGTGTGGTGAGATCCATGCAGGAGATGGCCCGCAGAAGCCATGCCGCTTGCCATTCCTTCTTGGCAGTGCGTCTTGCGACATGGGACTGCGCCCTGCGTTCGACCGCGCTAGTATTGATGCGAACGGCCCTAACCCAATCAAGACTTAGAGGGATGCCACGATTCGGCTGCAGGGCCTGCCCGTACAGATAGGCCACCGCCGGAGCAGGAACCGATCCCTGATTTTCCATCGGGAGGGAGCTCAGCCCGCGCGTAATTCCTTGGACACCGCTATTTTCGAGAGGCATCGAGACTTCTTTGGCGGCCCGAAGGATATCCCGCTCGCCCGTATTGTACGGCAGATTGGTAAAAACGGAGATCTGGGAGATTCGGGCTTTTCCGATCATCCTTTCCCGTTGCACGGGGCGAATGTCCGAAATAAGATCGCCCGTTCGTCCCCCGCCGCCGGAATCAGGACTAAGGAGTTTTGCGGCGTCGTGACATGCGTCCTGAGACGTCAAAGGGCAGATCGGCATGTCGGGTGAGCGGTTCGAGATGAGTCAAAGACTTGCAAACAGGGATTCGAGCTTCCCTTCATCCAGCTTGCCGTCGGTGCGGACACCGGTACAAAGATCGATACCGAAAGGCCCCACTTCCTCAATCGCCCGGCGGACGTTGTGCGGCCCAATGCCACCCGCAAGAAATATGGGTACCGGAATTTGCTCGCGAATCGCCCGGCTCAATTCCCAATTATGCACTCTGCCGGTTCCTCCGAGTTCCTTCACGGGGAGGTTCGGATTGCCAGAGTCGAGCACAATTGCGTCCACCTCAGAAGCTACGGTCAGTGCTTCGTCGACTGATTCTGGCCCGGTGACGTGCACCACCTGCACGATCCCAATTCCGGGCAAAGACCGCCTCAACTCGCGGTGGCATCCTGCGGGCAGGCGATCCACGATCTGCAGGGTGTTCGTCCGGCAGCGGTGCTGCTGGGCAACGATCGATGCGGCATCCTGCTTGCTAGTGAGAAGAAACGATGCGACTCCGGGGGGAACCTGGTTGGCAATTTCGAGGATTTTGTCCTCGGAGATCACGCCAGGCCCGCTTGGCATGTCAGATACCAAGCCCAGCGCGGATGCCCCACAGCGGATCGCCAGTTCTGCTTCCTGCGGCGAGCGGATACAGCAGATCTTCACGCGCACCCGAGGAGCACCCGTCGCTCTCATTGTCAGATTTCCTTTGCCATTCAACAAGCAGCCAGACCTGATCGCGAATCATGACGGCGAGCCCCGGGAAGTTCGCGGTGCTCGCGCTTTGAGGCCCTTCGTCCCGCTTGTCATGGGACCCGGCACTGCGTATCATGCAACGATTATGACAAGTGAGAACGCGGCGCGAAAAACCAGCCTTCGCGAGAAGGCGCAATTGATGTCGGCGTCCGAAATGGATCGTACCATGGTCCGGCTAGCCCATGAGATCGTCGAAAAGAACGGTGGAGTTGACGCTTTTGCGCTCGTCGGTATTCGGCGTCGCGGTGTGCCGCTGGCGGAACGGTTGGGAAAGCTGATCGGCCGCATTGAAGGTGTGACCATTCCGGTCGGAACCCTGGATATCACGTTTTATCGTGATGACCTCTCCACACTTGGGCCGAAGCCTGTGGTGCAGGCTTCGAAGATGGGGTTTTCCATCCAAGATCAAAATATCGTGCTGGTGGACGACGTCCTTTTTACCGGCCGCACCATTCGCGCAGCCCTGGACGCACTGTTTTCGCACGGACGACCTCGCCGGGTGCAGCTGTGCGTGCTGATCGACCGCGGCCACCGCGAGTTGCCGATTGAGGCCGCGTTCGTTGGCCGCAATGTGCAAACGACGATGAACGAAGTGATCGAGGTCAAGTTGACCGAGATTGATGGCGCGGAAAAAGTTCTTCTTATGGAGAAGTAGGGTCCCGTGCCCAGGGCAATGAAAACGATTCCCGGCAAACAGCGTACGCTTCTGCTTCGAGCGGCGCGCAAGGTCATGAAGCACGCCCATGCGCCCTATTCCCACTTTCGGGTGGGTGCGGCGCTGATTACCGCCAAGGGCGAAGTCTTCGCTGGCTGTAATGTGGAGAACGCCTCCTACGGAGTGACGAACTGCGCCGAGCGAACGGCAATCTTCACCGCAGTTGCTCAATCCGGACCGCGACTGGACATTCGCGCCGTGGCAGTTGTCAATGATCAGGACGTGCCGTGTTCGCCATGCGGAGCTTGCCGGCAGGTGATTTATGAATTCGGGCCAGAGGCGATGGTGTACTTTCAAGGCTCGAAGGGCTGGAAAGAAAGCCATATCACCGAACTTTTGCCAGAAGGGTTTCGCCTCAAGTGAACCAGGCCCGGGGAAATCCTGCTCCGTTGCCCATTCGCGCGATCGATGTGATCCGCAGGAAGCGCGATGGAGAAGAGTTGTCGCGCGCCGAGATTGAATATCTGGTTCGGGCTTACACCATTGGCGAGATTCCCGACTACCAAGCGTCCGCCTGGCTCATGGCTGTGATCCTGCGCGGGCTTTCTCGCGCCGAGACGTCCGCGCTGACCGACGCCATGCTGCGTTCGGGCGATGTTCTGGACCTTACGGAATTCTCCGCCAAGAAAGTAGACAAGCATTCCACCGGCGGCGTGGGGGACAAGACGTCGCTGGTGCTAGCGCCTCTGGCGGCAGCCGGTGGTTTGGTGGTCCCGATGATCAGCGGACGCGGACTGGGGCACACCGGCGGAACGCTAGACAAACTTGAGTCGATTCCGGGATTCAACGTGAATCTGTCAGTCCCCGAGTTCCGGCGGGTGCTGGCCGCCTGTGGCTGCGCCATGATCGGACAGACTGCCGAGATCGCTCCCGCTGACCGAAAACTCTACGCGCTGCGCGATGTCACCGCCACGGTGGAGAGCCCCTATTTGATCTGCGCTTCCATCATGAGCAAGAAATTGGCGGAAGGAATCGATGCACTGGTTCTGGACGTCAAGACCGGCTCCGGCGCCTTCATGAAGGAAGAAAAGGACGCCGTGTTTTTGGCCGAACTGATGGTGGAAACCGGCGAGCGAATGGGGAAAGCAATCGTAGCGCTGATCACCGACATGGATCAGCCGCTCGGTTCAAAGGTGGGAAACTCGCTCGAGGTGATCGAGGCGCTCGATGTTTTGCGCGGGGCAGGACCTGAGGAGCTTCGAGAGTTATGCCTGGAACTAGCGGGCTGGATGTTTGTCCTGGGAGGTGTAGCCGATTCGGTGTCAGATGGCAAGACCAGGGCGGCCGAACTGATTCACTCGGGACAGGCGCTTGAGAAATTGCGCCAGATGGTCAAACTCCAAGGTGGAGATGAAAGTGTAATCGACAATCCTGAACGTTTGCCGCGATCGAGGTACACCCTCACCGTCAGCAGTCCGGCGAGCGGGTGGATCACCTCGATCAATTGCCAGGCGGTGGGAGCGGCTTGTGTGGCTCTAGGCGGCGGACGCGAGAAAAAGGAAGACGGCATCGATCCGGCGGTCGGAATCGTTTTGCATCGCAAGGCCGGCGAAGCGATTCGCGCCGGAGAAACGATTTGCACGGTCCATTACAACTCCGAAGCTCGCGCTAGACGGGCTCAGGAAATGCTTCTGAACAGCTATCACGTCGCGGACGAGGCCGCCCCAGTGCGGAAGAAGATGCTCGTACATCGTGTGATTCTAGGATCGGGAGGAAAATAACAATGGGCCGCTTCACCGGTGTTCTCGGTTTGCTGACCATGTTGGGTTTGGCGTTTGCCTTTTCTACCAACCGGCGCGCCATCCGCCTGAAGACGGTTGCCTGGGGATTGGGACTGCAACTCGCCCTTGGACTATTCGTCCTCCGCGTCAAGTCTGGGGAGTGGCTGTTTGAGATGGCGGGAAACGGCGCCAAGAAACTGCTCGATTTTTCCTATGCCGGCTCGGTTTTTGTCTTCGGCGAACTGGGGAAGCAGCAGTCTTCCCTGGGGTTGATTTTCGCCTTCCAGGTGCTGCCGACGATCATCTTCATTGCGGCGTTTTTTGCTGTCCTTTACCACCTGGGCGTTATGCAACTTATCATTCGCGCCGGGGCCTGGGTGATGGCGCGCGTCATGGGAGCAAGCGGCGCCGAATCACTCAACATCGCGGCCAGTATCTTCATGGGTCAGACCGAGGCCCCTCTCACCATCCGACCGTTTCTTCCGGAGCTTACCCAATCCGAACTGATGTGCGTGATGACGAGCGGTATGGCGCATATTTCCGGAGGCATGATGGCGGCTTACATACGAGTGGGCGGCGCGGACGCAAAAAGTCTGCTGACGGCAGTGATCATGACTGCGCCGGGGACTCTGCTGATGGCTAAGATGTTGGTCCCCGAGACTGGAACGCCGCTCACGGCTGGCCGGGTGGAGATGCCGGCCACCGAGAAGGAAGCCAATATCCTGGGCGCCATTGCCCGGGGCACCGTCGATGGTCTCCATCTGGCCCTCAACGTCGGCGCGATGCTGATTACCTTTCTCGCCTTGCTGGCGCTGCTCAATGCCATGATGGGGTGGACGCATATTCACATTGCGTGGTTTCCCAGTAGCCTGCAGCAAGTTCTGGGCTGGGTTTTCGCCCCCGTGGCTTGGCTGATCGGGATCCCATGGCGTGACGCGGGAACGATTGGCAATCTGCTGGGCACCCGCATGGTGCTCAACGAATTTGTCGCATTCGCGCAACTCGGAACCGTGAAGGGTAGCCTCGATCCACGGACCTTCACGATTGCGACCTTTGCTCTCTGCGGATTCGCGAATTTCAGCTCGATTGGAATTCAGATCGGTGGCATCGGCGCTCTGGCGCCCAATCAAAGGGGAGAGTTGGCCCGCCTGGGTTTGCGTGCGATGCTGGCGGGCACCATGGCAAATCTGATGTCCGCTTCTATTGCGGGGATTATCCTTTGGGGAAGTTAGCGACAGCCGGACCGATTCTCTCTGGCCCTAGTCCCAGCCCGCGTGATTGTTGCCTGCTGGGGTCTGCGACGATTTTCCTCTGCTATCACCGCAGGCTGAATCTAGATTCTCGCGGTGCTGGCAGGGCAGCAAACAGGTAAAATGCCGCATCGACCTTTGCCAAGGAGGCGCGGTGCGCCGATCCAACCATCCACAGTTGTTTGTTGTCTTCTTGTTGTTTCTTGTCTTCTTATTGAATGCCGCCGTGGCTACGGCCCAGTCCGGCACGGCTCCAGAGCAAAGAGCCAGCTATTATTTCGGGACTGTGAGACCTCAACCATCTCTCTTGTTAGTTTTTCTGCGTGATATGCCGAAAGGCGGCGATCTGCACAATCATTTGGGTGGATCCGTCTACGCTGAAAACCTAATCGATTTCGCCGCCCACGACGGCCTCTGCGTCGATCGCGCTTCCTCGTCCCTGGGCGCTGCTCCGTGCGACGCGTCCTGCGACAGATCGGCAAGCAGGCCTGCGGTTCGTTGCAGCTATGGTGACCAATCGCTCTACAATGCTCTCATCGACGCTTGGTCCATGCGCAATTGGGAACGGGGCCATGAGTCCGGCCATGACCACTTCTTTTCCACCTTCGATAAATTTCTCCCTGCCACAGTGAACCACGTCGGGGACGCTATCGCCGAGGCAGTGCAGCGGGCTGCAGAGGACCATCTGCAATATGTTGAGCTCATGCAGACTGCGGACGACATGCAGTCGGCAGAACTAGGCGCGAAGCTAGGTTGGACGCAAGACTTCACGGCAGCGCGCGAGAAGCTTCTGTCTGGCGGCCTCGCAGATGTAATCGCCTCCACCCGGAAGCAATTTGACGGCAATGAGGCTAAGGTGCACAGCTTGCTTCAGTGCGGCACCGCCGCGGCTGCCCCGGGATGTGGAGTGACAGTTCGCTATCTCTATCAAGTCCTGCGCGGCTTGCCGCCCGAGTCGGTGTTCGCGCAGATGGTCACCGGCTTTGAGTTGGCTTCGACCGATTCCCGTTTCGTTGGATTGAACCTGGTAATGCCGGAAGACTCATATGTGCCTATGCATGATTTTGATCTGCACATGCGCATGCTCGACTATCTGCATGGCGTCTATCCCAAAGTGCACATCAGCCTGCACGCCGGAGAGCTGGCCATTGGGTTGGTGCCCCCCGAAGGCCTCCGTTTCCACATTCGTGAATCGATCGAGCGCGGCCACGCGGAACGAATCGGACATGGCGTTTCCGTGATGAACGAGCGCGAGCCTCTGCGACTCCTTCGCGAGATGGCGCAGCGCAACATCTTGGTGGAAATCTGCCTGACGTCGAACGATGTAATTCTGGGCGTGAGGGGCGAAGCCGACCCGCTCCCGGTCTACCGGCGCTACGGTGTTCCCGTAGCCCTGGCGACCGACGATGAAGGCGTATCGCGCTCCGATCTGACGCACGAATACCTGCGGGCCGTGGAAACCTATAATCTGTCGTATGTTGACCTGAAAGAAATGGCACGACAAAGTCTTGAACATAGCTTCTTGCCCGGTTCGAGTCTCTGGCGGGATAAGCGCCGGTCTCGCGCCGTCGGCGCCTGTGAAGCTGATCGAACCCACGCTCGCGGTCCGTCACCAGCCTGTCAGAACTTTCTGAATGCCAATGAGCGCGCTCGCGTCCAATGGAAGCTGGAAGAAGAGCTTTCCGAATTCGAAGCGAAGTTTAGCGTCACGGCCATACCGTCCAACTAGAAGTTAAGAGCTGCCATGACCGACGCCTTTGTCCACGCTCAATCCGCCGCTGCGTTTCTACTGGCGCAAACCCCGCTCCGGCCGCGCATTGGAGTTGTCCTCGGGTCCGGTCTCGGCGCTTTCGCCGACGATCTGTTAGATGCTGCGCGCATCCCATACGCGAACATTCCATTCTTTCCTCGCTCCACCGCCATCGGACATGCGGGACAGATGGTGATCGGTACAACGACCGGTGTTCCGATCGCGGCTATGCAGGGACGAGTGCATCTCTACGAAGGGTATTCCGCCCAGGAGGTGGCGTTCCCCGTTCGCGTTTTCGCGGGCCTGGGGATTCGCGCCGTGATCCTCACCAACGCCGCGGGGGGCATCAGCCTCGAATATAAGCAGGGGGCGCTGGTGGTGATTAGCGACCACATCAATCTGCAAGGGACCAATCCGCTGGTTGGGCCCAACGAAGAGCGTTTCGGATCTCGATTTCCTGACATGACGCAAGCCTACTCGAGGACTTATCGCGATATGGCTCTGCGGTCGGCCCGCAAGCTGGGCAAAACTCTCCATCAGGGGGTATACGCGGGTCTGCTCGGTCCGAGCTATGAAACGCCGGCGGAAATTCGCTATCTGCGAACAATTGGAGCCGACCTGGTCGGTATGTCGACGATTCCCGAGGTAGTGGCCGCGCGCCATATGGGATTGAACGTCTTGGCCATTTCCTGTGTAACCAACATGGCGGCGGGGATTCTGGACCAGCCGCTCAATCACCAGGAGGTGCTGGAGACGGCTGAGCGCGTGAAAGGGGACTTCATCGCCCTATTGCAGGCGGTGATCGCGGAAATCGCGGCAGAGTTGGGTGAATAGCGATCCTTGGACCTGCCGCCAGGGCGTCTATTTCTTGCGCCTCGCAATCGACAACTTCACCGGCGGTTCAATCCCATAGGTGGTTGCAAAACTGCCTTGATTGACCGCCGCGGCCAGATGTCCGCGGGAATCGATATAGAGGAGAGGTTGCTTAAGGGGCACGTCAGAGAAAGTATGGACGAATGGAATATCCAGCTCACGACCGCCTATCATGACGGAAACGATTTCCCCGTGGGCATACCCAAGTTTGAGGAAATCCTCTCCACTGACATTGGTGACCAGATTTCCGAATGGTCCATCGGTGGCGATCACCTCGCCGCTCAGCCCACGCTCGTCCAGTTTGGCGGAAGCCAAATCCAACCGAACCAGTTTGCTGATGTCCATCTCGGGCCCAGCCTGCGTCCAATCTTCGCCGCGCGCCAAGTGCGCTCCCGCGGGAGAGAAAATGTCCCGGCCATGAAATGTAGACGACAGAGCCGCGCCGATCATCCAATGGGCATTGGTGATCTGTCTCGCGCCTTCGATGCCATCCCGATCCTGCACCAGCGTCATCAAGCCGTTATCCGGAAGAACGAAGTATTGTCCGCGCTTCGATTTTACGATGGTGGCCCTGCGAGTGCTGCCCACCGTCGGGTCGATGACCACCACAAACACCGTGCCGGCGGGATAGTATGGTGTCGCGCCATAAAGGAAGCGTGCGCCATCCAGGATGGAGAATGGGGTCACCTGATGCGTCAGGTCGACAATCCGCAACTGGGGAGCGATCGAATACATCACGCCCTTGCATATGTTCACGGAATCATCCACCATACCGAAGTCGGTCATGAATACTACCGTGGGCGGATATTTGGGTTCTGCCGTTTGTGCCACCAAGTAGTGGGTCAGCAGGACGCCAGCCAACGACAATACGATCAAGATCCTGGCGAGTCGGGGAGGAATGGCGTTTTGAGACATTGGGTCTTCCGAAGCCGTTCTTGGCTATTTTAACGTTTGTTTCAAGAATCGAGGGGCAACATCTTCTCGGTTCGTTCGCCAGCATGCTGACGCAACGCAGGCCTGCGATTTTCTCGTGGCTGGAACAGCCATGTGGGAGTGCTCTAGGCATTCATAGTCGACTCAAGTGGGGCCCCGGAGCTTGGCCGACAATCTCGCAGCGCGCCCGACCGCGGGGCTGGACTCGACGGCAGTTTGAAGATGCCGTTCCCAGCGCCTCCAATGCGCCCTGGGACCGGGCCTGCCAGTGATGACGAAGAGCCCTGGCGATAGCTCGCGGCCAAGAGCTGTTTGGCGCGAGTTGTCCCGCGGTTCTCGAGTCCGTGCCCGAGCGGTCCTCGGTGGTCTGTATCCCGAGTATGAGTAGGAGAGGATTGCATTAGTCAATATGAAGTGAACCGGTCCCGATGCGCTGTGCGTGGGTTACATTGTGAGTGGTGTAACAAACAACGCAGAGCCACAAGCGGAAAGGAACCGGTTCTATGAAGAAGGTACGATTTTTGGGTTTAGATGTCCATGCCGAGACGATTGCGGTAGCGGTTGCCGAGCCCGACGGAGAGGTTCGATCGTTGGGGATCATTCCGAATCGAGAAGAGTCGATTCGCAAACTGGTGAAGAAGTTGGGGCCGGCGGAGCAACTGCAGGCCTGCTATGAGGCGGGTCCGACGGGATACGTTCTCTATTGGCAACTGACCGCCCTGGGGGTGAAGTGCGAGGTGGTGGCGCCGATCCTGGTGCCGGTCAAAGCGGGGGACCGGGTGAAAACGGATCGTCGGGATGCTACGAAGCTGGCGCGCAGCTATCGGGCGGGGGATCTGACCGCGGTCTGGGTGCCGAACCAGGAACACGAGGCGCTGCGGGATCTGGTGCGAGCCCGCGAGGCGGCCAAGCAGGATCAGCTGCGGGCGCGCCACCGACTGAGCAAATTTCTATTACGCCACGGCCGACGAGCCCCGGCGGGGATCAAAGCGTGGACCCAGAGGTATCACGAATGGATCAAAGGGCAAGTGCACTTTGAACAGCCGGCGCAGGAGTACACGCTGTTGGATTACATGCATGAGGTCGAGCATATGGGCGATCGCATCCGGCGACTGGAACAGGCTATCGCAGAGGCCGTGAAGCTGGCGCCGCCAGGGATGCAGGAAGTGATCCAATCCCTGCAAGCGCTGCGGGGAATCGCCCAGATCTCAGCGGTCACAGTGGTGGCCGAGTTAGGGGAGGAACAAAATTGAGGAGCCAGCGAAGTTTGATCCGGCCGCCCTTGGAATGGACCATGGCCGGAGTTCCAGTGCCCCATCCGGCGATTCCTGTCTTGGCGGAGCGTGGCGGAACCCAACTTAAGGCCCCGCGTCCGATCTTCCTGGTTGATACGCGTGAGCAAAACCCGTTTGATTTCACCCGTTTTGAAGGGTGGTTCGCTGGCATTGAAAAGAGACCGCTCAAGCTGGGAGACTACTCGGTGGCAGGACTCGAGGACGTCTGCGTGGTGGAACGGAAGGACCTCCCCGACTTGATTCACTCATTGACTGCCCAGCGGTCCATCTTCGTGAATCGTCTGCGACTCATGAGCCGCTACCCCCATCGGCTGCTAGTCATCACGGCGGCGCTGAGTCAAGTGAAGTCCGCTTATCCCTTCGCAGGGACCCACCCGAATCGTGTGACCCAGTCGTTGATTGCGATGCTCGCAGGACTCCAAGTCCCATTTCTGTGCACGGAAACTCACGAGCTCGGCGAGGAACTCGTGGCGTCCTATCTCTATCAGGTTCACCTATACCACTGGCTAGAAACCAATGATCAGGGTCGGTTCTTCACCGACAACGACCTCTAGCCTGAACTTGGGGACAAAGAGGTCGCTCGCTCACGTTCTCCGCACCTTCTACCATTCTTTGTGTAGTGGGCTTCTTGTCGTTGGCTAAGGTGTTCACCGGATATTGATGCCGCCGCATCCGGCGTAGGATACCGCAATGATGGCGCGATCGGTTCTCATTGTCGATGATAGTTCAGCAATGCGCCGTTCGGTTCGGCAACTATTTGAAACATCGGGGTGGGACGTAGTTGGTGAAGCCGAGAATGGAGAACAAGGTGTTCAGATGGCCGAGAAGCTCCGACCCTCGGTCGTCACGCTGGATGTTGCGATGCCAGTGATGAATGGAATCGAGGCCGCGAAGCAATTGGTGGCCGAAGCGCCCCAAATCCAGATCATTTTGTGCACTGCGTACGGGAGCGATGAAAGCTTAAAGAGAGTCCTCCGGCGCAGCGGCATCCATAATGTGATCTCGAAGTCCGAGGCCTCGCAATTACTCGTTCCTACAGCCGAGAAGCTCAGCCTGCTAGCGGAATTCCTGCGTGGAACTCTCTAGGCGCACCCAGGAATCACGGTAGACCCTCACAATAAAACCCGGCAACGCCAACCACGGCAAACGAACAGAACTCAAAGTGGGGGCGCAGTTGTGGTACTCCTCAGTTTTGCCTACCTTTGCCCAGCCGGGGGGCCCCCAATTCCGGCTTTTTTATTAGCCTGGGTCAACGGTGGCTCGGTCCCTTACGCAGGAGCGCGCTGCGACGGCGCGAGGGTTGTCACAAATCAGTTTGTCCGGATGGACTACTGTGGCGCGCTACGCAGCCTTTTTCTGCTGCTTCACCTTCGCCCACCTTGCCCGTTGAGCGGCTGCCATTTTCCTTCGAGCCTCTACGGAGACATGACGCTTGGGTTTCGGCGTGGCCTTTCCGTTAGACGACTGCTTTGCCCATCGAGCCTTCTGAGCGAGACTGATCTTTCTACGGCCCGCTGCCGACAGGGTACGCCGCGTGCCAGTTTTGTTTGTATATGCGCCGGTAAAAGCCGTGAGCGCGGCGTTCAGCGCTGACAGTTGGCGCTGCACGTAGTCCCGTTCTTTTGCTAACTGCTTGACAAGCCCGGATAGGTTAGTCATTTGTATCCCTCGATTCTGGATTGTAGCAAAGTAGTGTAAATCTGGTGAGCCACCAAATCTTACCTTACACTGGGCTTGGCAGGAACCTTTTGATCCTGCTCGGATAAGCAGCGTGGGATGTGGCGGTTTATCTGAAGGAAAGGTGTGGCATCCAACAATCAAAAGCGCCGTTCCCATTTCGGGAATCAGTTTCGAAGATTGCTGGCCTCTGAGCTTGGAGGTAGAACCGAAAGACCGGCCTGCATTATCGATGTCGCCGATGGCAAACTCGGGAAGCGATGTTGCATGGGGCTCGATAGCATTTGACAGTCTCGCGTCATGGAGACCTACCGAGCACGGCCTGAAGGCAGGCTAAGGAAGCGCGCGAGAATTTTCTGATAGCACACAGCGAGCGCATTATCCTTCGAGAATAGAGAAGTTTCGTAGAAGCAGTTGAAGGAACGTTCAGTCTACCAACGACACTCGCATGACCAGGTGATCTTTTATGCTAACGCAAGCGGAAAAAGGACAGGCCTTTCGTGCACTCCATGAACGCGACACCGCTTTCATTGTCCCCAATCCCTGGGACATTGGCACCGCCCGCATACTGGCACAGCTGGGCTTTGAAGCGCTAGCCACCACCAGCATGGGATATGCCGTCTCCACCGGGCAGGAGGACCATACGATTGACTGTCCCCGGATGATGGAACACGTGTCGACGATCGTTTCAGCCACTGACCTGCCCCTCAGCGCCGATCTTGAGAATGGTTTCGGAGACGCCCCCGAAATTGTCGCGGAAACCATCCGGCTTGCGGCGGCGGCTGGAGCTGTCGGCGGCTCGATCGAAGATGCAACCGGGCGCCCGGACCATCCGATCTATGAGCAGGGCCACGCAGCAGAGCGAATCCAGGCCGCGGCAGCAGCGGCACGGGCTCTCCCCTTTGCTTTCACCCTGACCGGACGCGCCGAGAACTACTTGCACGGTCGGCCTGATCTTCGAGACACGATCGCGAGACTGCAGACCTATCAAGAGGCGGGTGCGGATGTTCTCTATGCACCGGGTCTTGCCAGCAAAGACGAGATTGCCGCCGTGGTCAGCTCTCTGGATCGCCCGGTGAACGTCGTGATGGGGCTGCAGGGGCCGCAATTCAGCTTAGCTGCTCTTTCAGCGATTGGAGTGCGCCGTGTCAGTGTCGGAAGCGCTCTCTGTCGCGCTGCTCTTGGTGCCTTTCTTCGTGGCGCCCAGGAGATGCGTGAGCACGGCACCTTTGCTTTTGCAAATGACGCCGTGAGTTCTCAGGAGATCAGCGGGATGACCGCTCGACGGTCTCCGATCGGCCTTTGACACTCGCGCCTTTTGGAGCCTCAGGCCGGCAATGGTCGGCCCCCGCAAGAAACCCTTCGGTAACTTACTGAAACAAAGGGAGATGTCTGGTGGACGGCGTGAGTTCCACAGACTGCGGTATGGGTAGGTCGCCGGTTTGTACCCATGAAGTGCGAAAAATTAGGCAAAGGCGCCCACCGGATGAAATTCCCCTGGTGGTGAGGATGCGTGGCCCCATGGTTTCCGCGCAAGAACCAGGACCGGACGCGTTCTTCTCTCTGGGTGCGAGAGAGTTGTAGTTCGTACCACTCACGGACTCAGGGAGACGCTATGCAACGTTCCAATGCCCGGTTCCAAAGCTTTTTTCTCTCGGTACTGTTCGTCATCGCCGCCATTGTAGCGATTCAACAGTTCCTGGCAGCCGGCAGGGAAGCCTTCGCTAGCGCAACCTACTCGCACGGCGTGCTCAATCTGACCATTCCCTACCATGTCGCTCACGCGGGTCGAGGGCAACTCACTGTCGAAGTTCTGGATCCGGAGGACCAGGTCCTGGGGCGCGCCGAGCAGCGTGTGGATGTGGCAGAAGGCAGCGGATACTGGCAAGAGGAGATCAATCTCGCGAAACCGCTGGCCATTGAAGAACTGGTGTGGCAGCGCGTGCGCTACCGCTTCGAATACAGTGATGGCGCCAGCGCGCCGATCACAGGCACGAAATCAATTTCGCAGATTCTACGCACGCCCGTGGTTCACATCCTAGGCCAGCAAGCCTACCTTGCCGGCGGCCAGGCGGCGGTTCGAGTGATCGTTTCGGATTCGAAAAATCAGGTCATCGAGG
>Ga0182018_10002585_pt1 | contig 17774 bp, 19 predicted proteins | sample 812P2MmetaG_FD_120490 | JGI IMG/M metagenome (GOLD analysis project Ga0182018, IMG submission 120490) | Permafrost microbial communities from Stordalen Mire, Sweden - 812P2M metaG | ecosystem: Environmental > Terrestrial > Soil > Wetlands > Permafrost | place: Sweden: Stordalen | collected... | reverse complement strand
TCGCAGGTGTACAGGCGGCCCTGGTTGTCGAAGGCGTTGCCGCTGGGACCATGAGCGTCCTTACGGAAGACTTCCATGGGATGGCCCGGAACCCACTTCATCAGGCGGTCGCTCGGAGTATCGCTGAAGACCAGATAGCCGTCCTTGGACCACGCGGGGCCTTCGGTGAAGGTGTAATCCTTGGCGATGAGGTCTATCTTGATGGTAGAAAAATCCTGCGCGCCGGCAAGGAGCGGGAAAAGCAGAGCGGTAAGAACGGCCCGGGTCATCTACCCGTTTTCGAGATGGTGATGTTGTTGACCACCTGCTTGACACCCTTCACGCTCTTGGCAATTTTCGCCGCCTTGTCCTTCTGTTTTTGCTCCGTGACAGTTCCGGAAAGGGTAACCACCGCGTCCTTCACGTCGGCCTTGAGGGCGCCGCCTTTGACCGTCGGATCGGAGGTCAGCTTGATCATAACCTGGTCGCTGATGGCATTGTCGCTCACGGGTTTATCGGAGCCCAGGCAGACGCCGGCCAGCAGGACTGCCGCAAGCAGGAAAACCAGGAGTTTAGATATCATGTTCACCCGTCATTGTACGCCAGTCGAGCGCGTTCAGGAAGGCGGCCTTTTCGCGCCAGCGCGGCTGCAGACGTACGTGCAGGTCCAGATAGACCTTCACGCCGAGCATGCGCTCCATATCCTGCCGCGCCAGCGTTCCGATGCTCTTGAGCATGGCGCCCTTGGTTCCGATGATGATGGCCTTCTGGCCGGCGCGCTCCACGCGGATGGTGGCGAAAACCCGGGTCAATCGCGGACCCTCCTCCCATTGGTCCACCATGACCGCGACGGAATGGGGGACCTCCTGGTGCGTGGCGGCGAGGACTTTCTCGCGGATCAGTTCGGCGGCCAGAAATCGCTCGGGCTGGTCGGTGACGTAGTCTTCCGGGAAGTAGGCCGGACCTTCGGGCAGGCGGTCGATAATAGCTTTGCGCAACAGGTCGAGGCCCTTTTTTCTGGTAGCGGAGATGGGAATATAGTCCGCGAAATCGTGGAAAGCCTTGTACCGTTCGATCACGGGCAGCAGCCGGGACTTCTCTTTGACGAGATCGATTTTGTTCAATACCAGCAGCGCGGGGGTTTCGATATACCGCAACAGGTCGATGGCGCGGCGGTCCTCTTCGGCGAACGGGCGGGCCGCGTCCACCACAAACAACAGCAGGTCGCGCTCTTCGAGCGAGGCGCGCACGGTGTCCATCATTCGTTTGTTGAGCGCCGAATGGGCTCGGTGAATGCCGGGGGTATCCACAAAGACGATTTGCGCTCCAGGCATGGTCACGACGCCCTGGATAGCGGTCCGCGTGGTCTGCGGCTTGTCCGCCACGATGGCCAGTTTCTGGCCCACCAGGGCATTCAATAGCGTGGATTTGCCGGTGTTGGGGCGGCCTACCAGTGAGACGAATCCGGAATGAAACGGGTCGGGCATGTTTGGGCTGTCAGTTTTCGGATGTCAGTTTATTGTCCCACGGGGGAGCGGCCCCAAGGCCGGCCAGGCCGAGCGCCACTCGGCCGCAGGCTGCCAGCCTGCCCCACGAAAAGCTACTCGGTCACTACTGTCTCGGATTTTGAGATTCGGACGCGATCGACGCGGCGTTCGTCGGCGGCGAGCACGTCGATACGGATGCCGGCGCGCTCGGCGGATTCGCCCGCCTTGGGGACCCGGCCGAGCCATTCGCTCACCAGGCCGCCTACGGTGGTGGATTCGATGTCTTCGCCGCGGTGGAACGATTCGAACAGGTCGGCGATGCGATCCAGATCGAAGCTGCCGGAGACCACGTAGCCCTGGCCGTCTTCGACAACGTCGCTGCCCGGCTCGTGCTCATCGCGGATCTCGCCGATGATCACTTCCAGCAAGTCCTCCATGGTGGCCAGGCCGGCGGTGTTGCCGTATTCGTCCACCACGATCACCATGTGGGTATTTTCCTGCTGCATCTGGCGCATCAGATCGTTCACCGGTTTGCTCTCGGGCACCAGCAGCGCCGGGCGCACCAGTTCGCGGACCAGGCGGCGCACGCGTTCTTCTTCATCCACCTCGAACATATCCCGAACGTGCACGAAGCCGATGATCTGGTCGATATTCTGCTCGTAGACCGGAATTCGCGAATACTGCTCGCTGATCACCAGGGTGCGCAGTTCTTCGAGCGTGGCGGCGGCCGGAATGGCCACGATCTTGGGCCGCGGCGTCATGACTTCGTGCACCACTTTGTCGCCGAATTCCACCACCGATTGAATCAGCTTGCGGTCTTCCTCGTGGATCAGGCCTTCCTCGGTGCCGGCCGAAATCAGCGCGTCGATATTTTCGGCGGGGGTGGGCGGCTCTTCGGGGACAGCCGCGTCGTCGGTGAGGTCCACCAGCGACTGGAAGAAGCCCATCAGCGCGACGCAGGGACTCGCCAGCCAGGCCATGGCTCGCAGCAATGGCGCCAGGGCCAGCAGCCAGTGTCCGGAGGTCCTGCGGTAGAGAAGCTGCGGCAGCGCGTAGGACGCGGCCATCATGGACAGCCATGCAGCCAGGGCGGCCTGCCAGAAGACCGCGGCGGTCAATGGAGTGTCGTCGGCGAACCACGCCACAAGGAGCACGCCCAGAATCGCCAGAATGGTGTGTTTGATGAGCGAGAAGGTTCTGTCGCCGATCTCGATTTTCAGGCCGATCTTATCTTCCAGCGTCTCCTTGAAGAATTTGAGCGAGGGCAGATCGCGTGTGCGCAGGCGCATGCTTTCCAGGTAGAGAAGCTGCACGAACGTCACCAGCGCCAGGAGCACGACGGCCGCGAATGTGGCGACGGCGATGGCCAGCGTCATGCCCGCACCCGTTCGATGAGGCCGCCGGGCAGGCCCAGCCGCGTCCGCCAGCGTTTCTCGGCGCGCGCCATCCGTCCGGCGTCGGCCTCGTGATCCATGCCCAGCAGGTGCAGCAGGCCGTGCAGCATCAGAACGCGGACTTCAGTTTCGGTGGAGTGGCCGAACTCGCGGGCCTGCAAGCGGGCGCGCCCGAGCGAAATCGCGATATCGCCCAGGCGTCCGCGGCCGCCCGTGGGGAAGGAAAGGACGTCGGTGGCCTCATCCTTCCCGCGAAAGCGGCCGTTCAATCCGCGGAGTTCGGCATCTCCGGTAAGGAGACAGTCGAACGGCCGGCCCTTGGCGATGTCGTCCTGAAGCCTCCGTGCAAATAGCTGGAGGGCGCGCGGGCGCACCTCGGCCGGGATTCGACGAAACGTAACCGTACTGCCTTCGGGAGCGGACATGACGGCGCTCAGGCCCGCGGGGCCGTCTCAGCCGGAGGCAGCGGCTCGGCCGGAGCGATTTCGGCGGCCGGTTCCGACAGTTTGAGTGTCAACTGCCGCCCCGCGCCGATGGATTCGTTGTACCGCTCGTACGCCCTGACGATGCGCTGCACCAGCGTATGGCGGACCACGTCTTTCTCGTCGAACTGCACAAAGCTGATGCCCTCGACGCCCTTCAGCACCTCCGTGGCGTCGATCAGGCCGCTGCGCCGCCCGGGAGGCAGATCGATCTGGGTGATGTCGCCGTTCACCACCATCTTGGAATTGAAGCCTTGGCGGGTGAGCACCATCTTCATCTGTTCGGCGGTGCTGTTCTGAGCTTCGTCCAGAATGATGAAGCTGTCGTTGAGCGTGCGGCCGCGCATGAAGGCGATGGGCGCCACTTCGATGACATTGCGCTCCAGCAGTTTCTCCACGCGTTCGCTGTCGAGCATGTCGTAGAGCGCATCGTAGAGCGGGCGCAGATACGGGTCCACTTTTTCCTGCAGGGTGCCCGGCAGAAAGCCCAGGCGCTCACCGGCTTCCACGGCCGGACGCGTGAGAACGATGCGCGCCACCTGCTTGTTCATCAGCGCGGAAATGGCCATCGCCACGGCCAGATAAGTCTTGCCGGTGCCCGCCGGACCGATGCCGATTACCAGGTCGTTACGCTCAATCGCTTCCAGATACCGCCGCTGGGTGACAGTCTTCGGCGCCAGGACTTTCTTGCCGAAATTGCGCTGTTTTCCGCTGCGCACCAGCGCGCGAAGCGTCACTTCCGGGTCGTTGGTGACTACCCGCAGAAGGCTGTTCAGGTCGCCGTTGTTGAAGATGTGGCCTTCGCCAACGAGCGCGTTGTAGTCTTCCAGGATACTTTCGGCGCGCGTGACATTGTCCGCCTCGCCTTCGATCTCAAGGTTGTTATCGACCAGTTGGGTATGGACGCCCAAGGCGGATTCGATGAGCCGGATATTCTCATCGCGGGTTCCGAAGAGGCTTTCGACGCCTCGGCTGATGCGCACGCTGGCTTTCGTCAAGTGAGTGCTGGATACCTCCATTTTGGGGACAGAAGAGACGAGAGGAGACGTTCAACCCGGAGTGGTTCGAGGCTTCGACAACCCGCGCATGCGGGGCGGCTGAAAACCATCTTGCCCGATTATACGCCTTGACGCCCCCGCCTTGCTAGTGTGATTAGTTATAACATTATAATGCTTAACATACGCAGCCGCAAAAGGCCGCGGTAGAGGTAATGGTGGTCGACCGCGTGGACAGGACGCCGGCGGGGAATTAGCCGGACAACTTACTGTACGCCGATCGCGGCCGAGTTGCTGGCCTGTCCGTTGCATGTCACAACCAGCGGATTGCTGCCGCTAGTGAGGCCCGACGGAACCATAATGTTCGCCTGCGCCAAGCCGACGTACCCGGGCGTCAACCCGATGAAGGACACTATGGCCGTGGTTCCGCCGATGGTGGCGCTGCATGGGAGCGCCGCATTGGAGTTCGGACTGACCGGGGTGGCAGCGCCATCGGGAACCGAAGGGAGCACCGGGCCGATTCCCGTCAGATACGCGACGATCGTTCCGCCCGCGGGAATCGGGTTGGAAGGAGTGTTCAGGCTGTAGGACGGATAGTTCTGGACTACTGCCGTCCCGTTGGCGTTCAAGAACAGGCCGGGAGCGGCCGCCACTACCGGAACGGCGATGGTGTTGCCCGCGCCGCCGGATTGCGACACCGCGACATTGGCGGTTCCGGTCTGCGTCGAGGACGGCACCTGGAAATTGATCTGGGTCGAATTGGCAAACAGGATCGGCGACGGGACGCCGTTCACCGTGACGGAAACGCCGCCCAGGCTAGTCGGCAGAGGCGCGGGAGCGCTGGCAGTCGACGAAGTGAAATAGTTGCCGTAAACCGTCGCCAGAGATCCCGGCGAAAGCCTGGCCGAGCCGCTGGCGGCATTGGCGACCCCGCCGGCGCTAATGGCAGGGTAAACCGGCGTCAGCAGGCGGATGACGGAATTGGCGGTGTCGCAGACGTAGATGTTTCCCTTTCCATCCACCACCAGTCCGTGCGGGAAATACAGTTGCGCGCTGGTGGCCGCCCCGCCATCGCCGGAATATCCGCAGCAACCGTCACCGGCAACCGTCACGATGGCGCCGTTCTGCAGCAGCTTGCGGATCCGTGCGTTGAAGGAGTCGGAGATGTACACGAAACCAGCCGAGTCCATAGCCAGTCCCATCGGATTGTTCAGTTGCGCACTGGTGGCCGGCCCGCCGTCGCCCGAAAAGCCGGCGTTCCCGGTCCCAGCCAGGACGGTCAGGGTGATGCCGGAATACTTGACGATGCGATAATTTCCCGTGTCGGCGATGTACAGCGTACCGGACGCATCCACCACCACGGCATCGGGAAAATTGATGGCGCCGCCCGTGGCCCCGCAGCCCAGAACACAAGTGATGGTGCCGCCAGCCACTCTGCGGATCTCGCTATTGCCGGTATCGGCAATCAGAATATTGTTGAAGGAATCGATGAACACCCCGCCCGGGTAGTCCAATAGAGCGCCGGTAGCCGGTCCGTTGTCGCCGGTGGCCCCGATTTGGCCGCCCTGGCCGGCGACGGTGGAAATCTTGCCGGAGGGGTCCACCATGCGGATCACGTGATTGCCCGTATCTGCGATATACAGGTTGCCGCTGGAATCGAATGCCACGCTCTCCGGGAAAGCCAATTCGGCGCTGGTGGCCGCCGCGCCATCTCCGGCATATCCGGCGGTATTGTCTCCGGCGACGGTGGTCACATTGCCGCCGCTCAGCATCCGGACTACATGGTTGAGAGCGTCCGCGATGTAGAGATTCCCCTTGGAATCGAGCGCCACGCCACCTGGCGACTGCAGCATCGCCACGGTGGTCGCCGCACCATCCGCGTAACCCGGGGTGCTGCCGATTCCCGCCACCGTTGAAATGGTGTACTGTTGCGCCCACGCACCGGCGCAACCCATCACCGGCAGGAGGATCCTGCCGAGGAAATACCGAATTGACATAAACTCCATGATACGCACCCGCAAGCCCTTATGTGACGTTGCCCGAAAGCAGCACCTGTTTCCCGGAAGCCACACCCACCGCTGGTCACTATTGGCCGCGGTCCGCATCCGCGAGGCGCTTCTCCAATTCCGCAACGAATTCCTGTAGCAATTTCCGGTCCGCCGATTGCCACTTGATCACCACGAACAGCCGGCCGTGGTCGAAGAACACGGTATCGGCGGAAGGTCTCCAGCGCTGCATCAGCTCGAGCGCCACCCCAGCCGAAGAGAGCGCGTAGACTCGCGCGTCCAGCTTGCCGGGCCCGTCGTAGGATGCCGTTACCAGGCGGTCCACCGACGTCCGCGGCACCGGGTCGGGCGATTCCGAGGGCGGCAGATCCCGTAATGAAGTGCGGCGCCAACCCCCGGCCGCGGTTGGGGCGAACAGATTGGGCGGCAGTTCCGCCTGGCTCCGGCAGGCGGTCCACATTCCGGCCAGGCACCCGATCGCGCCAATCCAACCGCGTCGTGTCATACAAGTTGTCAGTTTACAGTTTACAGTTGACAGTAAGACTGGCGGGGACTGGTTCGCAGTACGGTATGCTGGCAGTTTGACATCGGCGTTTACTCTTCCCCAAGCCGCGGTGGCGTTCGGAGCGGCCTTCCTGGCCGGCGCCATCAACTCGGTAGCGGGCGGAGGAACGCTGCTCTCGTTTCCGGCGCTGATCTGGCTCGGCCTCAATTCAGTGTCGGCCAATGCCACCAGCACGGTGGCCATCTGGCCCGGCACGGTCGGCAGCGCCTGGGGCTACCGGCGGGAGGTTCGGCAGGTAGCGCCGCGGATGTGGCTGCTGATTCTCCCCAGCCTGGCGGGCGGGCTCGCCGGCGCATGGCTGTTAGAGCTGACGCCGGCCGGAGTATTCGACCGGCTGGTGCCGTATCTGATTCTGTTCGCGACGCTGCTGTTTATGGCGCAGGAACCGGTGCAGCGTGCGCTGGGCACGGGCGAAGCGGCGAAACAACAGTCCAGCGCGTGGTTTGCGGGCGGCATGTTGTTTCAACTCGCGGTTGGGCTATACGGCGGCTATTTCGGCGCCGGTATCGGGATCCTGATGCTGGCGGCGCTGAGCATTATGGGGCTGACGGATATCCACGAAATGAACAGTCTGAAGGTGGTGCTGGGCGGAAGCGTCAACGGAATCGCCGCGGTGTACTTCATTTGGAAGCATATGGTGTATTGGCCGTATGTGGTGCTGATGGCAGTGGCCGCCATTATGGGCGGCTATTTTGGCGCCGGCTTCGCACGCAAATTGGGCCGCACGGCTGTGCGCCGCATCGTGATCGCCATCGGAATTGGGATGGCGGTGTCGCTGTTTGTGAAGAAGTAGCCTTTAGCTTGTAACCCTTCGGGCGTCGCGCGGCCGAAGAGCGAAAGGCTAACGGCTGGCTAATGGCTGTAACGGGATTCCCGCGGCGGCCAGGGCTGCTTCCACCTCGGCGGGGCGCAGACGGCTGGCGTCGTATTCCACCATCAGGGTGTCGGCGGCGGACACACTTACCCGCTGGATGCCGTACAGCGTGTGGGTTTGGGCGAGCTTTGCCAGCATCCCATCGTCCAGCGGCCTCTGCAGGTGGAACCGAATCTGAACCTTGGTCATACTCCATCCAGTTTACTGCTGGTCGTCCCTCATCAGCCTTCCTACCCGCTTCAGACTGCTCTTCAGCTCCTCGGTGGCGTCCACCAGTTGGTTGGAATCGTAGATTACCCGGGGTGTCAGGAAGACGATCAGCTCGGTCCGCTGCGTGCTGGTGCTCTTGGATCCGAAGAGCATGCCGACAACGGGAAGGCGGTTCAGGAACGGAATGCCGCCGGTGCTCTCGGTGTGAGTCTCCAGAATGGCGCCGCCGATCGCCACCGTATCGCCATCCATGATGGTGAGCTGGGTACTCAGCGACCGGTTGGAAAAGGAAGGCGACGCGATAGTTGAGCTTGCCGATGGCGGCTCTGGCGCACTCACCTGCTGGGAAATCATCATGGTCACCACGCCACTGGAACTGACGCGCGGTGTGATGCTCAGGGTTACACCCGTGCTCTGGCTGCTCACTCCGTTGCCGACCGCCGTGTTGCCGCCCGTTTGCACGCCCGGCGCCAAGACCTGCGACGTCAGCACGGGAACCTGGGACCCCACGTTCATGGTCGCTACGATGCCGTCGGTGGCAATGATGCTGGGCGAGGAAATCACGCGGGATTTGCCCCTGCTTTCCGAGGCATTGAGCAGTCCCAGCAGTTGCCGGCTCTTGGACACCATCGCGCCCACGGTCAACGCGAGACCGCCGGGTCCGGCCGCGGCAGTCAGCGCTTGGGACGCGGTCAGGCCGCCCAGGATAGTCTGGTTGCCGTTGGGGGTGACGCCATTGTTCGTCACGCCGCTCGCGGCAGTGCTGCCGCTGTTCTGCAGGTAACTCTCCACCCCGGCCGCGAACTCGTTGTCGAGATCCACTTCGTAGATTTTCGCGTCGATCAGAACCTGGCGCGGCGCCACGTCGAGTTGCTTCAGCAGGTTGGAGATCTGTTCGTACTCCTGTTCGGTCCCCTGGATCAGCAGAGTGTTATTGAACGGATTGGGGACCACGTGCGGTCTCCGCTGCCCGGACTGACCGGCCTGCTGCGCTTGCGTGCCCAAGTAGGTGCCGGTTGCGTCCGTTGGATTGGCTCCACCCTGGCCTGCCGGCAGGTTTCCAAGCCCGGTCAAAGGGGTGACAGGCGTGACGCCGGAATAGCCGTTCCCGTACGTCGAGTTGCCGCCCATGCCATAGCCGTTCATGCCCATCCCGTTCATGCCGTAGCCATTCATGCCCGCGCCAGTCATGCCCATCCCATTCATGCCCATGCCATTCATACCCATGCCATTCATACCCATGCCACTCATTCCGTAGCCGCTCATACCCGTGCCACTCATACCCGATCCGTAGCCGGTGCCGTTGTTGCCGAGGCCGGCGTTGTACATGCTGGCATTCATCATCTGGGACATCATAACGAGCGCGGCGGTATTTCCCGTGTACAAAGCTTCAATGGCCATCGCGAGCATCTCGGCGCGCTGGTATTTCAGCGGGTACACCCAGAGAGTGCTGGAGCCGGTAGTGACTTTCGGCTTGACGTCCAGCTTGTCGATCCACTTCTTCACTTCCTCGAAGACACCGGGGCTGGGGGCCACCGCGATGAGTGTATTAATGCGGTCGATGGCCATGAAGCGTACGCTGCTCTTGTCGGTCACCGAGTATGCCTTCATCACCTGCTCGAGGTCCTTGGCCAGATCCGAGGGGCGGCTGTTGACAATTTCGAAGAGGTGCACGCGCTGGCTGGCGAAGGTATCCGAATCGAACATCGCGATCAGTTCCATGGTGCGCCGCATGCTGCGGGAGTTATCTTCGATAATCAGCAGGTTGGCCGGCTCGTACACCGTGTGGGTGGAATGCTCGCCCATGAAGGGGCCGAGCAGCGTATCCATTTCCTTGGCGGTGGTGTACTTCAGAAAGACCAGGTTCATGATCATGCGCTCATCGTCGGGCAGCGTCTTCGGATCGGTTATCTGCATCGGTTCGAGCGGCAGAGACGAAACCGAAGTGGCCGGCAGGATGCGCCACAAGTCGCCCACCTGCACCATAGCCATGCCATTCACACGGAGAATGGTCTGGAATAGCGGCATCAGCTCCACGGGCTTGACTTCGCCGTAGGTATGGATGGTCACCGACCCTTTTACGCGCGGATCCAGGATGTACTTCATGTGGAGTTGTTTAGCCAGCGCTTCAATCATTTCCGTCAGCGACACGTTGTCCATCAGGAAGGGGATATTGCTGTCCAGCGGCAAAGCCGCGGGCGCCGTCTGCGCGGGGGTGGTCTGAGTAGGAGGGGTTTGCGGCTGTGCGCCCGTGGCCGGCTTCGGATCCGCGGGTTTCGGCTGCTGCGGCGGTTCCGGCGTCGGCGTCGGCAGCTTCGTCCCGGGGAACCCGGTCACTCCTCCTTGCGCGGAGAGGGTTACGGCCACGGCACACGTGGCGAACATCAAACGAATGAAAGATTGACGCATCGGCTTCTTCCTATGACAAATCGTGCGGATTCCGCGGTATCAATGCCTCACCGGTCTCCAAATGCAGTTTTCGCTACCCAGGAGCGCGTTCCTGACCATGGTCTTGACCAAGCCGTCTTTCTCCGTGCCGACGGCCGTTGTGTCGCCGTCCACGCAGGCATGCTCCCCAGCCGAGTTTTCGGCTTTGTCGGGACCGTACGCCGCGGGCGCCGGCGCAGCCCGGGTGGCAGGCGCAGCGTCCGCCTGGGATGTTTCCGATGCCTGCTGCGGCCCGGCGCCATGCCCGGCAATTTCCGCCAACGTCTTGGTCATCCGCTGTCCATTCCATTCCAGCTCCACCTGGTCCGCGTTGAACGCCACCACTTGGAATTCGCCGATGGTCTCTCCGGCGTGCAATCGCTTGTGCGCGGCTGCCGCATTCACGCTCATGATGATCTCCGGACCGTCGCCGATGTTCATCATGCCGTGGAACAACGGAAGGGGCGGCATGACGGGTGGCGGCGGTGGCGGCGGCGGCGCTGGGATGGGCACGTCGGGATTGCGCGACGGATCCAGTAGAAAGTTCTGGGCGATTTTTGCATAGCCGGAAGCCATTACCGGGGCCACCTCCGGCTGCCTGGTGAACGGAAGAGCGGCCGCCGGCGCCACCTTGGCGGTGCGCTGAATCTGCGCTTCGCGTTCTTTGGCGGCCACCCACTGCCGCCGGAGATCCATACCGGCGTACACTACGGCGCCCACCAGCGAGAGGTTCAGAACCACCAGTTTGCGGTTCAAAATAGTGTCCCCTCTTTCTTCACGGGAAGCAGCTTGCGCGCGACCACGGCCGAAACCGTGAGCATCGCCTCCACGTTCTTGTTCTTATCGTTGCCGCCGGTTATGCGCAGCTCATCGGTCGCCAGGATCTGGGGATGGTCGGCCAGCGACGCCATCAGGTTGACCAACTGCTCGATGCCGCAGGTGAAGTGGACCGTCGCGGAAACCTCTCCGTAGTCCTTGGTGAGCGGCTTATCGCGGAACTCGCCGCCCTGCGTGGTAATCCCGTTGCTCCGGGCCAGATTGTTCAGAGTTTCCAGAAGTTGCGCCTGTGCCTCGGGTTCAGTGGGAGCCTGCAGAATGCCCTTTTCGCGGTCCGCCAATTCGGCCGCGGCCTGTTTCAGCAACTCTTCGTTGGCAGGGACCGTGGCGGCGGCCTGCCGCAGATTCTGCAGCCGCTTCTCGGCCTGGGGGATGGTGTCGGCGGCCGTGACCGACGAGCTTACACGATCGCCATAGATTCCATACCGCACCCACAGAACCACCCCGACGCCGGCCACCAGCCAGATCACGCTCTTGCGGTCGAGCGTCCCCATCTTCATATTCAAGGCGTCACCTGCCGGGTGGTCTCGATCTGGAACTTGGGGGGCGCTGTCACCTTCAACGCGGAGTCCTTGAACAGCGGAGAGGAATCCAGAATCTTCACCAGCGAAGTAGCTTGCGGCGACTCTCCGCCGACCCTCACCGTGTCGCGGCCGATCTCAATCGAGTTGGTCCACGTGGGGGGTTCCAGCAGCCGGGTCAATTCGTTCAACGCGTCCAGATCGGCGTGCGTGCGGCCGCGGATCTGGTCCAGCAATTTGGTGCGCGCCCGCGCATCGTCGTACGCCGTCTGGAGATTCTGGGCGCGCGCTTTGCGCGGAGTCAACTGGTCGATCTCCGCGTGGATCCTCTTCAAATACTGGCTCTCCGCGTACTTCGAATAGACCGCCATGCCGCCGGCCAGCAGCACCAGCAGGCTGGCCAGAACGATGGAGGGCACGTAGACCGTGCGCGAGCTCGACTTCCGGTATTCCAGCGGCAGCACGTTCGCCGACGGCGCCAGATGGGGACAGGCCCCGGCCAGCGCCGTGGCGTACGGCAGTGCATTGCGGGAAAGATCGTTGTCCACCGGATTGGCAACCGGTTGGGGAAGCACTTCTTCGAGCTTTTGCGGCGCCGTGTCCGGATTGAGGCGCAGCTCCGAAATCGCCAGCACCGTGGCTCGCGGCTGGGGAAGGTTGAATTCCGCGGAAAAAACCGGGCGCGAGGGGCTTTCGCCATACACCTCCACTGCGCCCGTGGCGCTGCGGCTGAGGGCCACGAACCCGTCCGACACGGCGTGGCCGTTCAACCGTATAGCGGCGTGGACCGCGGCAGCCGAGAAGGTGAAACTGCAGACGGCCACGCCCGCTTCGGCAAAAAGTTGCACGTACCGGTCCACCGTATCCTGCCGCACAATCCCCACCAGCGCCGAGCCGGCGGCTACCGGAGACCAGCCCCAGGCCACCTCGTCGTCGCCATAAGGGTGCAGCGTGTCCACCTGGAAACGGATGGCGTTTGCCATCTCCTTAACCGCTACGCCGGGGAGCGCCATCTGGCGCACAATCACTTCGCGCCGCGGCAACAACACCGTGGCGCTCACGTGTCCGATCCCCATCGATTTCAGAAAATGTCCATACTCGGCGCCCCATTCCGCCGCCGGCCGGCCGGCGAAGTTGCGGATCACCAAGTGGCCGGCCACCTGTACGCGCGTGGGCCGCACGCGCGCGGCCACCACTTCCAGATCGGCGGCGCCGATCTCGACTCCGATACCCGTACCGAAAGCCAGAAGTTTGCGAAGCTCCCTGGGAATTGGCATCGGGTCAGTTGCTCCAGGCGGTGTCGTACCAGCGGAGAATGTGAATGGGCGTATCCGACCCCAGCGGCATGTATTTCACCTGGGCCGCCACCGTCCGGCGCAGATCGGAAAGTTGACCGCCCGAGACCCGCAGCCGCGCTGTGGCGCGAATGGTCAGGATGGAGTTTCCCTCCACCCTCAGCGGGGCGGCGGGAATGCCCATGGCTCCCAGAAAATCGACCAGTTGCTGCTGTGTAAACGGAGCCGCCGTACGGCGCTGCACGATTATGGCGACGACTCCAGCCGGAATCCCCACGGCGGCCAGTACGGCGGGACTGGCGGTATTGGCGTCCACCGCGCCGCGGGCGCCAAAAACGGACAGGCAATCCACCAATCCGGAGTGGCGCACCAAGGGACTCGGCCCGTTCAGTGTCTGCTGCCCGGCGGGAGCGTAAGTACCGTAGAAGATATCGGGTGTAACGCCTTTCACTTGAAGCAGTTCCTCAATCTCCTGAAAAGACGCATGCGGGGGCAGAAAAGACGGAGACTGCATGGAATAATACCCATCGAAGAGCCCTCCCTGGGCCGGCACGCGCCGCCAGTCGTCGATCGCCGCCGCGATCTCGGCCGCGCGCCCCGGATCCACCCCCATGGCCACCATCAAACGATCCAGCGCTTCGGGCGTCTCGCGGTTGACATCCAGTTTGGAAGCCTCGGGAATCAGTTCCACCCGCACGTCACCGGTGGCGAAATGGTACAGCACTTCCGTGGAATATGGGGGGATGAGGCGCTTGTCGGGGGCTTGCGAAATGGACCAGAGCAACTCCAGCGAGGCTCGATCCACGCCGCCGCGCGCCAGGTAATACGCGCGCAGGCCATCGATCGATGTCGACGTGCGTTCCAGCTCGCCGCGCACCGTGATTGCCAGCGAGAAGGCGATGGCCGCGAGCGCCGCCGAGAGCCACAGCACCGAAAGCAGGGCGCTGCCGCGCTGGCTGTGGGGCAGGCTGTTAACCTGCGGCCGAATGTCAATCGGCCTGCCTGCGTGGAATGCCCTGTCCGAATTGCCCGGGGAGGCTTTGTGCAAATGGCCGGAAGGCGGGTTAACAACCCGCCGCAGGTTGACAACCTGCCCCACACAAACGCTACTTGTCCTCATAGGGGACCTCGATCAGACGGTGCAGATTCAGGGGCGCGGTCACGGTGATGGGCTGCAGGCGCGACGGATCGGGCTCCATCGGGGCCATTTCGATGCGGATGCCGCGGGGCCAGCCCCGGCCCGTCGCGGAGGGGCGCCACGCGATCGGGTCGTTGGGCTGGCCCGATCCCGTGAAGTAGGTGAAGCGGCAGAACTGCAACTGATCGGCAAGGATGAACGATTTGGGGCCGGCCTCGGTAGGCCCGAATACCGGGACGGTCACTCCAAGATCCGGGCTCGGCGCGACGCCCACGCACGCCATGCCAGCTGTGAGCGGTGAGTAGGGGATCTCGTTCACTACCAGGCGGACGCCTTTGTCGTCCTTGCCGGGGATCACCAGAAACTCCAGAATCTGCGGATGGCCGCGCCAGCCTTCCTGCAGCGAAAAGCCCGATACCATCCGCAATCGCTGCGGCTCCGCCTGCAGAAAATTGAAGTGCTGGCCGGCCAGATCCTTATTGCCGGCACACGGTGGCGTGACCGGCATGAGGCCCATCAGTTCGTCTTGCAGAATGCGCTGCGCGCCGGTGACGCGCCGGTTGTCCATCAGTTTGTCGCCGGTTTTGGCATAGGCCATCAGGCCGACGCGCATCGCCATCAGCATGCCGAGTGTGAGCAGACTGAGCAGGCTCACCGCGATCAGAAGTTCGAGCAGGGTGACGCCGGCCGTGGAGCGGGCGCGCGTCATGGCTGGGCCGCCGGGGGAATATCGCCGTCTTTGAGCAGGCGTTGGCGAAAGGCTTCCAGGGTAAACGTGCGGCGGCCGGGTCCGGACATCCACCAGATTTGCAGTTCAATCCGGTCCAGGGCCGCCTGGTTGGGCGCCGGAGCGGGCGGCATTTCCAAGGTGGACGCGCGGGCCTGCCAGCCGGCCTCGAGGCCGCCGGTGATGAGGGGGTTGAAGGAGCCGCTGAGCGTGCCATTGGCGGCCAGCGCGGGATCGAGTAGCAGATCGTTCATGCGCAACCGCGCCAGTTGGACGATGCGGTCGTACTCGCGGACGCGAGCCGCATTGCGCACGGCGCCCGAGATCCCGCTGAGCAGTCCGACCACCGCGATCGCCATGATCAGGGTGGCGACAATCATCTCCAGGAGAGTGAATCCGCGGGCGCGGCTCGCCGCCTTAGCGAATTCCGGCACGGAACCGCGACCGTCAGGGAGCGGCCCGCGCGTCCTGGCGGTCGCCCAAGTGTCTGTTCGCACCACGCCGCGCGGAAAATTCGAGGGGGCGCGCCGCCTGTTCCTAGCGGTCCGGGCCGCTCCGTTACGGCCGCGGTTCTGTGCCGGGACTTTCACTGTTCTATACCGACGGCTTCCACGTGCGGAAAGCCGGTCATGGGGTCCAGGCGGATGCGGCGCTCGGAACCGTGCTGGTTGGCGATCCGGACGCTGATGGCGGGAATGGTGGCGCCGGGCAGAAGCACCAGGCGGAAGTCTTCGGCTTCATCCAATCCCGCGGCCGATTGCGGCAGGACGGTCCGGATGGTCACTCCGCTGGGCATGTGCAATTCGCGCGTGAAGCCCGGTTCGCTGGAGTACAACGTGAGGCAATTGTCCTTGGGCGAAATCACTACCACGATGGCTTGCTGGAGCCGTTCGGCGCGATTGACGGCGGCGTTCAGGAACCCAGCGATGGAATCCGACGCGGTTCGCAAGCGCACGCTGTCGATGCCGGCGGCCACCGATGGAAGCACAACGGCGGAGATGAGCGCGATGATCGCCACCACCACCAACATCTCGATCAGCGTGACGCCGTGGGTTCTACTGGCTTTTCCAACTGACGATATCGGCATTGATCCCATCGCCGCCGGGTTGGCCGTCGGCGCCCAGGCAGATAATCTCCGGATCGGGCCCGTGCTCGCCGGGGTACTTGTATACGTAGTCGTGATCCCACGGATCCTTGGGTACATCCTGCGTGATATAGGGACCGGCCCACTGGGTCAAGTCGGCGGGTTTTTCGCGCAGCGCGCGCAACCCCTGCTCGGTGGTGGGGAACACGCCGGTATCCAGCTTGTAGGAGGTAATGGCCGTCATGAAGCTCTGAATGTCGGCGTGCGCTTTGGTCACCCTGGCCGCGTCTCCGTGCTTCAGCATGTTGGGAACCACCAACGCCGCGAATAGCGCGATGATGGTCATCACCACCAGCATTTCGATCAGGGTCACGCCGGTTTGTGCCTGTCTCTTTCGTTTTCTCTCAGGTTGGTTTGTTCTCATATCGCCACGTCGTTGATGCTCGTAATTGCGAGCAGCATGCTCAGGATCAGGCCTCCCACGATCACGCCCATCAGCAGGATCACGATCGGCTCGAATACCGCCGTGAACCGCCTGATGGAGACCCGGGTATCGTTTTCGTAAATGTCGGCCATGCGGGTGAACATCTGGTCCAGGCGGCCGGTTTCTTCGCCCACAGTCAGCAGATGCGCGGCCAGCGGCGGAAATACCGCAACTTTGCGCAGCGGCGCGGCGATGCCTTCCCCGCGCTTCACGCCCTGCGCCACGAAGACCATGGCCGCGGCAATCATCTTGTTATTCAGAGTGGCGGCGGAAATGGCGATGGATTGGACCAGCGGCACGGTATTGCTCACCAGGGTGGCCATGGCGCGGGCGAAACGCGCGGTTTCGGCTTTGAGCAGCGCGTCGCCTAGCAACGGAATGCGCAGGCGCAGGCGATCCCACCACAGGCGGCCGTCGACGGTGTTGGTGTAGACCCGCCACGCGATCAGTCCGCCAGCCAGCGAAGAGGCCGGGATCCACCAGTACGCCTTCACGTAGTAGCTGGCGTCGAGCATCATCCGGGTGGGCGTGGGAATCTTCATGCGTCCGTCGGCGAAGATCAGGGCAAAACGGGGGACCACAAAGTACATCAGGATGAAGATGGAGCCCAGTCCGACGCAGGCGAGCAGGGCAGGGTACACCATTGAGGAGACGATATAGTTGCGCAAATCGTCGCGGGTGCGTTCGAAATCGGAGAGCCGCTCGAAAATGGGCGCGAGCGCTCCGGATGCTTCCCCGGCGCGCACCATGTTGGTGTACAACTCGGAAAAATACTCGGGATGCGCGCCCAGGCTGTCGGCCAGGGTCCGGCCGCTTTTCAGGATGCGCAGCACGTCCAGCACGATCAGGCGGAACTCGCTCTTTTCGGTCAATTCGGCGGTGATGGACAGGGCCCGGTCGAGTGGCACGCCCGCGCTGAGCAGGGTGGAGATCTCCTGGGTGAAAAACAGGGCGTCGCGCCGGCGGCCACCACCGAACGAAGGCAGCTTGATTTCCAACGCTGACGCCGAGCCCTTGGGCGACATCCCCACGTACACGGGAGTCAGCCCCTGCTTGCGCAGTTCGCGGGCGACGATCTTTTCGTTGTCGCCGGCAAGGCGTCCCGAGCGGACCTTGCCATCGGCGGCCACGGCGCGGAAGAAGAAGGTGGTCATGGACGACGCTCCCGGTCTTGTGGGGCAGGCTGGTAGCCTGCCCCCGAGTAGCACTCGGCCGCAGGCTCCCTTTCTGCCTGTCATAGACGCCGCGCGTCAATCCTCCTCCCAACAT
>Ga0182018_10002584_pt1 | contig 17776 bp, 13 predicted proteins | sample 812P2MmetaG_FD_120490 | JGI IMG/M metagenome (GOLD analysis project Ga0182018, IMG submission 120490) | Permafrost microbial communities from Stordalen Mire, Sweden - 812P2M metaG | ecosystem: Environmental > Terrestrial > Soil > Wetlands > Permafrost | place: Sweden: Stordalen | collected... | reverse complement strand
GCCATCCGGGGAGTCGCCGATTAAGATCGACTCGGCTAGCGGTCTTACGATAGTCGGTTGAGGCCGTTGAAGGCGGCGGTTTTGTAGCATTCCGCGAGGGTGGGGTAATTGAAGACGGTGTTTTTGAAATAGGTGATTTTGCCTTTCAGGAGCATTACGGCCTGGCCGATGTGCAGCAGTTCTGCGGCGTCTTCGCCGAAGATGTGTACACCGAGCAGTTCGAGGGTTTCGCGGTGGAACAATAGCTTCAGGCGTCCTTCCACGTGGCCGGTGATCTGGCCTCGGGCGATCTCGCGGTAGTACGCCACGCCCACTTCGTAGGGCACATCCGAGTCGGTGAGCTGCTCTTCGGTCTTGCCGATGAACGAGATCTGCGGAATGGTATAGATCCCGTAGGGATAGCCGGCGGGGTCGCTCTGCACGTCCAAGCCGAACGCGCGAGCCGCGGCGATGCGTCCCTGCTCCATGGAGACCGACGCGAGGCTGGGAAAGCCGATGACGTCGCCGACCGCAAAAATGTGCGGCTGGGAGGTGCGAAAGTCGGCGTCCACTTTGATGCGCCCGCGCTCGTCGGCGGTCAGCCCCGCGGCCGGCAAATCCAGGGGGTCGACGTTGCCGCCGCGGCCCACCGCGTAAAGCAACGCGTCCGCGATGATGCGCTTCTTGCTGACCAGATTCGCAGCCACCTTCCCGTCGGGTAATTCCTCGACGCTCTCCACTTCTTCGTTCAAGCGCATGGTGGCCCGGCGGTCGCGCATGTGATAGCTCAACGCTTCGACCATTTCGGTGTCCGCAAATTCCAGCAGGCGCGGCCGCTTTTCGACGATGATGACGCGCACGCCGAGGGTCGCGAACATGCACGCGTATTCGACGCCGATGACGCCGCCGCCCACCACAATCAGGGTCCGCGGAACCTGGGGCATCGCCAGGATCTGATCGCTGTTGATGATGTTGCGCCCGTTGATGGGAACTTTGGGATTCGTCGCGGGCTTGGTGCCCGTGGCCAGGATGATGAATTCGCCCTCCAACTCACTGAATCCGTTGTTGTTCTCCACACGCACGTGGTGCGGGTCGGTGAATTTCCCTATGCCATGAATCAATTCGACGCCGTTGCGCTTGAGCTGGTCCTGAATGACGGAAACTTCGTTTTCGATGACGCGCTGCACGCGGAAGTTCAAGTCGGCCATGGTGACCTGATCCTTCGAATGATAGTTGGCGCCGTAAAAACTCTGGTCGTAAAATCCGGAAAGATGCAGCACGGCTTCGCGCATGGTTTTGCTGGGGATGGTGCCGGTGTTGATGCACACGCCGCCGACGGCGCTTTGTTTTTCGACCAGGGCCACGCGTTTTCCGGCCTTGACGGCCTGAATGGCGGCGCGCTGGCCGCCGGGTCCCGAACCGATGACAATGAGTTCAAACGGCTGCATTTACAGTGTCCTGTGCGTCAGATTCGTCCGGGGGGCTGACAACGGGGTCGGCCTTAGCCTCATTCGCAGTATAAACGACCCGGGTCGTCCGCATGGCCGGGGTGCGCAAATCCGTATTGCCTGACGAAACACGCATCAGATGTTCTTGTACGGAGAACCCATGCCCGTTGCGCACCGAGGGTGGGCGAGAGTATGTTCCGTCCGCTCCGAGAAGTCGAGCTTTGCGCGTGTCAGCGAGATAGGCGGGCAGGACTTCGGTCGAGATGCGCTCGCGCAGCTGCGGATCCTTCAGCGGGAAAACGACCTCCACGCGTTCATAGAGATTCCGCTGCATCCAGTCGGCGCTGCCCAAATAAATCTCCGGCCTGCCGCCGTTCTCGAAATAATAAATACGGCTGTGCTCCAGATAGCGCCCGACGATGCTGCGCACACGGATGCGACTGCTCAGCCCGCGCACACCGGGAACCAAGGCGCATTGTCCACGGACGATCAAGTCGATCTCCACGCCGGCTTGCGAAGCGCGGTATAGCGCTTTAATTATCGGTGGATCGACGACTGCGTTCATCTTGATGATCATGCGTGCGGGACGCCCGCGGCGGGCGTGGCGCGCCTCACGCTCGATCAGCGCGATGCACGACTTGGCGAGGTCGCGCGGCGCCACCATCAGCGGTTTGTAGTGAGGCTGCTCGGAGTAGGCCGTCAGGAAGTTGAAAACGTCGTGCACCGCCGAGGTGATAGCTTCATCGCTGGTCAGCAGACTGAAATCGCTGTAGAAGCGGGCCGTCGAGGGATTGTAGTTTCCCGTGCCGAGATGCGCGTATCGGCGGATCTTCCCGTCGGGATCGTTGCGCACCATCAGGGCCAGCTTGGCGTGCGTCTTGAGGTTGGCCAGACCGTGGGACACATGGACGCCCGCGTCTTCAAAGCTGCGGGCCCACTGAATGTTGGTGGCTTCATCAAAGCTGGCCTTCAACTCCACGACGACGGTCACTTCTTTCTTGCCCGCCGCTTCAAGAAGGGCCTCGGCGACCGGCGAGCCAGTGTTAGTGCGGTACAGGGTCTGCTTCATCGAAAGAACGCGGGGGTCGTCGCTCGCCGTTCTTATAAAGTTGACGACGGTGTCGTAAGACTCGTAGGGGTGGTGTACCAGTACGTCCTGGCGGCGCAGCATTTCAAACATGGAATCGGCATCGTGCCCGACACGAACCTGGCGTGGAACAAATGGCGGGTACTTCAGGTCGGGCCGCGGCGTTTCTTCGTAGAGATGAAACAGCCGCTGAAGGTTGACCGGCCCACGCGCACGGAAGACCAGCGACTCGTCCAGCTCAAAGGTAGACACCAACCGCTCGACGATGTCCGGGTGCGCGCCTTCCTCGATCTCCAGCCGCACGGCGTCGCCCTTGCGGCGCTGCGCCACCTGGGAGTCGATGGTTTCCAGCAGGCTGCGGCTTTCTTCCTGCTCGAGGTACAGGTTGCTGTTGCGCGTGATGCGGAATGCGGCGGAAGCGAGGATTTCGTAGCCGCGGTACAGCTTCGATGCGTACGTCGAAATGATGTCCTGCAGAAAAGCATAGCGGATGCCGTCATTTTCCGTGGGAACCCGCAGCAGGCGAGGCAGTGCCCGCGGGACGGTAAGCACGCCGAAGTATGGTTTGCCATTTCCTCCGCGCCGCCGCCGCAACAAAAAGGCGATGCACAGGGCCTTATTCAGCACGTGCGGGAACGGGTGCGAGGGATCGACGGTCACCGGCGTCAGCATCGGATTTACGCGCCGATCGTAAAACGTCTTTGTGAACTTAGCAGCCTTGGCGTCCAACTCTCCGACGGAAAGAACGTGGATCGATTGCTTCGCGAGGGCCGGAAGTAACTCGGCGTTCCAGCATTTGTATTGATCGCGAACGAAAGCGTGCATCGCGGCGGAAACTTTTTCGAGCTCTTGCTCGGCGGTCAAGCCGTCAGGGCTGATTTCGCGGGAACCGTGCTCGATGCGCTGGAGAAAGCTGGAAACGCGAATCTCGACGAACTCGTCCAGGTTGTTGGCTGTAATGGCCAGGAACTTGACGCGCTCGAGCAGGGGGTTGCCGAGGTCGCGCGCTTCTTCGAGCACGCGGCGGTTAAACTGCAGCCACTCGACGTGGCGGTTGAGATAGTGGCGCGGGTCATCCAGCGCAGGACGTTTCATAGTTCTCTCTTTGCAGGGGTGCAGAGAAATAGCGCAAGTGTGTTACGGAGAGATGAATGCGGCATGTGAATCGCCGTGCGAATGATATGCTGCGTCCGCGGAGGACGAACCATTTGCGGATCGCCGGGATCAGCGCGGTCGCGGTGACGGCCGTCGTGCTGTGTCTTCATGTTCGCGGTGCCAGTCCTTCCGAAGACCCGATGATATCGAAAATAGAAGCTATTTTCGCGCCTTTGAGCGACCCGAAATCACCGGGGCTGGCGGTGCTGGTACGCAAGGATGACCACACGATTTTCGAGCGCGGATACGGCGTACGCGATCTGCGGACATTCACGGCCATCGATCCGGGGACAAACTTCCGGCTGGCTTCCTGCACGAAACAATTCACGGCGATGGCCATCATGCTGCTGGTTCATGACCGAAAGCTTCTCTACGACGAACCCCTAACGGAGATCTTTCCGGATTTTCCTGCTTACGGCAAGACCATCACGGTACGCCATTTGCTGAACCACACCTCCGGGCTTCAGGATTATGAAGTCCTGATGGAAACGGCGAAACACACGGGCTGGACAGAAGAAAACCAGATTCACGACGCGGATGTTCTTTCGTTGCTGGAAAGCGAAGATAACGCCGTCCTGTTCCCGCCCGGAACCAAATGGGCCTACAGCAATTCCGGCTACGTCGTCCTGGGCTTGATCGCCGCGAAAGTTTCCGGCAAAAGCTTTGGCGATCTTCTGGACCAACGAATCTTTACGCCGCTGAAAATGACCCAAACCATCGCTTACGAAAAAGGCAAAAACGAAGTCGCCAACCGCGGCTTCGGCCACACAAAACAAGCGAACGGCTGGAAGCAGACGGATCAGAGTTCCACGTCAGCGACTCTGGGCGATGGCGGCGTGTACTCTTCGTTGCGCGATCTTGCGAAATGGAACGACGCGCTCGAGCATCATACGCTGCTCGGCGAGAACGAGATGCGCCCGGCTTTGACTCCCGTGAAATTGGACGGTGGCGCGCGACCCGAATGGCCCGCGGATTCCGACCGCCCGTCAGGCACGCCCGTCGCGTATGGCTTCGGCTGGTTCCTGGATCCGTATCAGGGCCGTCCGCGGATGTGGCATTACGGAGAGACCATAGGGTTTCACACGTACATCGAGCGTTTCGCGGGCCACGGCGCGTTGACGGTTATCGTGCTTTGCAACCGTACCGACTTGAATCCCGAACAACTGGCGGCAAAAGTCGCCGATCTTTATCTCGAGTCGCGCTAAATCGGCAGAAAAGCTCGCCCTCGGAACAGGGCGGCTACAACCTCAGCCCAGGCCGGCTAGTTTGCCGAGGCCTTTCATTTTGGCGCGGGCGGCCATGGCGCCGTATTGCTTCATCATGGTGCGCATTTGCATGTATTGCTTCAGGACTTGATTGACTTCCTGGACGGTGGTGCCGCTGCCTTTGGCGATGCGTTTGCGGCGCTTGCCGTCGATTACGTTGTGGTCGCGGCGCTCCTGATTGGTCATGGAATTGATGATGGCTTCGACTTGTTTTAGCTGGCTTTCGTCGACTTTGGCGTCTTTGGGAAGATTGGCGAGTGGGCCGACTTTCGGGAGCATGTCGACGAGTTGCTCCAGCGGACCCATTTTTCGAATTTGTTTGAGCTGATCGCGAAAATCTTCGAGCGTGAAGTCTTCTTTGCGGAGCTTGCGCTCGAGCTCCATGGCGGCTTTTTTGTCGACGGCTTGTTCGGCGCGCTCGATCAGCGACATCAGGTCGCCCATGCCGAGGACGCGGGAGACAATGCGCTCGGGGTAAAAACCTTCGAGGGCATCGTATTTTTCGCCCAGGCCCACGAACTTTACCGGCGCGCCGGTGACTTTGCCTATGGAAAGCGCGGCGCCGCCTCGGGCGTCGCCATCGAGCTTGGTGAGAACCACGCCGGTGAGGCCGAGACGCTTATGGAATTCGCCGGCGGATTTCACGGCGTCCTGACCGATCATGGAGTCGGCGATGAACAGAATTTCGCTGGGCTGCAGCTCTTTTTTGAGCGTGCTCAGCTCGTTCATCAGTTCATCGTCGATGTGCAGGCGGCCGGCGGTGTCCACGATGACCACGTCGCTGGCGGAAAGTTTGGCTTCTTTGATGGCGCCGCGCACGATTTCGAGAGGTTTGTCAGTGCCTTTGCCGGGCCAAATCGGCGTGCCCACCGCTTTGGCGACCTGGGCGAGCTGTTCGCGCGCCGCGGGGCGGTAGACGTCGGTGGAAACGACCAGCGGGCGATGGCCGTGCTGGGTGAGCCACTTGGAAAGCTTTCCCGTGGTGGTGGTTTTGCCGGAGCCTTGCAGGCCGACGATCATCCAGACCGACGGCGGGCGCGAAGCGAACAGCGGCTTGGCGTGTTTGCCGAGCATGGCGGTGAGTTCGTCGCGAACGGTCTTGACCACCTGCTGGTCGGGAGAAAGCTGCAGCATGACTTCGCTGCCGATCGATTTCTGGCGAATGTTGGCGAGCAGTTCGTCGGCGACGCCGACGTTGACGTCCCCTTCGAGCAGGGCTTCGCGAATTTCGGCGAGGGCGGCGTCCAGGTGCTCTTCGGTGAGCTTGCCCTGGCCGCGAAGATTCTTGAAGGTGCGCTGAAGCTTTTCTGTCAGGTTTTCAAACATGGGTTGCGCCCTACAGGCAATTTCGATTGTAGGGGAGGGCCAAAACCCGGTCAAATGGCGCGTGGAGGGCGGGGTGGCGGGTACGCTACTCCGGGTGTTGGGACGCGCCGGGGCTAAAGGAGTACTAAGTGATTTCCCGCACCGCGACTCCGGTGTTCCCCCCATACCTCAAACCCGTGCGGATTGCTAACGTTCGGTACTCGTCGAGATTGCGCTAATTGCGATGGTGCGCAACTTTTGCTCAAGCAGGGAGTTTATTGTGTTCATGAATTGCCCGATATGCCAGAGCGGCTCCGTGCGGCGGTCCAAGCGGCGGACGATTGCCGAGCGGACGATTATGACGGCGTTGTTGGTTCGACCCTTCCGATGCTTTGACTGCGGCCGGCGATTCTTCCGGCTGTCCCTGCACAAGAACGTGCGGCCCAAGCCCGCAGAAAACTCCACCGATTTGACGGGCGGCAAAACCCCGGATTTGCTCGGCCGCGAAGCGTCAGGGCTCAACCTACACCTTAGCTAAGATCCGTTTCTTGATTTTACGGATGTTCGATTCATCGCGCTTGTAGAAAGTCCATTGCTTGATCCGCTTGCCGCGGATCAATCCTGCTTGCGTCAAAATTTTCAAGTGCTCGCTGGCGGTGGGCTGGCTGACACGCAGTTTTCTGGCGATCAGCAGGCCGCAGACCCCATCGTCAATCAGATCTCCGTCGACTTGAGGCGGAAAGTGCCTGACGGGATGTTTGAGCCACTCCAGGATTGTCAGCCTGCGCTCATTGGAGAGCGCGCGAAGAACGGTTTCGAGACTCATATAGACAGTTAGCCAACTCCCTAAGTATAATAGCACGATCAAGACCGGCTGCGAGAGGCGCTATCGCATGCGCGTGCCGGTGCGGGCCAACGGAGTCGACGCGGGAGAGTTACAAATGATGGCCAACGTGGCGATCGCCCGGGAGGGCATTGCGGAAGTGGAGAGAATTATCCGACCGCACATCCGGCGCACGCCTCTGATTGCCGTCGATGGGGCCGACTTCGGGCTGGAGGGCCGCGACGTCAGGTTCAAGCTCGAATTGTTGCAACACGGGGGTTCCTTCAAGGCCCGGGGAGCGTTTGCAAATCTGCTTACGCGGGACCTGCCGCGCGCCGGAGTGGTGGCGGCCTCGGGTGGGAATCACGGGGTAGCGATTGCCTTTGCCGCTATGAAACTTGGCGTGCCTGCCAAGATTTTCGTCCCGAGCGTCGCTTCCAAGGAAAAGACCGATCGCATTCGCGCGTGCGGAGCCGAGTTGGTCATCGCCGGGGAACGCTACGCCGAGGCCCTGGCGGCGAGCGAAGAATGGGTAGCGCAGTCGGGGGCGATGGCGGTGCACGCCTACGACCAGCGGGAGACGCTGCTGGGCCAAGGGACGGTGGGCTTGGAATTCGAGGAGCAAGCGCCCGATTTGGATACGCTGCTGGTGGCGGTGGGCGGCGGAGGACTGATTGGCGGCGTTGCCGCGTGGTACGGCGGTCGAATCAAGATCGTGGGAGTTGAGCCGGAGGCCGCGCCAACCCTGGCGAACGCCTTGCGTGCCGGACGTCCCGTAGACAGCGAGGCTGGAGGCATTGCGGCTGATTCGCTGGCGCCGAAACGCGTGGGAGAGTTGATGTTTCCCATCGCGCAAAACTACGTGAGCAGCGTCGTGCTGGTGCCGGACAAAGCGATCGAACAAGCCCAAATCGAATTGTGGAAGGTGCTGCGCGTGGCTACCGAACCTGGGGGAGCGGCGGCCTTTGCGGCGCTGTTGTCGCGGCGATACGAACCCGCGTCAGCAGAGCGCGTGGGCGTGCTGGTATGCGGCGGCAACACGATTGCCGTGGATTTTGCGAGAGCCAAGCGCTTGAGCTCGCTTGGCTAAGGATTGAGAGGCTCCTAATCAAGCGATTTTCCATCCTGGAGCCTCGCGCCACACCAAATCCGTTCGAAATTGAAGCATCCATGCCAATTTGGCACGGCGCCGGTCCCAACGCGAGTTCCCACCGCTAGCGATAAACCAACCGCATTGATAGAGATGGACTTACCTCGGGCGCAAGGAGCCGCCTTCGGACTCTTTCTTGCGAAGCAATCCTGGGCCTGGTTCGTTTGGCGACCGGCCCTGGTGTGAGCGGCATACCAGGCGCAAGGCCACGCGCCTCTTCGAGAGGGAATAACGGGTTGACGGTTCGGCTAAAGGTGCTGGTCATTCTGGCAACGGCGGCGGTGGCTATGCTTGCCACTCTGTACGTGGCGGCCGACTACGTGATCCTCGGTCCATTCGTTCGCCTGGAACACTTGAACGCGCAACAGACACTGAGTGTAGTTCGCGAAGATTTCAACGATGAGATCGAAAGACTGGATCGAGCGAATACCGACTTATCGGTGTATGACGCCACCTACGACAGCATGCCCAGGCCTTCGAAGGAATTCCTGCACTCGCTGTTGGGAGATACCTCCAATGGTTGGCTCGAACAACAGGATGTGAACTTCATCGTGTTCGCCGACAATGCGGCGAACGTGGTCGCAGCGAGCGGATTCGATCGCCAGAAGCGGGAGGAGATCGGCATACCGCCGGGGTTGCTTTCGCACGTGGTGAGCGGGGATCGTCTGCTGAATTTCCAGACGCCGCGGGACAAAATTAGCGGGGTTGTTCTGCTCCCGACCGGCGCGCTGCTGGCGGTGTCGCACCCCATCGTGCACACGAATTATGCCGGCCCGGCGCACGGCGTACTGGTAACGGCAAGATATCTGGACGCCGCGGGGTTGCGCCGCCTCAGCGAAAGGACTCACCTGTCACTTTCGGTGTTCCGCTACGACGATCGGCAGGCGCCTCCCGACGTCGCCGAAGCGCGCGCACATTTATTCGCTTCCGGTTCGACGTATGTGCGCTATACCGACGACAAATTCATCGGCGGCTACATCCGGATCAACGATGTCTATGGCGATCCGGCCGTCGTACTGCGGGCAGACGTGCCGCGGGCCATCTACGAGCAGGGCCGGATAAGCCAGATATATTTCGCCGGAGCGATGCTGATCATCGTGCTGTTCTTCGCGTCGCTGACCGACTGGCTGCTGACGAAATCGGTGAGTTCGCGCTTGGAGGCGATGAGCGACAGCGTGGGGACCATCGCAGCGAACAGTGACGTTTCTGCCCGGGTGGCATTTACCGGACGCGACGAAATCAGCAGCCTCGGAAAAGGCATCAACTTCATGCTGGAGTCCTTGCAGGTTTTTCAGGAGCGCCGGCAGAAGGCCGAAGAGCAGCACCGCGAAGAGTTGCTGAAAGCAAAAATCGCAGCGGAAGAAGGCAGCCGGGCGAAGGGTGAGTTTCTGGCGACCATGAGCCACGAAATTCGCACGCCGATGAACGCTGTGATCGGCATGACCGACCTGGTGCTGGACACCCCACTCAGCGGCGAACAGCGCGAGCTGCTGACCATAGCGAAGACTTCGGCGGACTCGCTGCTGATCTTACTGAATGACATTCTGGATTTCTCGAAGATTGAGGCGGGAAAACTCGATCTCGAGATCATTGATTTCAACTTGCGGGACTCTCTGGAGAATGCGGTCCGGGTGTTGAGCGTGCAAGCCCAACAGAAAGGGCTGGAATTGTCCTGCCACATGCTGCCCGACGTGCCCGACCGACTGCAGGGCGATCCCACGCGGCTGCGCCAAGTACTCGTGAATTTGATCGGCAATGCGGTGAAGTTCACGTCCAGCGGCGAAATCGAAGTACGCGTGGAATGCGAGGAAGAAGGCGAAGAGCGTGCGCTGTTGAAATTCAGCGTGCGCGACACCGGTATCGGCATTCCGCTGGACAAGCAATCCAAGATCTTCGAGGCCTTCACGCAGGCGGACGGCTCGATGACCCGGCACTACGGAGGCAGCGGCCTTGGTCTGGCGATTTGCTGGCGCCTGGTGGATCTGATGGGCGGAAAGATTTGGCTTCACAGCGAACCCGGAATCGGAAGTACGTTGCAGTTTCGCCTGGAGTTTCGCTTGCAGAAAAATCTGCAGGACGCGCGACCCGCGATCGATGCGACGGCGCTGACAGGATTGCGGGTGCTGATCGTCGACGACTGTATGACGAATCGGACGATCCTGCAGGAACTCACGGTGTCCTGGGAGATGACGCCGACGCTGTGCGACAACGGAGAACAGGCACTGGCGATTCTGGAACGCGCCCATGCGGAGGGAAAGCCTTTCCAGCTGATTATCCTGGACTCCCAGATGCCGGGGATGGACGGATTTTCGGTGGCGGAAAGTCTGAGAAAGAAGCCGCACCTCGAGAACGCAATGGTCATCATGCTGACGTCGGCCGGATTGCGAGGAGATGCAGCTCGATGCCGCGAACTTGGAATCCGGGCATATTTGCCGAAACCCGTACGGCGCGCGGATCTGCTGGAATCGATCAAGATCGTGTTGGGCGGTCCTGCGAGCGAGACCGAACAGGAAACGCCGCTGGTCACGTTGCACACGCTCCACGAGCGCCGCACGCGGTTAAAGATTCTGTTGGCGGAAGACAATCAACTGAACCAGGTGCTTGCGAAACGCTTGCTGGAAAAGCGCGGACACAGCGTGGTGGTGGCGGAGAACGGGCGGGCCGCAATCGAAGAGCTGGACCGGCAATCCTTTGACCTCATTCTGATGGATATGCAGATGCCGGTGCTGGGCGGACTGGAAGCCGCGACGTTGATTCGCGAGCGCGAGAAATCCGCCGGCGCCCACATGCCAATTATCGCGCTGACCGCGAACGCCATGGCCGGCGACCGGGAGCTTTGCCTGGCCGCAGGAATGGACGACTACCTGACCAAACCTTTGCAAGCCAAAACGCTTTTCGCGATGATCGAGCGCGTGCTGCACTCGGCCGGAATACCTGCCTTGGAGCTCGCCGACCAACCTGAAGTTCCCGCTCCTAAAGAAGTGCACCGCTAAACAAGCGGCGCAGGAAGGCTAAGAGCTTTCTTTGAGAGGCTCCAAGCCCGTAGAAAGCGGCTCTGTACGTCGGAGCCAGAACCCCGAGCCCTAGACAATCCAGGGTTTCCGCGGACTGTAAAGCCGAACGTTATTTTGCGCCGGAGGTGCGTCGCGCGCGTTAGACAGGACGCCGGATGCCGAGTTTGCGCATGCGGGCTTGCAAGGTGGTGCGCTTCATACCGAGGATCGCGGCGGCGCCTTTAGGTCCGGCGATGCGCCATTCGGTTTGGCGCAAGGCGCGTAGAATGTGCTGGCGTTCGGCTTCCTCTAAAGTGGTGATGGGAACCGCAGCAGGCGACGGCGAAAACAGAGACTGGTCCGCGGAAATATTGCCACTGGCGGCAAGCGCGGATGCCTTTAACTCCGAGAGCGGCACACGCAGCTCTTTTCCCGGCGAGAGCAGCACGGCGCGCTCGATGAGATTCTCAAGTTCGCGGATGTTGCCCGGCCAGGCATAGTTGACGAGCGCGTCCATCGCTTCCGCCGGGACGTATTCGACGGTCTTGTTCAGGCGCCGGCTGAAATTTTGCACGAAGTAGCGCACGAGCAGGGGCACATCCTCGCGGCGTTCTCGCAGCGGTGGAATCTGAATGGGGAAAACGTTCAGCCGGTAATACAAATCGCTGCGAAATTCCCTGTCGGCAACCAGCCGCGAAAGGTCGCGATTGGTAGCGGCGACGACGCGGACATCGACGCGCTGCGTGCGATTGCTGCCAAGGCGCTCGAATTCCTGTTCTTGCAGGACGCGAAGCAATTTCGGCTGCAGCTCAAGAGGAATGTCGCCGATTTCGTCGAGGAAAAGCGTGCCGTGGTCGGCGAGCTCGAAGCGGCCGATTTTCTGGCTAATCGCACCGGTGAACGCGCCGCGTTCGTGCCCGAACAGTTCGGCTTCCAGCAGGCCGGAAGGAATGGCGGCGCAGTTGACCTTGACGAAGGTGCGCTCTTTCCGCGGGCTCAAGTTGTGAACAGCACGCGCGATGACTTCTTTGCCGGTGCCGGTTTCCCCCAAAATCAAAACTGTGGTGCCCGCGTGAGCGACTAGTTCGACTTGCGCGAGCGCGCGGCGGATGGCCGGGCTGTCGCCAATGATCTCTTCAAAATTGAAGGCACTGCGAATTTCTTCCTCGAGGTAGAGTTTTTCTTCCGCCAGCTTGTCTTTCAGCGCGTCGATTTCCTTGAAGGCCAGGGCGTTTTCGACGGCGATGGCAACTTGCGCCGCGACTTGCTGGACCAGCTCGATGTCCGGTGGAGTAAAAACATCCATGCGGCGGCTCGCAAGATTCAAGGTTCCGAAGGTGCGGCCACGGTTGCTCAGTGGAATGCAACAGATCGCTTGCAGGCCCTCGGCGCGAAGGAGGCGCACGACCTCGCTGGGATACTGTTCGAGCTCGGCGCCGCGCGAGACCAGTGTGCGGCCCTCGGCGATAGCGCGGCCGGCCGGCGAAGCCTCTCGCGAGATGGTCATTTCCGCCTTAAGCAGACCCTGGCGGCCGGGAAAGTCAAGCGCGTGAATTTTGAGCAGGCCGGTGACCGGATCGAGCAGCGCGAGGCTGGTGTAGTCGTGATGAATGACGCGCTGCAGCGTGGAGACGATGCCACGGAACAACTCGGGCAACTCGAGGCTGGTGACCAGCACATTGTTGACATCGAGCAGAACGCGCAGACGGTCGCGCTCGCGCGAAAGTTGCGATTGATACGCTTGCGAGGACTCCAGGTTCAAGGCGTTGTCGACAGCTACGGCAACCTGGCAGGCCACGCGCTTCATGAACTGCAGCTCGCCTTCGGTGATGCGCTGCGGTACCAGGCGGCCGAAACCCATGGCGCCCAGGCGGCGCTGCGCGGTGGTGAGCGGAACCAAAGCAAAGGACCGCACGCCTCCGTCGCGCAGTCGCTGCATGAACTGCGGGTAGCGTTCTTCTTCCGTGGTGTCCATGACGACAAAACTTTCTTGCGACTGCCACACCCAGCCAGACGGGTGCCCGTCCACGGGAGTTTCCGAACCGGCGTGTTTTTCGTGCGGAACGCGAGTCTCCAGGATGTGCAGACGCATGACGTTGCGCGCGGGATCGTACAAGGTGAGCGTGAGGAAATCGAAATCGACGACCGAATGCAGACGTTCGGCGAGATCGTGGAAAAGTGCCGGGAGATCGCGCTGCTGGGAAATCGCTTCGCTGACTTCCAGCAGGGCTTCGAGTTGCTGGCGCGAGTGTTCCGGCGGCGCCGCAGGCGCCGTTTCCGGCGAAGTAATGACCGGGTCCGGCATAACAACCAGGATAACACCCGCGTTGGCAGCGGCTCAACCGATGCAGGGGCGAGGACGGAAGCATCGTTTCGCTCGGGGCTCAGATCCCTCTTGCGCCCGTGCTGAGGGACCGGCTACTCGCTGCGGTGCCAGAGTTTCGGTGCAATCGCGTAGTTGAGCTGGACGAGCACGATGAACCCAATGCTCCAATACGTATTGAAGATGCACAGCAGCGCGCCGAATGCGTAGAGTGATTGCGCGATCATGATGCGCCGCTCGATGGCTTTCAAAATCTCCGGGGCCACATCCGTCTTCACGAGCCCTAGGCGGGTGGCGCAAGTCCAGCTGAGATAGAGCGAGAGTCCTAGAAAGAATATGTTCGCCCAATAGATGAGCAGCGCGATCCGGCTGGTGAGCAATTCGGCGAGAAGTCTGGTCGAGAACGGCAGAATCGTGACGCCAAACAGAAACAACAGGTGCGTCCACGCCAGACTGTGATGCGAGCGCCTCAGATAATTGAGTTGCGTCTGCTGACCGACCCAGAAAATGCCCAGCGTCACAAAGCTCATCAGGTACATGAGGAACTGGGGCGCCAGCGCGACCAGCGCGCTGCCTAGTGCGCGCTCGGGATGAAGCTCGCGACGGATCAATTCGGCCGCCGGAACATGCAGATCCAGAACCAGCAGGGTCATGGCAACGGCGAAAATGCCGTCGCTCAGCGCCGCGAGGCGTTCCACACTCTGCCCGGCGATGCGTTTGTAGGACGTGCCCATCGGAAAACTCGCGCCTGCGTCCAAATTATTCGCGAAGGCGCACCAGAGTACGTTCCCAAATCGTCCAATGTAAAGCGCCCCGACAGACACACCGCGGCGTCGGGCGCTTTTGAAGAATACCTCCTTGCCGCGACCCGATTCAGGAATAGAATAGCGCGGGATTACGGGCTATCCGTTCATCGCCGGAGGGAACAAACTATGCGTGCTGATCGCGTCGAACTTTCCTGGGACCCCGCAAAGTCACAATGGCTGGTTCGCATCCAAAATGGAGAAGAGGTGATTCGGCGCCATTGCAAGACGCCGAAAGATGCGGACGAGCAGACCCTGCGGTCCGCGGCCGCGAAAACCGTGCAGGATGAGGGCTACGAGCTGGATCCCGCAACGGTGAGCATTCACCGCTAAGCCGGATTGCGGGCGCCAAATCGCAGCGAGCAGCCTTAAAGCTCGAGTTCGCCGATTACTGCTTCTGACGGGCAGGATCAAGCGATGTCTTCTCTCCGATCCACGCGGGAGGATCGCTCGCAGGGAAGGACTCTTCGGACGCTTCCTCGACCGGATCCATCGGCGGCAAGGATGGCGCGGGGTCTTCGTGCACGGACTCGGGCGCCTTTTTTTGCGCGGGCTTGGTCATGGATAAAGTATATCCCCGGTTGTTTTTCCGCGCATATACCCTGAACAGCCTAGGAAAAACTACGTCGCAGCCAGGACCAGTTATTTCCGCCCGACGAATCGGACCCTGACGGTGAGCGCTCGGCTTTGTCCGCCGGAGAAGGCGCCAAAGTTGGGCGCTTCGATATTGTTGACGACGGTGTCGGGATTTTGGCGGCCGAGAATGTTCACGCCTTCGATGCGGGCGGCCCACAGATATCCGCGAAATCCGAACTTCTTTTCCAAGCCGAGATTCAGGCTGACGTAGGCCGGGAAGCGCATGGAATTCGGCGGACCCACCAATTGCTGCTCCAGGTTGACGACGCTGAATGGGTACCCCGTTCGGTATTCGAGGAAATAACTCAACTGCACGCCCCAGATGTGCGTCGGCGTCCAACCCCACGAGAGGAGGCGGTTCGGAGCGTCCCAGTTCAGCGGGCCGGACTCCTGCGGAGCATAAAAGATCGAGCCGAGCGCCGGGCTAAGCAGTTCGTTCGAACGCGCGATGGAGTACGTGTAAGCGGCATAGACCTCGGTGGTTTCGGAGAAGACATGGCGCGCGGAGAACGTCGCGGAGCGGTAGCGGTCCTTGCGGTGATCCTGAAGCAGAAAAATTCCACCCGGTAATGTGGGTTGCTGGTCTACGTAGGCGAATTGATGGTAGCCGTTGCGCGCGAGGAGCTCGATGCTCGCGAGAGTGTTGCGTTTGATTTTTTGCTGCCAGCCGGCGCTGGAGATCGTGAAGCGCGGCTGCTGCAAGCCGCCGGCGGGCAGCGTGAACTGGCTGACCGCGGCCGGAAGAATCGGCACCGTGCCGGTGGCGTCGTAGAAGGTGTCCACCTGGCGCTGGTCGTAAGCCTGCGCGATCAACGAAAGATTCAACGGCGCGTCGTAGATGCCCCAGCCGAGAGAGAGTTTCGACTGGTCGTTGCCAAAAGGCAGGAAGTTGCCGGAAACCCGCGGCTCGGCCATGGCGCTTTGCGTGAAGCGATCCCAGTCGGTGCGCAATCCAGCCTGCAAAATGAAACGCTTGGAGATCGACCACGTGTCTTGCGCGTAGCCGCCGGCTTGCGTGTTGGACAGCTGAGGCGTGGGGGCGCCGGTGAACGTGGATTCGCGGACCCGTGTGCCGTCGGCGCGCAGAGCTTCGATTTCCCCGCGATCGGCCGATTGCGAATACCGGAGGTCGGCAACGTTGACGCCCGCGGAGAGTTGGTGAGTGCCGTGCCAATGGCGCGACGCCGCCGTGACGCTGCCAATGGCCTGCAGTCGGCGGCCACGCTCGTGCAAACTCTCGAAGAAATTGCCGCTGGTGCTGTTCCCGTCGCTTCCGGCGCCATTAAGGAGCAGGATGTACGGGGCGTCGCCCTGCGGCGTGAAATCGAGCACGCCGCTGTCCGCAGCAACGCCCAGTTCGAACAACGTGTCGTGCAACCAGATCTGATCTTTCAGCGCGACAAAGGCGCGGCTCTGGTTGGCGTCGAGCGTGGTCGATTCGGGATCAAGCGCGTCGAGGCCGAGGCCTGTGTCGTGGGCGCGATTGTAGAGAAAAGTGCCGTGCAGGATGTGCTTCGGGGTAACGTTGTATTGCAAGCGAAGCAGATTGTCGCCAGCCCACTGCTCCGAAGTGTTGGCCCCGGCGGGTTGTTGTTTGACGACCGCGAACGTGTGCTGAAGGCTGATCGAATCCGAGAACCAAAAACGGCCGCGCTCGATCGGCCCCGAAACCGTGAATCGCGGATACCAGTTGCCGAGGTGCGCGCCTTCCTGGATGTTGATGCCGGGGACGGGATCGGTAGTGCCGAATCGCCAGCGGTCGTCGCCGTCTGGTGTGACCAGGCTCAGAATGCCCGCGCCCGAGTGCGCGTATTCGGCTCCGATGCCGCCCGTCTGGACCTCCGCGGCCCGGGTGGCATCGACGTTGAAGCGTGACGTCAGCGCGCCGCTCGCCGGATCGCCAATTTCAAATCCGTCGAGGAGATATTGCGTGTCCGCGGAACGCGCTCCCGCAATGTGCAGATTATCAAGGTTATCCTGAACGATTTCCGGCATGGCGATCAGGCTTTGCTGGAGGACGTGCGTGCTCGGGACTGGAATGTCGCGAATGTCTTGCGCCGTAAGCGTGTCGCGCTCTGTGGTGTCTTGCGTGTCGATTTGGGTCGGCGGCGCCGCCACTTGCACTTGCTCGTGCACTTCATAGGCATGATTCAGAGTGAAGGTAATCTCGTTGACCCCGGCGTGTAACGCGATCGGCTGGCCGGACAGGAGAAAGAAGCCTTCCTTGCGGATTTCTGAATTGTAATCGCCGACAGGGAGGTTGTGGAGTGTGAAGCGGCCAGCACCGTCGGTTTCTACGACCCGAGGTGGTTCGTTGGCGCGCTCGAGCATTATCTTCGCGGCGGCGATGGGCACACTGTTCTCGTCGAGAACAACGCCCGTGCAATCGGCAGTATCAGCCGCGCAAACGCGAAACGGCGCAAGGATCCCAAGGCAAGCTATAGCCACGGCGAAAAGGCGGCTCGATCCCATGCAACACCGATCTTCTCAAATCAGGTTCGATTGTGGCGCGCTGGGTGTTTCGCCTGTTACGATGCCAACAAGGATGCCCGCGCGCGACTCACTTCGAGGAATCGGAAACGTGGTCCGCCTTACCGAACGGAGCGCCGGTACCTGGTTTTGATTTCGCCTTCGATGTCTCGGTGCTGCTTGATTTTGATATTGCCGATTTTCGACAGTTGAAGTTTCTTACCCAACTCAAATCCGCTTTGTGGGTAGGTGAAACTGTCATAGCGATTACGCCCCTTGAAGCGCGGGAAACCTGCTTTCTGCCCACGCTGTACACGTCCGAAGAACGCTTTGTAGGTCT
>Ga0182018_10002583_pt1 | contig 17792 bp, 15 predicted proteins | sample 812P2MmetaG_FD_120490 | JGI IMG/M metagenome (GOLD analysis project Ga0182018, IMG submission 120490) | Permafrost microbial communities from Stordalen Mire, Sweden - 812P2M metaG | ecosystem: Environmental > Terrestrial > Soil > Wetlands > Permafrost | place: Sweden: Stordalen | collected... | reverse complement strand
CCCGAAGGAACCTGGGATCCGATCCTCGGCGAATCGTACTTCCAGATCGCCCGCACCGGATGGAGTGAGCAGAAGTCGCAGAATGGCGGCGGCACACTTCCGTTGCCAGGTCCGGTGAGCGTTGCCTATCACCGCTACGGATCGCAGGTAAAGACCGGCGACAAGGAAGAATCGTTTTTCGACGGCATCGACACGACCCTTCCCGGCATCGCCTCGCTGGTTCATTCCGGAGACGCGGCCCCACTGACCGCGGCTCTCAGTGATATTCACCACCACATCGCAACCGCGCTTTACGGCGATTTGCCTGCTCATCCGGAAAAGGTCGCACCGGAACTAGCGACGGGTTATAAAGTGACACAGCAGCTGATCGCCTGGGTCAACGGCAGCGGCCTCAACGCCGACGACAAGGCGAACGTCGTTCACGAACTCAACATCAAGCTGGCGCAGTTCAACACGGCGCTCGCCGAAGCCCTGGGCCTCGAGGTCAACGCGCTGGTGATGCCGCACACCGCGACCGGCGCCAATCCCACACCGCCCACCGTGCCGGAGGAAACACCGCCCACAGTCACGCCCGGCTCCGAAATCGACGTGCGTGTGCACGTCACCGCTGCGCCTTTCTGGGGGCCGTCTGTCCAGGGGTTGCAACTCGCCCGCACCTGGCTCGACCAGCCCGACGGCAGTTCCTGGCAGATCACGCGCATCGGCGCACCCGGACTGGACGCTGTTTCCAGCAACGCCGGCGACGCCATCTTCCGCGTCTACGTTCCTCGCAATTCGGCGGTCACCCGTCCCTACTTCACTCGACCCAGCACCGAGCAGCCCTACTACGACGTCACTGATCCGCGCTGGCTCACTCTGCCTTTTGCCCCCTATCCGCTCGCGGGATGGGCAGAGTTTAAGTACATGGGCGTTCCCATTCGTCTGGGGCAGGTGGTGCAAACCGTCCATCGCGTTCACGGCATTGGCGGTGTGTATCAGCCGCTCGCCGTCGTGCCGCAGTTATCCGTCAACCTCCCGGCAGCGGCCGGCGCGGTTCCGCTCGGCACTTCGACGATCCCCTTCTCAGTGACGGTCAGCAACCAGCAGCAGGGCAACGACGACGGCACGTTGCACCTCGATCTTCCCTCGGGCTGGACCGCCGACCCGGCCGAAGTGCCGTTTCACCTTACTCCTGTAAGCAGCCAGGAGATTCGATTCACGCTCCACCCCGGCCAACTCACGGACCAGACTTACAAAATCAGCGCCATCGCGCAGAGCGGGAACGACCGGTTCACCGAAGGCTTCACGACTGTGGGCTATCCCGGGTTGCGTCCTTATTATCTGTACCGCCCCGCGACCTACCGGCTGCGCGCTGTCGATGTGAAGCTTCCTCAGGATCTGAAAGTCGGCTACATCATGGGCACAGGGGACGAGGTCCCGGCGGCGCTCGCAGAAATCGGCATCCAGCCGCATCTGCTCACGTCATCGGAGCTGGTCCAGGACGATCTGTCCTCCTATGACGCCATCATCGTCGGCATCCGCGCTTATTCCTCCAGCCCTGAGCTAGCCACCGCCACGCCGCGCCTGCTGTCCTATGTCAAAAGTGGCGGAACCCTCGTCGTCCAGTACCAGACCGCCGAGTTCCCTGCTCCGTATACGCTTACGCTGGGACGCAACCCGGAGAAAGTCGTCGACGAGCATGCCCCAGTGACTCTCATCGACCCCAACAACCGAGTCTTCACGTGGCCGAACCATATTACCTCCGCCGACTTTGACGGATGGGTCGAGGAGCGCGGCCACTCGTTCCTGGAATCCTGGTCCTCGCAATACACTCCGCTAACCGAGGTTTATGATCCCGGCCAGGATCCGCAAAAGGGCGGACTGCTCTACGCGCACTACGGCAAGGGAAATTACTTCTACATGGCGTATGCCGTCTATCGCCAGCTCCCGGAAGGCGTCCCCGGAGCCTATCGCCTGCTGGCCAATCTCATTGCCGCGGGAAAAAATCAGGCGCAGCGGTGACCTGAATCATCGGGTAGTGGGCTAGCCCACTACCAATCATCGAAACGCCTGGACTCCCACCCGTTTTTCGATTTATACTGCCTCCTATGTCAATGATGCTCACGACTCTCGTAAGCTGTTGACCCCTCACTAATTCCCCGCCGTATCCGGCCGGGGTTTTCCCCGAACATTCACCGCAAATTCTCCGCACGTTCACAATTGCCTGCGACCATGCCCCTTGGGTATCTGTAGGCCTGTTCGGAAGCGGCACGCGCAATCCCGATGCCCCGCTCCGGCCACGCTCAGGAGCCCAGGGCATTTCCCCCCGCTGCAATTCATCTTTCACGCACTTCCAACTCCTGAGAGGCCGAATGACTAACAAATTGAAGGCGCTCGCCACCCTGGCGCTGACCGTAGCAGTTTCCGTCGGTTACGCGCAGACCACGGCCAGCACCCCTGGCACGGCAAAGCCGGTCCATCACAAGAAGCCGGTACCGAAAGGACCGAGCGTCGAATCTCAAATCGAGGAATTGCGGCAGCAGGAGCAGTCCGACCGTGGTCAGATCGACTCGCTGAAGCAACAGCTCTCCGATCGTGATTCCCAGCTCCAGGCGGCGCAGCAGGCAGCCCAGCAGGCTCAGGCGGCCGCGCAGGCAGCGCAGCAGGCGGCCACCGCCGAGCAGCAGACCATCTCTGCCAATACCGAGGCGGTTTCCAGCCTGCAGAGTTCCGTCACCGACCTGAAGGCCAACAGCATCTCGATCGCCGGCACCATCCAGCAGCAGCAGACCGACACGAAGAAGATGTTTGAAAATCCGGACGCTATCCACTTCAAGGGAATTAACCTCTCGCCGACCGGCAGCTTCATCGAATTTGCCTCTGTGGATCGCACCCGGGCCACGGCATCCGATATTCCGACACCGTTCAGCAGTATTCCGCTGGAGGCAGCCGATGCCGGCAACATCAGCGAGTTCGAGATGACGGGCCGCCAGTCGCGCGTTGCTCTCACCGCCGAGGGAAAGGTTTCCAACGCCACGATCCGCGGCTACTGGGAGGCTGACTGGCTGGGCACCGGCGTCACCTCCAACAACAACCAGTCCAACAGCTACGTCATGCGACAGCGCGTTCTCTTTGCCCAAGCGGCCCTGAACAGCGGCTGGACCTTCACTGGCGGCCAGCAGTGGTCGATGGTCACGGAATATACCAAGCTATTGAACAGCAAAGCGGAAGCGGTTCCGTTCAACATAGACCCGAACTATAACGTGGGCTTCGTATGGACCCGTCAGCCGGGCTTCCACATCGTCAAGAACTTTGGCACAGCCGCGGCTCTCGGTATTTCAATCGAGAACGACGAGATGCTGAATCCATCGTGCGCCGGTGCGATAGCGACCGGAACCGCGCCCTCCTGCCCGACCAACTATCTGTTCGGCGCTCCGGGCACTGGTGGCGGCCTCTACAACAACGGTGGCGCGCCGGCAGGTTCAGCGACGCCGCTTGCCGCATACTCCTATAACGTGGCTCCGATGTTCGTTGCCAAGATGGCCTTCGATCCGAAGTTTGCCCACATCGAAGTCTTCGGCGTTTCCCGGTTCTTCCGCGATCGCATCTATCCCAATGCAACTACGTCGACACCCGCCACGGGCGCTTATAACAACACGTCTCCGGCAGGCGGTGGGGGCGGCAGCCTTCGCTTCCACCTCGGCGGGATGGATCTGGGCCTGAAGGGGCTGTACGGTGACGGGACGGCTCGCCTGGGAACAACCACCCTCCCTGACGTGACGGTTCGCCCGGACGGTGCTCTCTCGCCGCTGCACTCCTTCTCCGGCATGGGCTTTCTTGAAGGACACGCGACTAAGCGTCTCGACCTCTACGCCTACTATGGCGGCGATTACGTCGGCCGCAACCTCGTCGATGTGGGTAAAGGCCAGGTGGGATACGGCAGCTACTATGCCAATGACTCCGGCTGCACCGTGCAAGCGGCTCCCGGAACCACTACCGGCACGGGAACCACGCCTGGGACCACCAGCACTTGCGCCAGCGCCACCAAGGACACTCAGGAGACCACCGTGGGTTACTGGTACAACTTCTACGCTGGACCGCACGGCCGTCTCCGCCAGGGTTTCCAGTACAGCTATGTGGCTCGCTACCTCTGGTCCGGCCTAGGCGGCGCGGGCATCAACACCAACGACAATGTCATCGAGACCTCGCTCCGCTACTACATGCCGTAGGCGCGCATCGAATCTCAAACACAAAGGACCCGCTTCGGCGGGTCCTTCTTGTTTCCAATTGTCATCCCGACCAAAATTGGGCAGTTCTTGCTTTTGACTCGACCTTGCTCTTGCTTTTTCCTGTTCCCCATTGCCTACTGCCTATTGCCTGCTTTACCCGACCGGCTGCTCTTCCTCCACCAGCGGCCCGTGGGTTGCCGCTGTGGGAACCGGCGGCGCCGGAGCATCGCCGATCCGTTCGGAGAAATTGCACTCGACAGTCGTTTGCGTGTCGGCAGCGGTCTGGCCTCTGCGCGGACGCCGCCTCGGCATCATCTCCTTATTGTTGGGGCACACCAGATAGAGCCCGCCGTACATGACGCGTTCGACGACGTAGCTCGACCCGCATTGCGGGCAAGGCTGCGCTACCGGCTTCAGGTTCGAAGTAAAGTCGCACTTGGGATAACGCGTGCAGCCCCAGAAGATATTCCCCGTGCGTGCCTTGCGCTCGGCGATGTCTCCCTGGCCGCATTTCGGACATTTCAGTCCCTCGATCAGGTTCTGCTTAATGTATTTGCACTTTGGATAGCCCGAGCACGAAACAAACTCCCCGTAGCTTCCCGTGCGCAGCACCAATTGCTTGCCGCACTGCGGGCACTTCTCATCGAGCGGCACAGCCGGCTTCTGCTGCTGCTGCTGGCTGAGCCGTCGCACTGTCTTGCAGGGCGGGTCTTCGTTGTATCCCGGGCAGGCCATGTAGGCGCCGAAGGGACCGCGCCTCAGAACCATCACCCGCCCGCAGTTCTCGCAATATTCCTCGGGCGGCGCACCGTTCTGTCCGTCACCGGACTGCAGATCCGGCTTCGGGGCGTAATGCTCCTTCGTGAAACCGCAGCTCACCTGCTCGACGGTCACCTTGCGGCCGCTGCCCAGGGCGCCCTCAATCCCCTCCGTCAGCTCTGCCTTATTCTTCGCCTCGGCGACGGTGGTCGACTCATCGCCCTCGGCGGCCTTGACCAGCACCGGATACTTGAGCTTCGACTCCACCTTCTTGAGGAGTTTCTTCGGGTCTTTCTTCCACGCCGTGGCTGAAACCAGAACCGGCTTTTCCTGGCTATAAGCGCTGCACGCATAAAACGACCCGAACTTGCCCCACTTCAGCACCAGCGGCGAGCCGCACAGATCGCACTTCTCGTCTGTCGGCTTCTCCATCCGCTTCACGTTTTCCATGTGCTTCTCGGCGCTCTTCAGTTCCTCTTCAAAGTGCCCATAGAAGCCCTTCAGCAGGTCGGTCCACTTCTCCTTGCCTTCCTCGATTTCGTCGAGTTCCTCTTCGAGCTTCGCGGTGTATTGCGTGTCGAAGATATAGGGGAAGTTCGCAACCAGCAGGTTCGTCACCACTGTCCCGATCTCTGTCGGATAGAACCGCCCGCCTCGGCCTGTCGGCGGTATCTTTGTCACATACTCCCGATCCTGGATGGTCGTGATGATCGACGAATAGGTAGAGGGCCGCCCGATCCCCTGCTCTTCCAGTTCCTTGACCAGCGACGCTTCGTTGTATCGCGGCGGCGGCTCTGTGAAGTGCTGTTCCGGAATCGTCCGGTTAAGCCGCAGCGGGTCCCCATCGTTCAGAGGAGGCAACGCGTTTTTCAGCTCGTCCTCATCTTCATCCGCGGTCTCGTTGGTCTCCTGATAAACCTTGAGGAAGCCATCGAACTTCAGCACCGAGCCGCTGGTCCGGAATTCATAGGATCGATCGGCCTTCGCTTCGATGTTCACCGTGGTCTGGTCGTAGACCGCTGGCACCATCTGCGATGCGACGAAGCGCTGCCAGATGAGCTTGTACATCCGATACTGTTCGTCGCTCAGGTATCGCCGAATCTCGTCCGGATGCAGCTCCGGGTTCGTCGGCCGGATGGCCTCGTGCGCGTCCTGCGCGTCCTTCTTCGAACGATAAACATTGGCCTCGGCCGGCAGATACTGCTTGCCCAGCTTCCCGCTGACATACTCGCGCACTGCCGCAATCGCTTCGGGAGACACGCGGGTCGAATCGGTACGCATATAGGTGATCAGGCCGACGGTCCCTTCAGCGCCCAGGTCGATTCCTTCGTACAGCCGCTGCGCCACGCCCATGGTGCGCTTCACGCTGAAGCCCAGCTGGCGCGAACCATCCTGCTGCAGCTTGCTCGTCGTGAACGGAGGAGCCGGGCTTCTGCGCCGCTCCTTTCGCTCGACCGTGCGGACACTCCAGCGCGCCTTGCCCAGCGCAGCCAGAACGGCATCAGCAGACTTCTGATCCGGCAAGCTCGGTGCGCTCACGGTCGGCACTTCGGCTCTGACGCCGTCAATGCCGATGAACCGCGCCACGAACTCCGGTCCATCCGGAACTGGCGCTACGGCTGCATCGATGGTCCAGTACTCGACCGGCTTAAATTCCTGGATCTGCTTTTCGCGCTCGACGATCAGACGCACCGCAACCGTCTGCACGCGGCCGGCGGAAAGTCCTCGCCGAACCTTGTCCCAGAGCAGCGGCGAAATCTGGTAGCCGACAATGCGGTCCAGCACACGCCGCGTCTGCTGCGCGTCCACCAGATTCTCATCCACATCCCGCGCATGCTCAAATGCCGCGCGCACCGCCTTCTGTGTGATCTCGTTAAAGGTCACCCGGCGGATTTTGGTCTTGTCTTTCATCACCGGAAGAAGCTGGATCGCCAGATGCGCAGCGATCGCTTCCCCCTCCCGATCGGGGTCGGGGGCCAGATACACAACGTCCGCTTTCTCCGCGAGCTTCCGCAGATGGCGAACGACCTTTTCTTTGTCCGGCGTGACGATCAGCGTGGGCTCGAACGTCCTGTTCTCCAGCTCCACCCCGATGTCCCGCTTCGGCAGATCCATAATGTGGCCGAACGAGGCCTCCACCTGATAATCCTTGCCGAGATATTTATTGATCGTCTTCGCCTTTGCCGGCGACTCGACGATGACCAGAGATTTACTCATTTTTTCCTTTACAGCCGGCCGCAACGCGGACCCTTGCGCCCGCCCAACAAACCCTTTCCGCTGCGGACTTCTTTCCGGTTCTACCACGTCCCGCCGCTTCGAATCTACAGCTTCGGGCCAGACCGCGCACCAGACTCTACACTGGACGCGCCCAGCTCTTCAGAAGCTCCTGACGTAATTTTTTCCAGGAAGTTGACGTATGCGCCCCGCCAGTTCCAGCTCAAACAGCGCTGTGAAAACCTCGGAAGAACTCAGTTCCGGCTCAAGCTTTTCGAGGATCTCATCCATCTGGAGTGCTTCATCCTGGCGAAGCACGCCGAGCACGCGCGCCTCTGAGGGCGGCAGCGGTGATTCCTCGAATAACGATGCCTCAGATGTCCCTTCGGATGCAAATCCCTCACTTTGCTCGAGGCCCATGCGGATCTGCGTCGGCAGCTCCTCCCACACATCCTCCCAGCACGAAGTCAGCTTCGCGCCCTGCTTTATCAGCAGGTTAGGACCCCAGGCGTTCTTCGTCGTCACGTTCCCAGGCACCGCGAAAACCTCGCGATTCTGTTCAAGCGCGCAGCGCGCCGTCACGCGCGTCCCGCTGTACTCCGCCGCCTCGATCACCAGCACCCCGATGCTCATCCCGCTCAGAATCCGATTCCGCCGCGGAAAATTCTGTGGCGCGGGAAACGTCCCAAGCGGCAGCTCAGAAATAATCACGCCCCCGCCGGCAACGATCTGCTCCGCCAGCGACTTGTTCTCCTTGGGATAGATCACGTCCACGCCCGTACCCCACACCGCAATCGTCGGCCGCTTCGCCGCGATTGCGCCCTTGTGCGCCGCTGTGTCGACCCCACGCGCCATGCCGCTCAGAATGATCAGCCCCCGCAGTGCCAAATCACGCGACAGCATCTCCGCCATCCCCGTTCCGTAGGGTGTTGGATGCCGCGTCCCCACGACAGCCAGCGCCGGCTTCGACAGCAGCGCCGCATCGCCACGCGTCCACAGCAGCGCTGGCGGATCGTAAATCTCGCGCAGCCGCTCCGGGTAAGCCTCGTCGTGATACGTCACGATCGTCGCGCCCGTCCCAGCCAGCTTTTCGAGCTCCTGATCCGCCGCGTGGGCCGCCTCACCCGACGCTATAAACTGCGCCGATTGCGCAGGAAGCTGCAGGCCCTCCAGTTCTGTCAGAGGAAGATGCAACACCCGCGCCGCGCACCCACAGCGTTCCACCGCGCGCAGCAGCCGCCGCGGCCCGACGCCCGGCGTCATGGCAAGAGCCACCCACGCATGCCGCTCCTCAAACGAGCTTGTCATCCCGACCGCAGCGAGTTGTTCCGTCACCACAATAACCTTGTCATCCCGACCGGAGCGCGAAGCGCGCAGTGGAGGGACCTGCTTTTCCCTCACTACCACTTCGCACTGAGATCCTCCCATGTTGGGTTCTCTCGCTCAATCAACGCCACCTTCTTCTCCCGCCTCCACCGCTTAATTTGTTTCGCGCGCGCGATGGCGTTGTTTATAGACTGAAATTCCTCGAACCATACCAGCCGGCCGCAGTTGTATTTCGCGTTGAACCCGCCGAATCCACCTTTGTGCTCCCCCGTGCGCCGCCGAATGGAATTGGTGACCCCGCAGTACAGAGTCCGGCTGCGGCTGGCAATCAAATACACAAGTACGAACTTTCCCGCGTCGCCATCCAGGAGAATCCAGCCGGAACGCACTTGAGAAGGAATCACGCCCCTCTTCCGGACGCATTGCCCGGAGCTTAGCCGCGCCTTTCCCAAACGGTCAAGATTACCGATGGGCCCCGCCTGCGCCGAAATTGACGCCCCCTCCGCCCGATCGCCTTTTCCGGCTCAGCCACGAAAACGGGAGGGGCATGGCTTCACAACCTGGCGAACAGCCCATCAGACGACGTTCTTCCCCGCGAGGCCGAAATGTTTGGCCGCGGCCAGCAGATGGGCGTCATTGGAATACACCTCGCGGAAACCGGATTCGGCCGCCGTCGCCAGATGGACAGCATCGGCCGCACGCAGAAACACGGCTGCCGGCACCTTCTCGCAGGTTTTTCGGATGCGGGAAAGAATGTCCGCACTGAGTGGAATCCATCGGAAAGCGCCGGCCTGGATGTGCGCCTCCATCTGGCCAACAACAGCGGCATAGGCGGCAGCCCGGATGGCCCCTTCGCGCAGCTTGCGATGGAACGCGGCGATCGTTTCGGCCTGCCCATGCGCTGCGCAGGCCAGGTGGTCGGTGGCCGCCAGCGCGCGAACCTCCTCGGCGCCCGGATCCTGGTAGTAGAGCCGGACGAGGTAGCTGCTGTCGAAGTAGATCACCGGACTTCCCGGTCCCGGTCTTCGCCGATGATTGCCGTCGAATCGGTTCCGCCCCGCAGGCGCGTGCGTTGGCGGAGGAAGGCCCGCGTATAGGTGGGATTGGCGAAGAACGGCTGTGCCGGGAGGGGCGACGCCGCAACAATTCTGGCGATCAGCCGCCCGCGTTCGGTCACATAAACCTCTCCGGCCTGCGCCTGCCGCACCCATCGCCCAGTGGCCTGGTGAAGCTCGCGGATCGAGATCGTCTTCATGTGTCACATTGTGTCACATTATTCGATTTGCAGGCGAGCCATCCCTCGCGTGCCTCTTTGTCGGGCTCAAAGCGGAAATGTCAGGGCGCAACCCTCGATGATTCGCGCTGAACTTGCCAGCGCGGAAACCTCACGCGATGCGCGTTTCTGAGGACTGACCACCTCAGTGTGGGTGCGGTGTGAATCCCGCTGAAAGACGGGTCCTGCTGCTTGGCACAGGTACGCTTTCAACACGTGTGTCAGGGCTGTTCGATAGCGACTCTATCTGAGGGCTTCCGCTTGCTAGCCGGGCAGATGATTCAGAAAGTCTCTGGGAAAATCATTTTTTAGCATCCTCCGAGCCAGGCACTTTGTCACAAGGAGCTTCTGCGTGACCTTGTGCGTATGCGTCAGATCGTCGGAGGACAACGGTAGCTCGCCACTGTTGCCGAACAAGGCGTGGGCTACCTGAACCCGCAACGGATTCAGGACGTTCTCGATCACATCCGGAGCCGTACGGCCGCGCAACTCTTGAGGCACCGCCGCTTGCAGCGTGGAGAGATCGAATTCGCAGCGAATATAAAACAGGCCCTCCAGCCATACGCGCACTTCCGCTTCGCTGTTGGGCATCTGTTCCACGGGCGCCGTGTAGGTGCCGCCATTCCTCTTGGCATCGCGCGCCAAGCGGGTTCGCCGTGCGCGGAGCGCTTCAATGATCTTGAAGAGGCATAGAAACTGGTAGACCGGCGTGTCCGTGTTGAGCGCTTCGCGATAGAGTGCGGCATAGCTGCGGAACTCCGGCCCGAAATTCGTCATCGCGTGGATCGCCATCGGCGCTTCGAGATACGGAGACGTTAGGCTAATCGACGTGCTGCCGTTCGAACAGTTCCTTCGTTTCCCGAACGCCGATCTCCAACGGAATATCCAGATGGAGACTCATGTTGCTCAGAGACGATGCAATGGCGCGATAGGCAATCCCTTCGGCATGAGCGCGATCCTTGGCCTTGAACGGAGCCGTTACCAGCTTGCCGAGGTAGCCCTTTTCATTTGGAAATCCCGTGAACTGAAAGTGTCCGTCTTCGGTGTTGCCGCCAATCAGGATCTGATCCGCATCCGGGTTCCCAGGGGGAGCGTATGCGGGTTTGCTGATGGCAAGGTGAGAATCACCGCGCAGTCCCGACGAGAACGAGAAGTTGTGTTCACCCTGCAGCTTGTAGCCGGGCCGGTGCAGGATGAATGTCACTTCGTACAGTCCCGGAGTGCCGCCCGGCGGGAGAGCATTGCGCGGATCGTCACCCTTAAAGTGATACATCATGTGGAGCGTCTGGTAGGTTCCCGGAAACCCGACGAGCGACACGCGTTCTTCCGGTGCGTTCGGGTCGCCCTTGCCGAGAGGAATTTCCCCTGCATTGCTCATCACCGATCCGTGGCACCGCCGGAACGGTAAACCGCTTCCACACGAACAGAGCCCACCTGCTTTCGTCTCGTCCATCGTCCCCTCAAAGGTGCAATCCCGTATGCTTGCTGATCTCGGCCTTGATGACGCCGACCACGACATCTTTGATCGTGGAGAGGCTTGCCCCAACAAAATCCTTGCGCACAGTCTCAAACGCCTTCGGGTTCTCAAGCCCTTCCGCGAACTCATGTCCTGCGGCGGTGAGGCGTAGCGGAATGACCGACCACGATACGTAGCCATCCACGCCTCGGCTCAGACCAAACTCCCGTGGCCCCAACTCGCTCTCGATATATCCGCCATCCACCAACAGGTGCATATGAAACTCGAAGATAGGCTCCTCATAGTCGAGGCCTGCTTCCTTCAATTCTTCAATGTCGGTGGTCGGATGGGGAGCGTTCCGAAACGCGCCCAGCAAAGTCTTGAGGTACTCCGCGTCTGGTTTCATACCAGCATTATCATTCGAAGTGTAGCGACAACGCCTCAAAGAGCGACCCCATTGACGGGGTTGATCCTTCCACGGAGGAGTGGGCCGGGCACCAAGCAATGTCGCAAGCAGTTCAATTTGTTTTGCGTGCGCAACTTGAGTTATCTCGTCTTCCCTACTCAGGCTGGTTAGGCCCGACAAGTCGGCTTGTCTTTACCCAACCATGTGTCAACCGGTAACATCAGCCAAAATCGCTCGCCGCACTGTGGATGGCCGGCCATCCAGAAAGTATCTCCCGCTCCTTCTCCCTGCTCCCCGCCTCTCCTAACTCCTGCACCGTCCCCCGTCCGATTTCCGTGCCTCAATTTCCCCAACTCCCCACCCTCAAACCATGGAGACCGCCTGCCCCCCAGACAATCCCCGTTGCATCTCCGCGATCCCAGGATTTCCCCCTCGCGGCACCTTGAAAAAATCGGCTGAATCCTCACGCAGTTCGCAATCGCTGCAACCCCATTAAACACTTAGTTAACAGAAAGGGCCTGCCCCCAGAACCCTGGCAGCAGAATCAAAAACATACGCAGGGATCGACCCCCTGATTTTCATTGCTACACTAACCAGTGCCCGACCCCGACCCGTTCGCCCCCCCCGCCCCCCTCCGAGTCTCCGCCATCCACTTCCTCAATCCCGCACCTCTAATGTGGAGCTTCGAGCACGAGCCCGACCGCTCCCGCCTCAGCCATCGCTACCTGCTCTCCTCCGACACTCCCGCCGAGTGCGCTCAAAAGCTCGCATCCGGCGCAGCCGACATCGGACTCGTCCCCGTCTCCGCGCTGGCCTTCACGCCCTCGCTCGCCGTCATCCCCGGTTGCGCTATCGCATCGCGCGATCGCGTGCGCTCGATCCTTCTTGTCGTGCGCCATCCCGACGGAATCGCCGGCATCCGCCGCGTGGCCCTCGATACCGCCTCACTCACTTCGGCCGTCTACACCCGCATCCTCTTCACCCGCTTCTGGCAGATCGAGCCGGCATTCGTACCGCACCCGCCCGACCTCGAAGCCATGCTGCAGGACGCCGACGCTGCACTCCTCATCGGCGATCCCGCTCTCTTCGCCCTTGAGGACCGCGAAGCCCGCCACCACCGCACCAGCGAGCGCCTCGTCTACCTCGATCTCGCGCATGAGTGGCACGATCTGACCGGAACAGTCTGGGTCTCCGCCTTCTGGGCCGTGCGCCCCGAAGCGATCGAGGCCTCGCGCATCCCGTCCGCCCAAATTGTCGACGACTTCCAGCGCTCCCGCGACCAGGGCCTCGCCCACATCGACGCGCTTGCCGACGAGTGGTCCGCGCGCATCGCCGTCCCCCGCGAAACGATCCGCACCTATCTCTCCGAAAACATCTGGTACCTTCTCGACGAGCCCTGCCTCGCCGGCCTCGATCTCTTCTATCGCTACGGCGTCGAGTGCGGCGCCCTGCCCCTCGCACCAAAGATTCACTTCCTGTGAAAATTCTCTCGGCCGCTCGCGACCCGGAACGCGCCGCCCGCGTCTTACCAAGCGTGTATCTTGCAGCCAAAGCAGTAGCCCGGCAGGCGCATCACCGCCTCATGCCGGCCTGGATTCTCCACTTCGGTATCGCCGGTGTTTTCGCCGTCGCGGTGCTCGATGCGGCTCCCATCCCGCTTCCCATCCCTGGCAGCACCGACATCCTCATCCTGGTGCTTGGCGCTCACGGCGAGTCGCCTTGGCTGCTGGCTCCAGCCGCCATCATCGGAGGCCTCATCGGCGCCTGGTTCACCTGGAAGGCCGGGAAAGCGGGCGGCGAGAAGATGCTCGACCGCTACCTGAGCAAGCGCCTTCGCTCCCGCACCGAAGCCCTGATCCGCCGGCATGGTGTGCTGACAGTCTGTGTGGCCGCGCTTCTGCCGCCGCCCATCCCACTGACTCCGTTCCTGCTGGCCGCCGGTGCACTCGGCGTCACGCGCAGGCAGCTGTTCATCGCCATTGGCATTGCGCGTACTCTGCGTTACGGAGCCGAAGCCGCGCTCGCCCTCATTTACGGCCGCCGCATTCTCCGCTGGTTCAATCACTACCTCGCAGGATGGTCCTCCGTGATCCTCTACACGTTCCTCGGTCTGCTGGCCGCCGCCATCGTTTTCGGAATCTGGAAGTACCGCCACGACCAGCACCGCGCTTGCGTCCCCAGCCGCGAGGCCAGCGCCCACGCTGCCAGCTGAGGCTTTTGCAAAGTCAGGATCGAAACTCGGTATCTCGATTTAGAAGATCATGTTCAGATTCCGATGCCCATGCACCACACGCACAATCTCGACAGCCTCGATCGGACCGTCATCCGTGTCTGGGTACGTTTCGTAGAAGATCAGGTAAACGCCTTCGACCAGCATCCGCGCTGATTTCGCAATCTCCCGCCTCCGAGCGCCCAGCCGAGGAGAGGTTTCCAGCAGATTCACATGTCGCTCGATAGCTGTGAACATTCGCTCCGCTGCTGTGGGACTGTCGAGGCCGATCGTAAGGTAGATGTCGAACAGATCCTGCTCGGCCAGCGGCCTCCACAGGACAACCGGCTTCATGCGCTTCGCTCGGCCGCTTCCTTCAGCTTCCGGCGCGCCCGCTCACGAGTCCGTCCCAGATCAAGAGTTACCGCGGCGCCGCTTTCCTTCCCCGCGCGCCATTGCTCGCGTAGCCGGCTAAGATCCTCGCTCCGCAACTCCCGCTTCCACTGCCATTCGCGCAACGCTTCGCGAACAATTTCGCTCGTCGTGGCATATTCGCCAGAATCGACTGCGGCCTTAAGCACAGTGATCTGCTCGCCAGTCAGAGCGATGCTTACCTTTTGAATATCCGGCATAGGCGCCTCTGGTAGTAAATATTACTACTTGTTGGATCCAAAGAAAACATGAATCGCTTATCCTGTACCCGTGCCCCCCATTTCCTTCCTCGATTGCTCCCGCTGCCACCACCAAGTCTCCGCAGCCACACCCCAAACCGTCTGCCCCACCTGCGCCGGCCCCCTTTACGTCCGCTACGACCTCGAGTCGCTGAAGTACACCGCTCCTCGTCCGCCCTGCGGAGCCACGCCATCGATGTGGCGTTACGCCAACGTCCTTCCCGACGCCGAACCCGTCACCCTCGGCGAAGGCTGGACGCCCATGCTCCCCTCGCGCCGCTATCCCAACCTCCTTATTAAGGAAGAGGCCAACAACCCCACCGGCAGCTTCAAAGCCCGCGGCATGTCCATGGCCGTCACCATGGCGCGCCATTATGGACTGAAGAAGCTCGCCGCTCCCTCGGCCGGCAACGCCGCCAGTGCGCTCGCCGCCTACGCCGCCGCCGCTCAAATCGAGGCGCACATCTTCATGCCCCGCGACGTGCCCATGGCCAACTACCTCGAGGGCGTAGCCTACGGCGCGCACGTCACGCTGGTCGACGGACTCATCTCCGATTGCGCCCGCCTGGTCGCCGAGCGCCGCGAACGCGAAGGCTGGTTCGATGTCTCCACCCTCAAAGAGCCCTTTCGCGTCGAAGGCAAAAAGACCATGGGCTACGAACTCGTCGAGCAGCTCGGCTGGACCTACCCCGACGCCGTCTTCTATCCCACCGGCGGCGGAGTCGGCCTCATCGGCATGTGGAAGGCCTTCGAAGAAATGGAAGCGCTCGAGTGGGTCCACGGCCCGCGCCCCAAAATGATCGCCGTCCAGGCCTCCGGTTGCGCGCCTGTCTCCCGTGCCTGGAAAGAAGGCGCTACCGTCTCAACCATGTTTGAAAACGCCGCCACCTTCGCCGCCGGCCTCCGCGTCCCCAAGCCCTACGGCGACTCGCTCATTCTCGACATCGTCCGCGAATCCGGCGGCACCGTCGTCGATCTGCCCGACGAACAGATCCTCGCGTCACTTCTCGATTGGTCGCGCAACGAAGGCCTCCTGCTCTGCCCCGAAGGCGCCGCAGCCACCGCCGCCTACGACCACCTGCTCTCGACCGGCTTTCTGACGCCCAACGACCGCGTCGTCCTCTTCAACACCGGCTCCGGCCTCAAATACACCGACGCCATCGCAGAAGCCATGCATCTCACCCGCCCCGGCGCGAAGAAGTATCCCCAACGCACGCCCGTGGGCGGGATCATTACTCCGCAGTAGTTATCGCGTCGCCCTCTATTTGCGGCGGCCATGCACCTCAGGCGAGGATTTCGCGAATCTGCACAGTGAAGCCAGGCAATAAGGACGGTTCCTCGAACACATCCCCTGCTGCGGTGGTGCGCACTTCCGGATCCACTCTGCCGGGAGTGTAGCGATGGGCGACGCCCCTGCGTGGGTACATCAGCCACACGGCCGTGGCGCCAGCTTCGAGGTACTGGAACACCTTGTCCATGAGGTCATCCGCGCGATCATTTTTTGAGACGATTTCGATGGCGAGGTCGGGAGCAACTGGCAGGGGAACCTGCTCGAGATCAATGCCAGCGATGCGCTTCGCCCGAATGAAGGTTACATCGGGTCGGCGGACCGTACTGTTGCGCAGCTCCACATCCGTTTCGGTAAAAACCGTCCCCAGATGCTCGATCCCCTGAAAATGCAGGGCTCGTGCCAGGCGGTCCCGAATGATGTTGTGGCGGGGACTGGATGAGGGTGTCACGATCAACTCTCCCTCGCTGAGTTCGTAGCGCACGCCCTCGGGTTCTTCCAGAGCTGCGTAATCGGCGATGGTCAATAGCGCTTTTGTAGCCATACGCAAGGCTCCTGCTGGGGTCAGAGTAGCACGGGCTGACGGGGCGCGGTTGACGCTGGGGATGGCCCGAAGATTCAACCCCGCTACCGCGGCGTACGATCGCCAGCTCGATGCCGCGTCAGATTCTCAGAAGAAGCACAGTGTTGCGGATTAGGTCTTCAATGAAGCCCTCCGCGATACCTTGAGTGATGTGAATCGTGGAGGGATGAGCAGCCGAATTTCTTTTATCGAGCTTCTCTTTGTAGATTTTGAACATGTCGCCGGTGACAATGCCGGCGGAATTAGCAACCTCAATAATCTCCCGCTCGGAGATGTTGTCGCTAAAATCTTCGTACTTGGTGATTACTGGAAGATCGGTCACTTTCCATTTCTTCGGGTATCTCACGGGTACGCGGTTGTTGAAGTCGTCCAACCGGTGTTTGAGGATGTATTGACACAGGTGATAGAGCGCGATATTCCACACCATAACGATCGCCGCTCGGCCAGCATCGTGGTGCAGACAGATGAGTGCTTCTTGAAAGATGTCCTTCTCGCCGATTTCGGGGATGACGTCGACGAGGCTCTTCACCATCTGGCGGACGTTCAGCGTGATCTCATGCTCGCCGTACTTCTGATCATACTGGGAACGAAACTTGCCTTCGCAGCGGTAGCCCTTTGCGTCCTTTAGAAGCTCCCTGCCTTCCATGTTTTTAAGATACTGGGTTGTATTCGGCGGCTGGTAGGACAGCTTGTCATAACACCAGTTGATATCTCCGGTGACAAAACGCTCCCTCTTAAATAGATGATGTTGGAGCCACGCGAACATACGAATCTTGTCCACGTGCTTCCAGCTCTCGAAACCACTCACGCCAGCGATGAATGCCCTCAGGTCGTTCTCGGCGCTCACTAAGTGGTCGCCCCCATCTTGCCAACGTACTGGAGGCCCGCCCAGTTCACCTTGTAGCCGTGACCCTTCTCTTTGGTGAGGAAGTGACGCTTTGTTTTCAGATCGCGGAGCGGCTGACTGTGATTGACGGGAATCGAAGACTGCCAACCCAAATTCTTGAACACCGTGTAAATTTCATTGATGCCGAACTCTTCGACGCTCATTTGCTGATTCAGCCACGTCGCCACAACGATGTAGCGGTCGTTTGTCTCCGTCGGATCCCCCTTCTCAGCCACAAATTCAGCAACGGGCTCAGAGGCCTTGGTCAGATCGAGATTATCCAGAAATTTGGGAGGACTGTAGTTGTAGGTCCGCTTTGGGCCAGCGCCATTAGAGCCGCTTTCGGTTGGCTCTTCCTGCCCATCGTCCTCTGTCTCTTCAACGACGTCTTCTAGCAGGGTGCTGAAAAAGTCACTTCAATTCCACAGCATGATTGGTTAAGAAAGGATCATGCGAGGAATCGATCATCAGCAAGCGGATATGTTCAGTTACTTGTCGCCGGAGCAGCGGGTG
>Ga0182018_10002582_pt1 | contig 17796 bp, 13 predicted proteins | sample 812P2MmetaG_FD_120490 | JGI IMG/M metagenome (GOLD analysis project Ga0182018, IMG submission 120490) | Permafrost microbial communities from Stordalen Mire, Sweden - 812P2M metaG | ecosystem: Environmental > Terrestrial > Soil > Wetlands > Permafrost | place: Sweden: Stordalen | collected... | reverse complement strand
GGCGCGCAGAAAGGCACCGGCCTCGGCCTGTCGGTGACCTACGGTATCATTCAAGAGCATGGCGGCTCGATCGAAGTCATCAACCGGCCGGATGGCGGCGCCCGCTTCCGTCTGGAATTGCCGGTATCCCGCGCTACCGCAAGGACCCCGGTGAATGCCGCTTGAAATGACGATTCCCCCCGTAACTGCCAGCGGAACCAGAGGCAACGTATTGGTGATCGACGACGAAGTCGACATCCGCGAAGGCCTGGAAATGCTGCTGACTTCCGAAGGCTATGCCGTCGACCTGGCGCAGAACGGCACCGAAGGCCTGCACCGCATGGAGAATCGCGGGTACGACCTGGTGCTGCTCGACCTGATGATGCCCGACCTGTCCGGCATGGAGGTGCTGCAAGAGGTCCGCAAGCGCGACCGCGAGACTCCCATCTTCCTGATCACCGCCTACGGCTCGGTGGAAGCCGCCGTCAGCGCGCTCAAACTCGGGGCCAACGACTACTTCTCCAAACCGTGGGACAACGATAAGCTGATTATCGAGATCGACCGCATGATCGCCCGGCGGCGTCTCGAATACGAGAACACGCACCTCAAACGGGCCCTCAAACAGCGCTACGCCTTCCCCAATATCATCGGCAAGAGCGAGCGCGTGGTGCGCATGCTGGACCTGGTGGCGCAGGTGGCGCCCAGCCGTTCCACCATTCTGGTGACCGGCGAAACCGGCACCGGCAAGGAACTGGTGGCCAAGGCCATCCACGCCAATTCCCCGCGCGCGGACCGCATGTTCGTGGCCGTGAACAGCGGGTCGCTCCCGCCGGATCTGTTGGAATCCACGCTCTTCGGGCACGTCAAGGGCGCCTTCACCAGCGCCATTCAGTCGAAGAAGGGCTACTTCGAAGTGGCCGATGGCGGCACCATCTTCTTCGACGAGATCGGCACCATCGGGCCGGAAACCCAAATCAAGCTCTTGCGCGTCTTCGAGGAGCGGGAATTCACGCCGCTCGGTTCCACCGAGCCCATCAAAGTGGATGTGCGCATTCTGGCGGCCACCAACGCCGATCTGCGCGAGTTGGTGAAGCAGGGCAAGTTCCGCGAAGACCTGTTCTACCGGCTGAACGTAATTCAGATCGGACTCCCCGCGTTGCGCGAGCGCCGCGAGGATATCCCGCTGCTGGTGGAACACTTCTTCACCCATTACTGTCTCGACAACAAGAAATTCCTGGATAGCACCGGACATTCCGTGCTGCGTTTCCAGCCCGACGCCCTGCAGGTGCTGATGGAACACAACTGGCCGGGCAATGTCCGCGAACTGGAAAACGTGATTGAGCGCGCCGTGGTTCTGGCTTCCGACGCCGAGGTGCCGCTCGACGTGCTGCCCGATTCCCTGCTGCAGGCCAATGGAGTCCGGCTGCATCGCGGCGAGGGCGCACCATTGCCCGTGGACGCGTCGCTGTTTGAGATCGTCAACGATTTCGAACGGCGCGTGATCATCGAGCGGCTGGAGCAGTGCGGTTGGAGCCAGACGGAAGCCGCCGAGAGCCTGCGAGTCCCGCTATCCACCTTGAATCAGAAGATCAAGCGGCTGGATATCAAGATTCGGAAAAAGTCGGAAGGATGATGGAGCCGCCGATGAACGCCGATAAACGCCGATAAGAAAGATCGCAAGCCGCCGAACTCGGACGCTGCCATCGTCACTGTTATGCCCTCCTATTGGCCCCTGTCAAATGGGAACGGGCGCAGCCACAATTCGCGCGGGAGGCGGCCGCCGGCGCCGAAACCTAACGACGGCGTGGAGCATACAAAATGCAGCCGGTGTAGGTCCGCGTGCATCAACCTGCCAATGCCGGTCTACACCAGCAGGTCTTTGACGACGTCGCCATATACGTCCGTCAACCGGAAATCGCGGCCGGCGTATCGGTAGGTCAGCTTGGTGTGGTCCACTCCGAGCTGGTTCAGGAGCGTGGCATGCAGGTCGTGGATGGACACGGGATTCTCGGCAGCCTTGAAGCCGAATTCGTCGGTGGATCCGTAGGCCAGGCCGCCCTTGAATCCGCCGCCGGCCACAAACATGGTGTAGCCGTAGGGATTGTGATCGCGCCCGTCGCCGCTCTCCGAGACCGGCGTCCGGCCGAATTCGCCGCCCCAAACCACCAGCGTGCTGTCCAGCAGTCCGCGGCGTTTCAGGTCGCGAATCAGCGCCGCGGCGGCCTGGTCCATATCGGGACACCGCGTCTTCAGTTCCTTGTTGATGCCCTTGTGGTCGTCCCAGGGTTGCCCGGAGCCGTAGTAGAGGTGGATGAACCGCACCCCGGCTTCCACCAGGCGGCGCGCCATCAGACAGCCGTTGGCAAACGGCGTCTTGCCGTACTCCGCGCGGATGGCTTCCGGCTCTTTCCGGATGTCGTACACCTGCAGCGCTTCGAACTGCATGCGATAGGCCGCTTCCATGGACTTGATGCGGCCTTCGAGATACGGGTCCGGGCCGAAAGAAGCGCCGAATCCCTGGTTCAATGCCTGGACCGCGTCCAGTTGGCGCCGCTGCGCGGCGGGGTCGAGCCACTGGTTGCGCAGGTTGGCGATCATCTTTTCGGGCTCGATTTCGGAGTCGTTGAACGGGACGCCCTGGTGCTCGGCGGGCAGAAATCCGGCGCGCCACATGCCTTCGCCGCCGCCTCCCGGCGTCAACACCACGAAGGGCGGCAGATTCTCGTTCTCCGAACCGAGTCCGTAGGAAACCCAGGCGCCGAACGACGGCCGATTGGCCAGGATGCTGCCCGAGTGGATCAGGCTGCGGGCGGGCACGTGGGTCGGGTTAAAGGTGTACATCGAACGAATCACGCAGATGTCGTCGATCACCGTGGAGATATGCGGCAACAGTTCGCTGACTTCCACGCCGCTCTGGCCCTGTTTCTTGAACTCGAAGGGCGATGGCAACAGGCCGCCGGTCTGGCGCTCGGTGCGCAGGTCGACCGAATTGGGACGCTGGCCTTCGTACTTCGCCAGGATCGGCTTGGGGTCGAACAAGTCGAGCTGCGACGGCCCACCCGCCATAAACAGGAAGATGACGTTCTTCGCCTTGGCCGGCAGAAGCGGACCGGCGTAGTGGCCGGCCGTAGCGGCGGCCGCCTGCCGCTCGCCCAGCATTGCCGTCAGCCCTACCGACCCCAGCCCGCCGCATAACGACTGAATCAAACTGCGCCGCGAAAGATCGTATTTCATCGCGAGAAAATCTCCTCGTTAGTGGAGAGCAATACCTGGGCGTACTGCTCCAAGGCTCCCTGATTCAAATAGGTGATGGCGAGGTCCAGCTCTTTCGCGCTGGGGTCCCGCGATAATATTTTGCGATACAGCGCGCGCACTTTGGCCGGCGTATCGCTCTCGGCCTCCACGCTTTTCGCCAGCGTGCCGGCCAGGTTATGGATGAACGGACTGTTCATCAGGAACAGTTGCTGCAGGGACGTGGTAGTGAGGTCGCGGCCGGGGCTGGTCTGCATGGGGTCGGGGAAATCGTACTGCCGCAGCAGGTTGTTCATGCGGGTGCGACTGACCTTGCCGTAGACGGTGCGCCGGGTGTTCGTCAGGTTATCGAGGTCCGTCGACGGGCCGTACATCTGATCGCTCAGTTGCCCGGCGGCTCGCAGCAGGGTGTCGCGATAGGCCTCGATATCCATGCGCCGCGGATTCATCCGCCACAACAGCGAGTTGCCGGAGTCGATGGCTTCGCCATCGGCGCGCGGATGGCTGGATTGCCGGTAGGCGGCCGACAGCATGATCTCGCGATGCAACCACTTCAGGGACCAGCCGTGAGCGATGAAGCGCGCCGCCAGATCGTCCAGCAACTCGGGATTGGTGGGCTTTTCGCCTTGCACTCCGAAATCGCTGGTGGTGGCGGCCAGCGGCTTGCCAAAATGCCAGCCCCATACGCGATTCACGATCACGCGAGCCGCCAGGGGCGCGCCGTCGGTGAAGAGGTCGTCGGCGAATTCGCGCCGTCCCGACCCCTGGTGGAAAGTGGTATCGCCCTTCGAGAGAACCGTCAGGAAGTGGCGGGGCGTAATCTCGCCGGGGGAAGTGACGTTGCCGTGGAGCATCACCGGCAGGTCGCGGGCCTCGCCGGGGTGGTACACGATCATCGTATATTGCTTGTCCGTGCCATCGACAAATTGGGCGGCATCGTACACCGTATTCATGAAAGGATCGGTAGGGGCAGGCCCGGGCCGGCGGCCTCCTCTAGCACCACCGCCTCCGATGGCGGCCACCGGCGGAGCTGCTGCCGCGCCACCCGCGGGCGATGCCACTCCACCAGCACGGCCTCCCTCGGCGGCCACTGGCAGAGCTGCTGCCGCGCCGCCCACAGGCGATACCACTCCACCACCACCCCTACCGGCGGCCACTGGCGAAGCCGCGGCCGCGCCGCCCGCGGGCGCCGCCGCTCCACCACGGCCTCCACCGGCCACTGGCGGAGCCGCTGCCGCGACACCCGCGGGCGGCGCCGCTCCACCACGGCCTCCATCAACCACTGCTGGAGCCGCTGCCGCGCCGCCCACAGGCGCTGCCACTTCACCACGGAATCCACCGGCCACTGGCGGAGCCGCTGCCGCGACACCCGCGGGCAATGCCACTCCACCACCACCCCTACCGGCGGCCACTGGCGGAGTTGCTGCCGCGCCACCCACAGGCAATGCATCGGCGCCAGTGCGGGGTGGACGCGGCGGCGGAAATGTCCAGAAGCGTTCCAGGTGCTGGACCAGTTGCGGGTACTTCCCGCGCAGCCCCTCCATCTCGGCGTGCAGGCTCTCGATCTCGGCCCTCCATTTCGCCACGCGTGGGGCCGAATCCACCACCGTGCTGGCTTCGTTGGTCAGAAGGTCGGCCGAGTATCTCAGGTCTTGCAGCCTTCGCTGGACCCACAGGAAGCGGCTCTCCACCTGGGGATCTACGTCGAACGTGGGCCGCTCGGCCCGCATGGTGGAGGCGAAGACGCCGGCCAGACCGTAGTAGTCCTTGGTCGGAATGGGGTCGAACTTATGGTCGTGACAGCGGGCGCAGGCCACCGTCATCCCAAGCAAGCCGCGCGAGACGGCATCGATGCGCTCGTCCCAGTCGTCGGTGAGGAAGCCATAGATCACGTCGGCGGACAAGCGCTGATCCTTGTGATAGACCTGCGCCGCTCCCAGATACCCCAACGCCCGCTCGTCGTCGCGGGTTGCATCGGGCAGCTCGTCGGCGGCCAGTTGCAGCTTTACGAAGCGATCGTAGGGTACATCCTTGTTCATCGCCTCGATCACCCAATCGCGGTAGCGCCAGGCATACGGGTAGCCGGGATTGGTGGCTTCCCCGGTGTTGTTGTCCTCGCCGAAGCGCGCCACGTCCATCCAATGGCGGCCCCACTGCTCGCCGTAGTGGGGCGATGCGAGCAGGCGGTCGATGAGATTTTCGTAAGCCTTGGGCGACCGGTCATTCACGAACGCCTGGACTTCGTCGTAAGTCGGCTTGAAGCCGAGTAAGTCGACATAGGCGCGTTCCACCAACTCGTCGGGCTGGGCCGCGGGCGATGGCTTCAACTTACTCTCCGTCAGCTTCGCCAGCAGGAAGGAGTCGATCTTCGTTTTGGGCCAGGTGGAACCTTGGGTGGCGGGCGCCGGCATTTCGCGCACCGGTTGGAAGGCCCACCACTTGCGGCCGTCCGCGATGGACATGCCCTTCAACGGCGCGGGCGACGGAGCGGCGGTAGAGGGACCGGTTCGCGGATCGAGTGCGCCGGAAGCGATCCACTGTTCAAAATCGGCGATCACCGCGTCGGGCAGTTTCCCGGTGGGCGGCATTTGGAGATCCTGGTCGCTATAGCGGATAGCGGCGAGCAGGCGGCTTTCTGCAGGCTTGCCGGGGACGATCACCGGCCCGCCTTCGCCGCCCTTGAGCACCGACGCTTTGGTATCGAGAGCGAGGCCGCCCATGGGCGATGGCAGTGTGGAAGCGTGGCAGCCGTAGCATTTAGCTACCAGCACTGGTCGAATCTTGGTCTCGAAGAACGCCGTGTCCGGCGCCTGGGCGAACGACGGAGCGCACACCAACAGCATCCACAACCCGCACCGGCCCATCATCCCTCCACACTGAGGATTGGCAATCCTAACAAAATGCTATCACTAAAGACGAGGCGAAGTGGGGCTACGGTTACGGCTGTGAACGGCGGGGTCTAGCGAATCCGGTAAACGAAGGCATCATCTACAAATCTGCCGCCGATCAGTTGAAGGCCGAGGCGCATCCCCTCGACACTCTTTGCCTTGCTGAACGTTTTGCGCAGCTCTCGAATGAAGGCATCGGTCATGGGAAGGATGAAGAGCGCCAGGTTCTTATCCGCATCGCTCCCGGCGGCATCCAAAGAATCGTGAACCAGTCCGTACGCTTTCCTGAGTTCGAGCTGATCGAAAGCTCGCGCCGCGAGGACCAGCCGCCAGTCCCCGTACTCCGCCAGGTTAGCGAAAAGCGCCACGCTGACTTTCACTTTCGCCTGGTCGAGTGCGGCCACGACGTCCGCGCCCTTCTGGATATCCATGTTCACCAGTACCGTTTGATCCACGAAATCACCCCATAGCGCCTGTCGACCACCGCGGTCACCAACTGTCTCGCCGTTTCGAGTCGATGCCGCTGATATCTGCTCTGCTCCGACCAGGCTTGAACCGTGTCCCAGTTATTCCCGAACTCCCGGCTTTGGCCGGCGCTCTGGTTCCTTGCGATTTCCAAATTCGCAACCTTCACCAAGTCCCGCAAGCTGTGTGAATAGCTCAAATCCACGCGTTTCTTGTCGGGGAACTCGTACCTTCGCGTCTCCTTTGCAATGCAAGCTTTAAGGGCGCACTCGACCGCGTAACCAGCCAAATAGTATGCTCCATCGGGCATTCCCAGGTCCAAGAGCGCTTCTGCCCTTTGATCCTGACTCTCGACAATTCCTGGAAATCTTTACGATCCACAAGACTCCATCATAACCGGCCCCGCGGGTTTGCCGGGGCGATCACCGCCCCGTTGGCGCCACTCTCCGCCAAACACCTCGGCCGCCGATGCGAGGCCGTTCATGGATAGTACCTGTCTGCCAGGGCGGGCCGAATCGTCGCCTCGCGCGACCGGCGAGCGCTCGCCGCGGGACTCGGCGACGGGTGCCGCGCCCTTCAGCACCACCCGAAACAGAGACACAACACCGCAAGCCTCATGGAAACCCGGGACCTCCAGGACAGTCCCTATTCTATGCCGGATTTCTCAGAGCGGCCCGGTGGGATGATGTTGCGTGGGGAGCGCAGATCGCCAAGGCCTAATAACTTCCCGGCAAGAGTCGCCGCCCTGCCAAAGTGCGGGCATCACGCCACCGTCATATAATAGCTGCCGTGTATCCGGAGCGATACGTGCGAGTGCGGTAACGATGCGGCGAAGGGATTTCGTGAGTGGCGCATTAGCTTTGCCCGCGGCGCGGTTGGGCGCGGTTGAAAAGCTGAATCTGGCGGAGGTGGAACGCGGGCGCGTGATGCGGGCGGCGGACCGGTATCTGGCGGAACAGCCGGTCACGGTGACGGCTGCGAGCTCGTCCAGGAGCGCCGGCGGCCGGCACGATTTTTTCTCCGAGGGCGATTATTGGTGGCCCGATCCGCAGCATCCCGATGGCCCGTATATCCAGCGGGACGGCATGAGTAATCCGGACAATTTTCTCGAGCATCGGCGGGCGATGGTCCGGTTGAGCCTCATCGTGCCGGCGTTGGCGGCGGCTTACCGGATCACCCGGCAGCGCAAGTATTCGGAACACGCAGCCAAACATTTGCGGGCCTGGTTCGTGGAACCTGCCACCGCCATGAACCCCAACCTGCAATATGCGCAGGCCATCAAGGGGCTCTTTACGGGCCGGGGAACCGGCATCATCGACACACTGCATTTGGTGGAAGTGGCGCGCGCGGCGTCGCGCACGGGACTGGCGGCGGCGGACCTGGAAGGAGTCAGGAAGTGGTTCGCGGCCTATACCGATTGGATGAACACGCACCCCTATGGGACCGCCGAGCGCGATGCCAAAAACAATCACGGCACCTGCTGGGTGGCGCAGGTAGCGGCCTTCTGCGAACTCACCGGCAACGCCGGGCTGACCGCATACTGCCGCGACCGCTTCCGAACGGTGCTGGTCCCGAACCAGGTAGCGCCGGACGGAAGCTTCCCCGAGGAATTGCGGCGCACCAAGCCGTACGGGTACTCGCTGTTCAATCTGGATGCCCTGGGCATCGTCGCGCAGACGCTCGGGAACTCCGGGGAGTTGTGGAAGTGGCAGCTCCCCGACGGCCGGGGGATGGCCCGGGCCATGGAATACATGTACCCCTACATGCTGAACAAGAAAACGTGGCCGCTTCCGCCCGACGTGATGTACGACGACCAGTGGCCGGTGCGGCAGCCGTGTCTGCTGTTTGCGGGGCTGGCGCTGGTCAAGCCGGAATACATCGCCCTGTGGCGCAAGCTCGATGCCGATCCGCCGACGGAAGAAGTGCTGCGCAACTTCCCGCTGCGCCAGCCGCTGCTTTGGGTGTGAAGACGCCCCTGCCAACCCTCGTGCTTGCGCCCTCGGTTCGGAAGCCTCTCACCGAGCCGCGACTTTAAGGAGTGCCCCATGGCCCGCGGCGGGCCAACGCGGCTCGCGGCAATGGAATCGATAACTTGGAACTGCGTCTTCAACGGAGCGGAGGGCTGAATATTGCGGCCTCGCAGGGAATCAGTCGCCACGCGGCGCCACACGTATTTTTGGCGTACTATTCGCGTCACCGTTGGTGGGTGGTGGGACCGTGGCGACTGAGCGCCAGGCGCGGCTACACGCACGATCCCGCGGATCGCCCCCGCTATGGCAGGAATATCAAGGCGCCGTGGAAATGAGGGCGTGATGCATCGAGGAAATTCGCCGCGAAGGTGATAGACTTTCCCCATGAAGTCTTCGACCCTCCCGGCGGCCGGCTTTTTGCTGGCGATCCTGACCGCCAGTCTGCCCGCCCAGAACAAGGCCGTTTTCGAGGAGAATTTCGAATCGGGAAAGCTCGACCCGGCAGTATGGGACCAGCGAGTAACCGGCACTGCAACCGCGGCAGTGGAGGCGGTGGATGGCGCGCACGGAAAATATGCGCTGCATATCCATTATCCGGATATGGCCGCGCGCAGCTATGCTTTCGTGGTCGCCGCCCATCTGCCGGATTCGGTGAAGACGCATTTCTTCGGCCGGGCTTACATGAAGATCACGCCCGGATTGGGCGCGACGCACAATCCCTTGATCTTCGCCGGCGAGCCGGGGTGGCCCATCTCGAAGTTCGACGAGATCGGCTCGTATCGCAGCGATTGGATGCCTTCTTACCAGGAGAACAAATCCGCGGCGGGCCAGGGTCGCGGCGAAGTGACTTACCGCAGCGACACGACGCCGCCCTTTGACAAATGGTTCCTGTTGGAGTGGGAATTCAACGACGCCCCCGCGAGCATCACGGTCTGGATCGACGGGGAGAAGCTCGCCAACACAATGAATGGCGAAAAGGTCGACATGGTGAAGTTTACGTGGCCCAAAGGAAGCGCGACCGATACCGCGCTGGTGGGCGGCTTCAAGGAATTCGGCTTCGGCGCTCGTGTCTGGGGAGCGCCCCAGCAGGGCTTCGATGTCTATTACGACGACATCGCCATCGGCACGGAACGCATCGGTCCGGCGAAATAGGGCGCTGGCCGGGCCGTTTCGAAAGACGCGGTCCAACGCTCGGATTGGTGTGGCGTTAGCCGCCACCCTTTACGTTGTCGCGGCGTCTTGCATTTCCTCATGACCGGCGCAAACGTCAAGATCATGCCGCCCTTTATTCCGCGGCCCGTGGCGATGGTCGAGGTCATTGGAGCTTTTGAAATCCTTGGCGGCTTGAGGATTGATCGCTCGGTTGGCCGTAGTCTATCCGGCCGATCTCTATATGGCGTGGTCACCATCCCGCCAATATTGCGGTGAGCCAGCTCCCCTTTGCAGGCACTTGATGATCTGATGGCTGGTCTGGTGTGCGCGGCCTCGCTTCGCGCCGCGTTGAAGCGCTTCCCTTCAGAATACGCTGCTGCGCGTCACACTACCCGAATATCTGACCGGACTCGGCTAGTGGCCGCCGCCGGAAAGTTTACGATAGTACTCTGCGACGGAGTCCTGATACCCGGCGGGGACCTTGGACGGGTCGGTGTTGCGGATGGTGCCGCCCCGGTTGGCATCGAGCTGGTGGCGCAGTTGCAACTCCAGCGCGTCCACGCCGCTGACGAGCTGCTGGTGCATCTGCTCGACCAGAGCGGGATTCCCGGGGAACCGGCTGGGATCCAGATTGCGCATTTGATCGATGAGCGACTGCAACTGTTGCCGCGCCTCGGGACTATCCTGCACCGCGGCGCGAACCTGGTTGAGAAGGTTTAGTCCCTGGTCAATCTGGCGCTGAGTATCGGCCGGGTTGGGACCTTGTTGGGGCGCCACGGCCTGACCGGTGATGTGCGTATTGCCGGTGTCATAATTGCCCATCACGGTATGACCACGATTGGCGCCACCCGCGTCCCCAACCGGACCGGCGATGCGGTCGCCCATCGGACCCGACTGGACACCGCCCCCTTGACCGGACGTTGGCTGGCCCCCGGCGCGCTGGCCGCCGGGTTGACCACCTTGACCACCTTGACCGCCTTGACCTGGTGGCCCCCCTTGCCCGGGTTGACCGCCTCGACCACCCTGACCGGGCTGGCCGCCTTGCTGGCCCGGCTGGGCCGGTTGCCCGGGCTGGCCGATTTGCGCTTGCTGCTGACCGGGCTGGCCGGCCCGACCGGATTGCCCGTTGCGCGAGAGTTGGCCGGTTTGGAACTGTTGGCCGCCGGGTTGGCCGGCACGACCGGGCTGACCCTGCCCGGGTTGAGAGCCGGGACGTCCGCCCAGGCCGGCGAGTTGGTCGCGCAAACGGGACAGGTCATCCATCGCGCGGTTGATCGCGGTGTCCTGGGAAGTGTGCTGAGCGCTGCCCACGGCGCGAGCCGCATCGCTGACCTGCTGGCCGAGCTTCTGCAGATCGTTGGTGAGGCCGGCTTCGATCGGATCGGAGAAGTCGCCGCCACGCAGCCAATCCGAGCTGCGTTGCATGCGGGTGCCGAGATCGTTTTCGTCCATGCCGTCGAGCGCGCTCCGCAACTTGCCGGAAGCCGCCGGTTGCGTGGGCGAGAGCTCGCGCGCCGCAGTGCGCAGTTGCTGGGTGAGGTGCGCCAGGTCATCGGTCACCTTTTGGCGATCGTTGACCATTTTGTCGATTTCCTGGGCGGTAGGGTTGTTCTGCGCCCGTCCGGAGGCGCGAGCCGCATTCTGCTCAGCCAGCAAACCGCGCACGTGATCCGCTTGCTGCTTTTGCTGGGCCGCCAGTTGCTCGGCCGTGCGGGCCATCGAGTTGAGGCGACCGGCGGCGTCCTGCTGCTCGGCGCCGCCCAGCAGGTCGCTGGCTTCGCGCAAGCGGTCGGCGGCGCGGCGGGAATCGGCCGCGCTGGCATTCTGGGAGGCGGCGCGCTTCATGTCGTCGTTGGCCTGGCGCAAGCGGTCGAGCGCCTGTTGGGCCGCCTGTTGGCGGTTGTCGGCGGCTTGGTTGGCGGACTGCTGGGAATCCTGGCCGGCCGTTTGGCTGCCGCCGCTACGGCTGGCGGAGGAACTCGGTGATTGCGGTTTTGGTGCCGGGGGACCCGATTGCCCGCCGCGCTGGCCCGCCTGTCCGCTGGATTGCCCGGAAGCGGGAGCGCTCTGTCCGCTTTGCTGCCCCTGCTGCCCCTGCTGCCCCTGTTGGCCTTGTTGGCCATTTTGAGCAAGCTGTTGCTCCATCTGCCGCTGGAGTTGTTGCGCCTCGCGTTGCAACATCTCCTGTTGCCATTTTTGCTCAGCAGTCTGGACGCCGTTGCGTTGCTGCTGGGCCAGATCCTCCTCGCGCTTGGCCAGTTCGTCGAGCTTTTTCAGTGCGTCGTCGATTTCCTGCGCCTTTTGTTCGGCGGTAGTAGCCGTGGTTGTCCGCGCCTCGTATTGATTTTTCTCGGTATCGAGCTCTAAATCGAAGAGGCTCGCCAAGTCGCGCGCCGCGCCGCCCCCACCGCCGCCTCCACCCCCGCCGCGCCCTCCCAGCGCAACCTGAATTTGACGGAAGGTGGCTTCGGCGCGCAGCAGGAATTGCAGCGCCTTCTGCTCGTTGGGGATGGCGTCCTTCCACTTCTGCTGCTGCAATTGTTGCGCGGCCGGCGCCATGGCCTTGGAGGCGGCGATCATATCCTTCTGGAAGTCGCTGATGGCCTCCACTTCATCGGTCAACTCGCGCGCCTGCAAGCGGCCGGAAAGCGTGACGGCCTGATCGTGCAGGGTAGCTTGGGATTGTGACAGCAACTTGGCGATGTCGGTGGCCTGCTGTTGGGTCGAGTTCTTGTCTCCCTGTTGTTTGAAGGTGGCGGAAATGAGCTCCTTTTCCCGCCGCGAGATCTGCTCGGATTGATTGCCCCCGCGTCCGCCGCCGCCACCCCCGCCACCCGACTGTTGCGATTGCGAAAACTCGCGTTCGAACGGGTCGGCCTGGATGAACATCATATCGGTATGGGCTTCAACGTTGTTAGCGTCCTTGGCGGTGGCGTAGACGCTCACCAAATCGCCCGGAACGGCCTTGAAAGCCTCCAGTGAAAGCGTGGTCGAGCCGTCGGCCTGTTTTGCGCCCTTTTGCGGAAGCAAATCCACCGTCGTCTCGGGGCCGCCGTTCACCGAATAATGCAGCGCGACGCCGCTGAGGCCGTACTCGTCGGTGGCTTTGGCCGCAACCGTTACCTCTTCGATGGGGTTGGCGTGGTAGTCGCCGCGAGGACGCGCCAACGCAATCCGCGGCGGATCGGCCTTGCGTGCCTCGATGTAAAAATCCTCGCTGACGCGAACGGGCTGGCCCGCCTCAACGCCGGCCACGTGGTAGACGCCGTCCCGATCCATCTTGACGGTACCGCGATAGACGTTATTCTGGCCGCCGGTGAGCTGGATCCGCTGTCCTCCGTCGAGCTGGATCTGGCCGCCCTGGAGAGGGCGGTCGGTCGAGACCTCGAGTTCGGCCTGGGTTCCGGTGACGGCGCGTAAATCCCCGCCGCGCTCCTCCACCTCGGACGGCATGCCGGTCCAGGCGGGGTAACGGTAGGTGACGCGAATCTGCTTCACCGCCGGCAAATCGGTGACGCGAATGTTAAAGTGTTTCGACGTCATCGCTCCGGCGGTGACATAGTACTCGACGTTGTCGGGCAAACCGGCAAATAGAAATTGATAGCCGCCGGCGAAACTGCCGGCCGCCTTGGGCAGCATCGTAATCTCCTCCCACTTGGAGGAGCTCTGAAAGTGGGCATACAACTTGACGCTGGGCGACCGCAGGCCGGTGGGGAGCGCCGAAACCAACTGGTCGGCGTGGCGGCGCACGACGGCGTCGCCGGGGGTCACGCGCAGGTCGTAGAGCGCGGGCTTATCGTGGTGCGGGCCGGTCCACAGCAGCGAGGCGCCATACCCCAGATAACCGGGTCCGGCGGCGATCATCCAGACCAAAACTGCGAAGGCGCCGACGCCGCTCGCCAGCGAAATCCAAAGGCGGCGGTCGGTGACGAATTGCCGGGGCTCGGCGGATCGGGCGACCTCTAGGGTGTCGCCGGCCAACAGTTCGATAAAGGGATCTTGGCCGTCGCGCTCGGCGAAGGTGGTGAGGCGCTGCTGGAATTGCGGGAAGGCGTTTTCGGCGGTTCCGATAGTGCGGCTGCGGGTGAGGCGGCGCAGTGGCAACGCCAACCCAGCGGCGGCGGCGATGGCCAGAACCAGGATCAGTGCGAAGCGCGCGGCGGTCACGCTGCCATGCGAAAAGGCGAGCGTATTGGCGATCGCGACCAGCACCAGCGTTGCCGCCAAAGCGCAGCCGGTGAGAATGGCCAAGCCGCGCAGCCAGGTGCTCCAACGCAGACGTTGTTCCAGTTGCGCAATGTATGCGTGAAGCTGTTCGCGAAAACTCATGGACCCTCCAATGGCGTGGCGAACGTGATTACATAAGCATATCGCACTGGCGGTGACGGCGGGCGGCCACTCGGTGGGCTAAAGCGGGCAGGAAGGAAACGGCAGAATCGGAAGCGTGCAGGGGCGCCCGGCAAACACAACTTCGTCAGGGGAGATCGGTCGGTTGACCCGCCACATGTCAGCAACGGGCGTTTATCGTCAAGTTGGCGCGTGCGCGTCCACGGGAGTGATCTCGCAGCAGATGCGAGAGATAACGCGAGAGGGTTTTCCCACTTTTCAACGCACCAGGTCATGCCAAGCAAGGCCCGGGGCGATGTGCTCGAACCTGCCCAGGGGCATACGACCAGATTGGGTTCGTGAATTAGGCAGAAACGCTGGATTCCTGCTTTGGCCTGAAGAATGGCGTCAGAGGGCCGATCACGGTTCGCTCGATGTGATCGAAGCAGTCCTGAAGGACCTGCATGATCGGCGCGCCGCCCCACGGGCCTTCTTCTTGGAACGTTATCACCAGAGTGCCGCCCGATTGCACACGCGTACTGGAGGCTACAAGCGCCGGGTCGATCGGCAGGGTGTAACTATGTACATCCCCGAGATACAGCGGCTTCTCCGGCCTGATGTCTAATGCGCGGCCATCCTTGCAGTGGATGCGAAACACGGTATCCCGGCTGTAGGCGAGACCGAGATTGCAGTGCCGGTGCTTGTCGATGTTGCTCAACTTGTTCAACATTACAAGTGGGTTCGGCGTGGTCGGATCGCGCCACGGCTGGACTGACTTGATGATCTTCTTCGCTGGCTTGGGAACACCCGCTAAAGAAGCTTGAATGCTGGCGTTCCAATCGGCTTCGTTCTGGGTATACGGGAAGGCTGTGTCCTTGCACGTGCAGAACCGATCCTGCGTACGCGCGAGACCGCAAACCAGGTTGTCGAGCGCTGCTCGCATATTGTGGATGCAATCCCCGAGTGTGGCTGACAGCGCCATCGGCGGGATGTAATCGTTCGCGACCGCGACGAGCCACGGGTTCGGCAGATGCGGCGCAGTCATTATGCTCAGGTTGATCTTAATGGACGCAAGGTACTCCATACCCGTGCGGCCCAGCGCCTCGATATGCTCGTGCGCCCGGATCATCTTGGCATCGACGCTCTCCATCCAGGGCAACGAATTTGGCAGGGGCATACAACGATTATGCGGGCAAAGGTCCAATTCTCAGGAGGCAAGGAGGCATGATTACAGTTTGTGCCGCTAAGAAAGCTGGAAGACTTCTCTGTCGAGTCCGAGGACAGCCAGGTTACAGAAGCCACCCGTCCGTATAGTCGCCATCTATTCCTTATAATTATAGTCCATTCGGAAGAGGCCACGGCGCGTCTGTGCGGTCACCACCGGCCCAGGAACTCCTCACGGTTCCTCATGATTTCAGCCGATAGGGAGCCGATCAGACGCAGCAACCGCCGAATCTGTTCTCCGGTCGAGTAGCGCTGTTGCCGTGTCAAAACGATACCACAATGGTCGTCGCCGCTCGCTATCCAAGCGGTGTGGATCTCGTGGAAGTCTCCGACATTGAAAGAGTAGAGCGCTCGGCCTTGAACCGTGGCCAAACGGAGGTGGTCTTCATCCTGTCGGCGGATCATACCCGCGTCCGCGGCAGTGACTATGTCGATTCCACGGGACCGAAGACCCCGAACAACATCGCCGTCCATCGCATCCTCGTCTACGTACAAACGAAGCCGGCTCGCAGCCGTTATGTCCGCGCCGGAAATATCTCTTCTACCGCGGCGTCCTCGGCGGCAATGTCGCTGTCAATCTCGTCGCGGTTGGCATGGTAGTAGGCCAGGGCGGCGTGAATTTGAGCCAGCGTGAGGCGCTCCATCTTGGCGGCGATTTCTTCGGGAGCAAGGCCCAAGTTGTGCCACCCGGCAATACGCCGGACCGTAACACCGGTGCCGGCAATGCAGGGCCGGCCTTTGCGGATTTCCGGCGACCTCTCGATCAGGGTCCCAATATCCACGGTGGTTCGCATATTCATTCCAAGTATAGATCGCCTGGCCGGGGACTTGTTGCCCATTCGGAATCGCGTGGTCATCTGGCCAGGCACGCATCTTCGTTGCCCGGCGGCCATCTGGCGACGGCTGCCTTTGCAACAATCCGCCCGGCCGGAGATCCCAAAACGCCACTGACGGAATCTGTGCCTTAAGCAACCGCCAGAAGTAGAGGGCCGACCGCCAGATCCTCGTCAATCAACGGCCAGTGGATGCCATAACCGGAAGGCGAGAGCTCCGCTCGAGTCCGTTCTATCAAGGAGGCTCGGGCAAGCAGCTCGGAACACTTTTTCCACGGAATCGACACGGACCCGCTTTCCATAATTAGAACCAGCGCGTCGGGCGTGGTCTCGATTGCCTTTGCCAACACCGGTTTCGTTTTACTGGGCACGATTCCCTCCGAAATGCTGCCGCCAAGCGGCAACGATCTGATCGAAATGCTCAAAAACTATCTGGCGCACCTCGCGTCGCAAACGCGGCGTGCAGTTGTACTCAAAATCCTCAACGATATCGAAACGGTCCGGGTGCAGCCAATACTTGCACTCTGCATCCCCCTTCACCGCATGCACGTGCATCGGCTCATTTCGCTCGTTCGAGTAGAAATGGAACCGCCAACCCTGGACATAAAGAATAGTGGGCATCGGTTCGCAATTCCATTATAAAGGTCCTGGGCGATCCGGCGAAGCACCCCAAGGGGCCACAGGGGCCACTGGGCGTACCCTCAGCGTCATCGGAGAAGTGCCGTCGCTCGCTTGCAGCGATTCCGCAGCCATTTCGTCCCACAACCGTCCACAATCTACCCTTCCTCACGCTGTGTCCCCAGATAGCGGCTGGCCAGCACCGATTCGGCAACGGCGGAAACGAACACCAGCAGCATCACGTACCACCAGAAGCTTTGCGGCGTCTGATGGGGCGTTGCCGCGCCGGGCGCCGACCCCTCTTGCGAAGATGGGCCGCCTTTGCCCTGCCACAATGCCAAGACATCGTCGGGGATCACGGCGAGGTTCGATTCCTTGGGATCGGGGTTGACGCCGACTTCGTCCTGGCGACCATCGGCGAGGCGAAGCTGATAATAGCCGGCTTCGGTGAGCTGGAACGACTGGGCGGATGCGGCCTCGCCAAGGGTGAGCGGGCGCTTCCCTTCGGGGTCGGTGACCTCCACGCCTTGGGCCCGTTCCTTGGCATTGCGGAGCTCGAGATAGGCGTCCACCGGGCGGGACCCGCCCTGGCGTTCGCTGCCCGCAAGATAGCGCGCGGTCTGCTCGATGAAGGGGACGAAGGCGGGATGCAAAGGGAAATCGTTGGTGAGGTTATCGAGCCCGCTGGTGAGCAGCACCACGCGGCCCTCGCCGATGCGTTTCTCGAGCAACAGCGGCGTCTGGTCGCCTAAGCGAACGATTACGCGAGCGTCGCCGGCGTCGACATTGAGAGCGTAGAAAAACTTCACGCCCGGCCAGCCTTCGGCCTTCGCCACGGCGGGGTAGGAAGAATCGCTGGAGCCGACCGCCATGTAACGATCGGGAACGCGGCTGTAGTCGCGGGTCTCGACGATGCGCGCTCCGAAAATGGGAATTTGCGAGCGGCCGCCGGCGGAGGTCCCCGCGGCGATGAAGAGACTGCCCCCGGCGCGCACGTACTCGGTGAGCGAATGTTCCAGCAGCGAAGGCAGCGTATTGAGATCCGAGAGAAGGATGAAGGCGTAATTGGACGGCTGACGGTCGGCGGCC
>Ga0182018_10002581_pt1 | contig 17797 bp, 11 predicted proteins | sample 812P2MmetaG_FD_120490 | JGI IMG/M metagenome (GOLD analysis project Ga0182018, IMG submission 120490) | Permafrost microbial communities from Stordalen Mire, Sweden - 812P2M metaG | ecosystem: Environmental > Terrestrial > Soil > Wetlands > Permafrost | place: Sweden: Stordalen | collected... | reverse complement strand
GATGATGGGCGCTCTCTGATCGAACGAATCCGGACAAACCAGCAGGCGGTGTCTGAGACACTGCAGGTTGGAGACAGGGGCGTAGAGCAAGCTCCGTCGGAAGAGCTACAGATAGCGGGTCAATAACTTCAGGGCCAGATCCCGTCGAACGTCGAGGGTAGAGGCTGGGCTCTTGAAGACCCTATAAGCTTGCTGCGAAAAGGGCAGCGCACCTACCACGGAGTGAGCAGGGCCCAACTCCAGTTCTACCTCAATGAATTCGTGTTCGGCGTAACCGTCGCAAGACTCGCGCGGCCGCATTTCAGACACTCCTCGGTCTCGGAACCAGCCGCAGATCAACTGAGTACGAGCAGATTCGGGGAGCGAGGAATCTCAACCACAACCGATTGGGGGTTGCTGAAGCAACCGGATAATCAGAAGCTGCCTAGACTTTTCGAGTGAGACCTCCCCGCAAGTCTGATTGGAAGTGTGGATATCCTGGCTCAGATCCTGAGTCAAGGAGCCACTCTTTATGCGTCTGATCGTAGGTCGAGGGTGGCGACTCTTTCAATCCCATCTCCGAGTTGTCAAGTGGGCGGAATCTCCAAGTGTCCACTCTCAAAGCAGGATCAATACTTGGGCCAGTCGTCACAATCCCGGAATCCAGCGGATGGCATTGCTGCGAAATATTTTCTGAAGGACCGGCTGGGGCAGGTTCAATCCACGCACCTGCTTGCCCGCCACGCTAAGGGTCTCGCCGGTCGCCAGGAATTTCCAGTCCCGCGCGTAAGTGGACTGCCATTCGGTCAACTCATCCGGGACGTTGGCGTCTGAGTGTAAATCGTGATCCGTGCCATATAGGACGCGGTCTTGATACTTGACAAGAAATGCGCTCACCTTTTCCGGTGGCATTAGCATGAGGTATTCCATTCTCGCCGCCGTGTCGATGGCAAAATTTGGATACTTGTCCAGGTGGCTGGCGATGTTGTCGAGATCCCGTTCCATGCTGCCCAGATGAACTCCCACCATGCGTAGTTTGGGATTGTTGGCGAGCACATGATCACGCGCGTCGAGAATCCTCTGCTTAGAGGGGAAGCCAGGGCGGTTTGCGACGTACCATTGCGGATTTTCCCGATAGTAGGACCAGGATGGATCGGACGCGTCCGCTGGCCCCCAGGCCACATCAGGTTCGGCCTGATGTGTCATCAGCGTTTTGCCATGGTTGGCGATGTCTCTGTAAATCAGCTCGAACTTCGGATCATCGGCCATGACATATTGGCCGTTGCTGTCCTTGATTTCCATTCCGATGTTCTTCCAGATCTTGACCGCCACCGCTCCCCGCTCGAAGTCGCGGTCGATCTGCTTGATGGCGTCGGCCCTGAATGAGGCACTCCCAAACTTGTATGGATCAAAGGTCGTACACAATGCTACATGGCCACGGCTCGACTGCACTAGCGCCAGTGCATCATCGATCTGCTGTTGCAACTGCTTGCGATTGGGGTTTGTGTCGTCTATCACCAGGATATTCAGCAGTTTCAGGTTCAGCCGTTCGAGCATCTTCTGAAACGCGGGCTCGGTCTTGAAGACATGAACGTGAACATCAATGGGACGGATCGCTGCGAACGCGCGAAGGGTTCCTTCGTCATCGACGGGTTTTGTCGCAGTACCTGCCGAAGTGGGCGCTTGAGCCGTGGCGGACAGGGCGATCGAGAGACCTAGTATGACTTGAGCGATAGTTCGCGAAAAACCGATCATCGGAAGCTTCCCATCACGGCAGAACCGCTTTCATTGCACCCTTCTCGCTGACGCCGCGGAGTCCGCTGCCCCCACGCCAAACGGAGTCAAGTGTCGACTCAAGGCTTGACTCCGCTTGCGGGTTGGGTTTCAAAAATAGAACTTCAACGCAAATTGAATGAACCGTGGATCATGCGCAGCTTGCGCGAAGCCAAACGCGCAATTGGAATTTGTGTTGCCGTTCGTGCAACCGGTCTGAGCCGCTGTTTCATCCAACCCGTGCTGGGTAGCGATATTTGTATTAAAGCTACCGGGATTGTCGAACTCCGGATCGTAATGATTGAAGGCATTGAAGAACTCTGCCCGGAACTCCAGGCGCTTTCGTTCGTTGATGGGGAAAATCTTAAACAAAGAGATATCCCAGTTCTGGGTGCCTGGCCCTTGAATGATGTTTCGGCCAGCATCGCCGAACGATCCGACGACTGTGTTCGTGGCAAAGGCGCAGGTGTTAAACAGTGTTCCCGGTACACATGGGTGTCCGTTTGGATTTCCGACCACGTTGGGCCGTGATGCGCTGGCGACTTCTCCGCCACCGTCGGACGTGGACAGGTTGGTGGCAATGTCGGTGGGTGTATACCAGTTTCCCGTGGTTGCGATCGTGATGCCTGCAACCTGCCAATTGCCGATGAGCTGGTTCCATACGCCGGAAGCGTTTCCTCCGAATGCCTTGTTCTTGCCGAAGGGCAAATCGTAGGCATAGCTCAAAACGAATCGTTGACGGACGTCAAAATCCGCATTTCCGTCCTCCAGAAGGGGATCGTTTTGGAGGCGGAAGTCGCCCGCATTCTGCGATCCCAGGCTGGCGCTGGAAGCGTCATCGAGGGCGTGGCTCCAGGTATAGGCCGCCTGAAATTGCAGCCCGTGGGTGGGGCGTTTCTCGAAACGGACCTGCAAAGAGTTGTAGTTGGAGACGTCGTTAGAACGAAATGTTGCAATAGAGGTATCAAACACGGGATCGCAGTTATCCGTGACGCTCAAGTTGCAAGTAGATCCCGGAGCAGCGCCAGGAGCCACCGCTTGAGCAGGTCTCCGCTCGGCAGTCGGGCAAGCCAGCAGGCCGCCAAAATTTGCAATGCAAAGCGCTGCGAACTGTGGGAGGGTCGCAAGCGCTGCCTCGTTGCCATTATAAAAGCCAAAGAGTTTCAGGCCACGCGAGCCCGCGTAGGAAACGTCTAGCAAGGTATCGGCCGGCATTTGATATTGCACGCCAAAGTGCCACTGCTGGGTATAGGGAGTTCGCAGATTGGGAGAGACGGAATAGAGCTCCGGAGTGTTGGGGTTCGAAAGCGCGGTCGGCGGGAATCCATTGGCCAACGTGTTCGACCCATTCATATTGAGGGAAGCAATGGAGCAATTGAGCGGTTGCCCAGGCGTGACGGCCGGATTGGCAGCCAGGTTCCCGCACGGCGTCGAAAAGGACTCGGAGGAGAAGAACGGAGGATTGAACCCCGGGCTGGGATTGGAGTAAGGCCCATTCTCTTGGCCGCCGTAGAAAATGCCGTAACCGCTGCGTACCACGAGCTTGTTCATGGCCCGGAAAGCGAAGCCGATACGGGGCGCAAAATTGTTTAGATCAGGACTGATCAGTCCACGCGAGCCATGCTCAATCGGTATGCTGGCTCCGATCAGCTGTGTGAGCGGTTCATTCTGTCCGCTGGGAACAAGCATAGAGTTGGGGCCGTAAACAAAGGTTCCTTCCTCATTGTTGTGCTCCTTGACCGTGCTGAAGACCTCATAGCGCAGACCCAGATTGACGGTCAGGCGGTCGTTGGCCTTCCAGTCGTCCTGAGCGAAACCGGCGTAAATTTGCCGGCGATAGTCAATGTCATGCAGGCTGGTAATTCCGCCACCATCGGCAACGCCCAGCAACATGCTCGCGAAGGAACTGCCGCCAGTCCCCGGTACCGCTGGGTTGTCGGTAAAGTCGTTGCCAAAGCCCAGGGCGCCGCGCGCTTCAGCTGGCTGGAAGATGGTGAACTGTTCTATGCGCACTTCGGTGCCGAACTTCAGCGAGTGGCGTCCCCGGATCCAGGTCAGGTTGTCGGTGAGAACAAAACTGTTCTGTTTCTCAATCGAAGGCAGGTAGGTGGAGCTTCCGATTCCAGCCGTGCCATCGCCGAAGGTGATATTCGGCAAGCCGCCGTTGTTTAGACCATAAGGGACGTTGGGAAAGTCCAGTTGAGCACTGATGTTCTGGTCGGCGTTAACCTGAAAGCGGTGGGAATTGATTCGGTTGTAACCCAGTCGGAATTCATTGATCACATTGGATTTAAAGAGGTGAACTTCGCTCAAGGCCAGGCTGCGGTAAGAATTATCCTCAGTACCGTCGAAGAACCCTCCGCCATCCAGCAGATTGTTAAAAGGCGGAGGAATAAAACTGGGCTGGTTCTCGTAACTGAATCGGCCGAAAGCATTGTCCTTGTCGCTGATCTTGTGATCGATGCGGATGTCAAAGTTGTTGCGGCTCTCCTGCCGATGCGGATCGGAAAGAAAGTTGTTGCCTCCGATGTCGGCATTTGGAGTTGGCCAATAGGTTGACAGGCTGGCTGCCAGCGGATCGACCGCAGGAAATATGTTGGTTGGAAAGCCTCCGCTGTAGCCGCCGATAGGGACTCCGCAAAACCCGGTAGGACTCGAGGCCAAGGGTTGCGTAAGACGGGTGTTGAATATTTCGCCGGCGTAAGTGGGCTGCCCGTTGCAGTCGGTGCCCGTCACAGTAGAGGTGAGGAGACTGGAGAAATTCCCGGCAACCTCCGCTGGGGTGGGAATTAACTCCAGAAAGGGCGTTGCCTGCCGGATCCGCAATCCCTCGTAGTCGCCAAAAAAGAAGGTGCGGTTCTTAATGATCGGTCCGCCCAACGTGGCGCCAAACTGATTCTGCTTGTAAGGCTGTCGGCCAAATGCATCAAACGCGTTGCGCGCATCGAATTTCTCGTTCCTGATGAACTCGTACAGGTCGCCGTGGAAGTCGTTTGTTCCCGACTTGATCACCGCATTCAGAATCGCTCCGTTTCCGCGCCCGAACTCCGCGCTGTAGGAGTTGGTTTGCACTTTGAACTCGGCAATGGCATCCACCGAAGGCTGGATGACGAAAGCAGTCTCATTCAGCAAATCGGCCAAGTTTGAGTTGTTATCAACCCCGTCCAGCAGAAAGTTGTTCTGTTCCGACCGCGCTCCACCCGCGCTGAATCCGTAACTGGCGTTAATTCGTGAACCGGGTTCGGCGGGAGCCACTCCCGCACTAAGCTGCGCCAACTGCGCAAAGTTTCGGCCGTTCAGTGGAAGAGTCGTGGCCTCCTGGCCATTCACCACATCTCCGAGCTCCGACGTTTCCGTCTGCAGTTGTAGTCCCTCGGATGTGATCGTCATAACCTCATGGATGCTGCCCACGGTCAGCGTAATGTCAACCTCTGGGTGCTCCTGGATGTTCACGGTGATCGGTCCTACCACCGTTTTCTTGAAGCCTACTTTCTCCGCGGTTACGCTGTAGCTTCCAATTTTGAGCGGACTCGCGACGTACTCTCCTTGCGCGCTGGTTGTGACCACCGTCTCGGTGCCGTGATCAACATCCTTGACGCTGATCTTGGCATCGGGAACCACGGCTCCAGCGGAATCACGGACAATTCCTGCGATTCCACCGCTATCTTTCTGCCCGAGTGCGACCGGCGGCACGACCATGGCGACTAGCAGCACAGCAAGGACAACTGGCAACAAGTTCCGACAAGTTCTTTTCATGGTCCTCCGCCTCCTGATACCTTCTCGAAAGGGCTTACGTTCTATTTCCTTTTGTTTACCGAGCTTTCGTTTTTGATTCGAAAGGTAACGATTGCCAATAACGGCTCGTTTGTCAATCATTTTGTTCATTTGTTTATTCCCGGCCGACCTTAATCTCCGAAGACGCGCTCCCAGCGATTTAGGAGAGGATTGCCTTGATTCCCGTAATCTCACAAAAATCAATCAACGCCGGATATAGCTCTTCGCCGTAGCCGAGGCAAGCATATTCGTTGGTCCAATGCTGCAGCAAAACATCAATGTCACCATGCGTCGTTACGAAACCGTGAGGCCAGAATGGGATGCCACATTCGTTGAGCCGCCTTTCGATCTGATCAGGCGCGGGCTCGAAAACGCTGGCTCGGGTAATGACCATCTGAAACTCGCCCTGCACTCTACCCAGTCGGGCTAACACTCCTTCTCCCACTTTGCAGATCAACTTTACGGAGAGTCCGCCCGCTTCGCCTTCCGTAGGGATTCCGTGCGCCGAAAATCCGGCTGGACCTAACTTGCTGGCCAAGGAAGGCGGACAAGCCCCATCCCCGATGATCTTGATTTCTTTCGTTTTCCTATCAATGTGCTGCAAATCGCCGTAATACACTCTGTCCTTGCTCAGTTTGGTGAGCAGGAGAACGGTCAGCGCAGTGTTGAAGTCGCCCAGCGTAGAAGTGCCAACTCCATCCTCAAGCATCATGCTCTGGGCAAAGCAAGTGGCAGAATAATCGGCGGCAAGACCGGGAAAGGATTGAATCGTGTAGAAATCAAATTTTTCCTTCGCAACAAGTTTTCTTAGTGCGAGATATAGACGCATCGAACGCTCGGTCACTGCATTTTGCTCCGGGAACTTGCCAAACAACTGCTTCAGCCTTGGCTGAAGTTCATCCAGTTCGCTTGTCGAGATCCCTTCGGCAGTTTGCTTCAACTCCGTCGTGTCGCGGGAGTCGATATCGATTCCAAACATCCTCATCCATTGGGAAGGATCGGCAGCGCCGCAGGTTTGTCCCATCCCGCGTCCGCCAAATGTGCCGATGGTAGACATGTTCAAGAAGTTCTTCAGATGGGAGGCTTGGGCGTAGCTGACGATCTTGCCTACAGTGTCTGGCTCCTCCACGCTTCCGTATACAAATTTGTGTGGGACACCGATTTCAAGCAGACCCCCGTGCAGCACTAATCCCCCAACTGGCCGCCAGCCTTGAGACCCGGGGTGCGTCCACAGAAGCAAGCCTTTGCCGCTGCCGGAGTAATCGCGAACGGCGGCGACCAGGTGCGCCGCCCAAACCCAAGTACCGGAAAACAGGACGATCGCATCGACCGCATCGTCGCATTTCATTTTCTTGAATGCGGCCCGAGCCTCTTCTTTGCTGGCGACGACCACACTATGCTCAACAACTTTCAAACCCGCCGCAACCAGCGCACTCTTGGCGCGTCGAACCAATGCGTCATCAATGAACGGCGTCCCCATTGGGTCTTTTAGACCGTCTTTGTGTACTCCAAAAACTATGAATCCGATTGTGGCTTGTATCACCGCTCCTCCTAAATTGGCCTTTGGACTTTAAGCGCGCGTCATCGCAGAGAGCGCTGAGCGCAACTGGTGGTATTGCGTGGCTTGTTGTACGTACGATGCGGCAATCGCATCGTCGGGTAATACCACCGAAACATCACGGACTACGACTTCCACAGCTTCCTGCAGGCTGCCGTATTCTCCGGAGGCCACGCCGGCGAGTATGGCTCCGCCAAGACACACCGCCTCTGGACACTGCATTACATGCAGTCGCCGACCCGATAAAGCAGCTCGCAACTGGAGACCCAGAGCCGACCGGGACCCTCCCCCGGTGGCATAAACGTCCCGAAATTCTCCCATTGCGTTTTCCAGTATGTCAGTCATCTGTGACATCTCACAGGCGAGGCCTTCGAGGATGCCTTTGTAAATCTGGCTGCGGGTTGTGTTCGGTCCTAAGCCGAAGATGATTCCGCGCGCATGCGGGTTGAAGTCGGGATTGCAGGTACCGATCAGATTGGGAGTGATGCAAAGCCCCGTTGGGCCTGCTGGTACGTCTCGTTCCAGTGTCGAGTAGTGAAGGGACTCCACGTCCGATGGATCCCCGCCCTCTGCGATCACGCTTTCATCGCACTCTTCTCCATACAACAGATCGTGGAACCACTTGATCATGATTCCCGAGGGAAAATACGCCAGCGTGACGAACTTGTCTGGCACCACGTGACAATAGGAGTTGAGACAAGCAGCTAACGCCGTAGCCGTTAGGCTGGGCTGATCGGAAACCGCCAACAGGCATTCGTAAGTACCCATCGAGTCGGCCACGCGGCCAGGACCGATAGCGCCGACTCCCAGGCTCCCGCAGGGTTGATCGTGCCCTCCCATCACGACCATTGTTCCTGGTAGAAGACCGAGTTGGCAGGCCGGAGCTGTATCTAATTTCCCTGCAATCGTTCCAGCAGGCACCGGAACGGGCAGGCATTTGGCGTTTATCTCTGTGGCGGCGAGAATTTCTTCGGACCACCGGTGCTGCCGTATATCAAATGCCAGATAGCGGGAGGCCAAGGAATAATCGATATAAGGATGTAGTCCTAGTCGCGCAAGAACATAACCAATTACAGTAAGGAAACGAACCGAGGGAGCAAAAATGCCCGGACGGTACTTACGCAGCCAGAGAACTTTCGGAACCGGATACATGGGATGAGCAACCAGGCCAGTGATCTCGAAAAGTCGCTTTCTTCCGAATGTTTTTTCGAGCCACGCGGCTTCTTCCCCAGCTCGATTGTCCTGGTTGAGAATTGCTGGAGCGATTGCCTCATTGCGTCCATTGACCGGCACGAACGTTTCGCCGTGCGAACTGAGGCACAATGCTCGGACGGGATCAGACAGATCCTTAGAGACCGCACGCGAACAACCGCACACCGCCTGCCAAAAGATCTCCGGATTTATTTCCGCGTGCGCAGGAGCGGGGAACTCCGGCGTGTATGCACTGGCGTGCTGAGCGAGTATCTCTCCAGTCACCGCAAACGCCACTGCTTTACATCTACTCGAACCGATATCGATGGCAAGCAAACTCATGGTGGGTTTTCGCTTCCTGATGATCGGCATCATTCACAGGAATTTGTCTGCTGCGACTGAAAGCATCCGGCCACGCACTCCAGACTCGACGACATCGATCCTTCTCTTGCCAACGGAAACCCTGGCTACACCACGAAATGCCCCCGGTACTTCGAACAACAAAATCAGAAAGCGAACTTGAGCCTTGGATTTGGCCGAAAGCCAGCGATACGTCGGTTCTCCGAATAGCGGGCCTTGCTCGATGATGTCGCGTCGCGGAATCGGGAACGGAGTTGTGCTGAACTCCAACCCCCGGCAGAATGTTTTTCCAAACCACGGTGCTTGGGTTCGGTTGTGCCGTTCTTCCCAATTGCCGACCCAAGGAAAATCTGCGCGTCGAAATGCATAGACGACGAGAAGCTTCAGGCGCGGGTTACATGCCGCGATGAAAGCAATCTCAAGTTCCGGATTTAGCAATTGCGCGGTGTAGTGTCCGAACCGTAGCGCCGGTGTAGTGCGCAAGTTCATCCGTCTGCGTTCTTTTGTGGGCGCGTTGGGCCAGGTAAACTCGGCACCCGGCTGAAGAGAAAATCGAGGGCTGTAGCTCGCCGGACAAACCTTCGCCCGCGTTGCGGGCATGTCGAACCAGGTAATTCCTGCTTCCAGAAACGGAGGCCCGAAGGTGACATGTTCGTTCCACGAAATCGGCCGGTCATAAGGGCTAAGGTTGACCGCCTCTTCTTCGCAGTAAATCAACGGATTTACGCGGTCAAGAGTTAGTTTCCTGCTGAAACGGATCCGAGCTGCGGGCATCGTCAGGCCGTATTGCAAATACGGCTTCGGCGACTTGGCGTACTTCTGGACATCCCACTTCAGCGCAGGCGCTTCACCATGGGTAGTCAGACCCGCCGCCGTCTCTTCTGGCGAAGGCGGACCGAAGTGATCAAAGCTGAGGCTATGTCCCGCAATACCGGCGAGCAGCTTGCCATCCGGTACTGACCCGTACCTCCGCGCATGTTTCGCACCTCTGTATTTGAACGGATCGATCGTCGCCCACGGGGGTCGCCATAGGGGGTTCACGCTGGTACAAGCGTTTAGATTCAACTCGCAGATGTGTCCTCCGCCTTCAAGAACTGAGACATATCCCCACTCTGCCCGCAGGCGAAATCCGGAGCGGCCGTCCATCACGTTCTGTTTGCGCGAAGCCGCCTGCGCAGGGGAGCCTGTCGTCATCTCGTGATTGCTTGCAATTCCGCCGTTGGAGCTGCGTCAAGAGCAGCGCGCGCTTGTTCAAGAAATCTGCTCATGTTGTCGGCTTGGAACACATTGCGGCCAAAGAAGACACCGGCTGCTCCGGAGGCCGCAACATCACGGACCACGTCGAGTGCGTGTTTGTCCGATGCATGACGGCTTCCACCGAGCACCAGGATTGGTATCGGACACTTTTCCACTACCGAACGCATTGAAGCTATATCTCCGCTGTAATCCGTTTTAACCGTATCTGCCCCAAGCTCGGCTGCCATACGAGTGTGCAGATTCAGCCACTTGGGATCACCCGGATTCTGCACATCCTTGCCTCGCGCGAGAGATTCAACAATAAATGGAATTCCGACTCGCTCACATTCGCGGGCGATTTCGGCGTTGCGAGTGATCTCCTTCATCTCGAACTCGGCATCACCGGTACCGACGACCAGATAGGTCAGAACAGCGTCTGCGCCGAGTCGTAACGCCTCCTCCGGCCGAGCCAGAAGCGCGCTGTGCAACGCGCCGCTTCCGCCTTGCCCCAGCGCAGACCAAATCGTGGTCCAATCCAGGCGGGCAATGATCGCCGGGAGTGGGCCGAGTGTCGTCGAGTTCGCGAATTGACGAATGAGCCCAAGGTTTAGCAGCAACGCATCGACTTCGGCTTGGGCAAATTGGCGAATCTTTCTTAGGGGGTCCTCCGTTCCAGGAATCGGCCCCAGTACCAATGCATGATCGAAAGCCACTACCAGAGCTCGGCGTTCCGAACCTCCCAGCACGCGACTCAACCGAATCTTCTTGCCGCAATCGCTCACAGTTCCCTCACGTCCTCGCTCCACTCAAAGAACGGACACAAATTATCCGGCGCCTGAGCGATTGTCAATTTATTTGTTCTATTATGTTCATTTACTCCGCCCCTTACGCGTCTCTTGCAACTCCGCCACCATCACTTCGACGCCCGCCTCGCGCAGGCCCTTGATGTATTTTGGATCGGTTCCGGAGTCGGTTACGAGGACGTCGATGTCCGCCACTGGGCCGACGTAGGCAAAGCTCTGCGTACCAAATTTACTGTGATCTGCTAAGGCGATCCTGGTTTTGGCAGCTCTCGTGATCATCTTCTTGATCTGTGCCTCTGCGTGGTTTGCGGTTGAGACTCCATACGAAAGATCGATTGCGCTGACCCCCAAAATTGCTTTGTCCAAACGGATTTCGGAGAGCGCACGCTGCGCCCATTCGCCGGAGAAATAAAACGTGTCCTTTTGAAGATCGCCTCCAGTGCACAGGACAGTCACGCCGGCGCTTCTTTGCAACTGGCAAACGATCGTGGGAGAGTTTGTCACTACGGTCAGCCGATTCCGCTGATTCAAGCCACGGGCAAGCTCATACACCGTCGTGCTCCCCTCAAGAAAGACAGTCTCTCCATCAAGCACCAAACGTTCAGCCTCGCGCGCAATCGCTTGCTTTTCACTGCTGTGGCTATGCGATAACGTCTCATAGGAAGGTTGGAAGCTGGTGCTGGACATGCGGGAAACCGCTCCGCCATGAGAACGGACTAATACACCGTCCTGCTCCAAAGCGGCCAAGTCTCGCCTTACGGTTGCTGCGGTAACCCCCAATGCGGCACAGAGGTCGGACGCCGTAATGGTACGTTGGCCGGAAAGTATCTCTCGAATGCGAAATCTACGCTCTTCTGCGAGCATGGACGGTTGGTGCTCTCCTGGTTGCCTTACCTGGTGCGATTCGTGGCTCCCCGGACCCAATTGTATTTGGGATATGGACGATTTGCATCGCAGAAGGTGTATCTTCGGAATCGCAATCGATCAGAAGCAAACAATCCGATTGACAAACGAGCAAGCGGTAGGTAGATTCGCGCAATTGTCAGAGGATTGCTGCTACCCGACATTGAAGTGCACCAACTTGCCCGTCTATGGCAACGAAGACCGAAACGTCCCCCCAACTGACCCGCGCCTTCGGTTTACTCCATGCCACGGCCCTGAATATCTCCAACATGGTTGGCATCGGGCCTTTCATCACCATTCCGCTGATGATGGCTTCCATGGGCGGCCCGCAATCTTTGCTGGGCTGGGTGACGGGCGCGCTCATCGTAATTTCCGACGGTCTAATATGGAGCGAACTGGGAGCGGCGCTGCCAGGCTCTGGCGGCAGCTATCATTTTCTCCGCGAGGCGTACGGCCATCAAACTTGGGGCCGGCTCATGGCCTTTCTGTTCATCTGGCAATTCGTTCTGAGTGGGCCTCTGGAAATCGCGTCCGGGATGATTGGTTTCGGAAACTATTCCACCTATCTCTGGCCGGGATTAAGTGGCCGAGGCCAGCAATACGTGGCGGTTGGCGCCGGCCTTGCTGCTTTATTCCTTTTATGCCGGCAGATGACATTCCTGCGCAAGGTGACCATCACGCTTTGGGTGGGCACGGCGCTGGCCATGGTAACCATCATCGTTACCGGCCTTTCCCACTTCAATCCTCACTTGGCATTTGATTTTCCTCCAGGAGCAATGGTCTTCAATCGGGGCTTCGTGCTTGGTCTCGGCAGCGCTACTTTGATCGCCGTGTACAACTATCTGGGATATTACGATGTGTGCTACATCGGGGACGAAGTGCAGAATCCCGCCTACGTAGTGCCGCGCTCGATTCTGTATTCGCTTGCCGTCTGCTGTATCGGATACCTGGCGCTGCATCTCGCTTTGATCGGTGTGGTGCCCTGGCGGGACGGAATTCATTCGAACTTCATCGCCTCTGATTTCATGGAGCACCTGTACGGCAGGAGCGCCGCGATCGCAGTGACAATCTTTGTCCTCTGGTCGGCCTTTGGCGCCGTGTTCGCGCTTCTTTTGGGTTATTCGCGAATTCCTTATGCGGCCGCCATCGACGGCTATTTCTTCCGTCCGTTTGCGCAACTGCATCCCACGAAAAAATATCCCCAGGTTTCTCTTCTGGTTCTGGGCACGGTTTCGATCGCTGCCGCGTTCCTCAAGCTTGATCAGCTCGTCAGTGCGTTGATCACTACCCGAATCCTGGTGCAGTTTCTGGGACAGCTAATCGCGATCCCCCTCTTGCGACGAAGGTTTCCGGATAGCGCGCGGCCATACAAGATGTGGTTTTATCCCATCCCAATTGTCATTGCCTTCTTTGGGTGGGCCTATGTTTTTCTGACCTCGGGCTGGCTCTACATCAAAATCGGTTTATTGACGCTACTGACCGGCGTTCTGGTTTTCTTTATTTGGGCGAAGTGGAAGGATACTTGGCCGTTCAATCACGAAAGGAATGTATGATCCGGAATACTCTCCGCGGTTCTCGGCGTCCCAGGGAACTAGCGGACAAAATCCGTCTGATGCAAATTGCATGTGTCTTCATAGCCTGCGTGCAAATCCTGGTCGAAGGCTGCCTCGGCGCTTCGAACCCTTCTAAAGCTTCTCCAGCGGTCGTTGCCATCGCGGGCCTTTCAATGGTCGTCCAGCCGGGCGACGGCACCTACGACGTCCGAACAGGAAATGGCGGACACAGCATCTTTCATGCAAGAGTAGCGGCGGAGATCGATCACAAGTGGGTCAAGTCGACGGATTATCCGAAACACGAGATAGCTCAATCGAGCTTTGAGGATGCTCTCGGACATGGCCAGAAAATCACAGTCACTTCGTCCGGACTTCCGAAGCTCCCCGACCTTGCGTACACCCTGGCAATCTATGAGGGAAGAGATTTCGGCGTTATCGAGGCGGAAGTGCAAAATCACGCAGGCAATCCGGTAACAATCCAAAGTATCCGAAGCGTCGAGGCCATCGGAAACAAAATCATCGATCTCGGTGGCCCACAGAGCGCCGATCGAGTTCTCTCCGACAGCTTCAGCGAAGACTGGCCCCCGCTGCAGATTTATGATTTAGGGAAAGCTCCTCAGGGCATGCACCGCGCCGTAGGCAGCCAGCTTATCTACAACCGGGAGAGCAAGAAGAGCGTATTCTTTGGGGCTCTTACCTCCAACCGTTTCCTAACGATCATTCATTTGCAAACGCAATCTTCCTCATCGGATGCCCCGGGGGTCGTTTCCTATACAGTCGATTCGACCGGAACTACTGAGATACAAGCGACCGATCCCGAATCCGGTCTCCGCGAGGGGTCTCCGGAAAACCTGATTGAATTAAGTGTTCCACTTTTCGCGGGCGAGTCAGTCGCATCAGAGCGCGTGATGTTTGCTGCCGGAAAAGACTATTACTCACAACTGGATAATTATGGCGCCGTGATTCGAGAGCTCCATCACAGTCGCGTCAGCTCAGACAACCTGCTGGGATGGTGGAGTTGGACGGCCTACTATACAAAAATCACTCAAGGCACCGCGCTTACAAACGCTCAATGGTTGGCCGAGCACCTGAAGGGATTGGGCTACGATTATTTTCATTTCGACCTCGGTTACGGATATTCTCGCGGTGAATACGCCACTCCCAATGCCTCTCAATTCCCCCGTGGCATGTTGGATCTTACGCACCGCATCTGCCGATTAGGATTGGAGGTAGGCGTTTGGACTGCTCCCTTTGAAGTGGGCGAGCGGGCATGGATTTACGAGCATCACAAAGATTGGCTGGTGCACAACGCACATGGTGATCCGATTTCAATTGGAGATGCCGAAGAGGTAAAGGGCGAGCGCCTGTTCGTCTTAGACGTCACTCATCCTGATGCTCAGGAATATCTTCGACAGACCTATCGCACGCTGGTCCGCGAATGGGGGGCGCGCTACATTAAGCTCGATTTCATGGACAATACGGCGATCGAGGGTTATTACCATCGGCCTAACACAACGGCACTCGAAGCGCAGCGAATCGGACTGGAGATTATCCGCAAGACTGTCGGAGAGGATGTGCTTCTCGATAAAGATGGGAGTCCGATGTTGAACCCGGTCGGTCTGGTGGATGAGGGCCGTATATCCCAGGATACGGGTCATACGTTTCTCCGTAGCAAGGAAGCTGGGCCGGGCATCGCTGCGCGTTATTACATGCATCGCAACTTTTTCATCACGGACCCGGACGCGTTCACGGTTTCCCGGCAGCTCCTGGAAGAGCGGACAATTGAAGCTCCGGTTACATTGAATGAAGCTCAGGTGTCGATAGCGCTGGCGGCGGTTTCTGGAGGAATGTTCGAAATTGGCGACGACCTCCCAACCCTGGGGAGCGATCCGGAACGCCTGGCTTTGGTCAGGAATCCTGATTTGCTTGCCATGGCAAAACTGGGGCGGGCTGCTTTGCCTCTGGATCTCATGACTTACGCAGATAAGGATGCGCAGCCGAGCGTCTTTCTGCTGCGCGAAGATCACCATCAGTCGATGCTGGCAGTTTTCAACTGGACGGAGCAGCCGAGTTTCCGCACCTTCACTTTTTCCGATCTAAAGCTGTCCGCTGGGCATTCGTACAAATTATTTGATTCGCTGGCGCAAGATCAGCCGTTGGCGATCGACAACCAAACGCTGCGCCTGGACAATCAGCCGGGGCACTCCGTCAAGGTGATCAAGATTATTGACACATCGATTCGGATGGCCGCACCTTCGATTGCCCTCCAAGTACCGTCTCAAGCAAAAACCGGGGAAGAGATTGAGTTCTCCAGCATAGTGTCGAAAGATGGAGCTCCGGCCCTCGCCTGTCATTGGGATTTCGGCGATGGAGTGGTTACCGATGGCGCAATTCTGACTCATGCGTATACCACCGCCGGAAACTACACAGTGCGGTTCACGGCTGAGGGCCTTGATGGTAAATCCGCAGAGCAGACATTGTCGATCGCGGTCAGCGGGTCGGAGAATCTCCCGTCTCCTCGGCGCTACCTCGAACCGCGCGAATAGCTGATGAGAATTTCATGGCGGCATCAGCTACGAGATCCAGAGACGTGCTTCGAGCAGGCACCCGCACCATCCCGGAATTCTCGAAGAGTCGCCGCGGCGGCCTTGACCGAGGACGGGGGCGGATCCTGCGGAAGCCGATCGTCGGAGAAGCGATCCCGATAGACGTTACGCCACTCCGCACGGTGACGAGTTTCCTCAGCAAGTATTCAACGAACAGCATTGATCAAATTCCGCGAAGGCACGTATTTTCAAAGCAAGACTTTTTAAGAGGGAGTTCACTCGTGAGCAACGCACAATGTTTGATCCGAAAGCTGACAATTGCACCGCGCGTGATCGAGTCCACGCGAAAGATGCTTGTGGTCTTGCGATGCAGCATACTAGGCGCAATCATTGCCGCATTGATGCTGGGCGCGGTGCTGTGTTCGGCTCAGCAGTTGACGAATGGCACTCTGTCAGTGACGGTCAATGGTCAGGATGGATCGTATCAACTTGGACCCATTGGCAGCCAGCCCGTGCTGCATTCGAGCGTAGGTGCGCTGGTCGGTCATACGTGGCTGCGTCCTGGGAGCTATCCCTCGCATTCGGTTTCCGAATCGCCATTCAGCGACGTGCTTGGCTCTGGTAAGCAGTTGACGGTCACCGGCAGCGGACTACGCGGCAGTCCCGATCTCATCTATGTAGTGCAGTTTTATACCCAAAATCCCTACGGCACCGTTCAAGTGCGGGTCAGGAACGAAACGAGCAAAGCGACGTCGGTGCAGGCAATCCGCAGTGTTGATGCCACGGGAGACTCGATCGTTACCCTGGGGAGCCGTCCATCGGATGAGCGAATTCTTTCCGATAGCTTCAGCGAAGATTGGCCCGACTTGGTGATCTACGATCTCGGAGACGCTCCGGGCGGAATGCATCGCGGAGTCGGAAGCCAGCTTGTCTATAACCGGCAGACCAAGCAGAGCTTATTTCTTGGCGCACTCACATCGGATCGCTTCTTAACTCTTTTGCGACTGAAGACCGAAGGCAAAGGAGCCGAAGCCAAGGTCGCATCTTATACGGTCGAATCCACCGGAACCACGGAGATTCAAAAGGATTACAGTCAGGCAAAGTCTCTGGAACCAAAGTCTCTGAAAAGCGACCGGATCGAACTAAGTCTTCCACTCAATCCGAACGAAGAGATGAGCTCTGAACGATTGCTGTTCGCGGCAGGATCGGACTACCTGGGGCAACTTCGCGTTTACGGTTCCGCAATTCGACTGCTGCATCACGCACCTGTTTCAAGTGAGATTCCGATTGGATGGTGGAGCTGGACCGCTTATTATGCCGCGATCAACCAGGGCGAAACGCTGGCCAATGCCGATTGGCTGTCGCAGCATTTGAATTCACTGGGTTACAACTTTTTCCAGATCGATGAAGGCTATCAGTACGCGCGCGGCGAGTACGTCACCGCCAACGCGACGCAATTCCCGTACGGCATGGGGTTTGTGGCCCACCATATTTTGAGAGATGGCCTCACCGTTGGCCTGTGGACGGCGCCGTTCGAGGTAAGCAGCCGCGCTTGGGTTTACGAACCTCACAAAGATTGGTTGGTCCACAATGCCGAGGGCCAGCCGATTCCCCTGGAGGATGTGTGGAGGCAGGGTGTTGACACGCTTTACGCGCTTGATACGACGCATCCTGGGGCGCAGGAATACTTGCGCCAGACCTACAAAACGTTGGTTCGGGAATGGGGAGTTCGTTTCATCAAATTGGACTTCATGGATACGACGGCGATTGAAGGTTACTACTACCGGCCAAATACTACCGCACTCGAAGCCCAGCGTATCGGCTTGCAGGTGATTCGCGACACCGTCGGCGACAATGTGATTCTGGACAAAGACGGAAGTCCCATGCTCAATCCGGTTGGGATAGTGGACACGGGCCGCGTCTCCGCTGACACCGGGCACAGCTTTCTTAGGTCGAAAACGGCCGCCCCCGGCATCGCGGCGCGCTTCTACATGAACGGCAACTTTTTTATCAATGACCCGGAAGCTTTCAACGTGACCGATACATACCTGGTGGAGCACCGGAACGAACGTTTTTCACATTCGCTGACGACAGCGCACACCTCGATCGCACTTTCTGCGG
>Ga0182018_10002580_pt1 | contig 17805 bp, 15 predicted proteins | sample 812P2MmetaG_FD_120490 | JGI IMG/M metagenome (GOLD analysis project Ga0182018, IMG submission 120490) | Permafrost microbial communities from Stordalen Mire, Sweden - 812P2M metaG | ecosystem: Environmental > Terrestrial > Soil > Wetlands > Permafrost | place: Sweden: Stordalen | collected... | reverse complement strand
GGCCTGTATCGACTGGACATCGTGATCAAGGACGTGAACAGCAACAACGTGGGCGTGATCAACGCGCGTTTGGCGGTGCCGCCGTTCGACGACGAGACGCTCAACGCCAGCACGCTGATTCTGGCCGACCAGATGCAGCCGGTGGCCTCAAATCAAATCGGCACGGGACAATTCGTAATCGGCGACACAAAAGTTCGCCCCAAGCTCAATCAATCGTTCACGTCCGACCAGCCGCTCGGCGTGTACCTGCAGCTCTACAATTTCAAAGTGGACGACAAGACCCACAAGAACGACGCTTCGATTAAAATCAGCGTCACCAAGAACGGCCAGAGCGTGGCGACCGTGGTCAAGACCGGTGCGGATCTCCACCAAAACGGCAATGAGATAACGGTTCAGGACGTGGTGGGACTCACTGCACTGGCCCCTGGTCAGTACCACCTGGAAATTCAGGCGACAGACCAGATCAGCAAGCAGACGGTCACACGCGCATCTGATTTTACTGTCACACCGCCGGCGGCGACCGCCGCGGCGCAGATGACGCCGGGGAGGTAACCGGGACGTGCAGGCTCGAATCCATCGGGCCCTGGGTTGGCTGATCGCGGCCGGAGTGTTTTGCCTCTGCGGCGTTCCGGCGCAAGCGCGCACTGGCGACGGGCGGCTCTCCGGAATCGTGCTCGATCCCGCAGGCATTCCGCAATTGGGCGCCACGGTGTGGATCGTAGCCGAAGATATGGGCGACCAAGCGGCCGCCCAACTGCTTACCAACCAACGCGGCTCTTTTTCAAGCTCCCAGATGCGACCGGGACTCTACTCGGTACGCGTCTCGCTGGTCGGCTTCCTGCCCGCGCTTGAGCGCCACGTGCGCATCACCCCGAACCTGACGACCATCGTGAAGATCGAACTGGGTACGGTCTTCGATACCCTGGATAGTTTGCGCCGCGCGCCCGTGGTGCCCACTGATTCCGACGATTGGAAATGGGTGCTGCGGACTTCCGCCGCCACACGGCCCGTGCTTCAGTGGCAGGACGCTCCGCTGGTCGTCGTAGGACCAGAAGCGGGCCACCGAGGACGCTCCTCGGAAATATTGGTCGATATGACCAGCGGTTCGTTGCACCCAGGATCGCCGTCGAATGAAGGCGATGCACCGGGAACGGGCGTGTCGTACGAAGTACCGCTCGGCCCTGCCGGGAAACTGCTGGTGGCGGGGCAAATGAGTTATGACGGCGAGCCCGCCGGCGGCGTGGCCACAATCTGGCTGCCCTCGGGCGACATCAACGTCGGCCCGGTGACCACGCTGGTGATCCGGGAATCGGCGCCGGGTTCGGCCGGAGTTAGCTTCTATGGCATGCGCTTGGCTCACTCCGAGCGGTTCAACTTCGGGAGCAGCGTTCGCGCGCAGGTCGGCGCTGAATACGTCTCTGAGGGTTTGGCCGGCGCTCGGCACACGTCGATACTTCCGAGCGCGGAAGCCGATGTGCGGCTTTCCGATGAATACACGCTCTCCGCGCTACTCGCGACCGATTCTCCCTCGAGCGACCCGTTCCACGCGGACGCGCTGCGATCGGTTCTCGACGCAATGGACAGCCTGCCGATCGCGCTGTTCAATAACGGCCGGCCGGTTCTCGACGAAAACTTACACGCTGAGCTGCGCTTGGCCAGGCGTTTGGGTAACCGCGCGAGTCTCGAGGCCGCGGTATTCCACGATAACGATCCGCACCAAGCGGTGTTTGGAATCGGCTCGGCTCCGATCGCCGACGCCGTCGAGGATCCATTCTCGAACGCGTTCGTCTACGACGGCGGAAGGCTAAGCACTTGGGGCGCGCGCGGCGTGTATAATCTAAAAGTCTCTGACAATCTGGACTTCGCGGCGCTGTACGCTTTTGCGGGCGCCCTCGCGCTTGACGGCGATGCATCTGGGCAACCCGATTTGCGCCAGGAATTCGACCAGAAGTACCGCCAGTGCGTCGGCGCGCGCGTCTCAAGCAAAGTACCGCGACTCGGAACGCAGGTGGCGGCGAGTTACAAGTGGGTTCTCGGCGATACGTTGACCCCCGTCGATGCATTTGGCGACGTGACGTACCAGATGGACCCCAACCTGAGCCTTTCGATCCGCCAGCCACTGCCTGGATTCCTGATGAATCGCCATTGGGAAGCAGTCGCAGATTTTGGCAATTTACTCGCTCAAGGCTACATCCCAGTCACAGGCCAGGACGGCCAAGTGCTGCTGGTGCCGATTGTGCGGTCCTTCCGGGGTGGGTTAAGCTTCGAGTTCTGAAGGTAAACGACTTACCAAAATTGGAATCACGTCTTCAATAAACAGAAGCGGCGTTGTCCGCGCCTGTTCAAAACTAATGTACGGCCTTATTATTCTGATACTTACGCTGTGATTGGAATTCATAGCATTGGTATCTGAGTTGCTACATCGGAGCTAAGGGTGGCTTAAGTTATACTTCGAATTAGCCCCTGTCTCAGGGTCGACCATAGCGGTAGCGGGCAGGTCGGGGCACCGGGTCGACGAGCAAATCAGCAGGGCCGCAACCGGGCCAGTAAGGCACTCTTCAGCGATGTCAAATAGCCTCCGCGCACGGTTCGGGGCTGTGGTGCTTGCCGCCACAACGCTTGCCGCCATCGTTTTCTTCGCGATCAATTTCCAGCAGCGTTCGAGCGCGGCCATTCCCGACGACGGCGTTTCGTGGCTCGATAGCGCTCGCGGCGTCATAGCCTGGCACGTCAGCCCCGGTTCGCCAGCCGACAACGCGGGAATCCGGCCCGATGACCGCTTGGTCGCCATCGATGGCGGCCCAATCGAGCGGGCCGTGCAGGTGACGCAGCGGTTGTGGCGTCTGGGCGTGTGGACGCAAGTGAGCTATCGCATCGAACGTAGCGGCGGCACGTTTGACGCGCAGATTGTTACCGTGCCGGCGCCGAGGCCTGCTTCACTCGAGAATTATCTGCGAGTGGTCGGACTGCTTTACCTCTTCATCGGCCTGTTCATCTTTTGGCGCCGGTGGAGCGCGGCGCGAGCGGTGCATTTCTACGTTTTCTGTTTGGTTTCGTTCATCCTGTATTCGTTCCAATACACCGGCAAGTTGAGCCCCTTCGACTGGGAAATTTATTGGTCGAGCATCGTGGCGCGCTTGTTGCAACCGGCGCTGCTGGTGCACTTCGCGATGGTCTTTCCGGAGCGGCGCGTTTCCCCCGCGCGCCACCGGACGCTGCTTGCCGCGATTTACGGCGTGCCCGCATTTCTGCTGCTGGTGCACATCGCCGTAGCCACGCAAACACTGGGTTTCGTGCCTTCGCTCGAAGCGCGGCTGACGCTCGATCAACTCGAGCTCGGCTACCTGGGACTGTGCTTCCTGATTGCGGCGGCCACCTTTCTGCGCACCTACCGACGCACGCCTTCGGGCTTGCTGCGCCAGCAATTGAAATGGGTGACGGGCGGAACGCTGGCCGGAACGCTGCCATTTCTTTGCTTCTACATCATTCCGTTTTTCCTGGGCATTGCGCCGCGGCCGTGGATGAATCTATCGGCGGTTTCGCTGGCGCTGATTCCGCTGTGCTTCGGCTACGCGATCATCCGCTACCGGCTTATGGACGTGGATGTGATTTTCCGGCGCGGCCTGGCCTACACCATGGCGAGCGGCGGCGTGGTGGCGGTTTACATCGCACTGGTGGCCACGATCGGCGCGCTGTTTCACACCGCGTGGCCTTCCGGATTCAGCGGCGACGTGATCGCCATCGTGGTGGCCGCGTTTCTGTTCCAGCCGTTCCGCGATTGGATTCAGGCGCGCCTGGACCGTTTCTTCTATCGCGATCGCCTGGATTACCGGCGCACGCTGATCGAGTTCGGCCGCACGCTGACGAATGAAGTTCACTTGGAGCCGATGCTGGCTTCGGTGATGGACCGCATCTCGCAAACTCTGCTTGTGGATCGTTTGGCCGTGTTCCTGGAATCGCCGGGCGGCGAAGGGCGCTATCAACTGGCGCGCTCGATGGGAATTAACGCCGAAGGGCCGCTCGATCTGCGTTTTCTCGATGCCGACCGGATGTCGTTCGCGCGAGGCTGCCTGTTTTTTGAATCGCCTCGCAACGCGCGTGAACCCGACACATCGATCCGGCAAACCCTCGACGCGCTGGACTTGAACTATTTTATTCCGTGCCGCATTCGCGACCACACCGTGGGCGTGTTGGGGCTCGGAAAAACGGTGGACGGCGATTACCTTTCAAGCGAAGACATCGAGCTTTTGTTCACCATTGCCGGATACGTGGCCATCGCGCTCGACAACGCGCAGCTTTATTCCTCGCTCGAGCAAAAGGCCGTGCAAATCGAGCGGCTCAAAGATTTCTCCGAAAACATCGTCGAATCGCTGAACGTCGGCGTGCTCGCGGTGGACCTTGAAGGGCGCATCGAATCGTGGAATCCGCAGCTTGAGTACATGATCGGCGCGCGGCGCGAGGAAGCCATCGGGCGAAAACTTGAAGAGGTGCTGCCGCTCGACCTCGTGGCGGAAATCGAGGCGCGCGCCGGAGACGGCCGGGTTTCGAGCCTCTACAAATTTCATTTGCACAATCGCGCGGGGCAGGCGCTGGTGATCAACGTTTCGATCGCGCCGCTCGTCGGTAAGCCCGGCGAGCGCATCGGCCGGCTGATCCTGATGGACGACATCACGCAACGCGTGCGTCTCGAGCAACAACTGGTGCAAACCGAGAAACTCACCTCGCTGGGCTTGCTCGCCGCCGGCGTGGCGCACGAGGTGAATACGCCGCTGGCGGTGATCTCGAATTACGTGCAGATGCTGGCGAAGCAATTGCCCACCGAGGATCCGCGCCAGGGACTGATCGAAAAAATCGTCAAACAGACATTCCGCGCGAGCGAAATCGCCAATAATTTGCTGAATTTCTCGCGGACCGCGCCGACGGAATTTTCCGAGGTCAATCTGAATAACGTCGTCGAGGAAACGCTTTCTTTGGTGACGCATCCATTCCGCACCGGCCGCGTGCAGGTGATTCGCAATTTGCAGGGTGATCTGCCGAGCGTGCTGGGCTCGAACAACCGGCTGCAGCAGGTTTTCCTGAATCTTTTCATGAACGCGCGCGACGCCATGCCGTCGGGCGGAATGGTTGAGGTGCGCACGGCGTCGCACAATGGCAGCGTGGAAGTGGAAATCACCGATACCGGCTTGGGCATCTCGCGCGAACACCTGCAGCGCATTTTCGATCCGTTCTTCACCACCAAGTCTTCGGGGCGCGGCACGGGCCTGGGCCTCTCGGTGAGCTACGGGATCATCAAAGAACATGCGGGAAAAATCGAGGTGCGTTCCACCCCCGGCAAAGGCACTTCCTTCCACCTCGAGTTCCCGACGGCGCGAAAGACCGTCCATGCCTAAAGGTTCTATCCTCGTTGTCGACGACGAAGCGGAGATTCGCGAAGGCCTCGAACTGTTGCTGAGTTCGGAAGGCTACGCGGTGACGTCCGCCGAGACGGCCGCGGCTGGATTGACGCGTCTGGAAGAGCGGCCGGTCGATCTGGTTTTGCTCGACGTAAGTTTGCCGGACCGCAATGGTCTGGAACTGCTGCAGGAGATTCATCGCCGCGATCCACTTTTGGCCATCGTGCTGATCACAGCCTATGGATCGATCGAGATGGCGCGCGCGGCGTTCAAGAACGGCGCGCAGGATTACATCACCAAGCCGTGGTCCAACGACGAGCTGCTGGCGCAGGTGGCGCAGGCCGTCGAAGGCCGGCAATTGCGCGAAGAAAACGTGCAGTTGAAGCGCGCGCTGAAACAGCGCTACAACTTCCCCAACATTATCGGCAAAAGCGAAAAAATGCTTTCGCTGCTAGACGTGGTCACTCAGGTCGCTGCGTCGCGCTCGACTGTGCTGATTTCTGGCGAAAGCGGCACGGGGAAGGAACTGATCGCAAAAGCCATTCATTCCGCATCGCCGCGCGCCGATAAGGCTTTCGTGCCGATCAATACCGGTTCGATTCCCGTGGACCTGCTCGAATCGCAATTGTTCGGGCACGTCAAAGGCGCGTTCACCAGCGCCGTGGCCTCGAAAAAGGGGCTATTCGAGGTGGCCGACCAGGGAACGATTTTCTTCGACGAGATCTCGACCATCGGGCCCGAAACGCAGGCGAAACTTTTGCGCGTGATTCAAGAGCGCGAGTTCATGCGCCTGGGCGGCACAGAGACGATCAAGGTGGATGTGCGCATCGTGGCCGCGTCGAACGTGGACTTGATCAATCTGGTGCGCGAGGGGCGCTTCCGCGAGGATTTATATCACCGCCTGAATGTGATCGCGCTGCAATTGACGCCGCTGCGCGAGCGCAAAGAAGACATTCCGCTGCTCGTGGCGCATTGTCTGCGGCGCTTCTCGGAGGAGAACGGCCGGTCAACGCATCAGTTCACGCAAGCGGCCATGAAATTGATGATGGATTACGATTGGCCGGGCAACGTGCGCGAGCTTGAAAACGTCGTCGAGCGCGCCGTGGTGCTCTCCACGCAGGAGGCAATTCCTCCGGAGCTGTTGCCGGAAAACGTGCGCACGCGCGAGATTGTGCGCGGGCTGCGCTTGCAACTCACTGAATTTGTGCCGCCGCTGCCCGGAGAGCCGGGGGCGCGCACGGGCGCCGACAACTCGAAGGCTTCACTATTCCAGATTATGGAGGAAGTCGAGCGGCGGATTGTTACTGACATGCTCGAGCGCACGGGATGGAATCAGACCGAAGCGGCCGAACATTTCCAGATTCCACTTTCGACGCTGAATCAAAAGATTAAGCGCCTGGGAATCGAAACGCGCCGCCGCACGCGCGTGAGCGGTGAACCCGCCGTCGCGGAAACCGCAGGAAAATAATCGGTTCGCCCCGGCGCACGTCGCGTCACACAACTTCCCGAAAATTAATTAATTTGAAATTGTATCCGGAGCTAGACGCTTGGGGCGCTCGTTATTTGTTGGCGGGGTCGGGCGGTCCGATCTTTTTGGGCATCAGCGTGGTGCTCAAGTCCACGCCCGAGAGATCGACGCCGGTCAGGTCGGTTTCGCGCAGAATGGTGACGCCCATATCGGCGCCGGCGAATTGCGCGCCCTGGATGTTCGAGGCGCGGAAATTCGTATTGCGCAGATTGGCTTTGTGAAAAATCGCATTCGTCAGATCGCAGCGGAATAGTTCCACGCCGGCGACTTGCGCCCCGGTTAAATCGGCACCCGGCAAAACGCATTCCGTCATGTCCGTGCTGCGCAAATCGGCGCCGCGCAGATTCGCGCCCGAAAAATTGGCGCGGCTCAATTTAGCGCGCCGAAAATTCGCGCCGTCCAGGCGCGCGCCCTTCAGGTTGGCATCGGTTAAATCGGCGCCACCGAAATCCACGCGCGAAAGCTGAGCCCCGGCCAAATCGGCGCGCTCGCCGCCCGGTTCTCCCGTATGCGCCAGATGATTGGCTTCGACAATTTCGCTCACGCGCTTGCCGTTATGCTTCACCGAACTCTGCTTTCGCAATCCGCCGAACAATCCCATTGCTCTCCTCGTTGCTCGCTCGCAAATCCAGCAATTGATTGTACTCAAAGCGAGCGGACTCGGCCAGCGCGGGCGGGTCGTGTATCCAGCGAGGGGCTGCTGCCCGCGCCTCGGCGGCTTGAGGTCGTCACACGGCGGCCTGCTTGGCTAAGTCCGCGGAGGCAAAGTGTGGTATTTTCGCCCGAGCCGTCCTGCGCGGAGCGCATTGCTTCAAACGGTCGCGCGGAGCGCGATACTTCAATGGAACTCCTCGAACGATTTAAAAGCCGGGCTCGCGCCAATCCGCAGCGCATCGTGCTGGTTGAGGGCGAGGACCCGCGCGTGATCGAAGCCGCCGACGCGATCGCCGCGGAGGGAATTGCGCGGCCCACGCTGCTGGGCCAGCCTGAGCGGATCGCAGCGCTGGCCGCGGTTTCTGGAATTTCGCTCGAGAGCGTGACGCTGCTCGATCCGGCTACAAGCCCGCACCTTGGCCGCTATGCGCAGATTTACTACGAGCGTCGGCGCGCGCGCGGAATTTCGCTCGACGAAGCGCGCGAGATGGCGCGAAAGCCGCTCTACTTCGCCGCGCTGGCCGTGGCGGCCGGCGACGCGGATGGCTCGGTCGGCGGCGCGGTCAATACCACCGCGGAAACCGTGCGCGCCGCGCTGCACGCCATCGGTCTCGCGCCCGAAGCTCGCTTGGTTTCCGGTTTTTTTCTGATGCTTATTCCCACGCGCGGCGGGCGTCCGGCCGAAACGCTGCTTTTTGCCGATTGCGCCGTGGTGCCGGATCCGAAGCCCGCCGAGCTTGCGGAAATCGCGCGTGCCACCGCGGAAAATGCGCGCATTTTTCTCGAAGCGGAACCGCGCGTGGCGCTGCTTTCGTTTTCAACCAAAGGTTCGGCAAACCATGCGCGCGTCGAGCGAGTCCGCGAAGCGTTGCGAGTGCTGCGCGAGCGCGCGCCGGAACTCGCTTGCGACGGCGAACTGCAAGCTGATGCGGCGCTGGTACCCGACGTCGCGGCCGGCAAGGCACCTGGATCGCCGGTCGCGGGGCGAGCCAACGTTCTGATCTTCCCTGATCTTGATTCCGGCAACATCGGCTACAAGCTCGTGGAGCGATTGGGCGTCGCCACGGCGATTGGCCCGATTTTGCAGGGACTCGATCGTCCCGCGAACGATCTGTCGCGCGGCTGCACCGCCGCCGACATCGTGAACGTCGTCGCGATCACGGCGCTCCAAGCGATTGCGCGCAAGCAAGCCACTTCGTCCCTCGGTGTTGGCGTCAGGCGCTGAAGATGCCGCGGCGGATGGCATTTCCAACATTCTGGTTGCTCGCGACGCTCGCCGCCATCGGCCTGACCGCGCCGCAGATCGGCCGCGCACAGCAGCAAGCGCCGGCGCGCGACGTGGTCGCAAATTTCGCCGCCGGCCGCGTGGAAATTTGCGCGGCGAAAGCGACTCTGCTGATCGCCACGGCCGACGAACCAATCGAACCCGGCTCACAGCCGCCGGAAATATTTGGTCTGGGCACCGGCCGGCTCGGCATTTTGCTGGGCGCGGTCGAATGGATCGAGCCGGGCTCGGGCGCGCCTCCCGACCAATTTGCGCAGGACCTTATTAAGATCGGCCACGACGCCCCGGGGGCACAAACCGAAGCCGTTGCGGGCAATGAGGCTAGTGACATTGAACTGCTGGGCATCGCATTGCTCGAACGCATTCGCGCCCAAGCTGAAGGATTCCATCACAAAATCGATCTCGCCGCGGATGAGCCGCTGGTCGAATTGATCGTCGCCGATTACGTGGAGGGCTACGGCTTTGAAGCGTGGCTGCTGCGCTACAACGTCACGCAGCAAACGCTGGGCAATGATTACTGGGTGACGCGCGTGTCGCGGCCCAATTACACGCAACTTTATCCGCCGGAAAAAGGCCAGCCGCGAACTTTGGTAGAGGTGAACTACCCACCCGAGGCGACGGACCCTTCGTTGCTCGATCGACTTCAGCGCGACGATCCCGCCCTTCAAAACATCCGCTCGGCCTCGCCGCAACTGAATCGGGCGACGACTGAGATTCTGGCGGGGCAAAGTCCGAAATCCATCGCCACCGACGACGCCGATTTTTTGCGTGCCGCAATGCCAGTAATCACGCGCGCTGAGGCGCGGCTCGCGTTGGTTGAAATCACAGAAGACAGAGACGTCGTGTGGGTCGTCGGCGCGCCCGCTCACGCTACCGCGCAGGCCGCCGCCCCGGGCCAGAAGAGCGAGCCGGACGCGCCGTCGCTCTATAAGCACTGAGCTAACAGTCGCCGCGTACGACGCGCATAGGCCGCCAAGCTTTAGCCATCCAACGTCAGATGGATTTTTTCTTGAATTGCAGATGCACGCGCGCGCTTTTCTCCGCGACCGAGCGCGCCAGCTCTTCCTTATATTCAAGCAGGCGTCTCGCGATGGCCGGATCCGAAACAGAGAGTATCTCCGCGGCGTAGATGGCCGCGTTGATAGCTCCGGGCTTGTCGATGGCCATGGCCGCAACCGGGACGCCCGCGGGCATCTGCACGCTCGAGAGCAGCGCGTCGATCCCCGAGAGCACCGTCGTCGCCATGGGCACGGCGATCACGGGCAGCGTGGTCAGCGCCGCGACCACGCCGGCAAGATGCGCGGCGCCTCCGGCGGCTACGATCACGACTTTGAGACCGCGCGCAATCGCGGTCGAGGCATACTCGTGCGTTTTCGCCGGGGAGCGATGCGCGGAAACCACTTCAACTTCGTATGCGATGCCGAATTTGTCGAGCATCTTGGCCGATTCGCTCATCACCGGCAGGTCGGTGTCCGAACCCATGATGATTCCCACCAGAGCCGAAGCTTCGGACTTGCCGGAATTGTCTGCGCTCAACTCGCCTCCTCTAGCCTTCAAGATAAACTGACGATTCGCCGAACCCCGCTTAGCCTTCCGCCACGGCGGCCGCGCCCTTTGAAGCCATGCGCTCGCCGCGAATCGGAGTGGACGTCCCGATGTCGCGCCGATAGTGCGCGCCTTCGAAGTGAATACGCTCAACGGCTGAGTAAGCCGTCGCAAGCGCGGTCGGCAAATCCTTGCCGGCGGCTGTGACGCCAAGCACTCTTCCACTACTTGTGTAGTATACATCTTCTTCGCGTTTCGTTCCTGCATGAAAAACTTTAGCGCCGGTTCCCGACTCCGCGTCCTTCAACCCGTCGATCTTCTTTCCCGTGCCAAATGTTCCCGGATAGCCGCCCGACGCCATGACCACGCAGGCGCTCGCTCCCGGCTTCCAGTTTGCGTCGAAGCGATTTAGTTCGCCCTCGAGGAGCGCTTGGAATGCTGCGGCCAGATCGAAATCCATGCGCATCACAATCGGCTGCGTCTCGGGGTCGCCCAGGCGGCAATTGAATTCCAATAATTTGGGCCCGGCAGAGGTCAGCATCAGTCCGAAATAAAGAAAGCCGCGATAGGGGCGATTTTCCTTCGCAAGGCCTTCGAGTGCCGGACGCACGATAGTTTGCACGATCTGCGCTTCGAGTTCGGGCCAGAGCAGTCCGTCGGCCGAATACGCGCCCATGCCGCCGGTGTTGGGGCCGCGGTCCTGATCATAAGCGCGCTTGTGATCGCGCGTCGGCGCCAGAGGAATAAAATTCCGGCCGTCGGTGAGAACAATGTAGGAAAGTTCCGGCCCGCGCAGAGATTCTTCGATCAATATTCGTGCGCCGCTTTCTCCGAATTCGCGCGCATCGAGCGCGCTCTCAATAAAACTCGCGGCCGCGTCTCGATCCGCGGCGACGAGCACGCCTTTGCCGGCGCAGAGTCCGTCGGCTTTAATGACCAGCGGCCGATCGGTTCCGAGCGCGGCGATCGCCAGCGCAGCAGATTCATAAACTCCGATCGTGCGCGCCGTAGCAATTCCGTGGCGCGCCATGAATTCCTTGGCGAAAATTTTGCTTCCTTCAAGTTCGGCGCCGCGCTTCGATGGACCAACTAAACGCAATCCGCGCGAAGCGAATGCATCGGCCACGCCGCACACCAGCGGAACTTCAGAACCAACAACAGTAATGTCGGCGTGCAGACTCTGTGCAAGCGAAACGAGAGAATCGACGTCATCCAATCGCGCCGGGAAACATTCGGCCTCCGCTGAAATGCCTCCGTTGCCGGGCGCGCACCAAACCGTATCAACCGAAGGCGATTGCCGCAATTTCCACACCAGCGCGTGTTCGCGGCCGCCGCTGCCTAGAACTAAAATCTTCATCGTCGTGTCACGATAAACGTCACGGAGGGCTGTGTCAACGGCGCTATGGTCTGCGCTCTGAGTGTAGGCACAGCTTCGCAACGAATCATGCGCTTGCTCGAAATGACGGTTGTTGCCTAGACTCTTAGCGCATGCGAGTTCTCGGCATTCCTTGGGACTTCGTCCTCATTCTGCTCGTGCTCGCTGTGGCCGTTCCGTGGCGCGGCGCGGCGCGCATTCGGCAACTGCTTGCGACGCCAACCCTCGGCACACGCGAGCGCATCGCGCTCTACGCTTCGACCATTGCATTTCAATGGATCGCCGTGGGCGTGATCCTCTGGCGAGCAACAGTGCGCGGACTTACTGCTGCCGAACTTGGTCTGATTGTCGGGCATCCGACGCGCACGATCGCTGTCGCGATCGGCACCACGGCCATGCTCGCAATTTTTCAGTGGCTGGGCTTGCGTCAGCTCCGGCGTATGACGCCGGATCCGGAATCGCGCTTGCAGCAGTTTCGCGAAAAAATTCTTCCGCAGAATGCCATCGAGTCTTTGGTTTTTATTGCCCTGGCATGCACCGTTGCGGTATGCGAAGAGTTGATCTACCGCGGCTTCGTGTACGCTGTTTTCGCGGCGGCTCTGGGAGGCTCGGTCACAGTCGCGGTTCTGGCATCGTCGGCGATCTTTGCCGCGGCGCACGCGTATCAAGGGCGTCAGGGACTTGTGACCACGTTCATCCTGGGTGCCCTGTTCGCGCTCACCCGCGTATGGACGTTCAGTCTGCTGCCTGCAATGCTCGCGCATTTGGTGGTGGACCTGATATCCGGACTTTCGCGCGCGAGGGTGTCCAGCGGCGCGGCGGTCGCCAGCAGCAGCGACATAAGCTTTTAAGCGATGGATTTTACTAAATATTAATTATGTATGAAAAAGGCATAGAAAGACCCTCTGCCGCCGACATTCTCTCCGCCCTGGGCCCGTTCGGCGCGGCTCCTACCGCTCCGCAAATCGATTCCATTCGCCGCTACATTCGCGTGTTACTCATTTGGAATGAACAAGTTGGACTGACTACACTGATCGATCCGGAAGACATTATTACGCGCCATTTTGGGGAAAGTTTCTTCGCTATTCGGTTCGCGGGGCTCGATCGCGGTCGGCTGGCCGACATTGGTACGGGTGGCGGATTTCCGGGACTCGCGATCAAGATTATGTGCCCTGATTTGGAACTGTTTCTCGTGGAATCGAACAAGAAGAAAGCCGCGTTTCTGGCGGAAGCAGTCCGTACGTTGGCTATTGAACGTACGGTAATCATCGCGGAAAGATTCGAGGATTGGCGACCCGAGGCCCAGTGCCTCGATTTTATTACCAGTCGGGCATTAGGACACTATCCCTTCCTGATGCGCTGGGCACAGGAGACGCTTAAGCCAGCGGGGAAACTCATTCTCTGGCTAGGCGACGACGAGGGAACTCGAATCCAGATGAGGCCGGGCTGGCGCTGGAGAGTTCCGGAGCGCATTCCGCTCAGCCGCCATAGGCAAGTGCTGGTTGGCTCGCCCGAGCCAACCGCTCTGGAAGAAGCGTTCCACGTGAAACACTCTCGAGGTATCTGAGCGGACGCCAGCCTGTAATGTTCCACGTGAAACACAACTGACCAAATTGTCCGCGGTTCCACCCCCATACGCTAAACGCGCCGGCACCACGATCCACCCATCTTGTCGTTCCACGTGGAACACTCCATACGCCCGGGAGGTCGAGGTAAAGGCGCCCCAGGCGGGGCGTTCCACGTGAAACACGATTTGCGCTTGGAGGGCGCGACTCAGCGCGCTCGCGACTCTATGGTCGATTTTGTTCCACGTGAAACAACTTGCACGCTCAATTTCTACCTGTTAGAGTCCTGGAACGAGTTGAGGGGGAAGATTGGGCAAAGTAATCGCCATCGCCAATCAAAAAGGTGGCGTAGGCAAGACAACAACAGCTATCAATCTAGCTGCCTCTTTAGCCGTCTCCGAACAGCACGTTCTGCTAATCGATTCCGACCCTCAAAGTAACACCACAGCCGGAATTGGCTTCCAACGGGATCCATCACGCAGAAGTCTCTATCATGCACTTATCCTGGGAGAGCCAACCGACCGGATCATCTTGAAGACCCAGGTAGACCGCCTGGAGCTACTGCCGTCTGATAAGAATCTCGTCGGAGCCTCAATTGAGCTAGTCTCAAGCGATTACCGAGAGTTTCGCCTAAAAAATATTACAGACGCACTGAAAGATAGCTATGATTTCGTCATCATAGATTGCCCGCCATCGTTGGATTTGCTCACGCTAAACTGTCTGGTGGCGTGCGATTCGGTGCTTGTGCCCATACAGTGCGAGTATTACGCGCTTGAGGGCGTTTCGGAGCTCTTGGACACTTTGATGCGAATTCGCAAGACGCTGAACCCGGACCTTGCCATCGAGGGCTTTCTGCCGACCATGTACGACGATCGAACGACGCTTTCGCGCCAGGTCTCTTCGGATCTCCGCAGCTTCTTCGGCGCCCAGGTATTTCAGACCGTAATCCCGCGAAACGTCCGGCTGGCCGAAGCGCCCAGTCACGGAAAGCCAATCATATTCTACGACATAAGTAGTAAGGGCGCCGAGGCCTATATCAATCTCGCCAAGGAGGTAATCTCAAATGCCCAGAAACGCCTTGGGCAAGGGGCTGGGAGCTCTCATTCGTGAGCCCGAGCCAGACATTGCGTCCGTAATTTCTGCGCCGACGGTAGCTGCGACCGCCGCTGCGCCGGCGCTGGCGGTCGCTCCGGCAAGTCCATCTGGAGCGCAAATGGTGGACATTGACCTGATCGAGCCGAGCCCGTATCAGCCGCGCACGCGCTTCCGCGAGGAAGCGCTTGAAGAGCTGGCGCGCTCGATTTCGACCAATGGAATCATTCAGCCGCTGGTGCTGCGCGCCGTCGGCTCGCGCTTTCAATTGATTGCGGGAGAGCGGCGCTGGCGCGCAGCGCAGCGAGCCGGTCTGCGCCGCGTGCCCAGCATCCTGCGCGACGTGCCGGAAGAACTGGCGCTGGAAATCACGCTGGTCGAAAACATTCAGCGCGAGGATTTGAATCCGATCGAGCAGGCGCGCGCATTCGAGCGCCTCTTAACCGAGTTTCATCTCACGCAGGAAGACGTGGCCATTCGCACCGGGAAAGACCGCGCTACGGTAGCTAATTCGCTCCGCCTGTTGAAACTTGAAAAGCCCGTCCTTGAGGCCATCGAGGATGGCAAGATCTCGGCCGGCCACGGTCGGGCGCTACTCGGAGTGGGAGATCCGAAGGTTCGCGCGGCGCTTGCGGCGCGAGCGTCGCGCGGAGGACTTACCGTCCGCCAGATCGAGCGCATCGGCTCGCGACGAACCCGCAAACTTGCGGAGGCGGAGGAAGCGCCTCCAGCTGACCCAAACGTTCGCGCGGCGATCGAAGAGTTGCAGCGGCATCTAGGCACGCGAGTCACGTTGCGCACGCCGAGCAACAAATTTCCAGGCCAACTGCGCATCGAGTATTACGAAGACACGCAGCTGTCGGGAATCTACGAGAAATTGATGAAATAACTATATATGTAGTATGTAAGTTTTCGTCCGCCGCAAATCATCGCAACTTGCCCTAACGCTGTTATTCAGCGCAAAATATGATTATACATTTAGGATGAGGTGAATTGTGAGCTGGCCATTTTCAAAGCGAGACTCTCCTGCAGGCTCGGGTGACTGGACGGGCTTTCTCGATAAGGGCGTTCACCTGGAAGGCACGCTCGAGCTGCCGGGAACGTTCCGCTTAGACGCTTCCGTAAAGGGCAACATCCTCTCGAACCACAGCCTGATTCTGGGTGAAGGCGCGCGCGTGGAAGGCCAGATCGAGGGAAACCACATCGCGATCTCCGGCCATTTCGATGGCGTAATTTTCGCTAAGGGCAGAGTAGAGATTATGGCCAAGGGCGTGGTGACCGGCGAGATTCACGCGCCCTGCCTGGTGATCGAGGCGGGCGGCATCTTTGACGGCCAATGCCACATGCTGGCTGCCTCGGAAGCCGCGGGCCCAATCACCATTCCGATTCGATCCGTGCGCGGACGCGGCTCCGCGAAATCTTCTTAGACACTCATTGTCATTTCCATCCGGCCGTGCTGGTACCGCAGTCTCGTCAAACGCATCTAACATGCGCTGACGGCACCTGACTGATGGACACAATCACACACGGAATCGTAGGCGCGCTGATCGGCAAGGCATTTTTCGCCGGACGCGATGAACCGTCGGCGAACGGCCAGCCCGCGCGAAGCGATCACGGAGCGCGCGTGGCCATCGTAGCCGCCACGCTCGGCGCAATCTTTCCTGACATCGATACGTTCGCTGGGCCCTTGGCGCACAATTCGCTCGCGATCCTGGAGTGGCACCGCAACATCACGCATTCGGTGGTGATGTTGCCGGTCTGGGCGATTTTACTGGCCCTACTTACAACAATTCTTGCGCGATGGCGAGGTTGGCAATCCCCTTCATGGCCGCGTCTATTTCTGATTTGCGCCGTCGGCCTCGCCAGCCACATATTTCTCGACGTGATCACATCGTTCGGCACGATGGTGTGGAGTCCAATCCGCTACACGCGCGTGGCTTGGGACTGGATGTTCATTCTGGATTTCACGCTCGTCGCGCTCGCGCTTGTGCCGCAACTGGTGGCTTGGTCGCTGCGCCGGCCGGATCGGCAAAAGTGGCGAGCGGTGGGCGTGTGGATCGCGTGCACCGGAGCGGCCTTTGCGATTTACGCCGTCGCCGTCGCCGCTGGATTTCCGTTCGCTCGATGGGTAGTGGGCCTTGCGAGCGCCCTGGTAGCGCTGGCCGTGGGTGTGCCGGCCATCGATGGATGGGGATTTCGCGTGCGGCGCTCGAGCTGGTGCCGCGTCGGGTTCGTGCTGGTCGCGGCATATATCGCGCTTGCGGGAGTTGCGCATCATGCCGCGCTGGCGCGCACGGAATCTTTCGCCGACGCGCATCATCTGCGTGTAGAAAATATCGGCGCGCTGCCAACGCCGCCCTCTGTCGCTTCGTGGGATGGCTTGGTGCGCACGCCTGAAGGCGTGTACCGACTGCCGATCGATTTGCGGCATGCCGAGATGCCCGCGGCGATCTATTACGCCGACTCGGCGAGAGCGCGCACGATCACTGAAGCGTCCGAACTTCACCCCGTACAGGTGTACCTGTGGTTCGCGCGGTTTCCGTGGTTTCGATCGACCGAGAGCAACGGCCAGCGCGGGCTCGATATCTCCGATCTGCAATTTCTCCGCATCTCTGAGGCCGCGCCGGGCGCATCGATCGGTCCTGGTGCTGCGAGTTTTGCGATAGAAGTGGTTTTCGATCGGTCTGGGCGAGCGGTGTCTGCGGATTGGGCGCAGCCCAGCAAGTAATCAGGGCCGGCGTTTCTTATCTTATGCTTGGGGATTTCCGGGCACGCTGAGAGTCGATAAAAAACTGTCAGCGCGCCGCAGCGGGATACACGACCACCTGGCGTTCTTCGCCATCGCCTTCGCTCGCCGTGCGCACGCCGGTTTCTTCTTGCAACACCAAGTGCACAATGCGGCGCTCGCGCGCGGACATCGGATTAAAGCGGAAGGGCGCCTTGGTTTCGCGCACCCGCTCGGCAGCCACACGCGCGGATAGACGCAGCTCCTCGATACGCATCCCGCGATAACCGCCCGCATCGAAGCGCACGCGGTCAAAGAGTTGAGGGTCGAGGCGAATCCATCGCAATGCGATATATTCAAGAGCCTTCAGCAGTTCGGCGTTGTGCTGGAGCAATAATTCCTGATCCGCGCCACTGAACTCCACGCTCACTTCCGGGTGCTCGTAGCCAGGCTCGGCGGCTTTCGGTTCCTGGCGAATCTCGTAAGAAAGATCAAGTCGCGTTTTGGGTAGCAATTCATCGAGGCAACGCGCCAGCGCCGCGGAAACTTGCTCGCGATCGATGTGCACTTCGCGTTTGAGGGACGGATTGGACGGCTGTGGTTTGGGCTGGGGCATTCGCGATCAGTGTTCCTGAAGCGTGTC
>Ga0182018_10002579_pt1 | contig 17814 bp, 17 predicted proteins | sample 812P2MmetaG_FD_120490 | JGI IMG/M metagenome (GOLD analysis project Ga0182018, IMG submission 120490) | Permafrost microbial communities from Stordalen Mire, Sweden - 812P2M metaG | ecosystem: Environmental > Terrestrial > Soil > Wetlands > Permafrost | place: Sweden: Stordalen | collected... | reverse complement strand
GAGTCGGCCCAGTACTCCCAGCTCGAGCGGGACAACTGCGACAGCGGGCAGGGGTACCTCTACGCCCGGCCGCTCGACGCCGACGCCGTCGAGGCATTCCTCACCGCCCGGTCCGCCACCAACTGGGTAACCACCACCGAGACCGAGGTCCTCGAGGACTCCTGAGTCCCCTCGCCTCCTATCTCTGGGCCCCAAACCGCTACAAGCATCATCTCCCGCGTTGACTGCGGCTTCGTGATTGGACGCGGGTGGACATCGGTACTCTAAGTTCGACGTTCGATTTTCCAGCGAATGCCCGGGTAGAGCGGTCGTAGCTCTCGCGGATATAGAGCCCCCTCCACCATGGAAACGCTGGTGCTGTCTGCGAAATCATGGGCAAAGCCATCGGCGCAGCCCCGAACGCGGGACCCTTCGTCCGATCGCTCTTCATGTGGCCTGGATGGCCTTGAGGATAAGTCCTGCCGCTACGCCGGGCTGGGCGATGAATGCAGCGTGCGATCCTCCACTCACCGACTCGACGGTGGCGTTAGCCCGCTTGGCCATGAACCGCTCGCAGTCGGGCGGGATGGCGTTGTCCTGTTCTGAAACCATGTACCACGACGGCAGGCTCTTCCAACCGGCGACGGTGGCGTTCTCGGTGAAGGCTGCCGCGCTAACCGGTCGCTGACTGACTGCCATAGTCGCGGCGACCTCGGCCGGCAAATCTGCGCAGAACGCCTCATGAAACATCGAGATTGGGATGAACAGGTCGGGTCCACCCGGCGCTCCAGGAGCATCATAGGGGGTCGGCTCGACGTTTTTCCCCACCAGAGACGGAGGGTAGGGCTCTTGGATGCCGGCAGAGCTCTCGCCCTCGTCAAGCGCGAAGGCGGACAGGAACACGAGGCCCACGACATCCTTGACGGACGGTGCGGCCTGCGAGATGACCGCGCCGCCATAGGAATGCCCGGCGAGGATGACAGGCCCATCAATGGTGCTCGTGTATTTGGCGATCGCGTCAGCGTCGAAAGAGAGGCTCCGCAATGGGTTCATCGGTGCCCGGGCTTCCACCCCTTTGGAGTGAAGCTCACGTATCACGCCGGCGAACCCGGACGCGTCAGCGAAGGCGCCGTGAACGAGGACTACAGTTGGGCTGGATGCCATTGGGGAACTCCTTTGGGCTCTTCGTAGAACACCCAGCTTGTTTGCAACGAGCCGCCAGCCACATCACATGATCGCGCTATCTCTCCCGGGTCGGTGAACAGCGGTGGGTTGGAACGAACCTCTGGCTAGGCCCCGCGGGACGCCTCGAGTCGAAGGGCAACCGGCCAGCTGATCCCGGCGATTGCACGATGAAGCCGCCTCCTTCACGGCACGATCGTGGCGTTTGTTGATTCCCTTGGCCGCTCCCCAGCTTGAGCCTTGTTCAGCCTCGTAGGGGTGGCCCGAGAGCCATAGAAGCTGTGACCTCAGCGTGGGACTCCTCACTACCGCGACCCCCCTCACCCTTTGGCGGGCGTCGCGCCAGCGGGGCATTCTGGCCCCAGAGGCAGAGTCAGCGCGCAGTTCGTACGATGTTGGTCGTACGACACCCGTGATCGGCCAAGGGGCGGCGAGTGGCACGACAGATGCTTCGAGCGGAGGAGAGGGCTCCCAAGGAGACGGTCCGTGGCCGCGGCACAGAGCTCACGGTCCTGGGTCAGCAGCTGGACCAGCTTCTTTCAGGTGTGGGAACGGTCGTCCTGGTCGAGGGGGGCGCTGGGATGGGCAAGAGCCGCCTTCTCGCTGAGGTGGCGACCATGGCCGTCCGCCTGTCAATACAGGTCGGTTGCGGAACGGCCGACCCGGCCGACACCGTCGTCCAGTTGTCGGTGCTGATGGAGGCCCTGTTCGACGGCCCCTCTCCGATCCTTGAACGCACGGCGTTGGGTGACGCACATGCTTCTCCCGAGCAGAGATATTGGCTGCTGCAAGATCTCGAAACGCTGCTTGAGGGGGCGGCGCTCAAGGGACCATTGCTGGTCTGCCTCGACGACGTCCAGTGGGCCGACAGCGGGACGGCGGCGGCACTTCGGGCGCTGCCGTCTCGTCTGGCGACGGTACCGATCGGGTGGGTTGTCGCCCTTCGCCCTGGTCAGGGCTCGCCCCAGGTTCGGAGCGCGGTGGATTTCCTGGAGGATCGGGGAGCAGCCAAGATTGCACTCGGTCCGCTTGACCCAACTGGGGTCGCGCAGATGGCAGCCGATATCCTCGGGGCGGAACCTGACGGCGAGTTGCTGGCGATGGCGGAGCGACCGGGTGGCAGCCCGTTCCTTCTCGTCGAACTCCTTTCGGGACTGCGCGAAGAGGGACTCGTCCGCGTCGAATCAGGGCGGGCCGAGTTGGTCGAGCGGCGGCTGCCTCATCGTGTGAGTCAGAGCATGCGCCTTCGGCTGGAGCGAATGTCCGACTCGGCCCGGCAAGTGGCTACGGTCGCTGCTGCGCTCGGACGGAGATTCTCTTTGGACGACGTGGCGGCAATGCTCAACCTGTCAGCGTCGGAGCTGCTGACGCCGGTCTACGAGCTCGTTCACGCCGATTTGCTGGTCGAATGTGACAGCCGGCTCATGTTCGGTCACGATCTCACGCTTGAAGCGGTGCGAGCCAGCGTGCCTGTCTCGGTGCGTCGCTCGCTCGATCGACAGGCGGCCTCGGTGCTCCTTGCCGGAGGAGCGCTACCGATTGAGGTGGCGACACAACTTGCTGAGAGCGCCGAACCTGGCGATGACGTCGCTATCGCAACGCTCCTGAAGGCTGCCGAGGCGCTCGGCACAACCGATCCCGGCGCGGCCGCGGACTTGGGGCAGCGCGCCCTTGACCTCGCTTCCTTGCGGCATCCTTTGCGAGGGCCTCTGGTGGCTCACACCGCCGTCTGCCTGCACGCGGCCGGACGCGGCGAAGACGCGAAAGCTTTTGCCGACTCGGCGTTGCATCAGGCTTTACCAGCTGAGCAGGAGGCCGAGGTCCGTCTCGGCATCGCCGGAATGTTCGCCATATCGTCCGACGTGCGTGCCGAGGAGTGCCGTCAGGCGCTCGCCCTCCCTGGTCTCCCGGTCAACCTCAGGGCTCGCCACTTGGCGCTCCTGTTCCACAACCTGATGACAGCGGGCCGCCGCGATGACGCCCGCGCCATGCTCGAAGAGGTGACGGCCGCGGTCCGAGCAAGCGGTGACGTTGCCGCGCAGTTTGCATTGGAATTGGCCGAATCCGGTCTCATGTACGCCGACGGAGAATTCCCCAGAGCGCTCGAAATGGTGGAGACGGCTCTGCGCTCCGGACTGCGCACCAGCGACGACACCAGGGGCCACCTCACCTACCAATGGCGCTGCGACGTGCTCACGATGGTCGATCGCCTCGATGTGTCACTGCAGATGTCGACAGAAGCAGTTGCCGCGGCCCAACGTGACCGGCAGGGCTGGGCCCTCAGTATCTTCGAAACCGGGCGTGGCAGGCAGCTCCTGCAGATGGGCCGTCTGGCCGACGCCGCCGCCGCTCTTGAAGGGCAGCTCACCGTGGACAGGGCGCCCCACATCGTCAGTGTCTTGGACGCGGCCGGGGTCGTCGCGCTCGGACGTGTCGCCATACACATGGGCGATCCAGGACTGTCTCGGCAAGCACGGGAAATTGCCCAGGTGATGCTCGGCCAGAGTGCCCCCAGTGTCCGTCACCACGCCGCATGGCTGCTCGCATTGCAGGAAATGGCAGCCGGTGACGCCACTCGCGCGCACGAGTGGCTCCTCGCTTTTGGAGAGGAGGAGCGACTGTCGATCGTGCCGCTCTTTCCGATGGACGTGGCCGACGAGGCCCGCCTGATCCACATCGCACTCGCCGTGCACGACGACGAACTCGCAGTCCATGCCGCTGAGGCGGCCGAGCGCCGAGCCCGCTTCAATCCCCAGATTCGATCGATTGAGGCAGCCGCTGTCCACGCAAGAGGCCTGCTCGATCACGACCGCAAGGTCCTGGCGGAAGCGGTGACCCTCTACGAGGGCGGCCCTCGCCCGATGGCCTGCGCTGCGGCGCTGGAGGATCTGGGAGTAGCGGCCGTCGACGGGGGTGACACCGACGAAGCCGTCGAGGTATTTGGCCGGGCGCTTGAGCTGTACGCCCAAGCGGGAGCGGCCTGGGATGCCGGTCGGGTGCGCGGTCGTCTCAGGGCCTTGGGCGTGCGTCGCCGCCTGGTGGCGGCGCAGCGGCCCGGAACGGGTTGGGCTGCCATGACCGACTCCGAGCTGGCGGTGGCGAGGCTGGTCGCGCAAGGGTTGACCAACCGAGAGGTGGCTGAGCGACTTTTCGTCTCTCAACACACCGTCAGCGGCCACCTACGCCATGTCTTCTCAAAGTTGGGGGTCAACTCCCGCGTCGAGCTGACCCGATTGGCGGGCCTCCACGACCCTGGGCCTTGAATCCGTCGTCGGAGCCGACGATCGGCGTTCCCGAGGTCCGCGAAGCCGGGTTAGGTGGGACCGTCTCAGTGAACGAGGAGGTCAGGAAACGGACAGGCTCGCTCAAGGCAAGAGATATGACACGAACACGCGATGCGCACAGGCGCGGTGAGCAGACAGAGTGCGAAGAAGTGCTCGACGGCTTCGATGTTCGTCGCGAAGGGTGGACGTATGGCGATGGAGCTAGAGATCCGGGAAGCAGATGGCGTCAAGATTCGCTTCGCCGAAGCAGGTCAGGGAGCGAGCGAAACGGCGATCCTCACGAGTCCTTGGCCAGAGAGTCTGCTCGCCTTCCGAAAGATATGGGATCGCCTGGTGGAGCAGTTCCACCTCATTGCGATCGATCTGCCGGGATTTGGTCAGTCTGAACGTCAACTGGACTTGCTGTCCCCGCCTGCGATGGGGGAATTCCTGTTGCAACTCGTGAGGGAGTGGGACTTAGGTCCGGTGCATTTCGTCGCTCAAGATGTTGGCACGTCAGCCGCCCTTTGGGCTGCTGCGAGAAGTCCCTCTGCCGTGCGCAGCCTGGTGGTCGGCGGCGGGGGTATCGCCGTTCCTTTGCAGGTCGGAGGATCACTGAAGGACATCATCGAGGCGCCTGACATGGAAGGGTTCCGCCAGATCGACTCCAAGGAGATCCTTGGGCCGACTTACGACGCCATGGCGGGTGGCCCACCATCCCCAGACGTTCGAGATGACTACCTGGAGTCTTACGCGGGCGACCGGTTCGTCGAGTCGGCCCGGTACGTCCGCACCTATCCAACGGAGCTCCCCAACCTGGCAGAGAAGCTGCCCAGCATCGAGACCCCAGTTCAAATCGTGTGTGGACGCGATGATCCATTGGTCCCAATGGCCAACCAAGAATTCCTCCATGAGCGGCTACCCCACAGCCGGATGGACCTCCTCCCTGCGGGACACTTCGCATGGGAGGAAGTGCCGGATCTGTACGGGGATGTACTCACCCGCTGGCTCAGCGCCGGGTACCGGGAGCTGGCATGACGATTTCGATGGTCCCCCAGTCTCGGGAGCAAGCGGTAGCCGCGGGCCCCCAGCTCTTTCGATCTACCTACCCATTCGACGGGAGAGAACCGTGCCAATGATCGACGTGTACTCGGCTGAGGGAACGTTTGCGAACAAGCACACTCTTGCTCGAGACTTGGCCGCAGCCGTCATGCGGTGGGAGAAGGTCCCGGAACTGGCGTTGTTCAGAAAGAACACTGCGGCCTTTGTCCACGACCTCCAAGCCGACTCGCTGTCGAATGTCGATGGGGACGGAAACTACGTTCGGGTCCAGGTCCTGACCCCCGCAGGCGTCTTGGATCGCGAGAAGCAGCTTGGAGTCGTACGGGAACTGACCGACATCGTTGCTGCTGCCGCCGGCGATCCCACACTGGCCGAGCGCACCTGGGTGCTCATCACAGAGTCGCCTGACGGGGGATGGGGGATCAGCGGACATGCAAACACTGGATCTGACATTGCACAAGCCGCTAGAAGCGAGATGGCTGCACGAGCGGAAAAAGGGACCGACGGGAACTAGGAGTCGAGCGGGCCGAACTGAGCGGGGAACCGTGAACCGCCCGGGTCCGCAGAGGCCAGCCACCGGATCAAGAGACATGGGAAATGCCACAGTTTGAGTACGACTCGACTTCGATTCACTTCGAGGTTTACGGGAGCGGATTCCCCCTTCTCCTGATCGCGCCCGGCGCGATGGAGTCGGCTATCCCGATGTGGGAAGGCGCCACGATCAATCCACTCGCCCTCTACGCCGAGTCATTCCGCTTGATCGCCATGGATCAGCGAAATGCCGGCCGATCGTTCGGGCCGTTAGAGCCGTCAGACCCCTGGGGCGCGTATGCCAAAGACCAGCTGGCCCTTCTCGATCACCTGGGCATCGACCGGTTTCATGTGATGGGAGCCTGCATCGGAGGCCCCTTCGCGCTGAAGCTGATTGAGCAGGCGCCCACCCGGGTTGTGGCCGCCGTCCTTGAGCAACCGGTCGGGATAACCGAGGAGAACCGCCCGCTGTACGAACAGATGTGGCGTTCCTGGGGCGCTGGTCTCTCGAGGCGGCCAGACCTCAGGCCCGAGGAGATCGAGAACTTTGGGACGCAGATGTGGCGAGATGAATTCGTTGTGAGCGTGTCACGTGATTTCGTCCGGTCCTGCACCACCCCGCTGCTGGTGCTTCCCGGTACCGACCGTTACCACCCCACGGCCACCGGACATGAGATTGCTGCGCTCGCACCCGCTGGTCGGGTGTTCGACCCTTGGAACGACACCCAGGATCACGTTCTCAAGGCGGCCACGGTCGTACGCGAGTTTCTGCAAGCACACTCACCTGTATGACACGTTCGCGTCGTGACAAGGGCCTAGTCGACAATCGAACGAGATCGGACCCTGCTCACGTTGGACGAATCGACCAACGACTTACGAGGAGACTTGAGGAAATGTCAGGAACGTACTCCGAACTTCCGAACCAACGGATCAGTGCTGCGAACGGTGTGAAGTACGCATACCGGGAGTCAGGCGAAGGGCCTGTACCTCTGCTGCTTCTTCAGCACTTCAGGGGCAACTTGGATAGTTGGGACCCAGCTCTGGTCGACGAGTTGGCTACGCATCGCAAGGTTGTGGCCTTCGACAATGTGGGAGTCGGAGGCACATCAGGCGCTCCGCAGAGCTCGGTGAGGGAGATGGCGCTCGGGGCCACCGCCTTCATTGCTGCGATGGGGTACGAGCAAGTCGATCTCTTGGGGTTCTCAATCGGCAGCTTCGTCGCCCAGGAGATCGCGCTTTCCAGGCCTGATGCCGTGCGACGTGTGATCCTCGCGTCGGCGGCACCGGAGGGAGCCCAGGGAATGCACGGCTGGGACCCGCAGGTGATAGGAGCGGTCGGAAAACCAGACACGAGCGCCGACGAGTATCTGAGCGTGTTCTTTGCATCGTCGGACGCGAGCCGAAAAGCCGGCATGGAGGCTATGGGCCGCATGTACTCCAGGAAGGAAGACCGCGACCAGCCGACGACTTGGGAAACCCGACTGAATCAGTACGACGCGGTCTGCACGTGGGGTATCCCGAACCATGCGCTGCTCCAGAAAGTGAGCGCAATTGGGGTGCCGGTATTCATAGCAAACGGAGATAGCGATCCGATGATACGTCCGCACTACTCACACCTATTGGCCGGGCTGATCCCCCAATCGGCCGTCAAGATATATCCGGACTCGGCGCATGGTTTTCTCTTTCAGCATCACATTGAGTTCGCGGACGATGTCGCGGAACTCCTCTCTGCTTAGCGAGGATTTGGAAGGGATGCGAACATCGTTGTTGGGTGTTTCACGTCAAACATTGAACTGTCACGCTTGCTACGCCCCGAGAAAGAGAAGTCTCGTCAGCTTCTCGGCACTCAGACCCATACCGAATACTGGCCCACCTGGCTGAAGTGCGATTCCGCCACCAAGTGACCCGGCGTTCACCGCGTCGAATCCGAGCCGATCGATGAGGCGCATCACGGCGGCGACCGCGTCAGAGTCATTGCCTGCCGCAGCCATGGCGAGACGATCCGGAGCGCCCCGCGGTCTCCGTCCTTGGTCAAACTTGAAGTATCCAAGGTGGTTGAGGCTCTTGACCACCCGCGCCAACGGGAAATGTTGTTGTACGACAACGCTCGTGCCCATCGGTGCTGTCGTCAGGTCTTCGTCAATGCCGTCTATCTCCTCCCAGTAGTTCATGGCGTCGACGAGGATCTTGCCGTCAAAGAGATCGCTTGGAAGGTCGCGAAAGCGGTGCATGGGGACCGCCAGAACAATTAGGTCGGCGTGACGGACGACGGCATCTGTAGTGACGGCGCGAGCGCCGGAGGCAAGGACCTCGACAATGAGTTCGATGCGCTCGACATCACCCGACCCGGAGATGGCGACGTCATATTCGCCTGCAACTGCTGCTCGGGCGATCGCTGTGCCGATCTTTCCAGCTCCAACGACGCCCAGCAGTAAGTCGGTAGCCTCGTAGCCGGACACTGGACGATCCTTAGGTTCCAGCCAAAGCGTGCGTTCCGACGGTGTCGGAGTCGACCGGAGGTTCTGCGAGAAGCTCTCCCCCGCGGAATTACCTCCCGTCCGTAAAGCTCGATGGTCGCCAACTTCTGCTCGTGCGGGACACGCCCGGTGGCGTAGGCCAGGTCGAATCGACTGAGTCCGAGCAGGCGAATGACCCATGCAACCTTGGAGGCAACCGTTTCCAGCGATCCGAGATACAGCGAACCTTCATCGATCTCGGCCTGGAACCGATCCATGGTGGGACGCGCCCATCCCCGCTCGGCAGCTGCGCCCTCGTACACGTGAGCCCAATGCGGCCACTGGATCTCCGCTGCTTCCTGGTCGGTCCTGGCCACATAACCATGTGAATGCATGCCGATGCGCCGTTCCGGATACCCAAACTGGTCAAGTGCACGTCTGTAGAGGTCGATCAGCGGTGCGAATCGGATTGGAGGCCCTCCGATAACGGCCAGCATCAAGGGCAGTCCGTAGCGAGCGGCCCGGACCACCGACTGAGGACTGCCTCCGACGCTAACCAACGTCGGCAGATGCCCTTCGGGCAGCGGAGGACTGAGAGACTGATTGTCCAAGGGAGACCGGAACTTGCCCGACCAGGTGACGGGTTGGTCCCGCAGCAACCGGGTGAGCAACTCGAGTTTTTCCTCGAAGATGTCCTCGTAGTCGGCGAGTTCGTACCCGAACAGCGGAAAAGACTCGGTGAGCGATCCGCGTCCGACGATGAGTTGAGCGCGGCCGTTGGATACCGCGTCCAGGGTGGCAAATTCGGTGTACACCCGAACAGGGTCTTGGGTACTCAGGACGGTCACGGCTGTGCCAAGCCGGATGCGCTCGGTTCGACCGGCAATCGCGCCCAGGATCACAGGGCCGGCCGAGTCCATCATGTCAGGGCGGTAGTGCTCGGCGATGTTGAACGAGTCGATCCCGACGGCATCGGCAAGAACTGCCTCCTCGACAGTGTTGCGGATGACGACGTCGCCCCTGAGTTCGTGACCCGACTCGTCCACACTGATGGGAACGAACGAATCCAGTTCGAACTCAATGTCCTTGGTGGTCATTTTTTGTTGCCTCGCTTCCTATAATCAAGAGACGATTGCTGATGGATCAGTTCGGTCAGGAGGTGGCCGGCGTCGCCACCCCGAAAACCTCGCCGAATTGGTCGACCATGAGGTCCCTGCCTTTCACCTCGGAAATGGTCTCGCGCCCGACGATGCCGTCTTGTCCGGGGAACTGACCCGCCCCGCCGGTGGGTCCGATGGGCACCGCGATGGCGACACCCATGGACTCGTAGTGGGCCAGGTCCGATCGTCCCTGGGCCAGGGAGTTGATGTTCTCCGCTACCGTCGCAGCCTGATGCCGAGCGAAGCCGGCCATCTTGCTGTCGGCGGTTGAGATGTCCCCGATGGCGAAGACGGTTGTCTGCCCGGCCACCTGGAGGGTGGGGCCGACTTCGATGAACCCGTCCGAGCGGCGGGCGGATGCCAGCTCTTCTCCGAGGTAGTCGCTGTTGGGCATGACGCCGTAGCAGCGGAACCAGATGTCGGCAACGACCTCGGTTCCTGCCTCGGTGGTCACGGTGAACGTTCCCAGCTCCCCGGGCTCGGTCGGTGGCCCCTCACGCAAGGGGCTTCCGAGGATCAACTCGACCCGGAACTCGACCAGTTGGCGTCGAAGCTCGGCTTTTAGCTCAGGCAAGTACGGACCGCCGAGAATCTCGTCCGAGACGTCGAGCAGGACGATTGACTTTTCCGGCCAGACGTCACGTATTTCTCCGGCCAACTCGATTCCGACGGGGCCCGCCCCGACCAGAAGGACCCGATCTGCGTGCGTGAGCGCCCGGTTCGTCTGGCGGACCTGCTCCTGAGCGTGATGGGTGTCGACGAGGTCCGTCTTGGCCGGGAACGGGTACCTCGACCCGGTGGCCAGCACGACGAAGTCGGCGGAGATCTCCTCACCCGACGCCGTCACCACCCGGTGCGGGTCCGCCATGACGGCACGATCCCGAACGACTCGGCCGTTGGTGAGCAGCCCCGCGTAGGGCAGGAAGATCCTCGGGAGCCAGGTCGGATCCACCAGCGCCCGCAGAGCGGCGATGTTGTGCATGAAGGCGTCCTTTGGCTCGACCAGCACCACGTCGCTCGTCTCGTCCAACGCCTTGGCCACGGTGATGCCGCCGTAGCCGCCACCAACCACCACCACCGTCGGCCTCGCTGCCTGATCGCTGTGGGTCATTTCGTCTCCGCTTCCCTTCGTCTGCCCGATCCCTGCGTCTACAACTGTATTCTAGACAGATCATCATATCTACAGAGCATCTGATCCACAACGCTTCTCGGCCCAGCCCGTATGATGGGGTGGTGGACGACATTGCCGGTCACCGTGTTGAAGTTGGTGACGCCTCGGGCTGCGAGGACGCGCTGGCCGACGACCTCGGGTGGGGCCTGGGCATGATCTTTCGGGCCTATGTCAAGGCGGCCCACGCCGCCGTGGCCGACCTTCCTGGTGGGCCGCGGGGTTATCAGGTCCTTTCAGCGGCTGCCCAGGGCACGGTCGCCAGCCAGCTCGCCCTGGCCCAGCACCTCGGAGTCGACCGTACGGTCATGACCTACCTCCTCGATGACCTCGAAGCCGCCAGCCTCATCGAGCGACGCCCTGATCCGGCCGATCGGCGCGCACGCAGAATCGTCGCCACCCAAAAGGGCAACGAACTCCTCACCAGCCTCAATGACCGCCTCCGGGCAGCGGAAGCCCACCTGCTGGCCCCGCTAGGCGCCGAGACGCGCGCTACGTTCCGTGCTCAGGTTCGGTTGCTCGCCACCCAGCTCGATGCAGTCGACCCGCCCGACAGCCCCTGTGACCTTGCTGATGAGGTCGACGCCGAAATACCTGCTCCTCGCCCGGGCGCTCGGTCAGCTCGATCGCACTAATGCCGGTGGGAGAGGTCGCTCGTTGAGTAGGGGAGACGCTGAGACCAGAATCTTCCGTCGGGTTCGAGGCCCGAAGGTGCCCAATGGTCGTGAACCTCCGCCACCCCGGAAACGCCGATCGGCGCGTCTCGTGGATAGGGTACCGGCGCCTGACCAGCAGTTTCGCGTTCGGGCGAGTAGGCAGAGGATCCGTTTTATCAGGGCTTTTTCCCGGGACTTACTCAGTCTCTGCGTTAGGCGCACCGATTTGCCACTCTCGTGCGGCACGAGGATTGCGGGGATTCCGCTATAAGTAATCACGTAATCTCGTAATAAGGAAGCTGCAATGACCGATACCCTTGCCCGCTCGACCGAACAGGAAATCACTGCACTTGACGCGTACTCCCAGATCGTGGTGTCAGTCGCTGAGGAACTGACCCCCAGGGTCGCTGCATTGCAGGTATACCGGCGCCGCCGTGACGGGAGCATCGCCGCTGGCGCGGGTTCGGCGGTCGTTTTCACAAACGACGGCTTCTTGCTGACCAATGCACACGTGGTTGGCAAGGCCGAGGCGGGTCAGGCTGCCTTCGCCGATGGCACCACAGTGCCGTTCCGCGTTGTTGGCAGCGACCCCTTGTCGGACCTGGCTGTGGTCCGCGCCGACGGCGCGACCCCGGCGCCGGCACGGTTAGGTGAGGCCTCGCAACTCAAAGTGGGACAACTGGTCGTGGCGGTTGGGAACCCACTCGGATTGGCCGGCACAATCACGGCCGGAGTCGTTAGTGCCTTGGGTCGCTCGCTGCCGACCAGAGCAGGGGAGAACATGCGCATTGTCGACGACGTCATTCAGACCGACGCGGCGCTGAACCCGGGGAACTCGGGCGGGGCACTAGTCGTCGCCTCGGGTGAGGTCGTGGGCATCAACACCGCGGTTGCCGGGGTCGGGGTCGGCCTGGCGATCCCCATCAACGGAATCACCCGACAGATCATCGCCACCCTTATGGCCGAGGGTCGTGTCCGCCGGGCCTACTTGGGCTTGGCCGGCACACCAGCTCCACTCCCTCCGCCGGTGGCCATTCGACTCAATCAGAAGACCGGAATGCGCATCGAGCAGGTCGTATCGGAAGGTCCGGCCGCAAAGGCGGGACTGCAACCACGCGACATTCTGGTAAGCGCCAATGGCGATGCAGTAACCAGCGCCCAGTCACTGCAGCGACTGATGCTCGGCGACGCGATTGGCCAGCCGTTGGCGTTGACAGTGCTCCGATCTGAAGCCCTCGTCGACGTGATCGTCACACCCGAAGAACTGAGCGGCGACGGCTGAACCAAAGGCGGGTCGCAAGTCATCCGTCAGCCGGACCTCCCGACGAGCAGATGCCCGTGGGCGCTTTCCTGAGGACGTGCGCCGTCGCCCGACGCACCCGAGGACAATCTCATGTCGTCCTCGCCTAGCCTGCTGGTGAGAGAGGGTCTGGCCGTCAGGCTCTCAAGTGGTGAGGAGCGTCCATGATCGGCGAAAAGGTCCAGCACTTCCAGGGCAAGGGCACTGACCTCAGTGGGCTTCAGGACAAGATCGAGAGCTACCTGAAATCCGACGGCTTCTCGACCCAGACATCGGCGTCAAGCTCGCACGGCATGGTGATCCAGGCAAAGAAGGGCGGTTTCCTCCGAGGCGTAGTGGACGCGGACCGCGCTCTTTCGATCGTGATCTCGGGTGACCCGAACGACTTCACCGTTCGCATCGGCATCGGCAAATGGTTGAAGGACCTCGGGGTCGCCGCCCTCGAAACCTTACTGATCTCCGAACTCTTTCTCGTCGTCGACGTTGCGGAGAGTGCGTGGAACCTTGAGATCGAGGACAAGCTCGCCAAGCAGATCGAATCACTGGTCGGCTGAGAGACGCAAGGACCCGTTATGGGCGAGTCCACCCAGTTCGTAATCGGAACCTCTGTCGCCTAGCACCGACGGGGAGTGCGGAGAACTACAACGCGGCGTTGTTGAGCCCGCTGCCAAAGCGCTGACCCGTCTCGTCGTCGAGCCGAGAAACCGAGAGCACACTCGGCCCGAGTCAGGCGTTCAAGGTCAAGGCCCTCACGCAAGAGCAAACATGCGTCTGTCAGGGCTGACATACATTTGTGAATCGATTCATCCCACTCACACTGGCTCCGTCGATGAGCACGGGGAACTGGCGCTCGTCTGCATCCGCCGGTGCATGCTGCGCCTCGTCGCGCGATGCACCCACGAGCACAGCCGCTCCATCGGGCGCGTACTGGACGATGTAGGACTTGCGCACGTCATCGGTCCTGTTGGGGCCGGTGCAGTGCGGTGTCAGTGATGAGAAGACGACGATTCCTCCGGCGGCAACGGGGACGGGAAGCGCATCGTCAGCTTGTTCGAAGCAGACGAGGCCGGTTTCGGTGACTTTGTGGCGCAGCGTTCCCATCTTGTGCAGGCCGGGCACTACCCACGGGCACCCGTTCTCTTCGGTTGCGTCAGTCAGGGCAATCCAGCAGGTGAGGTACTGCTGGGGCTCGACGAAGCCGTAGCCGTTGTCTTGGTGCCAAGGGAACGACGCCGCGGTGGCGGGCTTCTTGTAGACAGCCTGGTCCCAGTAGAGCCGCACGTCGGGGCCGATGAGGTCGGCGCAGATGTCGACGAGCGGGGGGGAGGCGACGAACGCGCGCAGAAGTGCGGATCGCACCACGAGGTGGGTGGTGAAGGTGATCTCGTCTGCCCGCGCGATGAAGACCCTTCCGCCTTCGGATTGACGAAGAAGGTCCTCGAGCTCATGCTCCATCGGATCGATCTCGGCTACCACCGCCGCCACGGTTCTGGGATCGAAGGCGTGCTCGACCACGAAGAAGCCCAGCTCGTCGTAGCTCGCCGCTTGCTCGTCTGTAACGAAGCGGAACGGAGATCGGGGCGCCGTCCAGGTGAAGTCGACGTTGAGGGGGTGGCGCACGGCGGCGGTCATCATCATGATGGTAGTCACGACCACGCCATTTCTTCAACGTAACGTTGATTATTTTCCCCGTTCTGTCTAGTATTCGGCGAAGTGCGGCCGCTCGAGAGGAGGCGTGAGCTGCGATCACGTGCAGCACTCTTCGCCGCCCTGACTGCGCTCGCGGCGCCGATTGCGTTTCAGCTGGCGCCCCTCCGAGCGACGGCGGCGACCATGCCACTGCGCTCTCACATTTCGGCCGCCTTCGGCGCACTCGGACCCTTCGCCACGATGACGACCACGCTCACGAGCGGGACCGCGACCTACGACATCTTTCGTCCCGTTGACTACGACAAGCTGGGTTTCAAGAGCCCAATCGTGACTTGGGGAAACGGGACGAACGCAACGCCGGGCAGGTACTCGACGATGCTGAGCCACTTCGCGTCCTACGGGTTCACCGTCATCGCGACCACGCTGGTCAACACCGGCAGCGGGCGAGAGATCGCGGCCGCTGCCCGCTACCTGGTCGAAGCGGATACCAAGCCCGGCAGCGTGTTCGCCGGGCATCTCGACGTCCACGAGGTGGCATCGGTCGGCCACTCCCAGGGCGCCACCGGAGCCGTGCGGGTGGCCACCATGGATCCTCGGCTTGTCTCCTCGGTGATGACCTTCTCCCTGCCCAATATCAAATGGTCGGCGCCCAATCCCGACTGCCCGGTCAAGGCGGACTGCGAGGCCCACCCGAACCGCCTGACCCAGCCGGCGTTCTTCATATCGACCCATGGCCCGCTCGATGCCATCATCGCCAGCCCCGCAACCGAGAGGGCCGACTTCGAGAGCGTCCGAGGACGCGCCGCTCTCGGCATTATCGCGTTGTCGGGGGGCCGCCTTGCCGACCACAACTCCGTCCAGGACGCCGATGTCGGGGGCAATCCGCAGGGTGAACTTGGCTACGCCACGGCCTGGTTGGAGTACACCCTGCGCGCCAACAAGATGGCCGCGGCGGATTTCAGCGGTCGCCGTCCCGAGCTCGTATCCAATGTCGACTGGCCCGAAAGCATGGTGAAGTGATGCCTCAAACCCCGCCACGAGATCCCCACCGGTTCTCTCGACGCCAGGTCATGCTCGGCGCGGGAGCGGTGGCCGGCGCTGCCATCGTCGAAACGAACGTGCCGATCGGAGCGAACGCCACCACCCTGGTGACCTGGCCCACCAAGAGGCTGGGCAATCACGCCGCCATGACCGTCGACAGCACTCAGTTCCTCCCGGCGACGCAGCTCCGCCAGTGGCACGAAGAACTCGATGCCCTGGGCATGCGATCGACGGGATCGCCAGTCCACGAGCATTACATCGATCTGCTGATCGCCCGGCTCAAGGCGGTCGGGGTGGGCCAGGTGCACACCGAGCCGGTCCCTCTCAAGAAGTGGACGGCGCAGCAGTGGTCCCTCGAGCTCGGCGGATCATCGGGCGAGAGGGTTGCCACGGCGTCGTACATCCCCTACTCCGGCGGCACGCCGAGTGCGGGCGTCTCGGGTCCCCTCGCCTACATCGAAGCGGGAGAGACGCCGCCGTCTGGATCGCTCTCGGGGAAGATCGCCCTCTTCGATGTGCCCAGCTCCCCGGTCAGCTACGGAACCATGGAGGAGATCTCCTATGGCAAGTATGACCCCCAAGGACTGCTCGTCCCGACTCAGGAGTACTCGAGACCCTGGGGCGGAGTGAGCGACCTCATCGCGTTGCTCGACTCTTTGCCGGCCACTGGCGCCATCGGCTGCATCGCCATCATCGACCTGCCGGCCGCAGGCGCCCAGGGCTCCTACTACCCCTACGACGGCAACATTCGCCACGTCCCCGGCGTGTTCGTGGACGCCTCTGTCGGCTCGCGCCTAAAGGCCCTCGCTACGTCGAGCTCCACGATGCGGCTGAAGCTCAGCGCCACCGTCGAGCCTTTCGTGAGCCGCAACGTGATCGGGCTCATTCCGGGAGCGAGTGACGAGTTGGTCATCCTCAACTCCCACACCGACGGGCCCAACGCGGTGGAGGACAACGGGCCGAACACGATCGTCGCCATGTCCCAGTATCTGGGTCGGCTCCCCAAGGAGTCTCGGCCCCGCTCCATCTTGGTGTCGTTCACCACGGGTCACTTTCACGGAGGCATCGGTCAGATCACCTTCGCCGAAAACCACAGGGAGTCCACCCTGACCAAAGCGGTCTGCGCCCTCACCCTCGAACATCTGGGATCTCTCGAGTGGAACCTGGACGCCGAGGGCCAGATGGCTCTGACCGGGCAGCCCGAGCTGGGCGTGATCTTCGTGCCCGAGAACAAGGCGATGGTCGACGCCTCTCTCGCCGCACTCGAGCGGGCGGAGGCCGGACCTGCCCTTGCCCTGCGCCCCTACGTCAGCGCGCCGGGGAGCCCGAACGGCTACGGCTGGCCTGGCGAGGGCACCCAGCTCTGGAGCGACGGGCACATCATGACGATGAATTACATCACCGGACCGACCTACCTGCTCAACTGGGGCATACCGACCCTCAACAAGTGTGACATCGCCCGCATGCGCCGAGAAGCGATCTCGTTCACGCAAATGACGCTCGACCTCAGCCGAGTTCCTCGGGCGTCGCTGAGCTCCCTCGATCTGGCCCCGTTGTGACAACCACCCTCCCGCATTCGGACGTATCGGTAGCCCGCACTGTGCCCCATCTCCGGTGATCGAGTCGGCCAATCCTGCGGGCAGGCGGCGAGGACGACCCAGCAAGGGAGACCTCAAAGAAGCTGCCATCCTTGACACGGCGTGGCATCTTCTCGCGGAGAAACCCGTGACGGCCATCACAATCGAGGAGCTCGCCGCCGGAGCGGGCATCTCCCGATCGTCCTTCTACTTCTACTTCGACTCGCGTGACGCCGTGGTCCGTGCGCTGGCCGCCCGCGTGTCCGACGAGCTCAGAGACACCGTCGTGGGCGCGATGAATTCGGATCTCTCAGCGCGCGAAGCGGTCAGCGCCGTGATCACCGGCTTGCTCGAACGCTGGCGACTCCACGGCCCTCTGATGCGAGCAATGGACGTCCTGGCCCAGAGCGATCCTGGATTGCGTAGCTTCTGGAGCGCTGTCACCGATACTGTCGTCAGGGAGGCGGCCTTCGTCATCGACCGGCTCAGGACAACGGGCGCCGCTCTCAGTGGTCCACCGTCGTCTCTGGACCTGGCTTGGGCCCTCACCCACATGTACTGGCGGGCTGGACAACAGGCGTCGCTCGATCCAGCGACGCCCCGTGGCGACGATCAGCTCGTCGAGACACTCACCATCATTACCCTGCGGGCGATCTTCGGGACGAGCTAGTGTCGTGAGTCGGAGATCCGCGCGCAATATGTAGCCAGCGTGTCGAGTATTTCGTCGGCACTCTTGTGCCATACGAAGGGCTTCGGTTCGTCGTTCCATGAGTCGATCCAGTGGTTGAT
>Ga0182018_10002578_pt1 | contig 17819 bp, 13 predicted proteins | sample 812P2MmetaG_FD_120490 | JGI IMG/M metagenome (GOLD analysis project Ga0182018, IMG submission 120490) | Permafrost microbial communities from Stordalen Mire, Sweden - 812P2M metaG | ecosystem: Environmental > Terrestrial > Soil > Wetlands > Permafrost | place: Sweden: Stordalen | collected... | reverse complement strand
TCTCTCGTCGACGCATCACATCGATTTGCTGCATTCCGCTTTGTACACCAGCGTGCCTTGGCTCTTTGCAACGTTAACGGACATTCTCATGGGGGGCTGGCTGGTAGACAAATTGGTCCAGCGCGGCCGTGATGCATCGTCCGTCCGGCAGGCGATCCTCATCGGAGGTACTACGCTCGGCCTGGGAGTGCTAGGAGCAGCGTACGCGCAGAGCATCACCATCGCCCTGGTGTGGATCAGTCTGGCAATTGGGGGATTGTCCGCGGCCGCACCGGTGGGTTGGTCGATCCCGTCCTTCATTGCCCCTCGGGAGAGTGTAGGAACGCTGGGCGGAATCTTGAATTTCGGCAATCAACTCTCGGCGATTGCCGCACCGATTGCAACCGGTTATATCGCCCAGGCGACGCACTCCTTCTTCTGGGCCTTTGGGGCAGCGGCCGCGTTTCTGGTCGTCGGCATCGCGGGTTACGGATTCTTGCTTGGCCGGATCGAAACGATTCCCGAGCCGGCGTAAGTCTCGCGCTTACCAGCATGCGGCACGCGAAGAGCGGGACCACGCTCGATCATTATCCCCAGACGGATATCGATGACCTGATCGCAGCTCAGAAATTGATACTGGGTGCGATCTTCAGACACGCCGAAGGGACGGTGCAGTAGAACGGATTGAAGAACGGATAAAAACCAGGACTGGATAGATGAGCAACGGCTCCAACCGTTGAAAAGAATGGTAGGCACGAGGAGACTCGAACTCCTGACCTCTACCGTGTCAAGGTAGCGCTCTAACCAACTGAGCTACGCGCCTACATTTGTTTTCAAGCACTTGCGGCAACAAACGTCCCGGCGTGGGGCCATTTGGGGCCAATAAGGATTTTACCACGCGACCCTGGGCCCGGCGTTTGGTCGGCATCAAGCCTTGAGTGTATACATCCAGCGTGATTCTGCTGTTTGCATGACGCAAGCTCTCTTGCACAACCTTCACGTCTTCGCCATTCGCCTTCAGCAGTGTTGCGAACGAATGGCGGAACGTGTGCCAGCCGATGTGTTTGACGATTCCTGCACGCACGGCGCCAGGGCGAACAGCCCTTCGCAGTGCACTGTCGGGCCAGTAGGGCTGTTGGCCCAACTTCTCAGGACTGGCAAACAACCAGTCTTCATCGCGGTTGTAGGGGGTTCGAGCGCGCCAGTCCAGCAGAACCTCCGCGAGAGCGGAATCGAGCGGAACTGGCTTGCGTGACGCTTCCGTCTTCATGTCTCCCACTACACCATCGACAATCGCTCGGCTGAGATGAATTTCTAGGGCGTCAAATATTACGTCTTGCCATTTCATTCCCAGAATCTCACTCACCCGTAGCCCGGTTGCCGCTGCCAAGAAAACCATTGTCCAGAATGGGTCTTTCAGTTCCGACAACAGCGCCTTGGTCTCATCCACATCGAGAACGTCTGGTGTGCGCAGTCGCTTCGCGCTTTGGCGCACGAGAGTAATGGGATTCCTCACAGCCCACTCGTGCCGCATCGCGTGATTGAACAGCGCATGCATTACATTTCTAACTTTTGCCTTGGAGCCATTCGCCAGTGGGAGACCTTTCAGCCATTCTTCAACTGCAACGGTCTTTACTTCTGACACAGATCGGTTGCCCCAGTGCGGCAGCACCCAAGTGCGAATGTAGCTTCCGTAAACGCCTTGGGTCGAATGAGCCTTGCTGGGCAATTCCCTTTCTGTATAGTGAGCGACTAGCTGTTCCACGGTTGACGGCGTCCAAGTCTCTCTGTTGGCATCGATGCGAAGAGTTTCGGTTGCGTTTTGCGCGGCTGCTTTGGAACGGTACTGCTCGACCGTTCCCACAACAACCTTGCGTTTGACACGGCCCTGTGACGTTTGCTCTCGCCAGCGAAAGATCCAAACATCCGGGCCGACCCTGCGCTCCTCACGAATCAAACTGCCTCGCTGATAACGTGCTCGCGTGAATCTCATGGTTTCTCCTTTATCGAAACCACGCGAGCGATTCGGCCGTTCGATTTTACACGAAGCCAATCATCGAGTTCACTGGCCCGATAACGCCAGAAGCGGCCGACTCTGTAGGCAGGAACCTCTCCACGGCGTGCCATCCGCTGTAGTGTTTTCGGATGGATGCCGCCGAGAAACTCCGCCGCTCTCTCATCATCGAGCAATGGCTCAAACGGGAAAGGCGCATGGTCGGCGGCTTTGCGGAAGGGCTCGCACAAAGCATCCAACTCAATACCCTTTAGCGGTCCGTTATTGTTTGCCGAGTCTGTCATTGGCTAGTACAACCTCACCGATCTCTCATCTCAGGGGTTACGGGCCGCTGTGAAGCTTCACGGGGTGTTCCTGCAGCACCCTCCGATCTCGACTCGCCACATCTCGCTCCGCATTTCGGACAGGTCTGCTTTCGCAGCCAGCGCGCAAACAGTTCGTTCTGTTGCCGTCGCTGCTGACGCACCCGGCGCCGCTTATCTTTCCGGAGGCAGTCTGGGTGAAACAGACTGCGAGAGCCTGGTGGCAGCGGATGGCCACAGCCGCGGCAGGAGTACGAGTGGGCCGCACCTTCGTGCTCGAATTGGTGATTATTGCTCACTCGTTGGACAGAGGTTTACCTATGTAGCGCGAGCGCTCTCTCAAAGGCTCACACAGCGATCGCCCTGACGCCGGCGCAGTTTGGTCAACGAGTTTTGGATGGTGTGAATGCATCGCTAAACTACTTTCACGCAGATTTGCTTTCATGATGCCAATTGCGCAATCACGGCGTCTCGATAGATCGTGCCCAAGTCAGGAGGTGAGGGCTACGGTCGAGATCGTACCTGTCATGGAGCTGGCGGCCATTGATCCGACGAAACGGGAACAGCTTGAGAAGATGTTTGGTCAATACGGAGCGGAGTCAATTGTTCTTGCCACGGATCCGGACAGCGTTTTGTGGACGGACGATCTGATTCAGGCCGAACTGGCAAAGAATGAATTCGGAGTGAAGAGATCATGGACGGAGCTTGTGGCCGAACAGACCGCACTCGCTGGACAAATAACGGACGCTGACAAGGAGCGCGTTGTCGCGTCGCTCATTGGCATGGAATATTCGGCTACTTCCTTCGATAGCTCTGCCATGTTGAGGGCGGTAGAAATCTCTGACGCGACCCCCTGGCGAACACCACTGAAGCAATTTGTGGATACATTCCGTAAGGCAACGGGCAACTTCCAGGGTCTCCTCGGGATTTTTGTGGACTTTGTCGTTAAACTCTATCGAGAACCCCAGCTACCTGAGACCAGATGTTCAGTACTGACCGCATTCCTCAATGCAATGTGGCTTACCGTTCCCCTACGTTCGCCATTGCTGCGGCTCCGAAAGGCGAGCGCACAGTTCTTCGGCCTTAATTGTGTCGGACAGCAGCAGTTTGATGAGTGCTTCGATCAGTGGTATGCGCAACTGCCGGACAAGCTCGTAAGCCCGTAGCGTTTGATGCGCTGGGCCACGCGGAAATATCGTGCGGACGAACGGCGTAATGAATGGCCTGCCAATAAAGGAGCGCACACAGTGATTCATCTCATCGGCCTCGCCCATGAGGCGCAAGCTTCTCCGAGTGGTGCACCTGAAACAGAGGCCCAAGAGCTCTATGCCGATGTGCTAAGGCGCACGATAGCGGCTGTGCGCCCATGCCTCGTCGCAGAGGAGTATAGCGAGGAAGCGGAAGAAGACAACAAAAGACGCTCCATTGGGAAGCCGATTGCGAGGGCGAGCGGAATCGACCACCGATTCTGTGACGCGACTAAAGTCGAACGGAAGCAAATCGGATATGTCGGTACACAAGAACTGCATTTGACCATCTCAATGCATGACCCCAATTGGAATATCTCCAACGATGAGGCAGAAGCGAAAGCCTGGGCAGTTTGCATTGGGAGATACTTCGCGATTCGGGAGAAATTTTGGCTGGAGAAGATTCGGGATGTCACGCACCAACACGTTGTGTTCGTGTTGGGCGACGGACACATCGACTCCTTCGCGAAGCTGCTTACCGATGAGGGCGTCAGAACGAAGTTGGTGGAACGTGGAATCGGTCTGACGGCAGAGAACACATTTCGTATGGAGAACGGACTGCGGTATCTCCGAGAGCACCCCGACTGCGTTAACGAGCAAGTCCTTTAATTCGCGGCGTTTCCGCCTGCCTAGGGTGACCCCAAGTGCTGAACATCCTTTAAGAGACCGTGAAGGCCCTGCTCCGTGCCGGTACTTTCCCCTGACTTCTTCAAGCACTCTAGCGACGTAGAAATGGATTCACCCCGTCGTGTGTGTGAACAAGATGGGTGTGCGGTCGGCAATTGAGAGTCACAGACCACACGGAAGCCGTAGGAAGGCGAAGGTCCCGAAGTAGGCTTGGAGGAAGTTTCACCAGAGGGGCACCGGGAAACGCGCTTTGTAGTAACCGATGGGCTGACTGGTCTCAATACAGTCGACCATTTTGGTACATCGCGCCGGTTTTGTCGCGAACGAGGTTAACTCCGCTCCATTGAGAGGTAACATTGTTGGCGATCGCTACTGCCCCCTATGGCGACTGGAACAGCGGTGGAACCGATGAGATGGTTGACAGTTGATGAGACGGGTTTGGAATTGGGACTCGGAAGGCGAGCGGTTCTGAACATGCTGCGCAGCGGGCAACTTGTGGGATACCAAGTGCCGCTGAGGCGTCGGGATCCGAAAACCAGAGGAAAAATGGGCGCTTGGCGGATTCTTGATCCCGGAGCTAGGTTTGCCCTTTACCTAAAAGAGTCCGAGCGGCACCTTGAGCATGTTCCAATGCTCAATGGTCGGGAAGTGGCAGAAGTGCTGGGCGTCAAATCGGGCACGATTCGCCAACTAAAGAAACGAGGCCGGCTTCAAGGCCAAGCGACCCAGACCGGGACTCTTTACACAGTGGGAGAATTGCGCCGACTTCTTTTGAGACGCGAAAGCAAAGCTAAGGGCCGGAAGCTTTACAGTCCAATACTTGGACGCTGGGCGCTAGCGCTTTTGTCTCAGGACGCGACCATTCAGGCCGAAGTCTTAGACGAACTGCTGAAACAGGCTGTCGGGTTGGCAGAACCCCTAAAATCCAAGTACCTGGTGGAAGTGTGGCAGCATTTTGACGCAGTCAACAGCCTTTTACGGTCCGCAAGGCTCGGTGAGGATCTTACGCTGGCGATCAGCAAGACCATGCCGAGGCAGCTTGATCCAAAGCCGCACCTACGTCGAATTCCCGTGCTGAGCAAATACTTCAATTACGGCGATCTTCGTCCTTAGCGAGGCCCGCTAAAGCCTCCGAAGAAGCTGGGAAAGCGACATCTCGAAGCCCAACGCCAGAATCTCCAGCGAACGCAAGCAGGGCTCTTTCTGGCCACGCTCAAGATTCGAGATAAACGCCCGTCCGAGGCCGGTGTGGATGGACAAGTACGTTTGTGTCCATTTCCGCTGCTGCCGCAGCCTGCGAATTCGCTTGCCCAAGCGGACACAAACATCAGTTGCCACTCGGTAATGATGGCTGTATTCTTTGGGCTACATTTCGCCTATAGGATACAGGGTGTCTTGGTTCGGGGAGGAATCGCCTGTCTGCTCAGTCTCCTTTTGATTGGGGCAAGCTCAATCGCCAAATACGCGATTTGGAAGCTCGTCTGAACCACATTATGTCCGACGCGGAACGAGGCCCGCTTGCTCAGCAACTCTATGACCTGCAGCAGCGTGTACGAGCGCGGGGCGTTGCAGCCAACAGAGAGCCTAAGTGGACTACCGACGGACCGCATACGAATGAACAAACAGTCCATAAACACGAATGCGCGACTTGCGGTAAGAAGTACTCACACGACAGCGAAGAGACCTTTTGCAACGAAATAAGGGACAAGTTCTACTGCGACCTGTGCTATGAGACTGCTGCTGAGCATTCTCACCGCTGTCCTGTGTGCGGCGAACAGTGGACACACTATACTGCCCCGGACTGTGATCTTCAGGACGTTGCACAGTGTTTTCGTCATGGCCAAGCAGCCGATCCGGACGCCACAGGACTTGGCAGCGTGGCCGGCATGAATCGACTGAAGGAGCAGCTTTTCCGAGATGTTGTACACCCGCTTCGGAGTCCAGAGGAATTTCGCGTCTACAGGCTAGGTATACCGAATGGCATACTGCTATTTGGACCCCCAGGCTGCGGCAAGACCTACATCGCGCGTCAGCTTGCAGAAGAGTTGGGCTATTTGTTTCAAGAAGTCTTCCCGTCGGAAGTCGGGGGCACCTACATCCATGAGACGGCTCTACGAACACGCAAATTGTTCGAAAAAGCGGCAGAGCATGCACCATCAGTTCTGTTCATGGACGAATTTGAGGGCTTGGCGCCGAGTCGCGGTGGGCTCAGGGGAGATCAGGTACACACCAATGAAGAAGTGAATGAACTTCTTAAGCAGATTGAGTCGTGTGCCCAACGAAAGATCCTCCTGATCGCGGCGAGCAACGAACCCTGGCGCATCGACCCTGCGATCCAACGCACGGGGCGGTTGGACCTGAAGATTCTTGTGGGCGCACCTGATATTGAAGCCCGCACGGCGATGCTCAGGTTTCATCTCCATGATCGTCTGGTTGATCCTCGCATCGACGTGGCGACTCTCGCTAAGACATTGGTTGGTTACGCAGCAAGCGATCTCAAGTTCCTGGTGGATCAAGCGGCGCGAATTGCGATGAGATCTCATGCTCAGATCAGCACAGATCATCTTTGGCAAGCCGTCAAAAGCGTTCCAGCTTCAATTTCCAGCGAAGACGAGGAGCGGTACGAACGCTTCGGGGGACGCGGCGCGCAATAACGTAAAGAGACAACGAGAAAAAAGCGAACAGGGTATGTCCAACGACTTGTCGCAAGAGACTCTCTTGGCACTGCAAGCCTCAGGGTTGGCCAAACAATTATCGATTGTCTACTACGCGCTTCCCTGCGTGACGGCCACCGTCGGGTTGCCAATCTGCTATCTAATCCTACCGTGGTATCACGAGCTGATCTATCTCTGTGTTTCCTGTCTTGCTTGGATCGTTGTGCGCGATCACCCTTCTGGTTCAAGCTGGCAATTGGCGCTGTTGGGTTTACGATTAGCAAGAATCAGATACCCACTTATCGCTACGGTTACGATTTACTTTCTTCACGCAGGACGCTGGGCCGTTCTCAGCTTGGTGGTTTTGACCACACCACTCTGCTGGCTCCTGAAGTGGTTCCTGTTGAGCGGGAAGGGAAGACAGATAGAAGACATCGAAAGTCGGTTCTTCAACGAGATCCTCGCAAAAAGCGGATTCAACGTGACGGGCAAGCTGTGAACGGATCTGCCACATCCTAACGGACGAGAGGTCGCCAAGGCGACAGAACGCTCCTAGACCCGCACACAGTAACTTGAAAAGCAGTCTCCCAAAAGGTATTGAGGTCAGATAGTGGCTCTGCACGAACGCTTTATACAACAGCTCTCATCCGGATTTCATTCAATATTCCCACCAACTGACCGACCTGTTCTGAGCTGAAGATTCCTTCAACCCCCTTGGAACTGTAGTCCGTAAAGGGTGACTCATAGAGCTGCGCAGCGCTCATCCAGCCGCTCTGGGTCAGATAGTCAATCACCAGATTGACGAATTGAATCTGGTTCGCGGTTAGATTCTTCCCAGCAAGGAAGCCGTCGAATGCTCGTTTTGCGGCTTCGCGATCCAAGCCGACCATCTCGCGCACAAACAACCCTAACCCACTACCCGAACGGACTTTGCTCAACTCGTCCGGTGTTCCTGCACCCGCTTCGACCAGAATTTTCTCCAAAGCGTCGAGATCAGCTTTACTCAGCGGCTCGTTCCAGCGCAGTTTGTGAATCACGGGGTCGCTCTCATGAGCCCTGAGAAATTGCTGCGTCTTGTCGCGGAAACGCTCTACGTCATGTCCGGCAGCGAATCCCGGCAAATCGATTTCTCTCTCCTCGCCAATCAAGTCTGCAAAGTCCGTGTAAATATTCTGGCGCTTCGTCTTTTCGATGAACTTGACCAGACTCCGGAGCCGCTTGCGGACATCTTCCAGCATTGAGGCCGTAATGTCCTGCCAGAACTCATCGGTCTGCACTTCGATGATCAATTCCAACTCTGCCCGTATCATCGGGATGCTGGCCTTTTCCTCCAGCGCTCCCGCGATCTGGCGAACATCCTCACTCCATCGCGTAAATGACCGTTCGTGCCGCAAAAGACCAAGCTGTAGGCGCAACATCAGCAAGTCGAATTGTTTCGCCTCTAGGTCTTCGTCCACGAGTTCCGACGGCAACCCAGCCACGTCGCCTACCAGTTCGTTCCTCTCGTCAGGGCCGAGGGCTTCCCATGCCGCGGCGGCGGCGTATTTTTCCACTAGCCTACGCTTCGGACGGACGATGAAGTTGTTCACGTTCATCTGCGCCACTTCCTGGCGCAGACGCTCCGCGACTTCGCCGCGCAAACTACCTGTGGATACCGCCGCGTCGTGCTTGTCCAGTTCCGCAATCAGTTCGACGCGCCCGGCAAAGAGCTTCTTGCTCAGGGACTCACTCGTTGCCCCCGACGTTGTCCCCAAGTTCTGGCTGAAGAACTCTAGGTTCTGGCAATAGTCGAAAATCCAAAACTCCTTTTTATGCCGCCCCAGACCGAACAAGTCTGGCCGTAACCGCGTGCCGCGACCCACCATCTGCCAGAACTTCGTCCTTGACCGCACCATTTTGAAGAACACGAGATTCACGATTTCTGGAATATCGATGCCCGTATCCAGCATGTCGACAGAGATGGCGATATGCGGGGTGCGTGAGGGGATGGAAAAATCGTCAATCAACGACTGCGCGTATTCGACCTGAAAATCAATCACTCGCGCGAAGACGCCTTTTTGGTGTGGATAATTCTTGTCAAACCGGTCGGCGATGAACTGTGCGTGGGCATGGTTCTTGGCGAAGATGACTGTTTTGCCCAAGCGGTCTCCGTCGGCAACCTTTTCGCCTGATCTCATCAGTTGCTCCAAGACCTTGTCCACGGTGTCTTCGTTGAATAACCATCGGTTCAGCGCTTCCGGCTCCACGGTTCTCGGGATAGCGCCGTCTTCGTCCCACTCAATCGCATCCCAGCGCTCTTTTTCCTCGTCGCTGAGTTGGTCGTAATTCATACCCTCTCGCTGGAATCTCAGTGGCACCGAGACCGCTCTTGGCGGTACGAGAAACTTGTCCCGCACCGCCTCCTCCAAACCGTAGGCGTCCGTCGGGACGCCATCTTCCAACTCGAAAAGACTGTATGTGTTGTGATCCACTTCGTCTGTGGGAGTCGCCGTCAGCCCGACTAGGAAGGAATCGAAGTACTCGAAGATGGCGCGGTACTTCTGATACACGGAGCGATGGGCTTCATCAATGACGACCAGATCAAAGTGCCCCGGCCCAAACTTCCGCCTGCCGTCTTTTGTTTCGTCAATCAGGCGCAGCATGGTCGGATAAGTGGAAACCAGCACTCTTGCGTCCGCGATTTGGTCGGGATTTTCCATCGCGTTCACGGCTGATGCTGCGGGCAAGAAGCGCGTGAAGACACGCGTTGTTTGTTTCACCAGTGCGATGCGATCTGCCAGAAACAGGACACGCTTCACCCAGTTGCAACGCATCATCAGATCGCATAATGCAACCACCGTGCGGGTCTTGCCCGCGCCGGTTGCCATCACGACTAGAGCTTTGCGGTCATGGTCTTTCTCAAAGGCTTCTCCAATGCGCCGGATTGCACGTTCTTGATAGAACCGCTCCACAATGCCTTTGTTGATTTCAGTCGCACCCAGCGACGTCCGAGTGGTTCGTCGCTGTATCAGGCGCTCTAGCTCGTCCTTCGCGTAAAAGCCTTGCACCGAACGCGGAGGATAGTTCTGGTCGTCCCAAATCCAGTGTTCGTAGCCGTTGCTGTAGAAAATGATGGGGCGCTGGTCGAATTGCCTCTCCAGACAATCGGCGTAGAGCTTCGCCTGCTGTTGGCCCACGCGAGCATCGCGCTTGGTGCGCTTCGCCTCGACCAGACCAAGAGGCTTGCCGTCATCGCCCCAGAGAACGTAATCAACGAAGCCCTCGCCCTTCTCGTTGGGCATGCCGGTGACTGGGTACTCGCGGTCCTGCTTCTTGTCTAAGGGCCATCCGGCTTCTTTGAGGAGCAAGTCGATGAAGTAGTCTCTAGTTTCGGCCTCTGAGTAGTTGTGGGTGTCCGGCGTCTCCGCGTTCTGCTTTTTGATGGTAGCGATCTCAGCTCGCAGACGTTCCAGTTCGGCATCAAGCGCGGCCTTACCTGTTAGCAGTTCGGTGAGCTTGGTATCTTTTTCTACGAGTTGCGATTCAAGCTGCTGAAGCTGGGCCAGCGTTTGCGGCGGAACTGGCGATGTCTTGGGCAGCAGCAGCGGGTCAAACGTCAGGCCATCCGCTGGCTTGTCGGCCTTGCCATAGGTGCGCGCCAGCCAGAAGCAGATATGAAACAGCTCGCGCACGGCGGTCATTGAGTCCAGTTGCTGCAAGGGCCTGTGGCTGTGCGCGGCCAGATTGCCCAAATCCTTGATCAGCTTTGCTTTGATGAAGATTTTCTGCCCGACAGTAGCTTTGAAACTCGGCTCGTGGATGAGCGCGCTGAGATTGTCCTGATAGGGCAGCTTAAGAGCCGAGTCGCTCTTGTAGAGCCACGCCACAGCCAGCTCCAGCGTCCGTCGAGCGTAGAAACAGGCGGTACGTGGGTCGGGGACCACGAGCGCCTCAGCCTTCTGCCCTTCGGCAAAGAGCTGCGGCCATTCGGTTTGGAGGAAACTGAAGTTGGTCAAGGGATCCCTCCACAACCTAGTTCGTCGTTCCTCATCGAGGGCCCCGGAAGACCACGTCAGGATCAAGCTGATCGGTCAAGTATGGAGTGAACCCGGCCAGAAGAATCGACATCGCGACCATATCACGCATGTCGATTGCCCGAATCGCATTCGCCGCCGTACCCCCATGACGGATGCCGGGATAATCAGAGGTGAATCCGTATAGGCTCTTCATCGCTTCTTTGACCTCCAGGTGAGGCCAAGTCGTCCGTTGATCACAAATTGCGCCCAAAGTCTTCCGAGTCACGCCCGGGCAGGTTCTGCCAATCGCTTCCAACAGATTCACTTGTTTCTGAATACACGTCTTGATGCGGCCATCCGAGCAGTCAGTTCGCAGGTCACGAATGGCATTTTCAAAGTCTCCCATCAGGCTGGCGAGGTGGGCATCCCGCGAGGTGACATCTCGGAGTTCGCGTAGCAGGCTCGCAAACACGCCGGGAAGCGTCGGACACAGAACGCACGGTCGACGCAGATCGTACCTGAGGCTAAATTTCTCAATGAAGGCATCCAGTAAATTGAAGTAATGATTCGAGAGCGCGTCTCCGTCCAAGTCGTCCAGTGTGGCGTGGGCTCCTTCGAAAAACGACACAACACTCCTTTCGCCCTGAAGATCTTCGGCCCTTATTTTCTGAAGCGCTTCCATGCTGCGAGTCGGATCGACGATGATGTCCGCGAGTTCTTCGATCGATGGCTTCACCTTCAGGGCGGAGGCGAGGTCTCGATAGAGTTCGCAATACAGATCATCTGGGCCGATCATGGAAAGCAATTCCCATATCTCTCGCCAAGTCTCAGGCCAAACGGCGATGAATTCTCCGCGCATACTTATAATTCTCCCTGAAATGCGCGAAACTGAAGACCCGCGAAGAGTCCGTTTAGCTCAGCAAGGGATGCGCGACTCGCGATGATCAACTTATTAACAGCCGCAACGCGGGAAGCAAATTCGCGTTGGAGATTGATGGGGGGCATCAATAACGGGAATCCTCGAAGCTGCGTCATGTTTATCGAAGCAATTCCCGTAGTTTGCTTCGCGGAGCGAAGGAAGTATCTCTTTCCCCGGCTGCTTCCCACTAGCCAATTTAGAAATAAAGGATGAAGGTCCGGTGATTTGAGCCGTACGCGGAACACATGATTCTGGTGGATGCACTCAGGTAGTTCGCCGCTCCACAACGTCCCGCGTCCAAGCTTGTCTGGATCGCCGCCTTCCGTCAGCAGCAAGTCTTCGGGCAGTAGCTTGAACTGCTGAATTTCTGCTTCCGTCGCTTCAATCTTCTTGACGACTGACATGTTGAGAAATCTATCCTGCACGTTAACAACAGCAAGATACGGCACCTCACGAGTAGACTTGCCTTCCAAACTGCGACCTTTCGTCACACCGGAGACGATGTCTGCAACTTCCCCGAGCGATTTGCTTTCCGGCCAAGCCCTCGGATTATTGGCGGGATCGCCGAAGAGGTCGAGGAAGATGGATTGGGTGAGGGTGTCGAGTTGTGCGATGGCTGCGCGGCGCTTGGCCCGCAACGCCTCCGCCCGATCCAGAATCTCCGCAATCCGCCGCTGCTCAGGAAGTGAAGGGAGTGGGACTTTCAAAGTCTTTAGCGTGGATGCATTAACACCCGGTTGTGCGACACCCCGAGCGCTCTTCGTTATCTGCGCCCAATAATCTCGGGTCTGAAAGAAATGACTGACAAAACGTGGCTCGGCGTCATCCCCAACGCGAACACGAATGAGGTAGGACGCGAATACGGCGTCCGGAGGACAGTTGCGGATCAGAAAACTTTTGCCGGTTGTCGCACCTGTTCTTGCGAAAACTATATCCCCGTCCTTAAGGCGGGAGCTCTGTGCCGATTTCTCGTCGCATTCACACCAAGGCACCGTATTCCAGTTCACCGAGTCATCTTGAATGTCCGTTATGCGCAGGAACTTGGGTCCGACAGGTCGCTCTATAGCCGAAGCTGTCAACCCGTAGTCGACTGATGCCGCTAAATCTCCCAGCGCAACCGATTTCCAGCCACTCATTTCAGCATCCCCTCCAACTCCTTCATTCCTTGCTGAATCTCCCGCTCCAATTTGGCGAGGTCCGCAAGAATCTCCTTCGGAAGACGATGCGCCACATCCTCGTGCACAACCTCTTTATACCTGTTGAGACTGAGGTCATAACCCTGCGCGACTAGATCGGCCTTGGGCACGCAGAAGCTCTGAGCCGTGCGCGGACGATTGCGCTCACTGCGTTCGCTCTCCTGCCAGCGGGCAAGGATGTCAGGCAGATTGTTCTTGGCGTGCTCATCGGCGGTGAGCGCGGTCTTTGGCATCGCGCCCAGTTTTTCATCGCTCAGCAACGACGTGCGCTTGTCGTCGAGCGACATGCCGTCCGCTTCCACATCGTAAAACCACACCTGATCGGTGCCGCCGGAGTTGGTCTTGGTAAAGAGCAGGATGGCGGTGGAGACTCCAGCATAGGGCTTAAACACACCGCTAGGCAGCGAGATAACCGCGTCGAGCTTCTGATCCTCGATCAGCATCTTGCGCAGGCTCTTGTGCGCGTTGCTTGATCCGAAGAGAACTCCGTCCGGCACGATGACGGCGGCTCGTCCACCCGGTTTGAGCAGCCGCAGGAACAGCGCCAGAAAAAGCAGTTCGGTCTTCTTCGTCTTCACGACCTGCTGCAAATCCTTGGCGCAACTCTCATAGTCGAGCGACCCGGCAAACGGCGGATTCGCCATTACCAGCGTATATTTTTCATCCTCGCCCGCATGATCTTGGGAGAGCGAATCGCGATAAACCACGTCCGGGTTTTCTACGCCGTGCAGCAGCATGTTCATGCTGCCGATACGCAGCATGGTGTTGTCAAAGTCAAAACCGTGAAACAGGTCACGGTGGAAGTGCTGCCGCAGCTTGGCATTGGTCATTACTTCGGGATGCCGTTCGCGCAGCGATTCGCCCACGGCCACCAGAAAGCCGCAAGTCCCGCAGGCCGGATCGCAGACAATATCCACGGGCTTGGGCTCAACCATCTCCACCATGAGCCGGATGATGTGGCGCGGCGTGCGAAACTGGCCGTTCTGCCCGGCGCTCGCAATCTTGCCCAGCATGTATTCGTAGAGATCGCCCTTGGTGTCCCGGTCTTCCATTGGCACCTTGTCGATCATGTCCACAACTTTAGCCAGCAGCGCGGGCGTGGGAATAGTGAAGCGCGCGCCCTCCATGTGCTTGGAATAGGTAGTCCCATTGCCGCCCAGAGTGCGGAGCCAGGGGAAAACGTGCTCGCTGACCACTGCATACATGTCGCGTGGGTCGGTGTTTTTGAAGCGGTTCCAGCGGTAATCCTGAAAAGAACGCTTCTTGCTGTCCTTGCCTTCGGGGAAGAACCGCTTCTGCATCGGCTTCTTTTCCCGATTGGCCTTCAGTTCCTCGGCAATCTCCTGCTCATCCAGGCGCTTGAGAAAGAGAAGATAGGTAATTTGCTCAATAACTTCGAGCGGGTTGGAAATACCGCCCGACCAGAAAGCATTCCAGATTTGATCGATCTGACTACGAATTTCACCAGTAAGCATAAGGTCCTAGAAGGCGTAAGACGGATAATCCTAACCCAGATCGACGGCGGCTGTATGGCACTTGTTGGTGGGGCTCAGTCACCTTTTGGGGTATTGAGAAGCAGGGGGAAATAACCCAGCATGTTGCTACGATGCCTTTGCTTCGCGCATAATCGCGTGTTTCCAGCAGAGACGGGTATTGCGCGTCGTTTGCGCGCACATAATGGCAACAACACCCGAACCCGGACCGGTCCACGAGGTCGACAAGCAAAGGCTTGCCGCACAGTTGCGCAAGTGGCAAGAGCGGCTGCTTGATCTCAGCAAGTCCAACCCTCTTCTCGGTATCAACCGTTCCCGAGTTAGCAAACTACGGATCATACGCCCCAGTATTGCCGAGCTTTTCAAAGATTTGGTGTTGGATGAGGGCGAGCTCAAAATGCCGCTTGTCACGAGACAGGGTTCCTCCACACGACCGGATGGCGACCTGGAGGAGGAATCATCTTCCGCCTTGCACATTGAACTAGGAGATGTCGAATTTGCGGCTTCGCCTGTTGAGATCAGGCGACGGCTCCGGCGGATCTACGACAATGCGCGAACCACCGTGGAAGAACGCGGCGTTACTACCCTTTACGTCACGTTCGGCACACTGGTCTGGAATGAGCCCGCATTAGGCGAATCGGCGAGCCCGCTTTGGATGGTTCCTTGCCAGCTAACAAGCAAAGGGCCTAGCGCTCCTCTTCGCCTCTCGATTGCTGATGAAGAAATGCAGCTAAATCCAGCGCTCGAACTTTTTCTTCGGGAGCGTCACAAGATCTGCCTTCCAGACATTAATACGGAACCTGATGCAGGATCTCTTTCTGGATTTGTCGCTCGCGTGGCTGAAGCAGTGCGAGAACATCGCTGGATCGTGAACGAGGACGTCTGGTTGAGCACGTTTAGCTTCGAATCACTGGTGATCTACAACGATCTGAAGATACTTGCTGATGAGGCTGCATTAAACATCATTGTGACGGCTTTGGCCCATGCCTCGCCGCTTCCGGAGGGCTCCGAGGCTTTGGGTGACAATCTCGACGAGCTTCAAACGCCAGCAGTTGTTCCAGTTCCCATTATTCCCGCTGACTCCAGCCAATTGGAGGCAATGACCTACGCGGCGTCTGACCAGAGTGTTGTTATCCACGGTCCGCCGGGAACAGGTAAGAGCCAAACTATCAGTAACCTGATTGCTGACGCTCTTGGTCGGAACAAGACGGTGTTGTTTGTCAGCGCCAAGATGGCCGCGCTCAATGTTGTGTATCAGCGTCTGGCAGATCAAGGGCTAGGGCGGTTCTGTCTTGAAGCGCATAGTACGAAGGCGGGGAAAACCAAGATCATAGAAGAGCTACGCCGCACCTTGGAGTCAGAGGACGATGGAAATTCCGGCGGACTTCCACAGGAGTCGCAAGAAGTTATTAGAGTGCGTGAGGAACTCAACGCATATGTCCGGGAGATCCACGAGCGGCGAGAGCCAAGCGGTAAAAGCATATACCAGGCGATTGGGATTGTCTCCAAGCTCGATGCGGCCCCGGTGGTCCGCGCGCCTCTGCCTTGGCCGGATGTCCTCACATGTAAGCCTCACGAGCTTGACGATGCGCTCGACTCCTTGGTGGAACTAGCCTCCCATTCGGACGTCTTCGACAACCGCAAGTTGCACCCATGGCGCGGCTACGTGCCTGAAAAAGGCGACGTTACCGAACTGGAAGCGGTCGAATCTGATTTGCGGGCGATCACTGCCGAGTTTCCGGGACTTCGCCGGCAGCTCGATTGTTTCGAGGAGCTTATTCCCAGGCATCGCGATCTGACCTTAGCAGAACTGATGATTTTGACCCCAGCATTTGCTGCTTTGGCGGCCACTCACAAGCTACCTCAAGGCTGGACCGCAATATCAGTCGATGGGCTTAATAAGCGAGCGGACCTCTTTCAGATGGCAAGTGGTCTGAGTGCAGAAATTGAGGCTGCCCGTTCGAAGTATTGCGGCATGTTCGACGTACGGCCTGAAGATGGGCTGACATTACTGCGACCAGTCGTTGACCTGTACGGAGGATGGTATCGCGGAATGTCTCCCGGATATTGGCGCTGGCGCAGGGAAGTGCGACGAAGGGTGAAACCGGGAACTAAGGTGGACTACCAGTCGCTACTTTCGCACTGGCGGCTTGTGTCTCGGATCAAAGAAATCCAAGAGTGGTTTGACGATCATCAGGAGGTGGGACCTGGAGCCGCGGAAGGCAGCAGCCAAGTCTCATTGCTCGCCGTCTCTCGAAGTTTTCGGGCTGCCGCGTTATTACGGGAGAGCCTAGAGAGGACAGATCGAACACCGGCTGAGGGTTCTCTCGAAGTCGATGAACGAGCAAGAGAGTCTGCGGCAAAACTTGGGGCTATCGAGACCACACACAAGGGGTTGCTAGGAGCGGTGTCCCGCATCAAGCGCTTCTGGCCCATGAGCTTCGCTGACGGAAGAGTAGTGGATGAGGTGCCCCTAGCAAGCGTCGTCATACGCAGTAATGAGATCCTCGGTGCATTGCCTCGCATTCGGGAATGGATGGTACTCCTCAGGATTCTCGACAAATGCAAACGGTGTGGCCTCAACGGCTTTATCGCCGGCCTCGGGCAGGTGAGCGCCAGGGACGCCCGAGCGGCTTTCGAGCGCCGTTTCTATTTTTTGTGGGCGAGTGCGGCAATGCAGTCATCCCAGCACCTTTCGACTTTCAGCAGTCTCCATCGCGAAGAGTTAGTGAATAAATTCCGAACACTCGACGCTCGTATTCGACAGTTTGCCGCCGCCAACGTAAGGGCTGTTGCCTCCTCACAGGCGCGCCGGATCCGATCTGCACAGAGCAACCTCGGCTCAAATACTGAAGTGGGTATCCTCAGGCGTGAACTCCAGAAACGCAAGAAGATCAAACCTCTAAGGCGGCTCTTTGCCGAAATACCTCGCGTCCTGCAGGCACTTAAACCCTGCATGCTGATGAGCCCAATATCCGTTTCAACCTACCTTAAACCCGGTGCGATGAAGTTTGACCTGGTCGTATTCGACGAAGCGTCTCAACTCCCAACGGCTGAGAGTATTCCCTCGATCTTGCGAGCCTCACACGTCATAGTCGCGGGAGATAGGAATCAGCTTCCTCCGACATCATTTTTCCAGACCGCCTACGGTTTCGAAGACGAGCAGACTGAGGAAGTCGATGCAGCCGCTTTGGAGCCGCTAGAATCTCTATTGGATGAATGCGTGGCCAGTGTCCCGCTCTTTCGAGAATCGTTTCTCAAGTGGCATTACCGTAGCCGCGACGAGCGACTGATCAAGTTTTCCAACCACTACTTCTACGAGAACCGCCTCATAACGTTCCCGTCGGTCGCGACGTTAGCTGACGGCCTCGGAGTGCGCTTTGTGTATGTGGC
>Ga0182018_10002577_pt1 | contig 17825 bp, 14 predicted proteins | sample 812P2MmetaG_FD_120490 | JGI IMG/M metagenome (GOLD analysis project Ga0182018, IMG submission 120490) | Permafrost microbial communities from Stordalen Mire, Sweden - 812P2M metaG | ecosystem: Environmental > Terrestrial > Soil > Wetlands > Permafrost | place: Sweden: Stordalen | collected... | reverse complement strand
GTGTCTCGACGTCACTGGACGGCCCCGCAATCCTGCACAATAAAAACCGGCCTCGACCCGGTAACGATAGCCACGAACGCGCTGTTGAGGGCATTGAAAGAGCGAGGGCCATCGTGGGGCATGCCAATGTGGCAGCGCTTATGACCACGACTGCCGCTTCCCTTGATTGTGTCCGAGAGATTATCGACGAATACGTCGCGCGCGACTTCCATACGATCTTCCTGCGCCCAATCAGTCCCTACGGTTTTGCTATCAGGACGAGGAAGCAAACCGGCTATGAGATGGAGCGGTTTCTTGAGTTTTACAAAGAGGGTCTCGCATATATTCTCGACATCAACCGGAAGGGCTACCGCCTGTCGGAAATATATACACAGCTCCTGCTCACGAAGATCCTGACCCCATCTAGCACGGGGTATGTCGATCTGCAATCCCCGGCGGGCGAGGCGTGGAATGTTCTTGTTTACAACTATGACGGCGATGTTTTTGCGTCAGATGAATCCCGGATGCTTGCTGAAATGCAGGACTGGACCTTCCGTTTAGGCAACGTCCACAAAGACGATCGCCGCAGCCTCTTTACCAGCCCTGCTGCCTTGCGAATGTTTGAAGCATCCTGCAATCAGGCGCTGGCCGGCTGTTCGGATTGTGCGTTCCAAGCCTATTGCGGAGCGGATCCGATCTACCATCACGCGACTCAGGGCGATATGTACGGTCACCGGCCGACCAGTGGCTTTTGTGCTCGCAACATGGGAGTCATCAAGCACTTGTTCTCGTTCATCAGGGAAGATGATCCCGATACTATGGGTATCTTCTGGGCATGGTTGACAGAACAGCCGCTGCCCGCTGAAAGATTTGCATGCGCCTGACAACGGCAGGGTCGCCCAGGAACTTCGACGGTGCAATCGTCGGACGGCTCACCCTCACGGATCTCCCATTCGACAAGCGTGCTCAATCGGTAAGGTTAGTTGTGGGGGAAGACCCTCGGACGACGGATGATCGTGGCTACCGGGCCATGCTTGCAGCCGAGACTTTGGAAACGAATCAGCCCGTCATTGAACGACTGCGTGAAGTTGATCATTTTCGCGATGGCGATGTTGTGGTTCTTGAGGGGAAGAGCGGATTCATTCGCTCCCTTTACCGGCCGAATGAGAGGCATCATTCGTTGTTCGTTACGGAGCGCTGCAGCAGCAACTGCCTCATGTGTTCGCAGCCGCCGAAGGACCGCGATGACATTCCAGCCCTGAGCGAGAGAAACCGCGAACTCATCGCCCTGATGTCTCCTGCCCCTCCCTACCTGACCATCACCGGTGGGGAGCCGACGTTGCTGGGAGAGGGGTTGTTCGAATTGATCCGTCAGCTGAAAGTCTCGCTGCCGGACACGGAACTTCATATGCTCACGAATGGCCGCACACTGGCGTGGCCGGAATATACCGCGAAGCTCGCCGCTGTCGAGCACCCGAATCTGTGTCTCGGAATACCGTTATATTCTGATTGCGCCGGAGAGCACGATCACGTTGTTCAGGCTCAGGGGGCATTTGACCAGACGGTAGCAGGGTTTCACCAGGCTGCGCGTCATGGTATCCGCCTGGAGGTGCGGGTTGTTCTTCACATGCTCACCATTCCCCGCCTGATTAAGCTGGCCGAATATATCTACCGCAATCTGTCGTTTGTTGAGCACGTTGCCCTGATGGGGCTTGAATATGTCGGTTACACACCACGAAACATCGAATCGCTATGGGTTGATCCGTTCGACTATCAACACGAACTTGAGGCGGCAACAACCTACCTCGCGATCCGCAATATGAACGTCTCGATATACAACCATCAACTGTGCGTCCTGAAGCCTTCTCTGTGGCCGTTTGCCCGAAAGTCGATTTCGGATTGGAAGAATCTCTACCTCCCGGTATGCGAGCAGTGTCGGGAATTCGAGCGCTGCGGTGGTCTGTTCAAATGGGCAGAGAAGAAGCACAGCGTTCATATCCACACGCTTTAATGGCACCGAATGAACGAAGTGTTCTGCTGAGGCGAAATGCCCTGGAATCCGCTATGGACAGTTGCCGCGCTTTTCTGGGGCTCCGTAGTGGCCGGGGCGATCAGTATCTGCATCGATCCGGCAACACGCGCATTCGTGCGACAGCACCGGGCCATGGTGCTGACACTCATCGCTCTAACGGTTGCATTCCGCATCCCTCCTGACGGCCGCTTCTTTCACGGCATGGAGTATGAGGATGCCTACATTTATACGGTCGCAGGGCGGCAGATCATCGCCGCTCCGGCGCCCCCAGCTCGACAGGCGGGAACTCCCTATTCCGTCAGCACCTGCGCGCTCGGGAGTATTGCCAGCTGCGAGGTATGGGAGCCATTTCCAGAGCACCTGATCGGCTATCCTTACTTGATTGCGGTGCCCTCATGGATGTTCGGCTACTCGCCTTCAATCGGCTCGATTGTCAATGTATTCCTGTCCGTCTGTGCGATGTTTCTTACGTTCTGCATCGTCCTGAATCTCACAGCGGACGCTCTTGCCGCTCTTCTGGCCGGACTCGTCTTCGCTGTCACTCCTGTCTTTGCGGTCTACGGCCTTGAAACGTCTGCCGAACCGCTCTCAAACTTGTGCATGACGGCCGCCCTCTGGTACTTCCTGCGGTTTGTCGAATTCCGACAGGAGAATGTGTGGACGCAAGTCTCCACATGGATCGCTTACACGACAACCCTCCTATATGCATTGCTGGTGAAGCGCGAGGATCTCCTGCTGCCAATCGCAGCAGTTGCCAGCCTGCCGTTCGTATTGCGAAAGAACGGCTGGGCGAGGAGCGCCAAGGTCAGGACCCTCGCCCTTTTATTGCTGCCGTCACTTCTCGCCGCTGGCCTGACGGCTTCAATGGGCCTGCGAAGCACGACGGCCACCGAAGCCGACGTGCTACGCCGATTTCCGATCACCGCGGCGCATCTGTTTGCGTTCGTCTCCGGCTTTCTCCGTTCTTTCTGGGTGCTTCACTGGTACGCCGGGACCGCCGTTCTGGTACTAGCCGGCATCGTCGCCGCTTTTGTAAAGTTTCCACGGACCCTCCTTCCCGTTATTTTGCTGATCGCGTACGTGATCGTGTATGCGTTTCATGTACGCGGCTATTACGAAATGGCAGCGGGCCATGTGCAGCTCGATGCCGCGCTCCGATTTTCGATGAACATGATGACGCTGTGGGCCGTTGTTGCCGGATGCGGCGGGGCATTTCTCGCGTCAACGCTCCGGACCTTGAAATGGTTTCACGAGGGTACGTCGCTTAGACGATATCTTGCCATGGGCGCCCTCTCCCTGATTGCGCTTCCTCTTTGGTGGACTCTGCGGCTCAGGGACTATGAGACCGAAGACGAGTGGCGAAGCAGGTTCACGCCTGCATCTGCCGCCGTGGAGTATGCCCAAAGGGCTCAGAGCTCGCTCTATGTTGTCACGATGGAGCCGCTTACCGTTCAGATGCTGGGTAATCCGAACCTGCGTGTTGTCGACCTTGAAGCAGCCGATCTCCGAACTTTGCATGAACTCGTGTCAAAGACCCGGAAGAATCCTTTACTTCTTCTGAGACAAGATGACCGAGTTTCCCCGACGGACATCGAATCGCTACGGAGACCCGCTCCGGTACATCCTTTCAATTCCGCACACGGTGGTCGATCAGGGCGATGGTTATCAACTTCTCACGCTTGACAACTAGCTTTCCCGGAGCGCGTCTTAGTAGCGATGTGTTGCGGCAGTTCCGCAGCGCATATCCAGCGTTCGATGTACGATCCGCATGGTGAGAGACATCGCCTATTCTCAATCGCGATCTCTGAACAGCGAGGCGCCGAATGATTCGGTCTCAGCCGAGCCTTCCTGTCAGATTCTCCAAGAGCCAAGTCACCGAATCGCATATTTGCCGCGTGCCGCTACCCTGCGCATAATGGACTGGCAGGCCCTGGGAATATCTGCTAGCATTCTGGGAACTGATATCATTGTTTCCCAGCGCTTCGAAAGTGTGCCAATGAATAAACAACTGCTTGTCCGCAATGTCCCGCCGGAAATCTGCACATGGATCGACGCGCAGCGCGCGCAGCACAATATGAGCCAGCAGGAGTTCGTGCTGTCCGTCCTCGATCAGGCGGTCGAGTCCGATTTAGAGCTGAAGCTCCCGCTCTTTGCGAGTTCCGCCACGGTTGTGGAAAAGCCGGTTCCCGAAAGTCTGCCTTTCACCTTCATTGATCTGTTCGCCGGGATCGGCGGATTTCGCAGCTCGCTTGAAAAGCTCGGCGGTCGCTGCCTGTTTTCTTCTGAATGGGATAAGTATTCCCAGAAAACCTACAAAGCCTGGTACGGTGATACACCCGAGGGCGACATCCGCAAGATCAAGCCCGCAGACATTCCCAATCACGATGTAATGGCAGCGGGCTTCCCCTGCCAGCCCTTCTCCATTGCCGGCGTGTCCAAGCGTCAGAGCTTGGGAATGGCGCATGGGTTCAAGTGCGTGACCCAGGGCAATCTGTTCTTTCAGCTCGTGACCATCATCAAGGCCAAACGGCCCCCGGTGCTTTTTTTGGAGAACGTGAAGAACCTGCAGTCGCATGATCAGGGACGCACGTGGACAGTGATCCGGGAGGCGCTGGAGGATCTGGGCTACTGGATTTTCTTCCAGGTCATCGACGCTGCCGCTTACGTCCCGCAGCACCGTGAGCGCGTCTATATCGTCTGCTTTGACAAGAAGGAATTCCCGGAGAGACCGCCTTTCGAGTTTCCAAAGAAGCCGGAGGGCGCGAAGCCGCTCCTTCGAGACATCCTGGAGCCGAACCCCGATCCGAAGTACACGCTTACGCCGCATCTGTGGAACTACCTGCAGCGATATGCGGAAGGACATAAGGCCAAAGGAAACGGCTTTGGCTTCGGGCTCGTGACTCCCGAAGGCATATCCCGCACGCTCAGTGCGCGCTACTACAAGGACGGCTCGGAAATTCTGATTCCCCAGGGCGGGAACAAACCGCCGCGCAGGCTGACGCCGAAGGAGTGCGCCCGGCTCATGGGCTTCGATGAGAAGTATCAAAACAACCTAGTTGTGTCCGATACCCAAGCCTACAGGCAGTTTGGCAATGCAGTCGTGCCCAAAGTGGTTGAGGCAGTGGGCAAACAGATACTTAAGGTGCTGTCCTGGAAGCTGATGGAGAAGGGATGCCTGCTCAAACGCGCTGAGACCAACGGGCACAACGGAAACGGCAAAGCCGTCAGGAAAGCCAGGTCATGACCTCTCCCATCTGCGAGCGCGCGATAGAAGACGCCTTGCATTATGGGAATGCGTTGCTGAAATTCATTTCTCCCAATAACGCTGGCCTGACGGGCGGCCATGAGTGCGGCTTCTATCTTCCCAAGGGTGTCTGGGAGATGTACACGCCGCATCCGCCGGTGAAGGGGAGGCTGGACAAGCATCCCGTCTCGATTCTCTGGCAGGATGGCAGGACCACGAGTTCGGTCGTTACCTGGTACGGCGACAAAACTCGCAGCGAATATCGCCTGACGCGCTTCGGCAGGGATTTCCCGTTTCTCAATGAGGACGTGGTGGGGGATCTGCTCGTCCTCATCGCCAAATCGCGCGATGAGTTTCTGGGCTATGTCCTCGACTTCGACGAAGACATTGTGGAGATTCAGTCTGCCCTGGGCGTGGAAGCCTTCGCGCACTGGGGTGCCTACCGCGACGGTGTTCCGCAGCAGGCAGAAACGGAAGACGCCTGCATTGACCGCAAAATCCGCGACTTCTCAGCGGCGATGACGGAGTTCCCCAGCGGGGCCGTGTTCTCGGAAACGACGCGCGCCATCCTGGTGGGGTGCCTGAAGAAGTTCCCCGAGTTGATGGCGGACGAGGCGCTGGTACGTGCCTATCAGACCGAATATCAGCTCTTCAAGTCGGTCGAGAGGCAGGTATGCCAGAACGAGGTGAGCGGCCGTCTCTTCAAGAACATCGATGATTTCATCCAGACCGCCGCGAGCATTATGAATCGGCGCAAGGCGAGGGCAGGGCGCTCGTTCGAGAATCACGTCGAGTATCTGCTCACCCACGCCAATGTCCCGCATAAAATGCGCCCGTCGCTGGGCGCCGACGGCAAACCGGACATTGTGATCCCGAATGAGCAGGCATATTTCGACACGTCGTTCCCCTTGGAAAAATTGTTTATCGTCGGGCTGAAGACCACCTGTAAGGACCGCTGGCGGCAGGTGCTCAATGAAGGCCGCCGCGTCAAAGCCAAACACATCCTCACAATGCAGCCGGGAATCACCAGCGCGCAGCTGGAGGAAATGCACACGGCCGGGGTATCTCTTGTCGTGCCGCAATCACTGCATAGGAGCTTCCCGAAAGAGCGCACCATAAACCTTCTTAGTGTGGAGAGCTTCATTCAGACGGTGAAGCAGCAGCTCAACGAATGACCGACGTTCACACACCCGAGCAGCGCAGCCGCAACATGGCCAGTATCCGGGGCAAAAACACTAAGCCGGAGAAGATTGTCCGCTCCCTGCTGCATAAACTCGGCTACCGTTGCCGTCTGCATTGTCGGGATCTGCCGGGAAAGCCGGATCTGGTATTTCCCGCGCGGCGAAAAGTTATCTTCGTGCACGGCTGTTTCTGGCATTTGCGCGACTGCCGGTGTGGCAGAGTGGTTCCCGTCACGAACGCCGAATTTTGGCAGAGTAAGCGACGGGGCAACCGCGACCGCGACCTGAAGGTCGTGAATGTGCTTTCTGCTGGGGGATGGGAAGTCTTAATCGTCTGGGAATGCGAGTTGCGAGACGGATCCGCATTGTTGACCAACCTGCAGGCATTTCTGACAGGTCGCAGAGACTAAACCCAAGATACCCGGCAACGAGAATTCACGTGACTTTCTGCTCTAGGAGTCGCCGTCTGCTCACTGGGCGCCACACACATCCTGAGTCTGCTTTTCGAGGGCCATCGGTGGAGATTTATTCCTAAAACCGTTAACCGCATACCAATCAATCAGCCTGAGTTCGAAGATCCTTGCCAGTCAGTGACTATTGGCTTCCAGTCTGCCTTCCTGGTCACGGGCCTTCCCTGAGCATCCTTTCCTGTCCAGACGTTCCAGAAATCTGGGTCATCCGATCGCGGTTGCTGTGACGTCGGCAGATCGTTCATTTTTACAAGCAGCGGTAATTCCGAGGCCCAGCCCAAAAGAATACCGTTTTGTGAAGGTAGCGAAGGAAGCTCCCGGAGCAAGCCCTTGAGGTTGTCCGGCACCAAACGATGAACCAACTCCTGGTCACGGTCGTTGCTGATTCGGTGCAGCAAGAATGTATTGCACTGAGAGAGAACCGTTGGCGAGAGTTCGGACGGTCGTTGTGATGAGAGAACAAGCCCAAGTCCAAACTTGCGTCCCTCGCGTGCGATTCGTTCAAACACCTGGCAGCAAACCGATGCAGCATCCTGATTTTCGGCTTCCTCTCGGTATCGCCTTACGAATGAATGTGCCTCTTCCATCACTAGGACGGTCGGAAGAACAGCGTTATTCTGTTTTCGGTACCGCTGAAGAGCCTCGAATACTATTCGAGCTACTACCGCAGCAATTACGTGAACGACTTCCGAAGGGACCAACGACAAATCTAGGATCGTCACGCATTCGTCTTTCGTCGCTTCATCTCCAACATAGCTGCGCAGCCACCCCTCCAGCGTTACGCCGCCACTGTCCCCAACGACCGACTTCATCCGCGTGTCTGAGAGGAATGTGCGAATGCGTGAAACAAGAAAGTCAAGAAATTGGCTGACACCCTCCTGCTCGGCCAGAATTTGCAGATGATCCGCAAGATCGGTTCCTTTGAACGGAATCGGAACATCTTCGTCTGGTCCATCCTGATAGACGATGCCGCCAAGCTGCTCGAGCATTGCCGCCAGCGCATCCGTGATCGCTGCTATCTGTGCCTCGGTAAATGCGCGATAAAATTCGACCTGCCGGCCAGTCGCTTTGTCTGCGAAGCTATTGTATGTGCTGTCTAAAGCATTCTTGATGGCCGTTTGTATTGAATCTAGATCGTAGCCGGGAAAGATGAGTTTCTTCGCGTCTAGATCTTCGTAAACCGCCTTCAGCCGATAGCCAAACTTCGTTTCTTCCGTTTTTATGGCGCCAGATCGTAGATCCCTTTGTATAGAGATCATCGTGGAAGAGAAGTACCTCCGTAATCTCAGTCTCATCTCTTCGTCCGACGCCTCTTGCACACCCAATTGTCCTGATTTTACTTCTCGGAGGGCCCTCTTGAGGAGCGGTCTTTTTGTCTTAGCACTCGCTTGAGTGAAGGAGCACCACTCAGCGCTGTTCCAGAACCACAGCGGAACCTGAAGGAGGATCTCATTTTTACTGCTGACAGGAGCGACTTTGAACACACGAGCCTTTACGGTTGAAGTTGAATCACCAAATGCGCGAGCATATTCCCCGTTTGGATCCAGGACGATAAATCGGGCATTCGGACTCGCGCCGCCGCCCGCTTCTCGCGCCGCTTCAACTGACCAGCGAATTAGACCTGCGACGGAGCACGATTTTCCGCTGCCGGTGTTTCCAAGAACAGCCAGGTGGCGACCGAACAAACGATCCGGGTCAACTTTAACCTCGGCATTCCCAGCGAGCGGGCTTGTACCTATCTTTACCCTTCGCTTCTCTCCAGACTCAACCACCGACCTAAGCTGCTCGTCCGTTGGCAAATAGACGCTGGCTCCTATCGATGGCAACGCGTCGGCACCGCGTCGGAAGCTGTACTGTTCCTGTTCCGGGGTCTTCGACGTCTTACGAAGAGTGCCCAGGGGATTCAGGCTCATTTTTCGCAGCGGATATGGAAGGTCAATGAGGCCAAAATCTTGCATCCCGCGCCGCTTCGGAAATGCGGAGCGCTCGACGGTCAGCCACTCAATCTGGCCGACCAGATAGCCATCATCAACAGGTATAAGCATATAGCTGTTAACACGCGGAAAGGGGCGGGGACCTCCCGCGTTCAAAGCAACCGATTCGGGAGCTTCGATATCGAGCACTACCTTGATCTCATCCGGAGAGACAAAGTCTACAGTGCCGACTCGGAGACTCTCTGCATATTCGAACGGAGCATGGCTCATGGAGCGATCTCTTCCTTGTTCTCTTGCCCTGCATCCTGCGAGCCAGATCCGCCCGCCGCCCATCGCGACTTCAGCAGTTCCGCCATTCGGAGCGTCGTGCGGTCTATAGCGGGCTTTGGAAGATAGTTGTCTACCAGGACTTGGAAATCCCCGAGATAGTCGCCTATAAGGAGACTGACCTGCGCGTGCCTTCCAATCCTGTCGTACATCTGCATGATGCGGCCTAGGGGATCGCTGTGCGATATCACGACAAGATGAGTTGAAGGAATAGTCAGCATATCTTCAATGACTCGGTTAATGTGCTCGTCACCAAAGCTATAGCCGAAGGAAATAAGGGTGCCATTTGGCCGACAAACGGCGGCGGCGAAATCACGAAACAGCTCGACGTACGGATACGCTGCCGTTTCCCGGTCCTTGGCTGAATTCGGATATACCATCAGTTCCCGGGCCTCGGCTCTTACTAGGCCCGGCGCATTCAGGTACGGCTCAATGCTCTCCGCGCCAAACGGCAACGCGATGCGTCTGATACTCTTCTCGGAGTACACCCAGTCGAGTGAGCCATGAAGCTTGGTAAATTTTGCCACTCCCTCAAGATATCGAGGTTCCCCTCGAATCCCCGGCGGGTTATAGTGCATGTCTACATCCAAGCGTGAAGATCGGAAGACGGGCAACAGTGATCCCACGAACCGGTCGATCAAATGAAGCCCTGCAACATCGGCTCCTGCTTCGATATAGCGGTCGTAGTTGGTAGTGACAATTTGAAGTCGATCCCGCGTTCCCGTTCTGCTGGCGAAGCTCATCAAAAAGCTGACGAGATAGGTAAATGCTTTCTCCATTCCATCGGCTTTGGCAGTTATGAGACCATTTTCGCCCATGAGAACAGATGCCGCGAACTGCCCCAGCACTGTCTTAAGGTCAGCCTTGAGCGCAGTTGCTTTCACGTCGTAGCCAGTCGTGGTTGGCGCGATGATCTCGAGTCCGCGAAGTAATTCGTTTGCGACCCTGATTTGATCTTCAATGTTGCCGTCCTCCCGACCGGCCAGAGCGGCAGACTTTTTTGCGCCAGCGCTTATTTCTGGACCGAAATCCGCGAATGTTGTCGCAGCCATACCGGGGAGTATCTTTCCGGTTGCCATCCGGTGGACGGCGTGCGACAGGCCAGAGCCTACGAGAAGCGCAAAATGCTCTGATTGAAACAGCGCTGTGAGCCACGGTTCAATTCGCGCGCGTAATTGTGCCGGGTCGACTGTCTCTTCCTTTTTCAGCCAAGAACAATCAGTTCCTTCGGCCAGTCTGAACGTGTCTCCTGCACCAGCCTTCGATAAGGCAAGCGGTGCCTTATCATCGCGGGATTTGAGAATCTGGTCATCGTTATTCATATCTGCTCTTGTACGCCTAGATGCAAAGGTCCAATCATAGTGACCCATGCGGGGCTAAACTACGCTTGAGTCGCACTGTCTTCAATCATGTTATTCCTTGCCGCGCCTATCTGCACTTGGTGAGCCGCGCTCATGCTATCTCTTCGGTTGATATGGGCCTGGAGTCTTTGGCTAATGACGTCGGTAAAACAGCCTCATCTGTGGCGAATATCACGGTAGCGGCGCTGTCCGGAGTCAAGATTACCGGCCACCAGAACGGTAGACCGCGCCATCCGTGCGATTCCTCGCCATTCTGACGCAGGAGCATAAGCACCGGAACATCCTGCGCGCGTGTTCGCGCCGAATCCTTCTGCTGCTTTGTATCGGGAGCGTTGGAGAATCGTCCCTCCTCGCGATACCGGCGCACGTTGCGATCCTTCGCTGCTAATAGCCACACTTTCCCCTTCAATCCGCTTTTCTTGCAAATCTGGGAAAGATGCTGCAGGGCCACCATGTGAGCCTGCCGGTCATCTTCGGTGGAATCATCGAATTCGATATTCGCGTAAGCGAGTTCGAGAAGCCCAGTTGCCTCCTCCACGGAAATCAGCACAGGTTCCTCGGATGAGTTGGTAAGCATATCAACCCGCTTGTCCAATTCCTTCAGGTTGGATTTCGCCGTTATCGACGACTTGGCCAGGGTCTGAAAACCGGAAAGCACCAGGCGTCGGCCGGGCCGAATACTCACTACGTCAGAGAACAGCAGTTTGTTAGGAGAACACGGAATCAGACGATCCGCTGCGTCTTTCTGGATGAAGTAGACGCCCCGGTCATGGGCGCCGGACTCAAAAGCCTCCCTTAACGCCCCATCGAATCCATGTATCCTTCGCATGATCTGATACACATGCTGAGGCGCGTAAAACCTTGTTACGGCCAGATCCGCGGTTGAACGCGCCCCATACATCCGCGAATGCTGAAGCACAGTGTCCTGCTGGAAGCGGTTGGGATTCCTGCCATAGTAAAAAGCGATCAAGTTATTGATCGTGATGCCGCGATCCAGAATCTGACCTCCGATGAACATATTGAAGGGAGTCCGGAGCTTCAACTGGCCATCGTCGGCGAGCAGCTTCCTGATTTCATTATCAGAATTGACCTTGGTGATCATGAGCTGACCCGTCTCCAGTGCCTCAGCGACAGACCTCTTGACCTCTTCCACGTTCGGAAGCGTTATTGCCTCCAGCTCAATCGATCTGCGCAGATCCATAAATGCAGCACGCACGAGTTCGTCGAAGAGCGGGCTATCCGCACGAGCCTGGTCTACCAGCGCGTCCCGGATCGCTACTGCCACCGCCTCCTGCCACTCGTGAGAACTTCGCGATTGCTCGGTGTGGAAGAGGAAGCTGTATTTTTGTGGCTTCTGGCGAGGCCCGGCGGCCCGCTGCTGCAGCCGGCGGATGGTGCCGGCGACCAGAAAGGTGACGATGGCATCACGCAAAACAGCTGTGTTTTTCTCCGTCAGCACCCTGTCGATCTGGAGCCTTCGCCGGTCCTCTTTCTTAAGGGCATCGCGCTCCTGGATCGGAACCTCCCGGAAAAAGTAGAATGCCGGCGATTCCGCGTCGCCACTTTTTTCAAAATATTCGTCGCCTCCAACATATTTGCCGTGTGTGGGCAGCAAGACGGTAAAAGCCGGCCTCTTGGGTTTGAAGATCGCCTCGTCGTTGATGACGATCTCGTCGCTTGGTTGGAGGTAAAGAGCATAGGGGGTTGCTGTAACCTGCAGGAAGGCAGAGTTGGTAACTGAATCCCGGAGTTGATCAATTTGTCTGGATATGACCCCGGCGGTGCCGACGCCGTTGATTCTTCGCCCGCTGACTGACGCCAGATCCGCCTCGTCGTCGATGATAAGCACAGACCGGTCGCGCAGCTGGCGATATTGGTTTTGAAACAGGTCCAGCAGCCTCCGCAGATTGTCATCCTCCTTTTTGACGACGAAAATCAGTTTGTGCGTCAGTTCATACGGCGTCAGCTCGGGAACCGCCAATATGTCGAAGATTTCGACCTGATCCACAAAGTCTCCGAAATCCTCCTTCACTCGGCTCAGCGTTTGCTCCGCCAGGGATTTGGTGCCCTTGGTCAAGATCACGGCAACGTCATACCCTCTGTCGAATGCCCGCGCGATAACGCCTAAGTATGCGGCCGTCTTGCCGCTTTGCACCTTGCCCAGTAAAATACCGGGCCGCTTGGTTGAAGTTGCTTCCTTCTGAAGTTTTTCCAGCACCTCCTCAACCTTGGTGCGCAACTCCGGCGAGTCTCCCCGCTTGCTGGCAAGCTGGTCGTAAAAGAGCTCAATCTCGGGGGAATCGCTGGCCTGCCTCCGCGCCAGCCAGATTTTGACCGTACTCTCGCCAAACACAGGTCCCGACTTCAACTCTGCAAGCGGCGCCGGGAAATCAGAGAAACGCTTTCTCCAATTGGCAACGGCGGAAGGGCTCACGTTCGCGATCTCTGCGATCTCGTAGATTCCGATCAGGGAAGACTCGGCCATAACACCTCTGACTGTGAATATACTTAACAGTTGTACGTTAGCGTAACTCACAGTTAGCTGTCAACAAGACTTTCAGGGCTGTGCTGAGCGCGAGGTGAGAGGAACAGTATTGTAGCAATAGAATCAATACTTTATGTGAAACACGGGCTCTCTTCCGTCCTGCTTTGGCGGCGCTCGTAGAGGCATGTAGGCGTGGCGTGTCCACGCCGACCCTTTGACTTTGGCTGCGGCCGCCCCGTGTGATAGGCGTTGGTGGCGGCGTTGCGTGCATCGAATGCACACTAACCCGGTTTATCGAGCGCTACTCAAGTGCAGCTTCGATTGCGCGGTCTGATAGCCCATCAGGGAAGAAATTGTCGTCCTTCTTTATATCCCTGCCAAAAAAGCGCTGATAGTTCAGATATGTGTTGTCGCAATCGGCTTCTGTTCCGCCTGTAACGACAACGAATTCTGGAGGTTTATTGCGGGACAACTGCACTCGCTTCAGGAGGTGTTTGAATTCGTAATCAGCGGCTGGCAGCGAGTAGCCGACGAAGACCCATTTGTTTGCGCTCCGTAACAGACGTTCCGCCGACAGCCACGATCTTTCGAACATCGGAAAATCCAAAGCCTTTAAGAAGCTGAAGGTGGCTATCCGCGTGGTCAGCGGAACGGTGGTGCAATTTAGACACCGCCATCTGGCGCAATCTTCCGGATCTTCAAGTTTCAATTTCTTCGCTTCCTGCGGAGTAATGAGTTGCATCGCGACTCGAATCGCGTCGTCCGGCGGAAACCAATAAAGATCTCGACAATTGTCGCAGTAGAGCCAGTTCACTGAGCCATGGATCTTCACGACAGGCATCACTTTGGAATCCTCGGCTAGCACACGCTCCGATATTACGTTGCCATTGCCGCGGAACTGGGCCGCGACCGCACCGCAGCAGTAATCAAAGTTGTTTAGCTTGCGCCGTTCGGTCACTCGGCGCTCAATCACCGTGTCCCAATTCATCGAAATAAAGGCGCTGCGATCGATGTCCAGGTCCTTGAAGAAACGATCCAATTTCTTCCAGTCGTCTCCCTTGTTATTTTCCGCCTCGATATATCGTTCGTTCAGCATGTACATCATCCTTGCCAGCAGTACTCTTCGCGTCATCCTCAGCTTAGATGGCGCATGCGTGGCTCCCAGATGATGTCCGGTATTCGCCGCGAGATCGATGTTCGTGAATACGTCTTCCAGATTGGGCCAATGTTTCGCTTTCGCCGATTCGTTGTGATCAAAGGCGTCATGGACGAATTGTCCTAGATGCGCGATTAGCGGATGCATCGGATGGGAAGCCTCTGCTCGCGGTGCGAGCAGCGCCTCTGTGAAGGCCGCTTGCAGCGGCAGGCCCGCATGCATTGAGAATCCCGCGCCGACGATGTAAACGTGTGTACACTGCATGCCCAGCGTCCCTTTTCGATGGCAGCGCCTACAGCGGCGTTGCGGATGTCCACACCTGGTTCGCGTGGGCCAAGATGAACTGAACTATACTCGCCTCCTGCAATGGCACAACGGTGAATCCCTTGTTTCCGGCGTCTTTGATAGAGGCTCCGAGCAGATAACAGCGGGTTTGATCAAGAAAAATGAAGCGGTCGTGGAAATCCTTTGTCGTGCGGACTTCTATTGAGAAACCGGTATGTTGCTTGGCGAATTTCTTTGTTTCGAGCGAAAAATCGGCAGGATACTTTGATGTGAGAATTCGTACTGTCATTGTTGCGGGTGCGAGGGTGCCCAGGAGTTGGTACATGGAACCATCCATGTACGGATCGATGATAAACAGATCGGCCTTCGATGTTTGCAGAATACTCCGTATGTGCACGTAGGCGTCGTGGTCTGACCCCTTGACGAAAAATACTTCGCACTCACTTCCGGCTTGGTCATCGACTCCCGCCAGAAGGGGACGGAAGGCCTTCCAGATGTAGTCGCGGCGGCTTGCATAACTGGCAAGACCCTCCTGAGTTTTTATGAGGTGCCATAACTGGGAGAGGTCCCCACAGGTCCGGACAAATCGGGGCAGGGCCTCCTTCAACCCTGGCCTTCTGAACAGTTCCTGCCGAACTTGTCGGTATTCTGCCTCATCCCGCGTTCCGCCAGTGACGCTTGCGAGCATCAGGTTCTGCAGCGCCTCAATTCTCTCCATCACAGCTTTGTCCACCGTTAACGCCATAGGTCAAATTCTAGTCTGTCCGAGCTGCGGATCAATACTTCACATGAAAGGTCGGGCTGTCCTCGGGCTTGCTCTTGCGCCGATTCGTAGAGCCGAGTAGTGGAGACGCTAGCATGACCGAGCCATTCCTGCATCTTGGGGCCGTTGAGTACGCGATAATCCGGTTTATCACGTAGGGGATGAAGCACGGCGGGGGCAGGCTTCTAAGTCCCGTAGGAGTTGGTTTGCGGCAGATGACATTCCGCTTGCCCGAAGCCAGCAAATCTGGCAACGTACGTAGATTATCCCCTCAATGACAACTTACGGGCATCATCCCCATGCAGGGCGAGCAACAGGTCTACCACCTCAAAGTGGATGCATCGGGACGCATCGTCCTGCCGGCGGAAGCGCGCCTGCGCAACCAGATCGCCGAAGGCGACACGGTTGTCATCACCGAGGACGCCGAGGGGCTTCACATCAAGACTCGCGACAAGGTCCTGTCTGACGCGCAGGCCTATTTTGCCAGACTGGCGCCGGCCAGCGTCAATCTCTCCGAAGAAATCCTGAAAGACCGCCGCAGCGAGGCGGAGCGTGACTAGCGTCGTCCTCGACGCATCCGCGCTGATGGCGCTGCTTCGCTCCGAACCCGGCGCTGACCAAGTGGCAAAATCGCTCAAAGATTCCGTCATCTCCGCCGTCAATTACTCCGAGATCCTCAAAAAGACTAAAGACCATCGAGCGCGGTGGCGAGGGCGAGCCGGTGACCGCCTTCATCCACAGCCTCTCGATTGCGATCATCCCCTTCGATGAACTCCAGGCCGAGGTGAGCGCGTCCCTCTACCCCGAAACCAAGAAACATGGAATGTCCTTCGCGGATCGCGCCTGCCTGGCATTGGGGGTGATACGCAGCTCCCTCGTCCTCACTTCCGAACGCAAGATGGGCAATTTGTCCCTTCCCGTCAAAGTGAAGGTCATTCGCAATGCCAGCTGAAAACGACTCAGCCCCCGCCGTGTTTCCGCCCGCTGTTTTGGAGAACGCGACCCGGACCGTCTCGACCGTTGCGGCGCTTGCCGATATCCCTGAAGAGGACATCTGGCTTGCCAAACAGAAAAGCAAACGCACCCGCCGCGCCTACAAGCAGGACGTGCGGCACTTCATGCGGACGCTGACGATTCGCTCGTATGAGGAGCTGCGCCAGGTGGACCATCGCGCCGTCATCGCCTGGGAGCGCATCATGCGCGAAATCGACGAGGCCGCCGCGTCCACCGTTCGCCGCCGGCTGGCGGCGCTCTCCAGTCTGTTCAAGCACCTGGTCCGCTACGGCTATGCCGAGAAAAATCCCGTTGCGGAAGTCGAGCGCCCCGCCATCAATCGCCGGGAAGGCTCGACGCTGGCGTTCTCCAAGGCAGATGCGGCGAAACTGCTGGATAGGCCCGACGAGAAGACACTGGAGGGCCTCCGCGACCGGGCGATTCTGGCAGTCGGGCTGCAGGTGGGACTCCGCCGCGCCGAAATCGCGTCGCTGATCGTGGGAGACTTGCATCAGAACCGCGGTTATGACTCGCTGCGCATCACGCGCAAAGGCGGCCGGCACGACGCCCTGGCCATCCATCCGAATACCGCGAAGAGACTCAAGGCGTATCTGGAAGCGGCAGGCCACACGGATGATTTGGACGGGCCACTGTTCCGGCCTCTGAGCCACAACCGCAAGAACCAAGAAACCCGTCGGCACATGCACCCGGATGCCATCGACCGCGTGCTGCGGAAATACGCTGGCGCCATAGGGCTGGACCGGGGATTCTCCGCCCACTCCATGCGGGCCACGTTTATCACCACGGCGCTGGAGAACGGCTGTTCTCTCGAAGACGTGCAGCGCGCCGCCGGGCACAGCGAGCCCGGCACCACCAAGCTCTACGACCGGCGCGGGTACAATCCAGAGAAATCGGCGGGTTTTTTTGCCACGTATTGAAAAGCGACTGTGGTCGCCAGGAGGAAATCGATGGCCGAACCTTCCATACTTCAAACAAAAGCTGACGCGCTTGCGGATATCCTCAAAGTCGATTTGAGTAAAGAACATGTCCGAGCGCGAACAAATCATTGGACAGGAATGATGTTGATGATTGTGGCAATTCTTGCCAGTGCTTGCGCCGGCCTCGGTGGTCTCAGTGCAAAGCTGGGAGCACAGACTGTCGGGGCGATTGCGCTGATTCCCGGAGCGTTTGCTCTTCTCTCGACCACCATTAAGTTTGATGGCAGGGCCATGTGGCACTACCGCAAAAAGCGGGAGTTAGATGCCCTATGGCGGAGACTAAAATTCGAGATGACGGTGCCTCCGACCGCGGATCAAATCGCCCGGATTTCTTCGGAGCGCAGCGCGCTCGATAAGAAACTGGATATCGAATGGGAGAGGGAATTCGCGCTGGGCTGGGGTTGGTTTCAAGCGAAGGAAAAGAAGTGATGGGACGCGGCATTGCACAACCACAGAACGTCATATTTTGGGGTGCGGGTGCCACCAAGTCGCTGGGGATACGCGCGACCGCGGACCAAGAGCAATTCGTCTGTTGCATCACCGGTGCGGACGGTCCCCGCAGACCGCTCAGGCAACGCGTTGCTATAGCCCTCGGTCCAAGAGTAGCAAAGCCCTGG
>Ga0182018_10002576_pt1 | contig 17828 bp, 19 predicted proteins | sample 812P2MmetaG_FD_120490 | JGI IMG/M metagenome (GOLD analysis project Ga0182018, IMG submission 120490) | Permafrost microbial communities from Stordalen Mire, Sweden - 812P2M metaG | ecosystem: Environmental > Terrestrial > Soil > Wetlands > Permafrost | place: Sweden: Stordalen | collected... | reverse complement strand
TGAGAGACAGATTGAGAAGAAGAGACTCAGAGGTCCTTCCGTTCGTGTCCCGGAATGTCTGTCATTCGACAATGGTGTTCACGGAAATATTCACGCGGCGCGGCGCATGACGAAGGTACGGCCTCCATCCGGCGAGGCGACGAAACCCATGCGCACCAGAGACGCCAGAACGGAACCTATTTGCGGCAGTGCGCGGCGTCCCTGGCGGAAGCCGGTGGCCAGCGCATCGGCGGCGATGGGCGTGGCTGAGGCGGCCAGCGCGGCCATGACCGCGGCGGTTTGCGCGACGTTGTCGGTGGGGAACGATGGTTTGGGGCCGGATGGTTGCTCGGCCGCCGCGCCGCGCATCGCGCCGCCGGTTAAAGCCAGCTTGTCTTTGACGGAGCCGAAGCGCGGGATCTGATAGTCGGGGCGGAGCCAGCGAACGAGGCCTTCCGACTCTTCCCGGGTTCGCTCGGCGTTCAGCGCGACGAGGCGGGCGAGGATTTCGCTGTCGGACAGATCGGCGGGCCAGCCGTAGGCATCGGCGACGGCGGCTTCCAGTTTGTCATGATATTCCTTCAGGATCAGCACCAGGCCGTCGTCGAAGATACGCCGGTCCTCGGTGGTCAGGGTACTGGGCTGCTGACCGGCGCGGAGTTTTTCCAGCACGTTGTAGAGACCGGTGAGAGTCAATGCGGATGCTCGGCCAGCACGCGCTTGCGGTGGGCGTCGAGGTCTTCGGCGATGGTGCGGATGCGGTGTTTTTGCAGGTCGTTGGCGGCGGGGAAGGGGAAGGGGTCGAAGCAACGGGATTTTGAGTAGACCGGATCATTGCCCATACCGAGCCACCCTCCAGTGCGCACCGCCCAATGGCAGTGGATGTGGCACGATAAGACGCCCAGGACGTAGCTGTCATCGGAGCCAATCGCGACCAGCTTGTTATCTGGAAGGATCGATGTATCCAGGTATTGGAATATACGATGTTTCATGGTTTCTACCGTTACGATGTAACGAGGCAGACCAGCCGTGAAACCGCGCATCAATGTGTTTTTTCGGCCGAACAGCCACCAGTTCAATCTCCGATACTCTTCGTTGTTGTTGTCTCGTTCAGGTTTCACATGGAGATACACATGCTGATATACCTCCGGGAATCTGGTTCGAACTGTATCTATCTCAAGCCCGTCGAGGTCGATCACCATAACGTCCCGTGGCCGAGAGGTGAGGTCGCGGCCGTTCCGATAGAGTCGAATGTGCTTCTCCAAGCCGGGACGTCTGCCCAAACCGAGATGCTCGGCCATTGCCGGCGTCACGATGAAGCCTGCGCCATGAAGTTTGACTCCTGGTGAAGACACACCCTCATTCGCCAGTAGTGACCTTGCTTTGGTAACGTCCGTCCCAATGGTAAGGTCGGAATTGATCGTTCCGGCGTCTTCTCTAAATTCAATCAGAGGCGCATCTGAATCCAACATACCTTCTCGTATCACCGTTCGCACTATTCCTTCACGTGTTCCCGCCTCCACTACGGTCATGGCAATTCGAACTGCCGCTGAATCGGCACTGGCCTTCGTCCATGGGTGGTCAGGTATGGCAACTATAACTGAAATAGGTGCCTTGGCGGTTAAATACCGTTCTACGACCTGGCGTTGAAACACCTGTGTGATAGAGTTCGTCGTCACCAGCCCGAACCGGCGCAAAGCTGAATTCTTGCGGGTAAGCAGGTCGGCTGCATGATCCCACCAATACATTACAAAGTCGGCGGACTCGTTCATCTTTGGATGCGCGGCCCACAGCGCCTCCGCCCGCTCGACGCCTAGCCTCGCACGGATATCCTTGCCGCCTATAAATGCCGGGTTTCCTACTATGAACTCCGCTTCTGGCCATTCTGGCTGGTGGGGGTTCTTGTACAGGTAAATCTGCGACAGATTGCTGTCCGGACCGCCGCGCGTTCTCGGCACGCCCTTCTCATCCCGAGCAAAGTCTATGTCTGCTTTCAGCACCGCATCTTTAACTTCGATATTTTGGAATGCCCGCAATATTGGCTCCGCTGGCATGCCCCCTTTGATCCGGAAATGCCACTGCAAATACCCGATCCACAACACCAGTTCCGCGATCGCGGCCGCACGAGGGTTGATCTCCAGCCCCAGGAACTGGTGCGGATCGACGGTATGGCCCTCCAGACCGCGCAGTACCTCTTGGCCGCCCAGGTCCACGAGGGCTTCCAGCACCTCGCCCTCCAGGCGCTTCAGCAGTTCCAGCGACACGTACAAAAAGTTTCCGGTGCCGCAGGCCGGATCAAGGATGCGCGTCTTGCATAGTTTCTCATGAAACGAAACCACCGTCGCCGCCGCGTCCGCCGCGCGGCCCTCGGCTTTCTGCCGCTCGGCACTGGCCTGCACCTGGTCCCAATCGGCGCGCAACGGCTCGATCACCGTGGCGACGACCAACCGCTCCACATAAGCGCGCGGCGTGTAGTGCGCGCCCAGCCGGCGGCGTTCTTTCGGGTCGAGCGCTTGTTCCAGCAGCGTGCCGAAAATCGAAGGATCGACGTCGCGTCAGTTATGCGAGGCGCGCCTGGCGCAGTTCGCCGATTTCCTCGCGGCCCAGGGGAAGGACGGTGCGGGTTTTGAAGAAGACGCCGTTGAAACGGCGCACTTTGGTTTCCAGCGCGAAGGCGAAGTCGCCCTTGTCCATCGCCTCCCACAATTGCCCGACCATGTGGCCGAGGCGTGACGGATCGTCCTCGCAACGTTTCAGCAGATCGCGGAACGAGTCCTTGGGCAGCAGTTCGACATCCTCGGCGAACATGGTGAACAGGCAGCGCATGAGGAACATCGCCACTTCCTCGGGGTCGTGGTGCTGTTCCTCCAACGCTTTCGACACGGCGGCGAGACGTTCGGCAATGGCGCGCGTCACACGCGCGGTTTCGCGAGCCGGGTCCAGCGTCAGCGGCTCGGTCCAGACGCGCGCCAGCCGCTTGCGTATGTCCGGATCGCGGAGGTCTTCCAGGTAGACCCGGAACGATTGCCGATCCGGAAACTGCGCGTAGTTCTTTCCCTGGCCGGAGAAGTCGGCGTACACCTCGATCACGTGTCCCATGTCGCAGATCAGGATGAACGGCGGCCAGCCGTGATCGACCGGCAAAAGGCGAGCGTAACGTTCCGCCTGCACCCTTGCGTTTCGCATCAGCACGTCCCACGCCCTCGTCGCCCCCCGCACCCCCAGACTGGCTCCGCGCGAGGAAACAGCTCCGGCTGCGTGGCGATTTCCTTGTTGCCGCCGGCCTGCCGCGACTGCTTGGCCTCCAGCACGAAGCAGCCCTTTTTGTAGAGATCGATTCGCCCCGTGCCCGCCGCGCCATCCAGAGAGGTCTCCTTCACCGCGCGTTCGAAAACGTAGTCGTTTTCGGCGGTGGTCGCGGCGGCGGGCTCGGGTCGCGGCACGCCAAGGGTGTCGCACAGTTCCGACAGAAACAATCCGTAGTTGGCGCGTTCCTGCCCGCCCTCCCGCCCTTGCCAGCGGGCGATGAAGCGTTCGACCGGATCCGGTGGGGCGTTCATACGGGGTGACGCGTTATTGGCATGAGCGCGGAACGGTAGGCACGTGTGTATGCGAAGGTAAAGGGGCGCGGCGACGTTCCTGACCTGCCCAGCCGGGGCTATCGTCATCGCCGGGGCAGGCCGGCCCGCCTACGAGCCGGCCCTTTACCCCTATCGCTTACCCATGACAATAATCCAGACTTCTATGCCAGGCATTACAATAAGCAACATGAGGAAAAGATGGGTGAGCATCCTTTACCTCCGGTCGATGGGCCGGCGGGGTGATTCCCGCCGGCTTGTTGATTCTGGGGCGGAGGTATGAAGGAAAAATTGGCGGGGGAATCCGTCCGCCGCAACCCGAAGAACCTTCTGAGTCTCTGAGTCTCGGTCTGTCTCTCAGATAAATTCTTATCGGCGTTTTCGCGTGGCCTGGCCTGGGCATTTCGCTTCCAATGGATGGGGCCGCGTCCTCCCGGCGCATTGCAAGGTTTTATCTGAGAGACAGATCGAGACTCAGAGACTCAGAGGTCCTACCGTTCGTGCCGCGGGCAGTTCGGAAATTCAGCACTTCCGAACGTCCCCTACCGCAACACGGCCCCCGTCGCTTTCGCCACGGCGGCGACCACTTTCTGTCCGGAAGTCTCGATTTCCGCGTCGGTCAGGGTGCGCTCGCGAGGTTGGAACACCACGTCGATCGCCAGTGACTTCTTGCCCTCGGGCAGCTTGTCGCCTTCGTAAACGTCGAACAACGTTACGCCATCGATCATATTGCGGTCGGCGCCCCTGGCCGCCCGCAGCACGGCATCGGCGGTGACACTGGTGTCCACCAGGAATGCGAAGTCGCGGCGCAACGGCTGGAACGCGGGCAGATCGGGGGCCGATTTGCGGCGGCGTTTCGGTTCCGCGACCGCGTCCAGGTTCAGTTCGAACGCCACCGCCGGCCCGGTCAGGCCGATCGCGGCGAGCACCCGCGGATGCAATTCCCCGAACGAGCCAAGCACAGTCTTCGGCCCCTGACGCACCGTGCCGGAGCGGCCGGGATGGTAGAAGCCGGCCGCGTCTCCTGGGGCCGGTGGGGCGACCATCAGTGCCTCCAACGGCACGCCGGCCGCGGTCAGCGCGGCCCACAGGTCGGCTTTGGCATCCATCGCGTCGACGCCTCGGGCGGGCGCGAACCAGGAGCGGGGGGTGAAGCCGGCACGAAGACCGGCGGCGCAAAGGTATTGGCCGTCGGGAGCTTCGGCGCGAAACGCGGGTCCGGCCTCAAACAGCGCCGTGTCGGAATAACCGCGGGCGGCGTTGCGTTGTGCGGCCAGGGCCAGGGTCGCGAGCGGTGTTGGCCGCAACTGATCCAGATCGGCGGCGATCGGATTGGTCAGGCGCAACTGCTCCGGCGTCGCACCGAACAAGGCCGCGTCGGCCGCCGCCATGAAGCTGAACGTGACGCACTCCACCAGGCCTCGCGCCGCGAGCGTGCGGCGAACCAGCGCGGTGCGTTGCTGCTTCGGAGTCAGAGTCGCCACTGGCACCGGCGCGATTCGCGGCAACGACACTGGCGGCACGGCGTCGAGGCCTTTCAGGCGCAACACTTCCTCGACGAGGTCGCATTCCGGTTCGATCACGGCACAACCTTCGGTGACGCGGGCGGCTGTTTCCGGCGACAGCGATGGCGAAAGATCCAGCGCCACACTGGCGGCGATGTCGTTGCGCCAGGATGGCACCGCGACGGTGACTGTTTCGTCATCACGCGCGCGAATGGCGAAGCCAAGCCGTTCCAGGGACGCGACGGAATCGCCGGCGGAGATGTCGGAGCCGCCCAGTCCGAAGACGCGGGAAAAGCGCATGGTGGCGTCGCGTTGCCAGGCGGGCTCGGCGCCGGCCGAGGTGACGGGTCCCGGTTCGCCGCCGCACAGGTCGAGGATCATGCGTGTCGCGGCCTCGACCGCGTCCGGCATCAGCGCCGGATCCAGTCCGCGTTCGAAACGTTGTCGCGCGTCGGAGACGATCTGGTGGCGGCGGCCGGTCAGCGCGACGCGGACCGGATCGAACAGCGCGCACTCGACGAACACGGTGCGAGTGGTCTCGTCGCAGCCGGTGGCCTCGCCGCCGATCACGCCGGCGATGGATTGCACGCCGGCTTCGTCGCAGATCGCGCAGTCCTCGGGGTCGAGGACGTAATCCTTACCGTTCAGCGCGCGCAACGTTTCGCCGGCGCCGCGGCGCAGCGTCAGTACGTTGCCCTTCAGCTTGCCGACGTCGAACACGTGCAGCGGGCGGCCGAGGTCGATGGTAAAGAAGTTCGTCACATCGACCAGCGCGTTGATCGGCCGAAGCCCGACCGAGATCAGCCGATCCTGCAACCATTTTGGCGATGGCGAATTGCGCACGCCCTGGATGGCGCGGCCGAGAATCCAAGGGCAGGCCTCGGAGAAATCGATTTGCCAGCGTGGGCCGCCGTCGATGGACGGCCGGATCTTCTCCGGACGGAACGGCTTCAGCGTGCCGATGCCGGCGGCGGCGAGGTCCCTCGCGACGCCGCGGACGCTGAAGCAATCGCCGCGGTTGGGCGTGACGCTGATGTCGATGATCGGATCGTCGAGACCGGAATACGTCGCGTATGAGACTCCGACGGGCGCGTCGGCGGGCAGTTCGACGATGCCGGCGTGGTCGTCGCCGAGACCCATTTCGCGGGCGGACAGCAGCATGCCGGCGCTTTGCACGCCGCGAATTTCGCCGACCTTCAGCGTGACGTTCGTTCCTGGGATGAAACTACCGGGCGCGGCGAACACGGCCTTCATGCCGGTCCTCGCGTTGGGCGCGCCACAGACGACGGAGACGATGCCGTCGCCGGTGTCCACGCGGCAGGCGCGCAGGCGATCGGCGTTGGGGTGTGGTAGCGCCTCGATCACATGCGCGACGCGGAACGTTTCGATGGCGGCACCGCGGTTTTCGACGCCTTCCAGTTCGAGGCCGATACGTGTGAGGGTGTCGGTGATCTCCTTGGTGGAGGCGCCGGTTTCGAGGTGGGTCTTGAGCCAGGAGAGGGTGAATTTCATGGCGTGGCCGCTCCGTCGATCGTTGTGGGCCGTCGCTCTTTCATCGTCATGGGCCGTCGACCTTTCCTCGTCATGGCCCGGCTTGTCCGGGCCACCTGCAACAGCGCGGTGCGGCGAGAGGTGGCCCGGACAAGCCGGGCCATGACGACCACAGGTGGGGCCGTGACGACCATGGAAGGGGCCGTGGCGAGGGCGCGATGAAGCGACGGTGCCGGGATGCGATTCATCGTTCAGACCCCCTCGTGCAGCATCGTGGGGGACAGCGGGTTGAAGCCGTAATGGCGTAGCCAGCGCAGATCGGAATCGAAGAACGGCCGCAGGTCGGAGATGCCGTGCTTCAGCATCGTCACGCGTTCGACGCCCATGCCCCAGGCGAAGCCTTGCCACTCGCGGGGGTCGATTCCGCAGTTGGCCAGAACTCGGGGATGCACCATGCCGGAACCCAGAATCTCCAGCCAGTCGCCGCCGCGGCCGAGTTCGCCGGTGCGGCGGTTCCAGCCGATGTCGACTTCCATCGACGGCTCGGTGAACGGGAAATACGAGGAGCGGAAGCGCACCGGCAGATCGGCGATGGCGAAGAACGAGCGCAGGAAGTCGGTGAGGCAGCCTTTCAGGTGGCCCAGATGCAGGTCGCGATCGATGATCAGGCCCTCGCACTGGTGGAACATCGGCGAATGAGTGGCATCATGATCGCCACGGTAGGTCCGGCCGATGACGATGATGCGGATTGGCGGCGGCTGAGTCAGCATGGTGCGGATCTGCACCGGCGAGGTGTGGGTGCGCAGCACGCGCGGCGGCTCATTGCCATGCGGCGGAAGGTAGAAGGTGTCGTGATCGGCTCGCGCCGGATGGTGCGCGGGGATGTTCAGGGCGCCAAAGTTGAACCAGTCGCTTTCGACATCGGGGCCGTCGGCGACGGTGCAGCCCATGGCGCCGAAGATGGCGGCGATTTCCTCCATGGTCCGCGCGATCGGGTGGATCAGGCCGGTTTCCCGGGGGCGCGGCGGCAGGGTGGGATCGATGCGTTCGTTCGCCAGACGGGCGTCCAGCGCGGCCGCTTCCAGTTCCAGTTTGCGGGCTTCGATCGCGCCGGTCAGAGCGTCCTTGAGCTGGTTCAGCGCGGCGCCGCGGTCTCGGCGTTGCTCGGGCGGGGTTTTGCCCAGGTCGCGCAGCAGGCCCGTCAGCGAGCCGTTGCGGCCGAGGACGGCGATGCGGATGGCGTCCCAGGCACGCAGGTCCGTGGCGGCGGCGAGCGCCGCGTCCGTCTCGGTCTTCAGGGCGAGCAGGTCGTCGGTCATCTTTGAGTCTCATGCATGGGCGGCGCCCTTGAAACACGAACGGCCACCCAGAGCGAGACCGGGTGGCCGCGGATCAGGTCCGGAACGGCCGCGTTAAGCGAGCGCGGCCTGGACCTTATCGAGGATGGCCTTGAAGGTCGCCGGATCATCGTAAGCGATGGCGGCGAGGACTTTACGGTCCATCTCGATCCCGGCCTTCTTCAGGCCGTTGATAAATCGGGAATAGGTCATACCGTGCTCGCGCGTCGCGGCGTTGATCCGCTGGATCCACAGGCCGCGGAATTCTCGTTTCTTCACCCGCCGGTCGCGGTAGGCGTATTGCAGCGATTTTTCCAGCCGCTCCCGCGCCGCGCGGTAAGTGGTGGACGTGCGGCCGTAGAAGCCTTTCGACTGCTTCAGGACCTTCTTGTGGCGGGCATGGGTGGTGGTGCCGCGTTTGACTCTCGCCATGATGCTTCTCCCTCAACCGAGCCCGTAGGGCGCCCACTGTTTGATGGTCTTCGCGTCCATCTCGGTCAGCGTCTGGCTGCCGCGGTTGGTGCGCTTCATCTTCTGCGAGCGGTTGATCAGGCCGTGGCGCTTCATGCCAGGACCCGCGAGCACCTTGCCGGTCGCGGTGATCTTGAACCGCTTCTTGACCGACGATTTGGTCTTCATCTTGGGCATTTGGTCTCCTTTGCTGTGAACCGTCCGATCAGGACAGCCGTCGCGGCTGGGCATGCCCATTTCAGGCCCAGGCTCGCAGACGAGGCGCGGGGTATAGGCGAGGGGGAGGGAGGGTGCAAGGACGGATTGGCGGAGGTGGCGGGCCGGTTGGGGTGCTCCGCGACGAACGCCGCGCCGGATTGCTCGCCCGCCCTTCCCGGCCTCATTTTCCAGCGGCCAAGGTCTCGGCGAAGAATGCAAGCACCTGTTCGATCGTTCGCGCGTGGACGGCGCCGCGATCCACGCCCGGGTTGTCCGCGCAGACGCCGGGGAGGCGCTCAGCCGCGGACGGCACGCAAATATCGAGAAAAGTGTAGTGACCGGCTCCCGCCAGCATCGTGACACGCGCGGTGGGGAGCAAGCCGGCGATGCGCCGGATATTTGTCGCGATCGGTACGGTTGTATCCGAAGCGCCGGCGAGCATCGATACGGGAACATCGACATCAGCGAATGACGCGGTATCGAAGGCCTCGCCCAGGGCTGGAGCAATGGCGAAGACGGCGGTTATTCTGGGGTCTTTGTAGGATTGCCCGGATCGCGCGAAGGAAGCCGCTGTCGCCGCGGACCAGGTGACGGCAGGCGGATGGACGTCACTTCCCAGACGGGCCATCTCGGGCGGATGACAAATGGCATCGGCCGCCGGGGAGGCGCAGAAATTTTCGAATGCCTGGAAATTGGTTCTCGCGCCCGCCAGTTCCAGCACGGTGTAACCGCCAAGCGAGAAGCCCACGGCGCCGATCCTGCGTTGGTCAATGCGCGCCCCGAGCGTCGGATCCGCCAGGATGCCGTCGAGCGCCTCACTCAGGTCCGTGGCCCTCTCCCACCACAGCATGAAGCCTTCGCGGGTCACCGGTTCCAGACCGTTGTTGCCGGGGTGATTCACGCCGGCCACGATATAGCCGGCCGCGGCGAGAGCCGAACCCAGCCAGTCGAGGCTTCCGGCGGTTCCCGCGGTACCGTGCGACAACAACAGCAGCGGATATTTCGACCGTGCCGGGGAAGGCGGCGCATCGATGGCGGCCGCGTGGCCGAAAAATATTGGATGGCCGGGCGGACCGATGTCATGCGCTATCTCGGGGATCTCGGGAGCGACCGGGTACCAGATCGTGGTGACAAGGGCTTCCGTCTTCGCCCCGCGCCAATGGCGCGCGACGGGTGGATGAAACAGACGCCGTGTCTCTCCGACATGATAGGACGCGGAGTCGCCGGCCGCTTTCGCCACGCCAATCCAGGTCGCGGCGCACACAGCGCCGGCGATGAGACATTTGAAAAGCACGGTCATTTCCTTCGGATGGGAATCAGGAGATCGGTCACGCATCCAGACCGGGCGCCTGGCGTCGAGCGGCCGCGATAAAGTTCCAGAGCTGGGCGATCGTCCGGATCGTAGCCGCTTCGTGGCAGCCAGCCGCCAAACAACGTTTGAAACGTTGGCGCGATGAGCGTCCCGGGACCGGCAAGCCGGTAACCGGCATAGAGTCCGCCCGCGAGACGCATGGTCTCGACGGCGCCGGGGGGATCGGTCCCCGCGGGATCAATTGGCGCCGCGGGCTCGATACCGGCGTGGTAGCGAAGATTGCCTGGTGCTTCGGGATCGCCGAAGGAAATACCAATCACGGTCTGGGTTGGCGTGCGGTCGATGCCGAGAGTGCGAAACAATTCGCGGTATGTCTGGCCGATGGTTGCGATTGGTCCGTTATGCCGGAGACACAGGACATCTCGTGGCGGCAATTCGATAATCTCGACATTGGATGCACCGATCGCCTTGTTGGACGCCTCCGGACTGGCTGCCCCCGGGGTTCCCGGCGCGCCGGACCGGAGTGCGGCTCCAGCAGCGGACAGGCCGGCCTGCCGTGCCCGGAATTCACTGGGGGTGATGCCGGTGAAGCCGCGGAAGGCCCGCGCGAAGGCCTGCGGACTGTCATAGCCGGCGTCGAGTGCGATCGCGATCACCGAAGCAGCACCGTCTTTGAGTTGATGCGCCGCCTGGGCCAACCGCGACCGCTGAATGGTCTGCGCGATCGTTTCCCCGGTAAGCGCGCGATAAATGCGATGGAAATGGAACGGTGAGAAATGCGCGACCGCCGCCAGACTCTCGACGGTGTGCGGCGCGCCGGGGTCGATGAGGATCGTTTCGACCACACGGGCAATGCGTAGCCGATAGTCGCGTTCGGTGCTGAGCTTCATGGCGGGCGGACCATAGCAACTTCACCGTCAGGATGCGGTGCGGCGTTTGCTGAATATCGATCGGTCCGGCGACGGTCGCGCTTCGAGTGGGCGGTGCTGGAGGCGGTTTGGAATGACCGGAATCGTGGGGCGGGTTCAGCGGCCCGCCGCCGGGATGATCGATCAGGAGGCTCGGATGAACGCGGTGAGTTCGCGGAGGAGGACGTCCGGGGCATCGACGCGGACGGAGTGGCTGCTGGTCTCGATCTCGATCAGGCGGGAGCCGGGGATCAGGGCCGCGATTTCTCGGGAGAATTCGGGCGGGCAGATCCAGTCGTGCTTGCCGGCCAGGATCAGGGTTGGGGCAGTTATGCGGCTGAGTTCGGGGCGGAGGTCGAAGGAACGCAGGAAGCCGACGGGACCGAAGGCTCGGTTCAGCGGCTCGGGGGAGTGGATCGCGCGGCCCTGGGTCGCCTTGGCGGCCACGGGATCGTGGCGCAGGGCGTAGAGCGGGCCCATGACGTCGTAGTAGTGGCGCAGGTCTTGTTGGGACTTGAACCCGCCGGTCCAGAGGGATTCGCAGACGCGCTGCTGCTCCGGCGTGCCGCGCTCGTGGAGGATTTCCAGGGCGCGCGGAATAAAGCCGCCATGCGCGGCGGTGACGATCAGGATCAGGCGGGAGACCGCCTCGGGGTAGCGCGCGGCGTGCGCCATCGCGACCATGCCTCCGTATGAGGTGCCGATGGACACGATCGGGCCAAGGCCGAGATAGAGGCGGAGTGCCTCCATGTCCTCGACGTTCTCGTCGAGGGTGAAGCGGGCGGGGTCGGCGGCGGGGTCGGCGAGGCCGGACCGGCCCTGGCCGCGGTGGTCGAAGTAGACGAGTTGGGCGGTCTCGGCGAGCGGGCTCATGACCGGTTTGAACCCGCTGTGATCGCCGCCCGGGCCGCCATGGATGATGAAGGCCGCGGGTTTCTCGCGCATGACGGGGCCGTCGGGGACGAGGCCGGCGCCCTCGATGTCGAAGTAGAGAGTGGTGCCGCGGATGGGGGCGAACATTGGGGGGGACTCCGGTGGATGGGGTATCAGTTGGATGGCGGGTCGCGGCGTCAGCGGCGGTGCCAGGCTGGCCGGCACAAAGTGTGGCAAAAGCGGTTACTGTTCTCGGACTGGACTGGCGGTTGCGGAGCCTATAAGTGGGAATCCATCATTATTCAAAGTACACGCCATGAGCCAAACGATCGTCAACCAGAAGGCCGTCGACGTGGCAATGTTAGCGCAGCGCATGGTTTCGCAATATTTCAGTCACGTTGCTGCGATGTACGTCGCACGGAGCCCACGCGCGGAGGAACTACGTCCGCAGATTGAGGCGGGACAGATTGTGCCCACTCTCAAGATTCCGCGGGGTGATGGCAACACGATGATAATGTCATTTGATCATTTTTTGGCAGAAGGGCGAAAGCCGGAGGCACGACAGGATTTTGATAGGGTATGGCTCATTGGCGCATTACTATTGGTCGGCGCTGCGCTCGGCGCAAACGGCTATTTTGGACATGCACTGGAGGCAGAAATAATACGACATTTACGAAACGGTGTCGCACACGGTAATCGATTTTCGTTTCACTCTAATGTGATCGACAAAACCACGCAAAAATTGAAGTATCCGGCGAACATCTTTCGGTACGCTGTCCGGCAGTCTATGCCTATGCATGAAGTGGAAACCAATATGCAGGGGACAGAAGTGCTTTTTGTTTGGGGAGGGCCAGATGCAATTGTGGATTGCCTAACCGTGCTGGGCGTTCATTTGTGGCATGTCGGCCATGGCATACCAATTCCATGAATGACCAAAATGAATCGAACGGGCGCGTGCCGGATCAACCCAAGCTCGCGGAACGGACATACGACAAAGGTGAACGGCGATTCAAACACGTTGGGAGGGGACAAAAGCCCTATATCGAGTTTGACGAGAGGCAGCCCCGCAAGTGGGTTGGGAAGTGCCCGGACAACATTCCGGACATCAGAAAGAAGGAGTTGCTAAATGCGGCGATCGCCGCCCCAAGCGGGGACCGTGACGTGAGCTATGTGAAGCAAATGTACGTTGTTCACGAAGGTGCGATCTATGAGGCTCAGACCTCGGATGCCGGGCATAGTTACCACGCCTACCCCTATAAAGGTAGATTATCGCGGGCTCTTCTGATGGAACTAGAGGCAGCGGCGGTAACGGAAAATACCATCCAAGCCTTCAAGGACTGGGTTAGCAGCTATATCGAGATTGGCGGTCGGTCGTGAGCACAAATCCTGCTGTCCAGTTCATCCTCCGGTGGGTTGACTCCGAAAACGGAGAGCCTGTTCGCACAGTGGCTAGGTTCAATGTATTGATAGATGGCCGATCGGTTTGGCCCGTTCCTGGTGAGCCCGAGGCGTCACTGGAGATTTACGTGGATGACTTACTCTCGCACCTAACCGAATTCTGGAAGCCATTGATGCTTCGGCAGACCTATCCGGTGGGGGAGACGCTCGACCGCCCGAGCAGGTTCCGGACGGTGGCGGAAGAGCGCTGGACTGAAATGCCGCCGGAGATTGTGGAGAGAGAGGATGAAACAATCAATGCGTTCGAAGCGGCGCACGATCTCTCGCGGGCCTTCTCAGGTTTGTTCGGCCTTCCCTCCCTTTTTCTTTTCAGAACGGCAGAACGAATGCTCATCGACACGCCATGGAAGTGCTGGGACATGCCATTTGTTGAAGTCGAACACGCGTTGGCTGACGTCGGTAACCATGTCGCGAAACGGCTGGATAGTATTGAAGGAGGAAAGTGGTCTGAATTGATTCGGTCGTGGCGGACACGCGACGTGGGAGATCCGACGCGGCTACTTGCATGGACTACGAGCCTTAACACCGAAGTCGCGCGTGCCTTTGCGGAAGAGGGGGTTCTTGAAGCGCCAGGCAGCGTTTCTGAGGCGGCAAACGACGACGATGAGATGCGACTTGCGGCGCGCATGTCTAGTGCGCTTCCCGCTGAGCAAATTCGGCAAATCCTGATGCTTGTCCGAAGCTTCCAACCCCATCAAGCAGGCGACTTTGACCGGCTGGCCGAAGCGACGGGCGCGCACATCCGCGCTCATTTCTCGCAACATCGGCCGTTCGAGCAAGGCCAAGCCGCCTCGGCATTCATCCGCGAACGTCTTGGACTTGCTTCTGTGCAGCGCGTCGATATTTTCAAATTGATCAGTGATTTCGGCATCGAACTCCAGGCGCGCCAAGTAGAACCGCCAGGTCTGGACGGATTAGCCATTTGGGGGCCCAAGTACGGGCCCGCAGTGCTTATTAATGCATCAAGTATACGATTCGCGGGGAAGGGTGATCTTAGCAATAGTGGCGCAGCGCGTGTCACTGCTGCGCATGAGTTGTGTCATTTGCTGCTGGACCGTGGACATGCTTTGACAGCGGTTGATGTCCTGAACAGCAGAATGCCCCTGGCGGTCGAGAGTCGCGCGAAAGCCTTTGCCGGGGATTTCCTCCTACCTGGGCGGGTTGCTGCAGATATCTGGATCCGGATGAAAAGGCCGCGAACCAAAGAGGATCTGCTCAAATGTCTTCGGCGGCTCTGCAGTGTGTATGGAGTGACGCGCAGCGTAGCCGCTTGGAAACTTGAACATGGCCTCTATGTGTACGACGTCGATATGAGGCAGCAATTGGATCAGATAGTTCCACAGCGCTGGCAACGGGGGTCATAGCTCTGTGGACGGTGCCGAACTCGATTTCACGGAGCCGTACCCAATTTCCGGGGAATTGCCCTGAATCGGAGGGTCGGCTTGGTTGCGCCCAGCCTCTGGCGTCACAAGTCAAGACCTTCGCGGCGAATTTCGTGCATGAGCGGCGTGCGCTCGCGATACGCGTCCTCGTGATATGGCATCGCGTGGATGACTGCGCGGTCGTCATACAGAATTTCCGTGACGACCGGCATCAGGCGATCGACCACGCTCCATCGGTCGTGAAAATTCTTCAGAAAAACGGCGACATCGTAATCGGAATCCGGGCGAGCGTCGCCGCGCGCGCGGGAGCCAAACAGCACCACACGCTCGATCTGGTCTCCATACATCTCATCCAGGGCCGTGCGAAAGCGATTCAGCACAGGATCGGCGACGGTGTTCGTTGGCGTCCATTGGTCCGGTAAGGACACGCTACCGCCATTGGGAATCGGCGGTCCAGCGTATCCAGGCCGCTGAATTAGCACCCAATATCGGCATAAGGAATGCCAGAGACACTCACCATGAGCAAGAACACCGCATTCAGCCTCGGCGAGCATGTCAGCAGCTTCGTTGAGTCGCGGGTCGGCAAGGATCGCCACAGCGGCACCGGCGAGGTCGTGCGCACGACCTCGCGGCAGCTCGAAGAGCCGGAACCGAGGCTGGAGGCGTTGCGCGCCGCCCTGATCGAAGGCGAGCAAAGCGGCCCGTCCAGGCCGTTCGACTTCGAGGCTTTCATAACATCGAAGCGGGGATCTCCGCCGTCTGAACCATGACGGAACGCCAAGGCGTCCACGACGATCACAAACGGTCGCGTTCCGCGCGAACCGCCTCGGCCGGCGGTACGCTGGGTTCGACCGCCGATCGCCGGGCCATGCGCGCGCGCAGTTCCTCAATCGTCGGTTGGCTGGCGATCCGGCGAATTTCGTCGAGCAGGTAACCAGACAGCGACATGCCTGCCAGCGCCGCGCGCGATTTCAGGTGGCGACGCAGCGTCTCCGGCACATCGCGAATTTGGATCGTCCTGGACATCAGAAAATGATGAACACAAGTGCAACGCATATCAAGCGGGGGCCGCACGTTTTTCGGATTCACAGAACCCCGCTATAACCGCCTTCCGAACTCACACGGACTACGGCCGACAGGAGACACCCCATGCTCTCGCACGACAACAATGAGCTGGTCACCCGCGTCGGCCCAGGCACCCCGATGGGCAACCTGATGCGGCAATACTGGATCCCCGCCCTGCCGTCCGACGAGTTTCCCGGCCCCGACTGCCTGCCCAAACGCATGCGTCTCCTGGGCGAGAACCTCGTCATGTTCCGCGACTCGCTCGGCCGCATGGGCGCGCTGGAGGAATCCTGCCCGCACCGTGGCGCCAGTTTGTATTTTGGCCGCAACGAGGACGGCGGCCTGCGCTGCGCCTATCACGGCTGGAAGTTCGACATCAACGGAGTCTGCCTCGATACGCCAACAGAACAGCCGGACCGGCGTGAATGGTTCTGCTCGCGCATGAAAGCCAAAGCCTATCCCTGCCATGAAGTGAACCACATGGTCTGGATCTACATGGGCCCACGAGAAACCCCGCCGCCATTCCCCGCGTTCGAAATCAACCTCCTGGCCGCCAACCAGGTCGCCCGCCCGCGCATCATGATGGAGGAAGCCAATTGGCTACAGAACATGGAAGGCGATCTGGATTCCGCGCATCTCGACTGGGTGCATCGCCGCCTGTCCGAGGACAGCCCGAAGCCGGAGAAAGGCATTCGCGGCTTCTGGAATCCAACCGGACAGCCTCCGGTGCTGGATGTCGTGCCGACCGAGTATGGCGTCCATTACACGGCGAAACGCATCCTCAAGGACGGCGGCGAATGGCACCGGATCAATCAGTTCATCTTTCCGTTCCACACCATGATCACGACCGGGGACGGCACGGTGAACCTGCGCTCCTTCGTGCCGATCGACGATGAGTTCGCGATGCTGATTTCGCATCGCGGTCATCCGACGCAACCGTTATCGAACGCCGCCGCCGGCCTCGATGGCGATATCTTCGACGAGATGGGCGGCTATGTGGAACGCACCAACGACCCGCGCACCTATTTCCTGACCAAGGCGAACAAACGCAACGATTACGGCCGCGATCTGAAGATGCAGCGTGATACGATGTTCTGCGGCATTCCGTTCGTCGGCAATCTGCAGGATCGCGCGATGACCGAACTGATGACCAACGCCGCCGGGGAAGCCATCTACGATCGCACTAAGGAACATCTGAGCACATCGGACGCGATGATTGTCACCGTGCGGCGCCAGTTGATCAACGCCGCGATCCGGTTGCGGGATGAAGGCGCGGTTCCCCCGAACGTGGACGATGTCGAACTCGATAAGGTACGCTCCGCCTCGTTGCGGCTCCCGGCCGGCTCCGACTGGAAGGCGCTCAGCGTCGACGCCCTGCGCGCCGCGCCCGGCAAGCCCGCGGCGGCGGAGATTGGTCTGATCATTTAGTACGCCCACGTCATGGCCGGGATTGAACCACCGCTGGCCGGCTAATTCCGCGGTTGGTGACTGGTGTTTTCCCACGTCATGGCCGGGCGCGTCCCGGCCATCCGCGTCTTTACCGGCCATCCCAAAGTCGTGGATGGCCGCTGCGATCCCCGGGCCAGGCCCGAGGACATGGGGCGGCCATGACGAGTCGCGAGCGCCCGCACGGTTGGTCCAAATATTCCAACCGACGGGAACCGGATGGCTGTGGGCTTGACCCGGCCATCTCTTCCAGCACAGTGCGGCAACGATGGGGGGGCCGCCCACCCACGACGGCATGGATACCTGAAGGACCGGCCATCATGTTGAGTGAAGAACGAAATCGGGTTCTGACCCAGACCGGGTCCGGTACGCCGATGGGCGAGCTGATGCGGCGCTATTGGCACCCGATCGCGGCGGTCAGCGAACTGGAAGAAAAGCCGATCAAACCCGTCCGCCTGATGGGCGAGGACCTGACTTTGTTCAAGGATCTCTCCGGCCAGTACGGTCTGGTGGATCGGCACTGCCCGCACCGCCGCGCCAGCCTCACCAACGGTTTCGTCGAGGCATGCGGCCTGCGTTGCGGCTATCACGGTTGGCTCTTCGCCCCGAACGGAACCTGTGTCGAGCAACCCTTCGAGGATGTTGCCGCGCCAGAAGCCAGATTCCGCGACCAAATCAAAGTCAAGGCGTACCGGGTCCACGCCCACGGCAATCGGGTGAAGAAGTACGTGACAAATCCCTGAAACGTTGAATCTATGACGACCCTCTGGATTCGCTTGGAGGGGAACAGTCATGGACGACGCGGTGACAGACAGCGGAGCGCTT
>Ga0182018_10002575_pt1 | contig 17829 bp, 17 predicted proteins | sample 812P2MmetaG_FD_120490 | JGI IMG/M metagenome (GOLD analysis project Ga0182018, IMG submission 120490) | Permafrost microbial communities from Stordalen Mire, Sweden - 812P2M metaG | ecosystem: Environmental > Terrestrial > Soil > Wetlands > Permafrost | place: Sweden: Stordalen | collected... | reverse complement strand
TGCAGGGGAGACTCAACGAATCTTAGCGACAGGTAGAAGCGTTTGGCTGGCTCGGACAGCGCGCCGGATCGGCTCATGCCTCCCAAGGCGCCTTGGTTTTGAGCAGCCTCCGCAATCTGTCGGAAGGTGGCAGGGGGCGGTCCAGCAACGCCTGAAATTTCGCGAACGTGCCCGCGACGACCGAAAAGAAGGTTTGGTCGAGCAGTACGCTTTCCGCTTCGCGGCAGGCCGCTTCCAACATGAAGTCGGACCGGCTGCGTCCAAGGCGCCCGGCGGCCTGGTCGATCAGGTCTCGCTGACGGGCCTTCGCGCGAATGTTGATGGAGACGGAGTCGAGGGGACGTCGTTGATGCATGATGATAATCTACGGTGGTCATTTGATATAGCATCGTCCGTACACGAAAAGGCCGGTGCGAACACCGGCCCTTTCACTCCCATCCGGCCATCAGCTTAGCCAGGGTTCGCCAGCGTGCTGTAGTCGAAATTGACCGGCGCGCCGCCACGTGTCTCGACGTCGGACGAACCGGCTCCGTCATTGACGACCTTCGGCGCCGCCTGGTGCTGGCCGGAGAAGAAAGTCGCTTCCGCCGCGCTCGGCACTTCGGATTGCGCCATCGCGGTGCCAAGGCCAAGGGTCAGAGCGGCAACGGCGGCGAGCATGAGGGTTTTGGTGGTATTCATTGTGAACTCCTGTGTTTGGGGACCACTCGACCAGTTCGGGTGGTGCCGGTGGCTGGGTGACTGTTGGGGTGTTTCCCGTCATCGACAGGCGGACAGGTAAGCCGCCTCACCGCGGGGGATTAGCCAGAAAGGCCGAACTTCATTTTTGCGGTAAGTGAAAGAATGGTGCAGTTGAAGGCAACGTCTTTTCTGAATTCCGGCAGTGTCCTAATTTGAATTTCCGAGCATCCGCGCCACGGCGATGGCAATCCCGCATAGCAGCAGACCGATGATATGGAGAGGCAATAGCGCCAGCGGGTTCAATCCCCACATGGTCGCGAACCATGCGCTGTAGGCCACGAGCGACAGTATCCCCGCCGAGATCACGTAGGCGGCGATCGCTCGAAGGGTGCGGTAGTTCATGTTGCCCGATGCTCCGTTCGGGCCGCGACGCGGTCCGCGCGCGACATTGGACCGCCGCCCTGAGCCCACTCAAAAAAGCCGGTTTATGCCGCCGCCCTGATCGCCACCGCCCGAACATCGTCGCCAACCCCGCCCTCGAACGTGGCGAAATTCTCCTCGAACCGCGTCACCAGGTGCTTCGCCATCGCGTCGTAGGCGGCTTTGTCGGCCCAGGTCTGGCGGGGATCGAGGACATCGTCGGGCACGCCGGGCACGTGCTCGGGGAACGACAGGCCGAAGAACGGATCGCGGCGGAATTTGGAATTCAGCAGCGTGCCGTCCAGCGCGCCGCGCAGCAGAGCGCGCGTATGCTGGATCCTCATGCGTTTGCCGACGCCGTATTGGCCGCCGCTCCAGCCGGTATTCACCAGCCAGCATTCGGCGCCGTGGCGGGCGATCAGGTCGGCCAGCAGGCGGCCGTAGACCTCCGGCCGGCGCGGGATGAACGGGTGACCGAAACAGGTGCTGAACACCGCCTTCGGCTCGGCCCCCAGCCCTTTTTCCGTCCCGGCCACCTGGGCCGTGTAACCCGACATGAAGTGATACATCGCCTGCGCCGGGGTCAGCCGAGAGATCGGCGGCAACACCCCGAACGCGTCGCAGGCCAGCATGACGACATTCTTTGGCTGGCCGCCCCGGCCAGAAAGCTCAACGTGTGGGATGAACTCGATCGGGTAGCAGGATCTTGTGTTCTCGGTTAGCCGGTCATCGTTCAGGTCGAGCACGCCGTGTTCGTCGCCGATGACGTTTTCCAACACGGTGCCGAAGCGGTTGGTGGCGGCGTGGATCTCGGGCTCGGCTTCCGCCGACAGGTTGATCACCTTGGCATAACAGCCGCCTTCGAAGTTGAAGGTGCCGTCTTCTGACCAGCCGTGCTCATCGTCGCCGATCAGGCGGCGGTGCGGGTCGGAGGACAGCGTCGTCTTGCCGGTGCCGGACAGGCCGAAGAACAGAGCGACGTCCTCCTCGGGGCCGATATTGGCGCTGCAATGCATCGGCAGGATGCCCTTGGCGGGCAGGATCCAGTTCATCACGGTAAAGATCGATTTCTTGATCTCTCCCGCGTATTCGGTGCCGGCGATCACGATGAGTTTCTGCTCGAACGACAGCGCGATGGTTGTTGAGGAGCGGGTGCCGTCGATCGCCGGATCGGTCTGGAACAACGGCGCGTGCAGGATCACGTAGTCCGGCTCGAAACCCTCCAGTTCATGCGCCGGCGGGCGGATGAACATGTTGCGGGCGAACAGAGCTGCCCAGGCGAAGGTCGTGACGACCCGGACCCGCACTCGATGCGCCGGGTCGGCGCCGGCGTAAAGGTCCTGCGTGAACAGGTCCTGGCCTTGCAGGTAGGCCTGAACGCGAGCCCTCAGGATCGCGAACTTCTCGGGCGCGTAACGTTGGTTGATGTTGCCCCACCAGATGTCGCCGGTGACGGAGGGCTCATCGACCACGAACTTGTCGCGCACCGACCGGCCGGTATGGACTCCGGTTTCCACCATCAACGAACCGTCGATCGACAGCCGGCCTTCGCGCCGGCGCAACGAATCCGCCACCAGAGCGGGCGCGGTCAGGTTGGGGTGAACGGGATGCCCGGCGTGCACGCCAGTCCCGGCGAGGGCCGCGGCCGCATGTTTCGACGATTGGTCCGAGGGGTGTTTCCCCGAGTGCTCTTTCAATGTCCGTTTCCTGTCCAGGTGCCGTCCGCTTACCAGCCAGTAGAAATCCTGTTCCAGCCCAGAGCGCAAGGGACTCGCTTCGCATATGCGAGATCGCTCCCGCGAGATTTCGTGCCCAATCACAACACACGTCTGGCATGCCCGTATGTTACCGTATGGTGACGCGGTTATCGTCCATCAAGGCAGGCAAATTTCGGGCCGACATTGCGGCGAGATCGTGGCACCCGCGTCCCCCGCCGCTTTCCCCCGCCGCTTTCCCGGGGGACCGATCCGCTCTAAGCAATCCGGGATAGTCCAGGAGAGACCGACGCGTGAGTACGACCATCGCCAACAGCCTGCGCACCGGCCCCAACGAACGCGGCCGCTTCGGCGATTACGGTGGCCGCTTCGTGGCCGAAACGCTGATGCCACTCATTCTGGAAGTCGAGCAGGCATACAGCGCGGCGAAATCCGATCCGGCGTTTCATGCCGATCTTCAGTATCATCTGACGCACTATGTCGGCCGCCCCAGTCCTCTGTGGTTCGCGCGCCGCCTGACGGAGCAATTGGGCGGGGCGAAGATTTACCTCAAGCGTGACGAGCTGAACCACACCGGCTCGCACAAAGCCAACAACTGCATGGGTCAGATTCTGCTGGCGCGCAGGATGGGCAGGCGACGCATCATCGCGGAGACCGGCGCGGGCCAGCACGGCGTCGCCACCGCCACGATGTGCGCCTTATTCGGCCTGAAATGCGTCGTCTACATGGGCGCCACCGACGTCGAGCGGCAGAAACCCAACGTGTTTCGCATGAAGCTTCTGGGTGCCGATGTCGTATCGGTGACCTCGGGCGCCGGCACTCTGAAAGACGCGATGAACGAGGCGATGCGCGACTGGGTCGCCAATGTCGAGGACACCTATTACCTCATCGGCACGGTCGCCGGGCCGCACCCCTACCCAATGATGGTGCGCGATTTTCAGTCGGTGATTGGCGAGGAAGCCAAAGCCCAGTTGCAAGAAGCCGAGGGCAGACTGCCCGACGCGGCGGTTGCCTGTATCGGTGGCGGATCGAACGCGATGGGGCTGTTTCACCCGTTCCTGGACGATCCCTCGGTTCGGCTGATCGGCGTCGAGGCCGGAGGTCACGGGATTGAAACCGGCGAGCACGCCGCCAGCCTGACCGGCGGCCGGCCTGGCGTGCTGCATGGCAATCGTACCTACTTGCTGCAGGATGACGACGGCCAGATCATCGAGGCACATAGCATCAGTGCCGGTCTGGATTATCCGGGGATCGGGCCGGAACACTCCTGGCTGCACGATATCGGCCGCGTCGAGTACGTTTCGGCGACGGATCGGGAAGCACTGGACGCGTTCCAGCTTTGCACGCGGACCGAGGGGATCATTCCGGCCTTGGAACCGGCGCACGCCCTGGCGCATGTCCAGAAACTGGCACCGACGATGACTAAGGACCAGATCATCCTGATGAACCTGTGCGGACGCGGCGACAAAGATATCTTTTCGGTTGCAGAATATCTCGGAGTGACGCTGTGATGTTGTCCGAAGTCGCACGCGTCATCCCCCCCCGTTCCCACGCACGCACGTCACCTCGCGCCCCACACACACGTCATCCCCCGGCTTGTCCGGGGGACCTGCCATCGCACCATGCCCACACGGGTGGCCCGGACAAGCCGGGCCATGACGTGGGAAGGGGAGGGTCATGACGTGGGAAGGGGAGGGCCATGACGTTGAAGCGGGGTGGCCAAAGATGCTGAAGGGATCCCGGCCATGAGCCGTATCGCCGCACGCTTCGCTGAACTGAAACGCGCCGGCCGAGGTGCGCTGATTCCGTTTCTGGAGGCATGGGATCCCGACCAGGCGACCTCGATGGCGATCCTGCGCGGCATGCCGGCGGCGGGCGCCGATCTGATCGAGATCGGGATGCCGTTCACCGATCCAATGGCCGACGGCCCAATCATCCAGGCCGCCGGCAAACGTGGCCTGAGCGCGGGCGTCAAAGTCCGCCACGTGCTGACCATGGTGCGCGAGTTCCGCCAGGACGACGCGGCGACGCCGGTCATTCTGATGGGATATCTGAATCCGATCCTGTCGTACGGCCCGGAGAAATTCTGTGTCGATGCCGCCTCCGCCGGTGTGGACGGATTGATCATCGTCGATCTCCCACCCGAGGAATCCGCCATGCTCCTACCTTTTGCGAAAGCGAATGGTCTGGACTTCATCCGTCTCGTCGCGCCAACCACCGACGACGCACGGTTGCCGCTGGTGATGAACGGCAGCTCCGGCTTTGTTTATTACGTCAGCATCACGGGTATCACCGGCACGCGCAGCGCTTCATCGGAGCACCTCGCCGAGGCGATCCCTCGCATCCGTAAAGCCACCGATCTGCCGATCGCGATCGGGTTTGGCGTGCGGACTCCGGCCCAGGCGGCGGAGGCGTCACGGATCGCGGACGCGGCGGTGGTGGCGTCGGCGTTGATTGAAACGCTCTCACAACATCTGGACGACAACGGACACGCGCGGCCTGACGCCGTGCCCGCGGTGCTGGCACAGGTGAAAGTCCTCGCGGCAGCCGTGCGTCAGACGCAAGTCTGATTCACGAGCCTTGACCTGAACGCTGATCCAGGCAGGTTGGCGCCAGGATCAGGAGACGTTCCAAACATGGGCAAAGCCCGACTTCCGAAACCGGTCATGATTTTGACCGGCGCGGCCATCATGATGAGCATCGGGATGGGCATGCGGCAGAGCCTCGGCCTGTTTCTGCCGCCGGTGACGCACGACCTGGCCTTGAAGGCCGCCGATTTCACCTTCGCCGTCGCGGTACAGAACATCACCTGGGGTCTGGCGCAGGCGCCGGTCGGAGCGATCGCCGACAGATGGGGCCTGCGGCCGGTGATGCTCGCGGGCGGGGTCGTTTACGTCATCGGCATGCTGGCCATGCTGTCTTCCGGCGGTGCGGCGATGCTGGCGGTTTCCGGCGGCCTGGTCGGAATAGCGCTCGCCTGCACCGCGTCCTCACTGGCGATGACCGCCGCCGCCCGCGCCGTATCGCCCGAGCGGCGCAGCATGATCCTGGGTGCCGTCGGCGCCTGCTCGTCAGTCGGCACTTTGTTGATCGCGCCATCGTTGCAATTCTTGCTGGCGCGGTGGGACTGGCACGTCGGCGTGGTATTTTTCCTGCTGTTGGCGATCGCGATGATGCCCGCCGCGTTCGTGGCCGGAGCGGTCGACGCCATGCCGGGACCGGTCGAACACCGCGCGACAATGCGCGAGGTCATTGGCCAGGCGTTACGCAGCCGGCGCTATCTGGTCATGTCCGGAGCCTATTTCGTCTGCGGCCTGCAATTGATTTTCCTGACCACGCATCTGCCCAATTATCTTGAGATCTGCGGTCAGGACCCGATGTTGGGCGCGACCGCTCTCGCGACGATCGGTGGAGTCAATATCCTCGGTTCGTGGTGCGCCGGCTGGCTTGGCGGGCGGTACCCGAAATATATCCTGCTTGGCCTGTTGTACCTGTCGCGGTCGTGCGTGCTGACGATCTTCTTCATGATCCCGCCGACACCCACCACGACGCTGGTCTTCGCCGCCGCGATGGGCATGCTCTGGCTGGGTGTCATTCCATTGGTATCCGGATATGTCGCGGAATTGTTCGGTACGCGTTACATGGCGACGATTCTGGGATTGTCTTTCGTGGTGCACCAGATGGGGTCCGTCATCGGTGCCTGGGGCGGCGGATTGATCTTCGACGCGTTTGGCTCCTACGACGTGGCCTGGCATTTCGGAGTTCTCGCCGGCGCTACCGCGGGGGCCTGCCAGATTATGTTCGGTGGCCCGGTGCGGCCAGGCCGATGGTCGCGGCCGATCGCCGTGGCCGGGTAGTCTATTCCGCCCGGATCCACGTCTCGGAAAACGCCAGCATGGCCGTGGTGATTTTACGGCCAGCCACCTCGCGCGGGATCGGCGCGCCAGGCAGCCGCTTGCCGTTCACCAAAATCGACGCATCCAGGCAGCCAACGAACACGCTGGGCATGTGGTGTATGCCTGTCGCCGACAATTCCGGCGGGTTCACGAAACAGAACGGCACACCCAGACCCGACCAGGTCAACGTGATCGTCAGGTCTCCGGCTTTTACCATCTCTGAATAGATGTGGCCCGGATCGCCGGAACTCTCGACGCTGTCGAGTTTACGGTACAATAGCGAACGCATCCCGGCGATGCCTTGGAATGCGCCGAATTTGGCGACGAAGTCCGAAACCAACCAGCGCGCGAGCGGTTCGTTGTCCGTCAATACAACCGCGGGCGTGCGCATGAAGTCATTGGGTGGTTGGATCAGAACCAAAGCGTGGCCGCGCCCGTGCGGCGATAACACCACCCGGAAAAAACTCGCGAGCGTCGTGAATGGACCGGCTGGATTGAGTTTGAGAAAAATACCAGGATTTTCTCCTGACCACTCAACGGTGCCCGGGAAACGGATGACCTCAACCATACGTGCTGCTCCTTGGACCCCTGAGATTACCCCGTGTAATTGTCCCGGATGCTACTGGTTGACGGTGATCGGTTCAACCGGTCTCTGGGCTGACGATTGACGGATGCCGCGGCGCGCGCCAGCCTGCCCGGGAGACAGAAGCCTTGGGGAGAACGGACATGCCATTACCCGCCGATACTGACGTTTCGACACCGAAATACCTGCGCGACAAATATGCCGTCGTGGGAGTCGGCGAAACCACCTACACCCGCGGCTCCGGCAAAACCACCCGAGCCCTCGGCACCTGGGCCCTTCGAAATGCGATCGCCGACGCCGGGCTGAAACCGTCGGACGTCGACGGGATGTTGTCGTATTCCGGCAATGACTCGACGCCGTCACCGTTCATGGCGGGGGACATCGGCACGCGATTGAATTTCTACATGGATTGCATCGGCGGCGGGTCCTCGACCGAGGCGCTGATCGGGATCGCCATCGGCGTCATGGAAGCGGGATTGTGCAGCTGCGTCGCGATCTTCCGCGCCATGAACGGATTTTCCCAGGTGCGCATCGGCGGCACCGGTGCCCGTTCGGCGGCGCCGGTGAATGGCGACATGCTGCACAACCGCGCCTATGGCTGGCAAAGCGCCGGCCAGAGTTTCGCTCCTACTTTCATGCGGCACATGTACGACTACGGCACGAAGCCCGAGCAGGTGGCCATGGTGAAAGTCGTGCATTCCGAGCACGCGTCGAACAACCCGAAAGCCTATTACAAGAAACGCTTCACCGTGGATGAGGTGCTGAACAGCCGCATCATTTGCAAGCCGCTGCATCTGCTGGATTGCTGCGTGGAGACCGACAACGGCACCGCGATCATTGTCACCAGCGCTGAACGCGCGAAGGACATGCGGCACAAGTCCCCCTTGATCCGCGGCATCGTCGGGCGGTGCAGCAAGCCGCGGATGGATATGCACTATCAGCATGGCCCGATTTCTCGCGTCGCCGGTTATTATGCCAAGGACATTCTGTGGCCGAACGCCGGTGTCGGTCCGGAAGACGTCGATGCTGTCGGTGCGTACGACGCGTTTACCTTCACCTCGATGCTGCAACTGGAAGACTACGGCTTCTGCAAGAAGGGCGAGGGCGGGGAATACGTCTCCTCCGGCATCACCCGCCTCGGCGGGCGGCGGCCGCAAAACACATCCGGCGGCCATTTATGTGAAGCTTACACGCACGGCATGAACATGGTGATCGAGAACGTGCGTCAGTTGCGCGGCACGGTCGACGATTCCTGCCCGGTCGGACCAGACGGTGTGACGCAACATACTTACGATTATCGCGAAGGCGGCTGCCGTGCCGTGAAAAACGTCGAAGTCACCGCCAACCTTGGCTGGGCCAATCCGCTGACCGGCTCGGCGATGGTCATGCGGCGCAGCTTCTGAGGGAGGATCGGACAATGACCATCAAAGGCGATTACATGGGAATGGCGCTGTCGATCGACGACCTCGACGGCGAGAATCTCGGCTACTTCAAACATTGCGCCGAGCATAATTATCATCTGCAGAAATGCGATGATTGCTCGATGCTGCGATATCCTCCGACCACCGCGTGCCCATTTTGCTCCAGTCCGAACGCGACCTGGACCCCGGTGGAGGGGAAGGGGGCGGTGTATTCCTACCTGGAAGTGCACCACGCGATTCAGCCCGCGTTCAAGGCGAAGGCTCCGTACATGGTATTGCTGGTGGAGCTGGACACGCAGAAGGCCCAGCCGACACCGGACGACGGGATACGCGTTGTCGCCAACCTGACGCTGCCGAACGGTGAGTTCGCACCGCCCGAGGTGGTGAAAAAGGTTGGCATCGGTACGCGCGTGCGGATGGTGTTCTCCGACGTGTCCGATGGTCTGGCCTTGCCGCAATGGACGATCGACGAAACCGCGACGCAGCCCGCGACGCCCTGGCGGTACCCGCAGGAGTAAACGTGACCCCCGAAGCGATTGCGACACATGCCCCCGCTGTGCTGACCTCGGCGCGGCGGGAGACCTATTTTCGCGATGGCTATCTGGCGGTCGAGGGGCTGATTCCAGACGTCTGGTTGCGCCGTTTGCGTGAACTCTCGGCGGAATTCCTGGAAGCCAGCAAATCCTGTTCGGAATCGAACGAGGCCTTCGATCTCGGTCCCGGGCATCGTCCGGACAGTCCGCATGTGCGCCGATTGCGTGCCCTGGTCGATCGGCATCCGGACTTCTGGCGCTTCGCGAGAGAGTCGGTGCTGGCCGACATCGCTGCTGACCTCGTCGGCCCGGACGTTAAATTCCACAGCGCCAAGTTGAACTATAAATGGCCGGGAATGGCGGAGGTCGTCGACTGGCACCAGGATATTCCCGCCTGGCCGCACACCAATTATTCGCCCGTCACGCTTGGCGTCTATCTTGAAGACGTTCCCGTGGAGCAAGGACCTTTGACCTGTCTCCCCGGATCGCAGTCGGGTCCAATTTTCGTGCACCGTGACGATAACGGGAAATGGACCGGCTCGGTGCGCGCTCGTGACATGATGACGGTTGACCAATCGCGAGCCGAAGACCTGATCGGCCGAGCCGGGACCGTGATCGCGATCAATTGCCGGACCATCCACGGCTCGCGCGCCAATCTGACCGATCGCGTGCGGCCGGTCGCGTTGTTCGTTTACAGTTCGGCCGATGCGTTTCCCTGGACGGCGGCGCCAACGCCCACAAGCCATACGGGAGATATCGTGCGCGGATGCGCGGCGCGGGTGGCGCATTTGGACCCGACACCGTGTCCGGTGCCGCCGGATTGGGGGAAGATCGGCTATGGCTCGATCTTCAGCGTGCAACGGGCCGGGGAGGCGAGTTAGTGGCACTGCGCAGCTTATTGTTCGCCCCCGGCAATCATGCGCGCCGGGTGGAAAAGGCTCTGACCCTGCCCGCCGACGCCGTCATCCTGGATCTGGAAGATGCTGTCGCCATCAGCGAGAAGCCCGCGACCCGGGACCTTGTCGTGCGGACATTCGGGGCGGAGCGGTACGGCAAACTCTATGTCCGGGTCAATGCTTACTCCACCGAGTGGTGTTATGGCGACATCGTGACGATCGCACGGTCCGGCCTGGACGGGATCATTCTGCCAAAAGTTGAAAGCGCCGATCAGCTTCGTTCTGTCGATTGGCTGTTGCACGCGTTGGAGCGTGAACGCGGGCTGCCGGCGGGCGGCATCGATCTCGTGCCGATCATCGAGACCGCTTTGGGCATGAGCAATATCGGCGCGATCGCCGGCTCCGGCTCGCGAACGCGGCGACTGGCATTCGGAGCGGGCGATTACACGCTCGATCTGGGCATGACATGGTCGCGGGATGAAACCGAGTTACTGCCGGCTCGGTCCGCCGTCGTCATGGCGTCCCGCGCCGCGGGGATCGATCCGCCATTGGACACGGTTTGGGCTGATTTGCGTGACGCCGAGGGGTTCGCCCGGTCCGCGGTGCATGCCGCCGCGCTCGGGTTTCAGGGCAAGATGTGTATCCATCCGGACCAGATCGCGGTCACCAACGGGGCGTTTTCGCCGTCCGACAGCGAATTGTCATGGGCGAAACGAGTTGTCGCCGCGTTTGACGACGCCGAAGCCAAAGGTCTCGCATCCATTCAGTTGGACGGCCAGTTCATCGACTATCCCATCGTGCAGCGCGCCCGCCAGGTCATCGCCCGAGGAGCCAACTGATGTTCGACCTACAGGCGTTACAAGGCTGCCGTGTGCTGGATGTGGCGTCGTTCCTGGCCGGCCCTTTCGCGGCCACGCAACTCGCCGAGTTCGGAGCCGAAGTGATCAAGGTCGAATTGCCAGGTGTCGGCGACGCGACAAGGCGGTTCGGAACGATGACGGAATGCGGCGATTCGTTGCCCTGGCTGTCGGAGTCTCGCAACAAGAAGTGCATCACGCTCGATTTGCGCAAGCCCGATGGCGTCGCGCTGATCAAGCGTCTGGTGGAACAATCCGACGTGCTGATCGAGAACTTCCAGCCAGGCACGATGGAGCGTTGGGGTCTGGGCTGGGACGTGCTGCACGCGGTCAACCCGCGACTGATCATGGTGCGGATTTCCGGGTACGGCCAGACCGGGCCGTATCGTGACCGCCCAGGGTTCGGACGGATCGGCAACGCGTTTGGCGGTCTGTCGTTTCTGGCCGGGTATCCGGATCGGGCTCCGGTGACGCCGGGCTCGGCGACGATCCCTGATTATATGGCCGGGATCTATGGCGCGCTTGGCACTCTGCTGGCGTTGCAGGCGCGGCAGAAGACCAACGAGGGCCAGTTCATCGATATTGGACTGTACGAGCCGATCTTTCGCATTCTTGATGAACTCGCGCCGGCGTTTCAGCACAAAGGATATGTCCGTCAGCGCATGGGGCCGGGGACGGTTAACGTTGTGCCGCACAGCCACTATCCAACCAAAGATCAACGTTGGATCGCGATCGCCTGCACGAATGACAAGATATTCGCACGACTCGCCGAGGTGATGCAGCGGCCTGATCTGGCGTCAAAATGGGCTACCCTGGCGGCGCGAGAGATGGATCGCGCGATAGTAGACGAAACAGTCGGCGCCTGGACCTCGAGGTTCGATCGTATCGAATTGCTGACCATGTGCGAGGCAGCCCAGGTGCCGTGTGGTCCGGTGTATTCGATTGATGAGATATTCGAGGATCCACATTACGCGGCCCGGGAGAACATCCTTCGAGTAGACGATCCAAGGATTGGCGAACTGGCGATTCCAAACCTCGTTCCGAAACTCAGTGCGACGCCAGGTAAAGTGAACTGGCTCGGCCCCGAACTGGGCGCGCATAATGATGAAATCTATCGTGGCTTGTTGGGTCTGAATGAAACGGAATTACAGCGTCTGAAGAACGAAGCTGTCATCTGAGTTGGGCAACCAAGCTTCGCGTCCTTGGTGAACTTCGCGTCCTTTGTGATGTAGCGGACCTCGCCGGATCCACGAACGCTTCGCCGTGGCAGCCTTACGGAAACGCCTGTGTTTGAGATCACGGTCCGATACATCACAAAGGACGCGAAGTTCACCAAGGTCGCGAAGGTTTCTTACAACCCATCGCCGGCCTTCACGAAACGTTCCACCGTTTTCAGGTAAGCATCGATCTCGCGGTCCTCCGGCGCCGCCATTACATGTTGAATCCCGGCCGCCTTGTATGCCGCCAACGCGGATCGCGTCTCATCGACATTGTTTTCGTTGATGTTAATCCGGATCGATATCGTGAAATCGTCGCCCGGCCGCGCCGTGCGGAACCGTTTCACCACCTCCGCCGCCGCCTCTGGCCGTACCCGGCTACCATGCCACCCGTCCAGCCGCAGAGCCCGATTGATCGCGGCATCCGATGACCCGCCGATCCAGATCGGAATTGGCTTCACCGGTTGCGGCTGCGAGCGCATATCGTTGATTACCGCCGGAATATACTTCGACGGAAACGTCACCGGATCCTCGCTCCACACCGCCTTCATCATGGCGATTCCTTCATCCATCCGCCGCCCGCGCTCCTTGAACGGCACGCCCAGAGCGTCGAACTCCGCCTCCAGCCAGCCGACGCCGGCACCAAGAATCAACCGCCCCTTGGACAGGTTTTGTAACGTCGCGAGTTCTTTCGCCAACGGCAACGGATGCCGCATCGGCAGCACCAGCACGGACGTGCCCAATCGAACCCGTTCCGTACAGGCCGCGGCCCATGTCAACGTCAGCACCGGATCCCAGAAATTGGGCGAGGGCGGATAACCGCCATCCTTCGGCACGATGATGTGTTCGCTGACCCACACATCGGCCAACCCCAGTTGCTCCGCCTGCATGGCGCAGCGGCGGATGTTTTCCGGGCTCGCCTTGCGGCCGATATGCGGCAGATGAATCCCCAGTTCCATGGACGGCTCCTTTCGTTACGCGGCCTGAGCATCCCGCAGGATCATGTCGGACGCCTTTTCCGCGATCATGATGGTGGGCGCGTTGGTGTTGCCAGCGATGATGACCGGCATGATGGAGGCATCGACGACCCGCAGTCCTCGCAGACCGTGTACCCGCAGCCTGGGATCGACGACCGCCATCGGCCCGCTGCCCATGCCGCAGGTCCCCACCGGATGCAGATTGGAGATGCCGCGCTCGCGCGTGTCGGCGATCATGTCTTCGTCGGTGCGGACCTTGATCCCCGGCGAGGTTTCCTCGACCAGCAACTTCTGCATCGCCTGTTGCCGCACGATCTGACGCGCCAGCCGAATCCCGTACAGCATCACTTGCATGTCGTAGTCCGACTTCATGAAGTCGAAGTGAATTTTTGGCGGCGAGAACGGATCGTTCGTCCCAAGCCGAACCGTTCCGCGCGCCTCGGGCCGCAGATGCACCGGGCTGATCGAAATCCCCGGATGCGGATGTGAGATGATCCCTTGGCGCGTACGCTCGACCGTGCTCCAGGCCGAGATGTTCATTTGCAAATCCGGCCGTTCAAACCGAGGATCAGTGCGCACCAGGGCGCCGACGTAAAGCCCGTTGCCGGTCATCGGTCCATTGCGCAGCAGCACGTATCGCGCGCCGGCGATCATCCGATCGGTAAAGCTGTACTGCAACGAATTCAACGACAAATTCCGAGAGATTTTATAAGTGCAGAACGTATTGAAGTGGTCCTGCAGATTGGACCCGACACCGGGCAGTTCGTGCACCACATCGATGCCCATATCGTGCAAATGCTCGCCCGGTCCGACGCCGGACAATTGCAGCAAGTGTGGCGAGCCGAACGCCCCACCGGATACGATCACCTCCCCCTTCGCTCGCGCCGTTTTGCGCCCGCCTGGCGTTTGATATTCCACCCCCACCGCGCGGCCGTTTTCGATCAGCACTTTGGTCGCATAGGCATGAATTTCGATCGCCAGATTGGGCCGGCCTTTCGCGGGATTGAGGTAAGCCGCCGCCGTACTCCAGCGCCGCTTCTTGTTCGTCGTCGTCTGATAATATCCGCACCCCTCCTGCTGGGCTCCATTGAAATCCGGCGTCTCCGGAATGCCCGCCTGCTTGCATGCCTCCAGCAACGCCCGCCCGATTTCCCAGTCATACGGTTGGTTCGACACTCGCAACGGCCCACCCGAGCCGTGGAATTCACTGGGCCCGCGTTCATTGTCCTCGGCCTTGCGGAAATACGGCAACACCGACTCGTAATCCCAACCTTCGTTGCCGAGTTGCCGCCACTGGTCGTAATCGGCGGCGTGGCCTCGCATATAGATCATGCCGTTGATCGAGCTGGTGCCGCCAAGCACCTTGCCGCGCGGCTGATACATGGTGCGGTTGTTCAACCTCGCCTCGGGCTCGCTTTCGAACATCCAGTTCACCTTCGGATCGACGAAGGTTTTCGCGTAACCCATGGGCACGTGGATCCAGAAACTCGAATCCTTGCCGCCGGCTTCCAGCAGCAGCACACGGTACTTCCCATCCGCGGACAGCCGGTTGGCCAGCACGCATCCCGCCGAACCGGCGCCGGTCACGATGAAATCGAACTCATCCATGCTCGTTCTCCAAATTCACGCCGCGTCTTCCAGCATCATCGACGAGCATTTCTCGCCGATCATGATGGTCGGCGCGTTAGTATTGCCGCCGACCACGACCGGCATGATCGACGCATCGGCGACGCGCAACCCGTCAATACCATGCACCCGCAGCCGAGGATCGACCACCGTGTTCGGCCCATGCCCCATCGCGCAGGAACTGGTCGGATGCTGGTTCGAAACGCCGGTCCCGCGAACATAGTCAATCATGTCATCGTCCGATCGCGTGGCCGAACCCGGCAGGATCTCATCCATCACATAGGGTTTCAGCGCGGGCTGCGCGGCGATCGTCCGGCACAGACGGATCGCCGCCAGCAGTGCCGTGACGTCGTAGTCCGTGCGCAGGTAATCGAACAGCACGGCGGGTGGCGCCAGCGGGTCCGGCCCTTGCAACCGCACCGTGCCGCGCCCCTCGGGCCGCAGATGCACCGGCATCAGAGTGAACCCCGGAAACGGATGCGGTTTCACCCGCACGGCGCTGCGTTCCAGCGTGCTCCATTCGAAGATGTTGATCTGCAAATCCGGCCGCTCCAGCCGCTGATCGGAACGCGTGAACACCCCGGCGTAAATACCGTTGCCCGCCATCGGTCCCGAGCGAAACAGTCCGTACTGGATCGCCGCGGCGATCTTCTTCGGCCAGGAGTTTTCCAGATCGTTCAGAGTGATCGCCTTGGCGCAGCGCCAACTCAGGTTGGTATTGAAATGATCGTGCAGGTTCGCTCCGACCGGCGGCATGTCGCGAACGACCTCGATGCCCATCTCGCGCAAATGATCCCCAGGACCCAACCCTGACAACAGCAACAGTTGCGGTGACCCGTAAGCACCACCCGACACCACGACTTCCCGCCGCGCGCGAGCGGTGCGCCGTCCCTGATCCGTGTGATATTCGACCCCAACCGCGCGATCATTTTCGATCAGCACCTTGGTCGCGTGAGCGCCGGTGCGAACCTCAAGGTTCGCGCGTCCCCGTGCTGGTTCAAGATAGGCTTTGGCCGTACTCCAGCGCCGCCGCCGGCTGGTTGTCGTCTGATAATATCCGCAGCCTTCCTGCCGTGCGCCGTTGAAGTCAGGATTTCGGGCAATGCCGGCCTGTTCGCAGGCCGCCAGCGCCGCCTCGGTGAGTTCGAATTTCGAGGGTTGATCGGACACGTGCAACGGACCGCCGACGCCGTGGAATTCGTCCTCGCCACGCGCCTGATTTTCCGCTTTGCGGAAATACGGCAGAACCGAATCCCAGTCCCAGCCTTCGCAACCGCGTTGCCGCCACTCGTCGTAATCGGCGTGGTTGCCGCGAATATACACCATGCCGTTGATCGAACTCGACCCGCCAAGCGTCTTGCCGCGTGGCAAATACAGCCGCCGGTTGTTCAATTGCGGCTGCGGTTGAGTCTCGAACTTCCAGTTCACTTTCGGATTGACATAGGTGCGAGCGAAACCAAGCGGGATATGAATCCACGGATTGGTGTCGGGCGGGCCGGCCTCCAGCAGCAACACCCGGTACCTGCCATTCTCCGACAGCCGCGCCGCGACCACGCAGCCCGCCGAGCCGGCGCCGGTGACGATGTAATCGAACGAATCCTCGGTCATGCCGCCGCCCGCGCCAGTTCGCCCGCGTCATCCAATGCCGTCACCCCCCAGGTTTTCTCAATCAGTTCGCGGGCCCTCGCCGCGCCGACCACTGGCTCGGCGAGACCGAGGAATTTCTGTTCCAGATCAGAATCGGACATCGGGTTGAGTTTGCTGCCGATCGCGTGCTCGATGCGGCGGACATACCGCGTGCCATCGGTCATCGTAATGACCACCTCGGTCTGATCGCCGGCGAATGCCGGATTGAGTGTCGCTTCCACCTTGCGCTGGAACGCCATCAGCGCCGGATCTTTGACCGCGGTTTCCGTATCCATGTCCCGGACGCGCGCCGTGCCGCGGATCAGGGCGACGGCGGTCCAGTGGTGCAGGCTGACATGGGCCTGCATCTCATCTTTCGGATCGCGGTTATTGCACAGCGCCATCGCTCCGGGGGACGCCTGAATCGCCACGCTGACGATCTGGTTCGGATCGGGCGCGTGTTCCTGGCGCAGCTTCAGGCACGCGTCGATGATCGGCTGGATCACGATCCCGCAAGGCCATGCTTTGTAAGTATTTCGCAACAATTCGAACCGCTCTCCGAGACCGCCCGCCAACGAATCGACATCTGGCTTCGTGCAGAATGTCGACAAATAACCCGACTTTCCCTCCAACCCGGACAGTCCAGCGGTAAAGCCGCCCGCGGCCAGCAGAGCCGCGCGCAGTCCCATCTGTCCGCCGTGCGCCGGCATGAACGCGACCGTCGCGGTGCCGTGCATCGCGCGGAAACCGGACGCCTCTGACAGCGCGAGCCCCATCGCCACCCGCATCCGTTGCGTATCCAGGCGCAACAGCCGTCCCGCCGCCACCGCCGCGCCGAGACCGACGGTGATGCCGGTGCCCGACCACGCGAAGCTGCCGTCGGCGGGTGGCACTGTCGTGGCCACGCACAACCGGCAGGTCATTTCAACACCGAGCGCGAACGCCGTCAGTAACTCGGCGCCCGACACCTTCCGCCACTCCGCCAGCGCCAACACCGCGGCGGCAATCGGTCCCGAAGGGTGCACGACGGCGATTTCATGCGTGTCATCGAAGCTGTAGATGCTGGACGCGAGGCCGTTGATCAGCGCGGCATGCAACACGTCCGCCTTTCGGCCACGGCCAAATAACGTTGCCTGCCCAGAACCGGCGAATGCTCCGAGCGTCTTGTCGGCGATATCAACCATCTCGTGCCGCGCGCCGCCGATCGTGCAACCGACGACATTGAAGAACGACCGCAGCGCCTCGCGCCGGACGGTGTCCCATACGCGCTAACTTTACCCCTTGCCAAGGAGAGAAAACCTTGAATCGATAGGGGGCATGGCACCGATTCCCATCCCCCAGGGCTGGACCTGGGATACCATCGTCGAGCGGCTCGAAGAGC
>Ga0182018_10002574_pt1 | contig 17830 bp, 21 predicted proteins | sample 812P2MmetaG_FD_120490 | JGI IMG/M metagenome (GOLD analysis project Ga0182018, IMG submission 120490) | Permafrost microbial communities from Stordalen Mire, Sweden - 812P2M metaG | ecosystem: Environmental > Terrestrial > Soil > Wetlands > Permafrost | place: Sweden: Stordalen | collected... | reverse complement strand
GCGGACGACAAGGTGATCTACGCCTACATTCCGAAGGTGATCAAATACTACCTCGACCAGGATCCGATCCTGCCGAACGTGAATACCTACCTCGCGTCCGAGCCGGCCGACCGCAAGTTCATCCTGGAGAACATGGCCGGCCTGGTGGTCAAGTCCGCCAACGAGGCCGGCGGCTACGGAATGCTTATCGGCCCGGCCTCGACGAAGGAGGAGGTCGCCGACTTTCGCGCGAAAGTCGCCGCCAACCCGCGCAATTTCATCGCCCAGGACCCCATCATGCTCTCGCGCTCCCCGACCTGGTGCGAAAACGGCCTCGAGGGCCGGCACATCGACCTTCGCCCCTACGTCCTCTGCGGCGAAAAGACGGTCGTCACGCCCGGCGGCCTCACCCGGGTCGCGCTGCGCAAGGGCTCGCTGGTCGTCAACTCCTCCCAGGGCGGCGGATCCAAGGACACCTGGGTGATCCAGGGGGACAAGTGACCGCCCGGACCTGCTGAGCGATGGCCGCCTCCCCCAAGATTCCGCCCACCCGGCCGCAGGCCAATGTGATGCTCTCCCGCGTCGCGCATTCGTTGTATTGGATGAGTCGATACATCGAGCGGGCGGAGAACATCGCCCGCCTCCTCGAGGTGAACCTGCAGTTCATCCTCGACTTCAGGGGATACGACGACGTGCACCTGAAGGAGCACTGGACATCGATCCTCGGGAGCTCGGGCGACAATGAGCTGTTCGAGAAGCACTTCGAGGTGGCGGACAGCCGCTCGGTCACGGAATTCTTCGCGTTCGACCTGCGCAACCCCAATTCGATCTTCGCCTGCGTCTTTTCCGCCAGGGAGAACGCGCGCATGATCCGGGACCAGATCTCGATCGAGATGTGGGAGACGGTCAACGAGCTCTACCTCTTCCTCAAGTCGCGGAGCACGACCGATGTCTGGGCGGAGGGACCCGACGAGTTCTTCCAGGAAATCAAGAAGAACTCGCACCTTTTCCAGGGCCTCACCGACTCGACCTATTCCCGCAGCGAGGGATGGGAGTTCATCCAGTTCGGGAAGTTCATCGAGCGCGCCAACAAGACGGCCCGGATCCTGGACGTGAAGTACCACATCCTCCTGCCCAACGTGGCCGACGTGGGCGGGGCCCTCGATACTGCGCAGTGGCAGGCGGTGCTCCGCTCGGCGAGCGCCCTCGAGGCCTACCGCCGGTTCTACGTCCGCGAGATCCTCCCGTGGAAGGTCGCCGAGTTCCTGATCTTTTCGGATTCATTCCCGCGCTCCGTCTACTTTTGCCTCACCCAGATCGACGAGTTTCTGCGCAAGATCCTGGGGGAATCGGGCGTGCGGCCGCGGACCGAGGGCGCGCGGGTCTCCCGGCGCCTGCTCGCCAATCTCCAGTCGCTCACGATCGACGAGGTGCTGAAGGAAGGGCTGCACGAATTCCTGGCCGAGGTCGGGAAAACACTGGACCGGATCGGCGATGAGGTTGTACAGACAACGATGTTTTATCCGGCTGAATCCACCCAGGAGGAGCAGCAGCTCCAGCAACAGCAGTAGGGCTGCAGCAACACGCGGATCCCATCGAATTCCATGCTGATCAGCCTACTCCACCGGACCACGTTCACCTATGCCTCGAAGGCGCAGGACAGCTTCAATGAGGTCCGCCTCAGGCCCCTGGACGATGCAACCCAGGCCTGCCGCAGCTTTGAGCTCAGGATCGATCCCGCGACACAGCAGCGCGACTACATCGATTTTTACGGGAACACCGTCCACTATTTCGACGTCGCGGAACCCCATGGCAAGCTGGTGATCGAGGCCCTCTCGGAGGTCGAGACAACTCCCAACGCGTCCCGGCCGCCCGTGCCCGTCGTCCCTCTTTCCGAGCTCCAGGCCGGCGCCGAGCACGACCTCCACGCCGAGTTCCTCGCGGGCTCCCACTACGTGCCGCTCGACGTGGACCTGTGGAAGGAAGCCCAGGACGCCCTCGGAGAGGGCAGGAGCGACGTCTGGTCCGACGTGCGGCGGCTGTGCCGCCACGTCTTCCGGACCATTGCCTACCGGCCCAAGACGACCGGGGTCGGGACCCTTGCCACCGACGCGCTGAAGCAGCGGTCCGGCGTATGCCAGGATTTCGCCCACGTCGCCCTGGGGATGTGCCGAAATTCGGGCATCCCCGCCAAGTACGTCAGCGGCTACTTCATCAAGACGCAGCGGCGCGCCGGCGAGACAGAGGCCTCGCACGCGTGGATCGAGGCCTTCGTGCCGGGATTCGGCTGGGCGGGATACGACCCGACGCACGACCTGCCCGCCGACGAGCGGTACGTCAAGATCGCCTCGGGACGCGACTACGCGGATGTCCCGCCCGTGAGCGGAACCTACCGGGGCGGCAAGACCCGCTCGCTCAACGTCGAGGTCGAGGTCCGCGAGGCGGAAGCCGCCGAGCCGGCCCGCTAGGGCTTTTCCTGCTGGATCGAGGAAACGAGTCCGTTCGTGCCGAAAACCACTCGAATCCGGTCGTGGATCCTAGCGGGATAGCCATTGTAATAGGGGGCACCGGCCCAGAAATTGGGCCCGCCCCATCCCCGATAGCGATGGTAGAAGCCCGTGTAGATCACCACACCCTGGTAATCCTCATAGGTGACGTAGTGCCAGACGTCGTGCTGCCCCGAGGCGTCGGTGTCCGTCACGATGCGATCGGGGTCGCCGAGCGCGAGCTTGACCGCATCCATGCCAAATCCGACCGCGATCTGGCCTGCCTTGACCAGGGCCTGCTGATCGGGATTGAGTCGATCGAAAACCTGGGGGCTGTTCCTGATCCGGGCCTCGGGCGTGTCGCAGCCGGCGAGGAGGGCCGCGCAGAGAGCGACCGACGCGAGAGCGAAAATTCTGGAAGTTTTCATCGGGATGGGAGAATTCTATCGATTCGGACGAATGACCAATCAAAGGGATACCAAACCATAGACGTCACCGGCGGACGCGGGTTGCATGCGAAATGAAAAAACTCCTGATACTCTGGGACATAGACGGAACTATTCTCCATTCGACCGGGGCCGGGATGAAGGCCCTGCAGGTGGCGCTGCAGAGCGTTTTCGGGATCGCCGGCTCGTTCGCCGGAATCGATTTCGCCGGGCGGACCGACCGGCTCATCATACGCCAGATCTTCTCACGCTACTCGATCGAGCACTCCCCAGAGAACTTTTCGAGGTATATTGACGGGTACATCGCCGCCCTCCCGGAGACGCTTGCCAACAGCAGCGCCCGGGTCCTGCCTGGCATTTCCGAGATTCTCGGTCATGCGGCCGACCATCCGGACGTCGCCCAGGGCCTGCTGACGGGAAACGTCCGCCGCGGCGCGGAGACGAAGCTGGGTTTCCACGGATTGTGGGACTTTTTTCCTTTTGGGGCGTTTGCGGACGACAGCGAGCTGCGAAACGAGCTTGGACCGCACGCCGTCCGCCGAGCCCAAGGCCACTGGGGGGTCGACTTCCCGATGGAGCGCGTGTGGATCGTCGGGGACACGCCCCATGACATCGCCTGCGCCCGCGCGGTCGGCGCGCGCGCCCTGGCGGTGGCGACAGGCGGGTCGCGGGTGTCCGAACTGGCGGCTCACCATCCGGACGCGGTGCTGGAGACGCTCGGCGAGCCGGCCGCATTTTGGAAGGCGATCGGCGCGTAGCGTGGAGGCGGCGGGGCCGTATTTGTTTGCCGCCACCCGCCCCCAAAGAAAGATCCCGTACTCACCGACCACGCTCCCCATGCCCCGCACCTACACGATTGCCATCGGATCGGATCACGCCGGATTCAAATACAAGGAGATGATCAAGGCGCTCCTTCTGGCCGACGGCCACAGCGTTCGCGACATGGGGACCGATTCCGAGCAACCGTGCGACTATCCCGATTTCATCCGGCCCGTCGCGGAGGCGGTGGCGCGGGGGGATTTCGAACGCGGAATCGTCATCGGCGGATCCGGCAACGGTGAAGCGATTGTCGCCAACCGCGTCAGGGGGGTCCGCTGCGGCGTTTGCTGGTCCGAGCAGGTCGCCATTTGGAACCGCGCCCACAACGACGCCAATTGCCTCTCGATCGGGCAAAGGACCGTTTCGGAGGACGAGGCCGTAAGAATTGTGCGGACCTGGTTCACGACGGAGTTTGAGGGCGGCCGCCATATCGCAAGGATCCGCAAGATCGACGGCGTCTGAGTCGGAGCGGACGCCGAAGACGGTGCCTCGAGGCTGGTGACCCGGCCCGCGACGACGAGCTTGCCCACCCGCCGCGCGTTGCTCAGCGTCAACCCCCGGACATGGCATTTCCCAACGCTCCCGCCATCCTGAAATCGCGCGACCTGCGCGCCTCTGACCTGGAGAAAGATTCGACCGAGTCCCTTTTGCGGGTCTATGCCTGGATGCACCTTACGCGAATCACGGACAACCGCATCCTCGAGCTTTTCCGCCAGGGATTGATCCGGGGAACGGTCACGGGAGGCCAGGGCAATGAGTGGATGATCGTCCCGCTCGCGCTGGCGGCCGACAAGGCGCTCGACGTCGTGTGCTTCACCCACCGGGATCTGGGCGGACACCTGATCTGGAGCGGGCACCTCTGCGAGCACCTCAACCAGTATTTTGCCAACGCGGACAGCCCCACCCGGGCCCGCGAGGGCAATATCCACCACGGCGATCCGTCCAATCGCTCGCTTCCGATGATCAGCCACCTGGGGGCGATGTGCGGGCCGGTTCTCGGCGCAACGGATTCCCAACGCCGTTTCGGGCGCCCGGCGGTGGGCTTCGCATTCTTCGGCGACGGTTCCTCCAGCACCGGGGACGTGCACGAGTCGCTGAACCTCGCCTCTCTCCTGTCGCTGCCGATCGTGTTCATCGTGGAAAACAACGGTTATGCGTACTCGACCCCCCTCGACGAGCAGTTCAGGGGGGGGACCGAGCTCTGGCGACGCGCGGAGGGCTACGGGATGGAGGGGCTGCTCATCGAATGCGGCGATCCCGAAAACGTCGCGCGCACGCTCGGCCGCGTGATCGAGAAAGTGCGAGCGAGCTCGCGCCCGGTGGTGGTCGAGGTGCGCACGCTTCGGCTGCGGGGACACGCGGCGTACGACACCTGCGACTACCTGCGCCCGGGGGAAGCCGACGCCTTTGCCGCCAAGGATCCCCTTCCCCACTTCAGGTCCTCGCTCGCCCAGCTCACCGGCGCCGCCCGGATCGATGCGCTCGACGCCGAGCTCGGCGCCTTCCTCGAGGCCTGCGTCACCGCGACCCTTTCGGTCCCGCGACCCGACCCGGCGGGCATGGAGGACGACCTGTACGCACCCGATTCAAAGCCTTTCCCATGGCGCGGCGATGCCGGTCCGCCGGAGAACCTCACGATGGCGCAGGCCCTCAACCGCGCGATTCGCAAGGTCCTGGTCGAGCGGCCTGAGTCGATCGTCCTTGGCCAGGATATCGCAACCTACGGGGGCGCCTTCAAGGTGACGGAAAACCTGTACGGCGAATTCGGGCGCTCGCGGGTGCTCAACACGCCGCTCGCCGAGAGCGGATGCACCGGCTATGCGATCGGCCTGGCGGTCAACGGCCACCGCCCGATCGAGGAATTTCAATTCGCCGACTTCGCGACCGAAGCGACGACACAGATCACCCTCAACGCCGCAACGATGCATTTCCGCTCCGGAGCGGCCTGTCCGCTCGTCCTGCGGCTGCCGTGCGGCACCGTCGGATTGGGTTCGTTCCACTCCCAGGAGCTCGAGTCCTTTTTCCTCTCGATGCCCGGCCTCAAGGCCCTCTATCCGAGCAACCCCCAGGACGCCTTCAACGCGCTCCTCGCGGCCTGCGAGGACAATAATCCCGTGCTCCTCTTCGAGCACAAGGGGCTCTACCGGCGCGGCAAGCATCCCGTCGCGTGGGATCCCCATTTCCGCGAGGTCTGGCGGCCCAAGCGCGTCCGCAAGGGTGACTACGCAACGCTCGTGACCTACGGGGAGGCGGTCCATCTCGCCATCGACGTCTGCGACTATCTCGCCTCGGAGTATGAGGCCGACATCGAGGTATTCGACCTGCGCTGCCTGTCGCCCCTCGACCTGTCGGAAATCGCGCCGTCGGTGGAACGAACCGGTCGCCTCATCGTGCTGCACGAGGGCCGCAAGACCCACGGGTTCGGTGCCGAGATCCTAGCGAGAATCACGGAGGGGCGCCGGACGCCCCTGAAGGCCCCGCCGCTGCGCATCGCGGCCCTTGACCTGCCGGTCCCCTTTGCGCCCGAGCTGGAGGTCGCGTTCCGGCCGACGAAGGACAAGGTGATCCAGCTCATCACGGGGTGGATGTCGTGAAACAAACCAAGATTACCCGCAAAGCCTGGGCCCGGGTCCGCCTGTTCGCCATGGACGTCGACGGCATCCTGACCGATGGGACCATCTCGATTTGCTCGGACGGCACCGAGACGAAGCATTTCTCGATCATCGACGGGCTGGGGCTCGTGCTCCTGCGCAATTCGGGGCTGGAGCTGGCTTGGATCTCAGGCCGTCCCTCCGCGGCGACCACGTTGCGCGCGACGGAACTAAAGATCCCCCACGTCATCCAAGGCCGCCACGACAAGCTCGCCGCGCTGTCCGGCCTCTCGGCTGAGCTCGGGATCAGCCTTCGCGACTGCGCCTATATGGGGGACGATGTCGTCGATGCGCCGGCGATCGAGGCGGCCGGCATCGGCATCTCCGTCCCGACCGCGCTTCCCGAGGCTCTCGCCGCGGCGGACTATGTCACGAGGCGGCTTCCGGGCTTCGGGGCCGTTCGCGAGGTCTGCGATCTGCTTTTGGACGCCCGGAAGGGGATCTCCGGCACCGGCGGAAAAACGGAGCTGCCCTGATTCCGTGAAGCAATCAAGAAAGAGCCTCCTTGCGTCGGTCCTCATCCTCGCATGCGCCGCAGGCGCCGGCGCGCAGGACATCGCGGTGGCCCCGCCGGCGCGAAATTGGATCCTCCCCCTTTTCACAAAGGAGGGATTCCGCCAGATGACGCTCCGCGGCGACGAGGTGCACCCCATCACTTCCGACCGCGTCTACATCATCGGAATGAATTTCACCGTCTTCACCAGCAAGGCGGATTCAAAGGTGGACACCGTGCTTCTGAGTCCCGAAGGCACCTTCATGATCAGCGAAAGGATCGCTCACGGGGACAAATCAGTCCGCCTGATCCGCGACGACGCGGAGGCGACCGGCGACGGCTGGGTCTACTATTATAACGAGAAAAAAGTTCTCATCCTGAAGAATGCCCATGTAGTGTTCCAAGCGGCGTTGCCGGACATCCTCAAATGAGACCCCATCCCTTTCTTGCGGCCGCCGCCGCGCTGATTCTGGTCTCCGCCCTCGCGGGCGCCGACGCTCCCGCCTCGGACGCTCCCGCGGCAGACCTTCCGAGCACCACGGTCTCCTGCGCCGGGCTCACCGAAATAACGAGCACGGACACCGAGACCACCGCGATCTTCCACGACCAGGTCCTGGCCGTCGGAAACGGGATCACGCTCGCGTGCGACTACCTGAAGGTCATCGCGTCGCGGATCGGCGACAAGACGGCCACCATCGGAAAATATGGCAAGTTCAAGTACCTTCTCGCCACGGGCAACGTCAAGATCACCCAGGAGGATAGGATCGCAACCGGCGGCCGGGCGGAGGTCTATCCCGACGAGGACCGGATCGTCATGACCGAAAACCCGGTGGTGCAAATTGAGAGTGAGCACTACACGGCGACCGGCCCCCGGATGATCCTCTACCGGGGACAACGCCGCGCCGTGATCGAGGGAACGCCGACCCAGCGCTCGACCATCCTTCTTCCCGCCATAAAAGACCTCGGGTATCCCGACGAGAAAAACCCGACGCCTTCGCCCACGGGCCCGGCGAAGATCGAGCCGCAGTTCCAGGGACAGCCCGTCAAATAGAATGGCAACGCCCTCGATCGTCACCGAAGGTCTCGGCAAGACCTACGGAAAGCGCGCCGTCGTCGACGGCGTCGACCTGCGGATCACCGGAGGCGAAGTGGTCGGGCTCCTGGGTCCCAACGGGGCGGGCAAGACCACGACCTTCTACATGATGGTCGGGCTCATCCCTCCCACCCGCGGCCGGGTGCTCCTGAACGACCAGGACATCACCCGGCTCCGGATGCACCAGCGTGCCCGCAAGGGCATCGGCTACCTTCCCCAGGAGGCCTCGGTCTTCCGGAAGCTCACGGTGGAGGACAACATCCTGGCGATCCTCGAGGCCGTGAACGTCCCCAGCCGGGAGCGCAAGGCGAGGGTCAAGGAGCACATCGAGGAGCTCGGCCTTGAACAGGTCGCAAAACAGATGGCCTACACCCTTTCCGGGGGCGAGCGGCGCCGCCTTGAGATCGCGCGCGCCCTTGTGACCCGCCCGCAATTTCTGCTGATGGACGAGCCCTTCGCCGCGATCGACCCGATCTCCGTTGCGGAGGTCCAGAAAATCATCCTTCAGCTTAAGAAAAGGGGAATCGGCATCGTGGTCACCGACCACAACGTCCGCGAAACCCTCCGCATCGTGGACCGCGCCTACCTGATCCACAAGGGACGTGTCCTCACGGAGGGGACGGGGGATTTCCTCATCCGCGACGAGAACGCGCGGAAATTCTACCTGGGCGAGGACTTCAATCTTTGACGGTGAGACCCGGCCGGGAGCCCCGCACCAAGCGCTTTTTCCGTGCGTTCCCCTCGTCGAATGTGCTGAGATAGGGCATGCAGAAGGCCATCCACGGGATAACGGTCGCCCACTTTTACGACACCTACCGGGAAAAGCTGAAACTGGAGTTGGTGACCGGCGACGCGGGCCTCCATCGACTGATCCGCGAAGGCAGCATCAACCGCCCGGCGCTTGCCCTGACCGGTTTCTTCAAGTATTTCGCCAACAAGAGGATCCAGGTCATTGGAGCCGCGGAAATGACCTATTTGAAGACCCGGAGCCAGCACGACCAGATCAAGATTTTCAAGGAGATGGCGAAGCGAAGCGTCCCGTGCGTGGTCCTCACCCGCAACTACAACCCGACCCATTCCATGCTGGCGGTGGCGTCCGACATGAACCTGCCGATCTTCAGGACGCCCCTGATCACGATGAACCTCGTGAACCTCGCCACGCTGTGCATCGACAACGAATTTGCCCCGAGCGGCATCGAGCACGCGACCACCCTCGACGTGAAGGGAGTCGGGGTGATGCTCCGGGGCGACTCGGGCGTGGGAAAGAGTGAATGCGCGCTCGCGTTGATTGAGCGCGGCCATTCGCTCGTGTCCGATGACCTTACGATCATCAAGCTCCTCGACGAACGCGAGCTGATGGCATCGAGCCGCGCGCTAAACCGGGGCTACATGGAATGCCGGGGGATCGGGATCATCAACATCGCCGAGATGTTCGGCGTGAAGTCCATCCGGCTCGAAAAGCGGATCGACATGGTCGTCTCGCTCCACGAATGGACGCCGGACGTCCTGGAGGAGCGCACCGGACTCGAGCAGAACACCTACGAGATTCTGGGAATGAAGATGCCCCACATCGAGCTGTACGTGCGCCCCGGCCGCGACATGGCGCGGCTGGTCGAGGTGGCGGCGCTTACCCAGGCGCTCAAGCGGATGGGTCACGATCCGGCGAAGGATTTCAATGACCGCCTGATCGCCTTCATGTCCAAGGACAGCCCGGCAAAGCGGATGACGATCAAACCGACCGAGCGCGAGGAACGCGCTCCAAGCCATCTCAATTCCGAATAGATCCATGCCCGCCCCCGAGCGCGCCGACGGGCGCAAGGCCGACCAGCTCCGACCCATCACCTTCGAGGCGGCAATCGCACCCCACGCGACCGGCTCCGTCCTCGTGCGCTATGGATCCACCCAGGTGATCTGTGCTGCGACGATCGAGCCCGGCGTCCCGACCTGGATGAAGCAGCAGGGTGTCAAGGGCGGCTGGCTCACGGCGGAATACTCGATGCTTCCGTACTCGACCCACGAGCGAAAGGGGCGCGACATCAACAAGGGCAGGCTCGACGGAAGGACCGTTGAGATCCAAAGGCTGATCGGACGCTCGTTGCGCGCGGCGATCGACCTGGAGAAGCTTGGAGCGAACACCCTCTGGCTCGACTGCGATGTCCTCCAGGCGGACGGGGGCACCCGGACGGCAGGCATCACCGGCGCCTACGTCGCCGCGCGCCTCGCGGTCCAGAAGCTGCTCGACCAGGGAAAGCTGAGGGAAAGCCCGCTGACCGATTCCGTGGCCGCGGTCAGCGTGGGCCTTTGCGCCGGAGCGGGCCTCCTCGACCTCGCCTATGTGGAGGACAAGGACGCCGAGGTGGATTTCAACATTGTCATGACAGGCCAGGGCCGGTTCGTCGAGGTGCAGGGCACCGGGGAGGAATCAACCTTCAGCCATGAGCAGCTCCATGCCCTCCTCGACCTCGGCCAAAAAGGGCTGAAGGAGATTTCGGCGCTGCAGGCGGCCTTTCTCGCGAGGCAGTTGCTCGCGAAGTGAGTTTCCGCATTTCTGCCGAGACTCCGGACGTGGCGCGCCGGGCCCGATTCCTTGCCCTGCGGATTCCGGATTCAGGCCACGGCGCTCGGTGGGTGAAAAGCTTGATTTTTTAGCGTGCCTTTCACCCGTACCCTGTGCCAGACCTCAGGTGCCCGTCGATGAACATACACGAGTACCAAGCCAAGGCGCTCTTCGAGAAATTCGGCGTTTCCGTCCCCAAAGGTGCGGCCGCCACCACCCCTGCAGAATTCGTCAACGCGCTCGCCGAGCTGCCGGAGGGCCCGACGATGGTGAAGTCCCAGATCCACGCCGGGGGACGCGGCAAGGGCACGTTCGCAGACGGGTACAAGGGCGGCGTGAAGTTCTGCAAGACGAAGGCCGAGGCCAAAGAGGTGGCGGCCCGGATGCTCGGCAACACGCTCGTCACCGTCCAGACCGGCCCGGCGGGGCGCAAGGTGCAGACCGTCTACTTCACGGTCGCAAGCGACATCAAGAAGGAATACTACCTCGCGATTCTGCTGGACCGGGCCGAATCGCGTCCGGTGATCGTCGCATCCACCGAGGGCGGCGTCGAGATCGAGAAGGTCGCGCACGAAACACCGGATAAGATCTTCAAAGTGGTCGTCGACCCGGCGTACGGTCTGGCAGACTTCCAGGTGCGCGATCTCCTTGCCAGGCTCGGTCTGGCGGGCGCCGAGGCCAAGAACGCGGCGCGCCTCATCCGCGGCCTTTACGCAATGTACTGGGAGACTGAGGCCGCGATGGTCGAGGTGAACCCGCTGATCACGACCCCTTCGGGCGAGGTGTTAGCGCTCGATGCCAAGGTGTCCTTCGACGACAACGCGCTCTTTCGCCATCCCGAGATCGTCGCCCTGAGAGACCTGAACGAGGAGGACCCGAAGGAAATCGAGGCCTCGAAGCATGGCCTCAGCTATATCGCGCTCGACGGCAACATCGCGTGCCTCGTCAACGGCGCGGGCCTCGCGATGAGCACAATGGACATCATCAAGCATTTTGGCGGCAGTCCCGCCAACTTCCTTGATGTGGGCGGCGGGGCCTCGAAGGACCAGGTCGTCGCGGCCTTCAAGATCATCGTCGGCGACCCCAACGTGAAGGGCATCTTCGTGAACATCTTCGGCGGGATCATGGACTGCAACGTAATCGCAACCGGAATCGTCGATGCGGTCCGTGAGGTGGGACTGCGGCTCCCGCTCGTAGTCCGGCTCGAGGGCAACAACGTCATCGCCGGCAAGGCGACCCTGGGTGCCTCCGGGCTCACCATCGTCTCCGGGGAGTCCATGGCCGACGCCGCGCAAAAAATCGTTCACCTGGTCGAAAAACAGCCGAGACCCTAGTCCCATGAGCATCGAGATCAAGGAGGTCGCATTTGTTTCCCATCCCGTCACCTCGCCGGACGGCCAAAGCATCATGTTCCACCAGCGCAAAGGCTGATCCCTGCCGCGTCGCGCGCTTTCTCCATGGCCATTCTCGTCACTCCCGACACTAGGATCCTTGTCCAGGGCATCACCGGCGACTTCGGAGGCCGTCACGCAAAGCTTTCGCTAGATTACGGCACCAAGGTCGTAGCGGGCGTCACGCCTGGAAAAGGAGGCCAGGTGTTCGAGCACGGCCCGCATCGCGTGCCCATCTTCAACTCGGTCGCGGAGGCCGCCCAGGCGACGTCCGCCACCGTCTCCGTGATTTTTGTGCCGCCCGCCTTCGCGGCGGACGCGATCCTTGAATGCGTGGACGCGGGCCTCGCCCTCGCGGTCGCGATCACCGAGGGAATTCCCGTGAGGGACATGATCCGGGTGAAGCGGGCGATGGCCGGCAGAAAGACCCGTTTGCTCGGTCCCAACTGCCCGGGTATCGTGACCCCGGGCACCGGCGACAAGTCCCAAGGCGGGTGCCGCATCGGGATCGCCCCGGGCTACATCCACAAGAAGGGGCATGTCGGAGTGGTTTCGCGCTCGGGAACCCTCACCTACGAGGCGGTCTACCAGCTGACGGTGCGCGGGATCGGCCAGACGACCTGTGTCGGCATCGGCGGCGACCCAGTCAACGGAACGTCGCACCTCGATATCGTCCGGATGTTCAACGATGATCCGGAAACGCACGGCATCGTGATGATCGGCGAGATTGGCGGGAACGCCGAGGCGGAGGCGGCCCGCTGGATCAAGGCCCATTGCAAGAAGCCCGTTTCGGGCTTCATCGCCGGCTCCACGGCCCCGGCCGGTCGGCGGATGGGCCACGCGGGGGCGATCGTGGGCGGAGCCGAGGACACCGCCGCCGCCAAGATCGCCGTCTTCAAGGAATGCGGAATCGAGGTAGCCGCCACTCCGTCCGACATGGCCGACGCCCTCATCCGGGCCGCGAAAGCCAGGGGCCTGCGGCTCAGTTAGGCTTCGCCGGAGGGCGGGAGACGGTGCTCGACTAGCTTGGCGTGCTTGTAGAATGAATTCTCGAACCGGAGCACGGCGATGACGAGGCCCGGGCCGCCGTCCAGGAAACCGAGCTGGAGGACATAGGCCTTGAAAAACGCCCCCAGGGCCCGGAGAAACGACAGGGTGTAGCTTGCGGACGCGCGGTTGCGCTCCTGTTTAGCGATCCCGAGCGACGAATATCGGTTCATCTTGTCGATGGCCTCGGCGAGCGTGCGGTAGGGAATCTGAAGAATGGGGTGGCTCATTCGGCCGATGCGTCCGTTGAGCGTCCACCCTTCGTGGACATCGTCCTTTGCGGCATACGTCATCCGGCCCCGCCGGAAGAGCTGGGGTTGACGGTAGTCCGGATACCAGCCGCCGTGGGAAATACGCCGGCCGAGAAGGAGGTTGCGCCGGGGGACGAGGTAGGCGTCGGCCGACTGCGGGTCCGCGACGATCCGCAGGATCTCGTCGCGGGCCTCCGGAGTGCAGCGCTCGTCGGCATCGAGGCTGAAGATCCACGGCTCGCGGGTGTGCTCGATGCCGGCCTGGCGCAGCGCGCCGAAACCCTCGAATTTGATCTGGACCACCCGGGCTCCGTGGCGCGCGGCGATCTCAAGCGTGCGATCCGTGCTGAACGAATCGATCACGACGATCTCGGAGGCCCAGGCGACACTTTCAAGGGCGGGACCGATCTTGGCCTCCTCGTTGCGCGAGAGGATGAAGACGGATACCGGGGGTGGGGACGCCATGGCGGGGCTCAGCAGGAAAGGCTCAGACCTTTCCGACGGCAGAGCGAGCGATTTGATAGAGGTAGCCGCAGCAGCGCCATGCGCGCACCAGGGCGCCCTTCGCGCTGCCCAGCCGGAACACGAGAAGGCACGCGAGGGCCACGACCAGGAACCCGACCGCCTTCACCGACCTTTCCAAGGATCGCGTGACCATGAAGCCCAGCGGCGTCCGGCCGGACACGCGCAGGAGCCGCACCCGATCCACCACCCGCGAGCGGGCCGAGTCGAACGCATGGCGAAGCTCGTAGCCCAGGGTCAGCCTCGAAGCCGGCATCTGGTGCAGCACCTTGGCCCCCGGTACGAACCAGGCCTGGAAGCCGGCCGCGCGGATCCGCCGGATCATTTCACTGTCCCCGCCGCCGAAGAGCCGGATCCCCTGCCGGTCGAGCCGGGTGTCGAACGTCCCGAAGCGGGTGAAGACCCACTTGGGAAATGCAAAATTCGCCCCCATCGGCGCCTGGTGGTCCGGCAGGGGTCCCGCGTCGCCCCGGAACGCGAGCGGGTGGTGCGATCCCTCGAGCCACGCGGGAAGCCCATCGGGGAAAACCGGGATCACCTCGCCGCCCACGACGCCGATCTGGTGGGCGAAGTCCGACGAGAACGGGGCGACCAGCTGCGCGAGCCAGTCCGGCTCGACGAGGATGTCGTCGTCGGCGAGGACGATGACGTCTCCGCGCGCCTCCGCGACGGCCCGGTTGCGGCCGTGGTCGAGTCCCTGGACGATTTCAACGATGCGCCGGGGCGGCGGGTTCGCGGCCGCGAACGAGGCCACGACCTCGGCGGTGTCGTCCGATGAATTGTTGTCGACCACAAGGAGCTCCCAGTGGTCGGCCGGATAATTCTGGCGCACGATTCCCGCGAGCGCGGCCCGGAGGGTGCGAGCGCGGTTGTACGTTAGGATGGCGACGGTGACGCGGAGAAGAGGCATCTTTCAGGAAGCGCAGTGTATGTCTTCAAACTGATGTCCAACGAGTTGCGAAAAACCAAGCTCAATTCCAAAAAAAACTCTGGACGAAGGGGCCCCGATTTTCATCATTTCCCGCGCATCAGGAACGAATCGGCCCTTAAAAGCCGGTTCTGCCAACCGGGCCGGGAGCGGCCACGGTGGAACGGGCGAAAGCCCGGATGTGCGGGGCCGAAAGGCCTCGAACCAAAACGCTCCCGAAAGCGATGACCGACCTGATGCTCAGGTCGGTCTTTTGCTTTCAAGCCCTGCTGCGCGATCCAATCCATTCGACCCTCACGCACCATGACACTCCTAGCCGACCACTCCGGAATCCGCATCACCGCGGACAATCCCAACCATCATTTGTGGAACAACCACGGGACTTGGTTCCTGCACTACACCGTGCACCCGACGCCATTCACAAAGGAGCGCATCCGCAGGTCCCTGGGGACCAAGGACCTGGAGGTTGCCCGCAACCGCAGGGACTCGTTTTTCGCCCGCTTGGGGGACAAGCAGGCGGCGGGCAAGGAAGCCGCCGCATAGGCCTTTACGCGACGCCAGCCGACGCGGCCACGGGCGGATCGAACGCGATCATCACCTCGGTACCGATCGCATCGCAGAGGAGCCGGCCCTTGGGGAGGAGGCGCACCCGCGATCCTTCGCGCGCGGCCAGGTCCTCCGCGGCGAGCCGGTCGAAAAGCAATTCGACCCTCTCCCACGGGGCCGACGGGCAGCGCCCGCGCAGGAGGGAAAGGTCCACGCCCGAATTCATCCGCAGCCCGAAGACGAGGGCGTCCTCGGCCAGCAGCGCCGGCGTCAGCCGCGTTCGATCCTCGGTCATCCGCGCCCCGCGCCCGATCCGGGCCGTCCATTCGGCAAGGTCGGCAATGTTGGACCCCCGCCAGCCGTCGAACTGAGAGGCCGCGGAGGGCCCGAGCCCCGCCCACTCCCCCATCCGCCAGGTATTGACGTTGTGGATGCAGGCGTGCCCGCTCCGGGCGAAGTTGGAGACCTCGTACTGCGCATAGCCCGCCCCGCCGAGCTTCTCCCAGGTGCGCTCGTACATCCGCGCCTCGTGCTCCGGATCGAGGCGCACCCTCCCCTGTGACAGCTTCACCCAGAGGGCGGTGTCCTCCTCGAACGTCAGGCAGTAGGTTGAGATATGGTCCGGGGCGAGCGAAACGGCCTCGTCGACGTCGGCCTCCCATTCGGCCTCGCTCTGGCCCGGCAGCGCAAACATCAGGTCCACGTTGACGCTGGCGAACCCGGCGCCCCGGATGCGCTCGTAGGCGCGGTAGACCTGCTCGCGCGAGTGCGCCCGGCCCAGGGCGTCGAGGAGCGCGGGCCTGAAGCTCTGAACGCCAAGCGAGACGCGGGTCACGCCCGCGGACCGGAGCACCGCGAGCCGTTCGGCCGTCACCGACGCCGGCGCGAGTTCGACGGTCCATTCCCTCGGCGCCGTTCCACCCGGGACCCGATGGACGACCGCCGCAAGCCGCTCGAGGTCCGCCGGCGGAAGGAGCCCAGGCGTGCCGCCGCCCCAGAAAACCGTCGTCAGGGGCCGGTTCCAGTGGACGAGACCGGCCTCGGCGGCCATGCATTTCATGAAACCCGCCAGGGATTCCGGGGTCGGACGGACTTGATAGAAGGCGCAGAAATCGCAGGTCGAGGCGCAGAACGGCACATGGACATAAAGCCCAAGCGGTTCAGCGGCTTCAGCTTTGGCTTGCTCCTCTGTGGCGACAGCCCTCATTAATAACATCGAAATGGACCTCAAACGAATTTCCTTCGCGAGACAATTCATCGCCCCGGCGGGTGCAGCACTCGCCCTGGCCGCGCTCTGTGGCTGCGCGACCGTGTCGTTGACGAACCTCACGCCGTCGTCGCTTCCGGAGAACCCCTCCGGGATCTATACCTTCACGCTCCGCGTGACGCCCAAGTCGAGCGCGGTCGATCAGAGCAGCGTGATCCCCCATATCGTCGTGGGCGCTGCAAACCACGACATGACGAAGAGCGACGTCTCTCCCGAGATCTACGAATACGACTATAAGCTGCCCCCGCAGCAGAACGAAATCGGCTACTATTATCTCGTGGACTATACGGCCCAGAACAACGGTTCCGTCGTCAACGCCCAGGCCTACACGGGCCTCCAGCACGCGACGATCGTCAGCCGTTACGTCTTGTCGCTGGAGGTCAATCGCGGGCCGATCGGCGCCAGGATCGGAATCCTCGGCCGCGGCTTCACGCCCCAGGACCTGATCGCATTCGACGGCACGCCCGTCCGGACGGTCTACGAATCGCCCACCTCCCTCGGCTTCTTTGTCCCCGCCATGGCCCCCGGTAAAAACTACAGCGTCACACTCTCGAGCAGCGCCGGAAATTCACCCGTCGGGACGTTCCGGGTCGACGCAAGCGACGTCACCGTGGATCCGGCAGCGCTGACATTGGCGCCCGGCCAGAGCCAGACGCTCACCTTCACGATTACCCAACCCGCCCCGGCGGGGGGCCTGCTGCTCGATGTCACCACCGACGTGCCGGAAAGCGTGATCATGCCCGAGGTCGTCGTGCCCGAGGGCCAGATGTCGGTCGCCGTGACGGTCCAAGGCGGCAAACCCGGCAGTGGCAGCCTCTTCCTGAAGGGCTACGGAGCCGGCGAGGTGTCCATCCCGGTCACCGTCTCGGGGTCCAAGTAGGTCCCCTGGATCCCCAAGGGGCGGCAACGCCGCCAAAGATTGTTTGAAAAGCGGTACCCTCGGCCCAATCCTCGGGCCGTGGAAACCAAGGAAGCAAAGCTGTCGTTCGAGGCGGCCCTATCGAAGCTGGAGACGATCGTCGAATCCATGGAAACCGGTGAAGTCCCTTTGGCCGACCTACTGGTCAAGTTCGAGGACGGAAACCGGCTGTTGAAGCACTGTGAAAGCCGCCTCAAGGAGGCAGAACTCAAGATCGAGCAGTTGAAAAAGGAGCGCGAAGGCGTCGTGTTCACCAAATTCGAGACGGAGCGCGGGGGTTGTTGACATCCTCCCGGCCCTGAAGGTCGGGGATACCTGAATACCACATGCACAGATCATGGCAGAGCAGGTTGGTTCACGCTTCGACGGGCACTGCCGTCGGCAACCCGTGTTGCCTTGGGTCTTACACGCCCTCCACGTACGGAGGCGGCTTGT
>Ga0182018_10002573_pt1 | contig 17834 bp, 17 predicted proteins | sample 812P2MmetaG_FD_120490 | JGI IMG/M metagenome (GOLD analysis project Ga0182018, IMG submission 120490) | Permafrost microbial communities from Stordalen Mire, Sweden - 812P2M metaG | ecosystem: Environmental > Terrestrial > Soil > Wetlands > Permafrost | place: Sweden: Stordalen | collected... | reverse complement strand
GCACATGCTGTTTACGCGCGCGCAGCTTCGCCCGTCCGAAGAAGTGCTGGTGATCGCCGCGGGCAGCGGCGTAGGCAGCGCCGCGATTCAGATCGCGAAGGCCACCGGCGCGCGCGTGATCGCCACGGCCGGGTCGGAGTCGAAGCTCGCGAGAGCGAAGGAGCTTGGCGCCGACGAAGTTCTGCTGCATGGAGGAGAGTTCGCGCGCGAGGTGAAACGACTCACCGGTGGCCGCGGCGTGGATGTCGTCTTCGAGCACGTCGGGCAGGCTACGTGGGAGCAGAGCGTGTTCAGCCTCAAGCCCGGGGGGCGGCTGGTCACCTGCGGCGCGACGACCGGCTTCGAGGGAAAAATCAATATCGGCTATCTCTTCGCGCGGCAGCTCTCGATTCTGGGTTCGTTCATGGGGAGCAAGTCGGAGCTTTATTCCGTGCTCGAGCTTTTCAAGCGCGGATTGCTGAAGCCGGTGATTGACTGCGTGATGCCGCTCGAGCGCGCCGCCGATGCCCACAAACGCCTCGAAAACCGCGAGCAATTCGGCAAAGTCGTTTTGCGAATTGCGTGAGAGTGTCGCGTAACGATCCTCGCGGCCTCCGCGCGCGGGCGAATGAGCGCAAGTTGCCGTTGCGGGGGCACAGTCCGCCTTGGCGGATGCCCGGCGCTCATGCTTGGCATCCCACAGCCGCCCATTCAGCAATCGCGTCTGGTTGAGGTAGACTTACTTCCCACAACGCCATGCGCCGCGAACAAACCAGCGTTTCGCAGGAAGACTACCTCAAAGCGATCTGGGAGATCGTCCAGGAAGAGCAAGTCCCGATCAGCGCGCGGCTGGCGGAAGATCTCAGCGTCACTCCTCCTGCGGTTACGGCAGCGCTAAAACGGATGACCCGGGCCGGCTATCTTCGCGTGCGGCGCGGCGGCCGCATCGAACTTTCCGAAAAGGGTAAGGGAGCGGCCCAGCATCTGGTCCTGCGTCACCGTCTCGCCGAAAAGCTGCTCACGGAAATTATCGGCCTGGAATGGTCGCGCGCGCACGAAGAGGCGGAACGTCTCGAGCACGGTATCTCTCCCGAGGTATCGCGTCTTCTTCTCGCGCGGTTCGGACGCGACAGCCGCTGCCCGCACGGCGTGCCGCTTTTCGGCGGGATGTCCCGTCTCCGCCGCAAACATGGCGCTGTAAAACTTTCCGAGACAGAAGTTGGCCACACGTACGAAATCTTGCGCGTTTACGAGAAGGATCCCGCGTTCCTCGAATTCCTCGAGCAGCGCCACTTGCGTCCGACGGCACGCGTCCGCGTGCTTGACCGCGAATACGACGAGACGATGTCGCTCACGGTCGCGGGCCACGGCTCCGGGCGCATCCATCTCGGTAAGCCTGCCACCGAGCGCCTCTGGGTACGACGGCTGCAGTGACTAGTGACTCGTGATTCGTGACTCGTGTGATATGCCCTCTACTGGCAGCTGTCTATTTTCTTGATTTCGAGAATTCTTTTTACTTGGACCTCCCGCCAATACTGTCCCAGGTGGCCGTATTGGCCCCTATTGGAGATATCTCCTACGAATCTGAGGTAAACGGCCTGATAGGCAAGGGCGTGGGCTTGGTCCACAGTTAAAGTCGCCAACTGCGCGCGGAGGTTGGGAATCGAAGCAGGATCAAGCCAGTAGCGCGTTCCTGAAGGTGGGCAAACTTCAACGTTTGGGTAGAAATCCGATCGTTCGAACGCCATCAGATAAATGCCTTGAAGCGTTTGATTCTCTTTCCCTTTGGAAGTTTGCCAGAGTACAACGATTGAGATTGACAGCAAGACCGCTATGACAATCAACCAGCGACGCACTTGCCTCTCCCCGGGGCGAAACTGACGATTCAGCCCGTACCGCGTATGATACGCTTTCGCGACAACGTTTTTTCGTCAGGTAAGCTCTCGGTTGACAAAGCCCAAATGCTGAACGCTTTGCGCTACTACTGGATTATCTCGAAAGGCCATCGCCTGACTCCGTGGAAATCGCCCTATATCCAGTGGCGCATGGAAACATTCTTCGGGCACGAGGCTGCCAATCTCAGCGCCGGCCAATTCTTCGCCCTCATGTGGCGCGAGCGCGCCCGGATGGAGCGTTTTCTCGCCTGGGTTGCCGACCAACGCACGGGGCTGCGATCCTCGAAGTGACTGGTGCGCAAAATCCCATATCGGAGTAATCTCTCCGGCGTAAGGCAGGGGGTGCCGCCGTGCGAAAGTCGAAAAAGGATTCCGTAAATCGCCGCGATTTTCTGCGAGCCGCAGCCGCGGGCACGGCTGCGCTGGTGGTCCATCCCGCCGTCGCGAAAGCCGCGTCGCCCGAGCAGCCACGCGCCACCGGCGCTCCGCCGCTTTTGAAAGCCCAGCCCGATGCGCCCGCGGGAGCCGAAGTGGTCACGGTGGATCGCCCCGGCTCCGATTTCATGGTGGACGTCCTCAAGACTTTGAATTTCGAATATCTCTGCGCGAATCCCGGCAATAGTTTTCGCAGCCTCCACGAATCGCTCATCAGCTATGGCGGCAATCGCACGCCGGAATTCATCACCTGCTGCCACGAAGAGTCCTCGGTCGCCATGGGCCACGGCTACGCAAAAATCGAAGGCAAGCCACTGCTCGTGTGCGTTCACGGCACGGTTGGATTGCAGCACGCCTCGATGGCGATTTACGACGCTTTTTGCGACCGCGTGCCCGTATACATCGTCCTCGGAAACTTTGGCGATGCCGCCGAGCGCTTCGGGCAAGTGGACTGGACCCACAGCGCGCAGGATCCCGCGGCGATGATCCGCGATTATGTGAAATGGGACGACCGACCAGTTTCGCTCCAGGGTTTTTCGGAGTCGGCAGTCCGCGCGTACAAGATTGCCACCACGCCGCCGATGATGCCGGTCGCCCTCGTGGCGGATCATGAGCTGCAAGAGTATGCGATTTCCGACGGCGCGAATTTGAGCGTGCCGAAGCTCACGATGACGTCGCCGCCGGTCGGAGATTCCGGAGCAGTCGCGGAAATCGCGCGGCTGTTGGTCGCCGCCGAGAATCCCGTGCTGGTTACCGATCGCGTCGCACGGACACCCGCGGGACTCGCGGGCTTGATCGAACTGGCCGAAACGCTTCAGGCGCCGGTCGTTGACCGCAACGGCCGCATGAATTTCCCGACGCGCCATCCGCTGAATCACACGGAGCGCGGCGGCGCGGCCATCGCGAATGCCGACGTGATCGCCGGACTCGAGCTCACCGATTTCTGGAGCACCGTGAACTCTGTCGGGGGGCAGCTTAATCCGGTTGTGCGGCCATCCACGAAGCCCGGCACGAAGCTCGTCAGCATCACCGCCAACGAGCTGTACATGAAGAGCAATTATCAGGATTTCCAGCGATACGCGGCGGTTGATATCGCGATCGCCGCGGACGCCGAAGCCACGCTGCCGTCGCTCATCGAAGCAGTGAAGCGCCAGATTACGGATGACCGCAAGCGCACGTTCCAGGATCGCGGCGCGAAATTGGCTACCGCACATCAGCAGGCGATGCAGGCGCAGCGCGAAACGGCCGCTTCCGGATGGGACGCCACCCCGATCAGCACCGCGCGCATGTCCTCCGAAATTTGGGCGCAGATCAAGGACGAGGACTGGTCGCTTGTGTCGAATTGCCAGTTCGTCAGCCGCTGGCCGCTGCGCTTGTGGGATTTCAACAAGCACTACCACTATATTGGCGGCGAGGGCGGCTACGGCGTCGGCTACGGCTTGCCTGCCGCCGTCGGCGCCGCGCTCGCCAACCGCAAGCATGGCCGCCTCACGGTCAACATCCAGAACGACGGCGATCTGATGTTCGCGCCGGGTGTACTTTGGACCGCGGCGCACCATCGCATTCCGCTGTTGATCGTCATGCACAATAACCGCGCGTACCATCAAGAGCTGATGCAGGTGCAAATGATGGCGGACCGCCACAATCGCGGCATCACCAACGCCAGCATCGGCAGCGTGCTGGTCGATCCTCCGATTGACTATTCAAAGTTAGCGCAGGGCATGGGCGTGCATGCCGAAGGCCCGATTAGCGATCCGGATGATCTTGCGCCGGCGATTCGCCGCGCGATCGCAATCGTCAAGGGTGGCGACCCGGCGCTCATTGACGTGCTGACGCAGCCGCGCTAAGGAGAGGACCGTGCGCAATCTGACTGTGCTTGCAAGCGCCTTCGCGCTGGTGCTCGCTTGTCCGCTCGTCAACGCGCAAACGCCCGCGGCAAAATCGGCTGATACCGCGGCGGCGAGTGCTGCAAATGGCAAGCGCGCCTTCACCAGCGTCGGCTGCGTGGCATGCCACGGCGCGCAGGGACAGGGCACAGCCATGGGAATTCAGATCGCTCCGCCGCCGTTTGAGCTTCCGGCGCTGATCACCTACGTTCGCCAGCCCACGGGGAAGATGCCGCCGTTCGCGCCCGGAGCCGTCTCCGACCAGCAGCTCGCGGATATCTACGCTTTCCTGAAATCCGTTGCCCCGCCGCCTTCGGCTAGCGAAACCCTGACCGGCAACGCCGACAACGGCAAGAAACTTTTCGCGGCTTATGGCTGCTACGAATGTCACGGCCGCCAGGGTGCGGGCGCCAGCACCGGCCCGCGCATAGGTCCTCCGGCGATTACGCTCGCGGCGGTTCTCCGTTACGTCCGCGCGCCTACCGGCCAGATGCCGCCCTACACCACGAAAGTCGTCTCCGATCAGGATCTCGCCGATATCTACACCTATCTCAAATCGCTGCCGCCGCCTCCCCCTGCATCGAGCATCCCACTGCTCAATCAATAGAGCCCGCGACCCCGGCCCGATTCTGTACTTCCGTACAGTAGTTCTCTGCGGTGCGCTGCGCGATAGTTCTCTGCAACACGAGCGTGCCCATCATGCGACGAATCCTTCTATTTCTGGTGCTTGGCGCCGCGCTATTCCAGGCCGATTGCGCGGGTACGACCAGTGGATCCTCCGGCAATCATGGCAGTCCTGGCACGCCTCCCCCAACCCCTCCGCCTGCGAGCATCACGGTCACGGTTGCGCCGAATCCAGTCACGGTCCGCGCGGGCCTGACCCAGCCATTCACCGCGACGGTCACAGGTTCGGCCAATACCTCCGTCACCTGGCAAGTCAACAGCGTCACGGGCGGCGCAGCTTCTACAGGCACGATCAGCTCGACGGGCGTGTATACCGCGCCGGCCACTTTGCCGAGCCCGAACACCGTTACGGTTCAGGCTGTGAGCATGGCCAGTTCGAGCGCATCCGGCCAAAGCGCCGTCACGCTGTGGAATCCCGTTCCCGTGCTCGCCGCGATCTCGCCGACATCTGTCACCGAGGGTGCCATCTCGATTACGGTCACTGGCAGCAACTTCGTGAGCGGCGCGCAGGTGATGCTGGGGGGCTCAGCGCTGACGACAACGTTCTCATCTTCGACGCAGCTTCAGGCGACCGGCACCGCCTCCACGGTTGGCACGATTGCGGTCACCGTGATGAATCCCAATCCCGGCAGCAGCGTCTCAAGCGCCGTGAACTTGCAAGTGACCTCGTCAGGCGGCGGCAATCCACCGCCTCCGCCACCGCCTCCTCCGCCGCTTGCGTGCAGCGTGATGCAGCCAGGCCAGGGAGGCAGCCTCGGCGGCTTCGTGCCGTTTCCCGCGGACAATCTGTGGAACCAGGACATTTCAAGCGCGCCCGTTGATCCGAACTCTGCCGCGCTGATCGCATTCATCGGCGCCGGCATCGGCTTGCATCCCGATTTCGGCTCCGGCGAGTATGCCGGCTCGATCATCGGCATTCCGTACGAGGTTGTTGACGCAACGCAAGGTCCCGTCACGATCAATTTCACCGAGTACGGCGACGAGAGCGATCCTGGCCCCATGCCCATTCCGCTTAACGCCCCGATCGAAGGCGATCCGAACCCGAGCGGCGATCAACACGTGCTCGTTCTCGACAACTCCAATTGCTGGCTCTACGAGCTCTACAACGCGTCTCCGAGCGGCTCGGCGTGGAACGCCGGCTCCGCCGCGGTCTGGGACTTGACCGCCGACGAGCAGCGTCCCTACACGTGGACTTCCGCCGACGCGGCCGGCCTGCCCATCTTTCCGGGCTTGGCCCGATATGACGAAGTCGCCGCCGGCGCGATCAACCACGCGCTCCGATTCACGCTGAATTCCAGCATCGCTGCATTCACTCCCCCAGCCTCGCACTGGGCGGCAAACTCAACGAATCCGAACGCCGCGCCGATGGGCATGCGCCTGCGCCTCAAGGCAAATTTCGATATTTCGGGGTATTCCGCGACGAATCAGGTGATTCTCGCAGCGCTGAAGAAATACGGCATGATCATGGCCGACAACGGCTCGAACATGTACATCAGCGGCGCGCCGGACGCTCGCTGGGACAACGACGACCTGCACAATCTCGACGGCGTCACCAACCAGGATTTCGATGTCGTGGAGATGAACCCGATCTATACCGCCGCGAACATTCCATCTGGCGCCCCGCCGGTCATTTCCAGTTTCACGGCCAGTTCGCAATCCGTTTCGGCGGGCGCCGCCGTCACGCTGAGTTGGACCGTCACGGGCGCGTCATATCTGATCGTCTCGCCCGATATCGGCGCGACTCGCGGAACCAGCGTAGTTGTCACGCCATCGCAGTCCACCACCTACACCATTTACGCCACCAACGCCTTCGGGCGGACAACTGCGACCGTCAACATCACCGTCCAATAACAGCTGCATTCGCAAAAGCTCGGTGCTGCCCATCCATCTCTGTTCTTTCTTCGTAGGGGCGTAGCACTGCTACGCCCGGTGGCGCATCAGAAACCGCCAACCACAGTTCCGAGTTTGCAGTTCTCACCTGCCTGTCGTCGTGGGATGGCTTTTTCGGCAGGGAATTCGAGTCTTACGCGATGTGCAGTGCGGAAACCGTGGATGCTTCGCCGTCCAGAGCCGCGCCGACCTGGCGCACCAGGATGTCCTTCGAGAACGGCTTCTGTAGAAACGCGGCGCTTCCCGTAAAATCCTCGCCGCCCTCGTTTTGCTCCAGGTAGCCGGACATGAACACCACCTTTAGATCGGGGTGAGCGTTCTTGAGCCGCTTCGCCAGTTCCGGCCCGCGCATCTGCGGCATGACGACGTCGGTGACCAACACATGAATCGGCTCGGAGAGCGATTCAGCAATTTCCAACGCTTTTTGGCCGTCGCTCGCCACAAACACGCGATACCCGGCAGCCGTCAGAAATTCGAAGGCCAGCGTGCGCACTGCCTCTTCGTCTTCCGCGAGAAGGACTGTTCCCGCCGCGCGAGCGCGCACCGGCGCCAGTTCTTCGGTCGGGGACAACGTAATGTTCTGCTCCACGCGCGGCAGATACACTTCGAAACGGCTTCCTTTGCCGATCGTCGTATCCACCCAGATGAAACCGCCGCTCTGTTTGACTACGCCGTAAACGGTCGCCAAACCAAGCCCCGTTCCTTTTCCCTGCTCCTTGGTAGTGAAGAACGGCTCGAAAATACGCGCTTTCGTCTCCGCGTCCATGCCAGAACCCGTATCGGTTACCGCGAGCATCACGTAGGAGCCGGGCTCCACGTTCGGGAGGGACTTTGCCATTTCCGGATATACTTGCACGTTTTTCGTTTCAATCACGAGCTTGCCGCCTCGCGGCATGGCGTCGGAAGCATTCACGGACAAATTCAAAAGTACCTGCTCGATCTGGCCGGTGTCCGCTTTTATCCGGCCCAGCGACTCCCCTGCGCGGAACGTGAATTCAATATCCTCGTGGATCAGCCGCTTCAGCAACTTGTACATGTCCGCGACCAAGGAGTTCATGTCGAACACAGTCGGTTCCAGCGCTTGCCGCCGGCTGAACGCCAGCATCTGACGCGTGAGCGAAGCGGCGCGGTCCGCGGCCTTGCAAATCTGTTGGCCGCTGCCGAGCAGGGGATCTTTCGTTGGAAGCCGCTCGATGATGAGTTCCGAGTGGCCCTTGATGACCGTGAGCAAATTGTTGAAATCATGGGCCACGCCGCCGGCCAGCCGTCCGAGGGCTTCCATTTTCTGGGACTGCCGAAGCTCTTCTTCGAGCTGGCGCTTCTGCGCCTCGTTTTTCTGGAGCGTGCCGCGCATCTGATCGAATGCGCGCGTGACGTTCGCCACCTCGTCTCCGCCGCGGGCTTCGAGCGGGAACGCAAAATCGCCGCGGCCCAGCGCCTGAACGCCCTTGTCCAGGTTGGCAAGAGGGCGCGTAAACGCATCGGAAATAAACAGCGCAAGGTACGTCCCGATTACCAGCGCCAACACGCCCAATCCAACCAGCAGATGGTTGAGCTCGCTCAGGAATTCTTCTGCTCGAGCATAGGATTTCAACGCGATCAATCTCGCGGCCGGACCCTGCCCCTCCGTGAGTCCCACGGCGATGGCATAAAATTGCTTGTTTGCGATACGCACTTGCCCGGATGACTGCAGGTCGTGGGCTTGTTGGCTCAGGTCACGCTCGTCGAGCGGACCCATCGTGCTGGTCACAACGTCCCCGTCGTAGGTGAACGCAAGATCGGCGGAATGAGTGCGGTCGAGATTGTGAACAGCGGAGTAGTCAATTTCGCGGCCCACCACTACGGTGTCCAACTGCGAGTTGTCCGCGGACTCGCGGCGGTGAACGGGCTGCACCGCAACCTGATACAGAGCGCCGCCGGCGTACCACCAATCGGATGTGCTTTTCTTGGCCAGGGAGCCCAGCAGGAGTTCCTGCGCCATCACAACCGTGAATCGTGGATTTGTTGTGTGCAGCGTCGTGATCTGGTGGTTGCCGTCCGCCAGAACCACCAGGTCGCTCCCGTCCGTCTCGAATGGGTCGTCGGTTGATTTCTGAAACGAGGTCTCATCCCAGCCGCTCAAGTCCGCCAGGGTTGCCAGCAGATCGGCCTTGCGGCCCAATGCGATTTGATGCTCGTGAATCATGGCCAGGAACGTCAGAGTCGAGGTCTGTGTCTCGGCCACAATTTCCTGCTGCAGGTGCTTCTTGGCGACGTGGCGCACGGCAAGCAGCGTGGCGCAGCTGAGCGCCGCAATAATGAGACCGAACGAAAGAACGAGCTTCGTTCGCAGCCGGAGATTGGAAGTGCTGCCTGGTGTCAGCGTCATCGTGTGAGAGAGCGCCGGGCCTGCCTCGCCTGCCCCTTTTGGCGCTGGATTCCCCACAGACAAAGTAACTTCTGGCATCACCTTCGCAAATGGCCTACGCGTACTTTTGGGGCGGTACTTTCGATCTATCGGGGTTTGTTCGGCTGGCGCGCCCTCCCCGGATGTCATTGTAACAATGGGGTTTATCGGGACAGCGAGAGGCCTCGCGGGAGGGGGCTACGGGCGCCGTGACGGAACCCTAGGCGGTACTGCGCCGCTTAGGCACAGCGAGAGCGCGGCTGCATTGCGTGGGACTCTTTACCGATCCGCGTAGAAGCCGTCTCTTGCCTGCACGAGCAGGTCTTTCTGTTTAGCCGTGAGGTGGAGTTTGTGATACCCGAGACCAGCATCTAATCCCTCAGGCGTGTAGCCGATGCTGTACTGATTCCGCAGCTCCTCTTGAATTTGCGCGTACACCTGATCGATCGGCAGCTTTTTCGATACTTCAAACATTCGCGCGCCCGTTTCCTTGGAGATCTGCGTCAGAACTTTCTTGCCGTCCGGGCGATCCTCGTCCGGGTTTCTTCTATGGCCGCCACCCCCGCCACCCATCGGGCCACCTCCGCCGCCCATTGGTCCCCCTCCGCCCATCGGGCCGCCGCCCATGCCGCCGTGCGGGCCGCCGAAACCGCCTCCACCTCCATGTCCCTCGTCGCCAGAAAACAGAATCGAGTACACGAGCGTGTCGCTGCGCTGGGCGGCCTCAATCGCGCTTTCCAGCGATTCCTTGCTGCCGCGATCTACGCCGTCCGAAAGGATGATGAGGGCTTTATGGCCCTGCTCCTTTTTCATAACCTCGTTTGACGCCAAGTAAACCGCGTCGTAGAGCAAAGTTCCTGCGCCGCCACGCCCGTGGGATCCGTGCCCGTAACCTCCCGAATTATTCGCGTCATCGTCCGGCGTGTCGAGCAACTCGAGTGACGCCTCGAGTTTTTTGTGGGAAGTCGTAAGGTCCTGCAGCATCTCCACCTCGTGGTCGAAGTGAATTACAAACGCTCTGTCCTTGTCCTCGCGCAACATGTGGTCGAGAAAACTGTAGCTCGCGGTGCGCTCCGCGCTCAGAACCCGCCGCTGGCTCATGCTCGTGTCCACCAGTAGGCCCAGCGTCAGAGGCAGATCGTTTTCATTGATGAAATACTTGATCTTCTGCGGATGGTCGTCTTCGTCGAGAACAAAATCATCTTTTGTTAAGTTGCGAACGATTTCGCCCTTCTTGTTTCGCACGGTGGCGAGCACGTTCACCACCTTGACCACGCTTGTGATATCCGGCTTGGTTTGGTTCTGGAGCGGCTTGCCCGCCGCGAGGAAGGGAATCAGAGCCAGCGGAAGGAAGAGCGCGAGCCATTTTCCGCGGGCTTGTCTTTGCGCACTCCCGCCTCCGGGAATTTTGACGCGGCGACTCGCAGCTTGCGATGATTTCATTCGACCTGGACGACTGAGGACAAAGCTTGCATTTGATGCAAGCGAAGGCCGGCTGCGATTATGCCTGGTTGTCGCAGCCGGCCGGAAATTCTTGGTTACTGGCTCGGCGGAGTCTGACCTTGCGGCTTCGCCGGAGGACCAGACCCGCGCTGACCGCCGCGCCCTGCGCCGTTAGGACCGTGAGGTCCCGGACCGCCGCCGGGCCGACGGCGATCATGCATAATTTGGTGGAGCTTATCGCGCTGCGCGGGCGTTAACGCATCGCGCGAATTCAGCCGGAAGTCGATCGCGGATTTCTCGAGCGCCAATCGCGCGGTGCTAATCTCTTGCAGCTTCGCTTCGATCGCCGCACGGTCCGGCTTGTCGCCCGAGAGGAGGTCCCGCAAGTCGATCTGCTTCACTTCGAGATCGGCCCTGCCGCGAATCTCCATCTTGCGAAAGTCCGATTCCTGTTGGCGAATCTTTGCGGCCTGATCGGCGCTCACGCCGAGTTGCTCGCGGATGGCCGGGTCGTTCAAGAGCCGCCCGAGACCGAATTCCCGCCCGCCCATTCCTCTGCCGCGCATTCCCATCCGGTGGCCACCGCCGCCAAAGCCGTCGTGTCCATCACGGCCCCAGCCTCCGCCGCCATTGCCTCGTCCCCAATCGCCTCCGTCATGCCCGGGACCACCCCGGCGCATGTCACCGCCGGGACCCATTCCGCCCGGCGAGCCGGAGTTGTCGGACGGCGGACCCGGCGGGTCGCCTTGAGCGAAAACCGGGGAACAACTTAACACCAGAGCCAGAGCAATCAGCGCAGCTTTCGAGTGAGCTAGCATGTGTGGGGCCTCCTGCCTGTCATGTTCGTTCTTGCTTGCACTTAGGATTCCCGCCAGCTCATGTAAAAGTTCCAGGTCTTTTGGCGGATGGCGCCAAAAACGCGGGAGCCGGCTAGAGAGACGCTAGCGTCTGCTTCATCTCGGACTCGAAATTCGGGAAGTAGCGGCTGATGATGCTGAGATCGAATCGCGTGAGGATCGATTCCTTCGGCTCGTTTTCGAGCAGATACTCGAACGAAAGTCTGACGAGTTCCGCCGGCTCGATCTTGCCGGCGGCGATGCGATCGTAATCTACCGTCTTCAGCGTGACGGTGTGCGAGGTCTCGCTCTTGCCTTCGATCACGCGAACGTGAAACTCGCCCGGCACTCGCTGTTCGACTTCAATTTTCGCAGCCAAGTTTCACTCCACGCGCAAGCCACATTGTATTTCATGGGGTCGTCAGATCGCGTCCAGGGCCTGCTCGAAATCGCTCAACAAATCGCGCCAGTGTTCGATGCCGACGGACACGCGCACCAGGCCGTCGGTGACTCCCGCCTGCGCAAATTCCTCCTCCGTGAAGCCGGAATGGGTGGTGGTTTTCGGATGGCACGCAAGCGTTTCCACGCCGCCAAGCGAGACGGCGTTCATGGCGATCTGCAGGTGCCGCAGGAAATCAAACGCGGCGGCCTTGCCGCCCTTCAGTTCCAGAGAAAACATCGCGCCGGGATGGTCGCACTGCGCGCGATAAATTCGCTTCTGGTCGGGGTCGGAGAACAGAGTGGGGTAGTACACGCGCTCAGCTTTTGGATGTTCGGCGAGTTCCTCCGCGATCCGCTGCGCGTTCTTGCTCTGGCGGTTCATGCGCAGCTCGACCGTGGGCAAGCGCCCCGTCAGCATCCAGCATTCATCCGGCTGAAGGATGGTGCCGAACAGGCTGCGCTTCGGAGCGATTTTCTTGATCAGACTCGCGTCTTTCGCCAGCACGACTCCCGCGAGCATATCGCTCAACCCGGAAAGATATTTCGTCCCTGAATACATCACCAGATCGGCGCCAAGCGAGAGTGGGTGCTGGAAGGCAGGGCCGAGCATGGTGTTGTCCACCATCACCAGCGGGCGCGTCTCACCCTTTGCGATTTTCAGGGCACCGACATTGGCGCAGACTTCGCGAATGTCCGTCATGATCAGCGTGGGGTTCGCGGGCGTTTCGAGCAGCACCGCCCCGAGGTTTGGCGCGGACGCAATCGCGCTGGCGATCAAATCGCCGCGCCAGCCGAAGACGGGAATGCCGGTGATGCCCCACTTTTCAAGATGATCCTGAATGAAATGCTGCGTGCCGCCATAGATCGGAATCGTATAAACGACGGATTGTCCGGGACGCAGGAAAGTGAGCAGCGACGTCATGATCGCGGCCGTGCCGGAATTGAACGCGAGCGCGGCGGTGGCGTCCGCCTCGAGATTCACGATCTGGTCCTGGAGAATTTGCGCGTTGGGATGATTGAAGCGCGAGTAGATGAGGTCGGTCCCTTCGCCCTCGGAAATCTGCGCGCGGCCCGAGGAAATGTCGAAGGCGCGCTCCGCCGCCTCGGGCGTCGGGAACACGTACGTCGAGCTGCGAAAAACGGCTGGTCGCGCGGAGCCGACGGACAGAGTCGGGTCGAAGCCCTGCGTCAGGACTTTGGTGGTCGGCCGCAACGGCTGCGATTCGCGGCGGTCACTTGGATTACTGGGACTCATGGCGGAATCTCCTCACCATCTTTATAGCACCGAACGAGAATCGGCTGCGCGGGTTGAAGAAGTCGGTTGCGGCGACCCCCTCGTTCCAGTGTCGGGTAGAGCGCTGCGCGATTGTTTGTTTTGAATGAGATACGGACATTTCTACTCGGCACGCAGTGTCGGGTAACAGGCCGTGATTTATCGGTAGTGAGTGGTGATTCGTTAGGGATGATTCGTGACTCGTGATTCGCGACTCGTGACTTGTGAAACGCAAAGGCGCAGACGTGCGAATGCGCCGTCCCGTCGTAGGCTTCGTGCTCGCCACAGCGAATCCGGTTTCTGTCATTTCAATACTCCAATTTTAGACTGGCACGATGCGAGAGGTGACGCGACTGTGCGGAGGGATAGAAAAAGTACAGGTGGCACTGATGGGCGGGAGAGAAAAAAAAGAAAGGAAAAAACGGGATGTTTGCTTAAACCACACGCACGAAATCGACTGGACCTTGCTCCCGGGGCAATCGCGCTACTGTGAGATTAGACGGATGCAGCTCAATTTGTGTGAAACCGGGGAGGATTTGCAGTGGCGCAGAGGCACTCAACGGGGCGTTATCGCGACTCGAGGGTGGTGCAGGTCGGCGTCGCTGGACTCGTGTTTGGGTCGGGACCGCTGCTGCTGGCGGTGGTAATCAGTCACCTAAAGGGCGATCCAAATCCGAATCCAGTTGGCCCCGGGATTCTTTGTGGCTTTACGTTTACGCCTTCGTTGGTTTGCCTCGTGATCGGGTTGATCAAGGTTTCCTTGCAGAAGAAAACCACCACGCGCTTCGGTCCAGGCGCGTAGGCTTTGCGTCTCGAATGCTGTGGATTAAAGTATAGTCCTGTCAAGTATTCGAATACGCGCAAGGGAAGGACCTGCGATGAGTGATCCCCAGGAATATCCGTATGTCACGCGGCTCGACGTGCACTACAAGCCGATGGAAATTGTTGACGTGAAGGCGCTCGCGGATGCGTGCACTCATAAGTGTTTCAACCAGACGCTTTGCGAGGTGAACGGCTCCGTCGTGCGTCTCGGTGTGGTCGAAGGGGAATATCATTGGCACAAGCACGACAACGATGACGAGTTCTTCTACGTGGTTGATGGGCAATTGCTGATTGATCTGGAGGGCCGGACGGTGGAACTGAATCCCCGGCAGGGGTTCGTCGTTCCCAAGTCAATCTTGCATCGCACTCGCGCGTTGCGGCGCACGGTGATTCTGATGGTCGAAAATGCTGGAATTATTCCCACTGGAAACTAGTGGTCGTTGTCGGTCGGATCGCGGATGCGCGGTTACTCGACAACGCCCATCGCCTGCGCAATTAGAGAGTAGTCTTCTTTGCTGATTTCAAAGATTCCAAAGCGAAAGGCGGAGCCCCAGGACGGACGCCCTTTGGTGAAAGATAGCTGTTCAAGAAGGGGGCGAATCGGGGCGTCGACGGCGTCAAAGAAGTTTACATCACGCCTATACGGAACGAACCCCCCGCCCATGTCACATTCGTAGGGTTCGCCGTCCTTGATGACACCGATCGCGGTGAACGCCTGGACGGGTGCGCCGGCACGCATTCGCTCTTTCGGCGAATAGTAGACAATGCGGTCACCAGGGCGGATGCGGCGCAGCGGCGCCTCCTTGCCGTGACAGAGCTGGCAAAACTGCTCCTCGACGCCTTTCAAGACGTGATCTTTCGATGCGACGCCCACCCAGTATTTCGTCATTCGTTAGTTTCCGTCGTGGATTAACTTATTATATGACTGCCGGGCGGCGAGTGTGGGCCACCCGCCATCTATAGCTTCTTGAATTCTTCTTCCGAGCGGACCAAATAGCGCTCGATGAGGATTCTTGCTTTGACATTGCCCGCTCTGATGGCTGAAAAATCCGTAGTGAGAGAAACACAGTCGCCGCGACTGTTGATTTCGCTCACCGCGCTTTGCGGTATCAAGAAAAACAGGTACACCAATTTAGGAGGATATAGTTGGGAGCAGCGCGAATCTTTTTCACCCGCCAAGACAAGGAAGTCGTATTCCTTCGAGCCAAGAAGGCTGTCCCAAGTCCAGCGTTTAGTTTTTGTAGTCCTGTAAGTGTGGACTTTGCTGAGCTTTACCTCTATGCGATTTCCATTCTGGGTCCTGACATCGTAACGGTCCTTATATTCGGTGCGTTCGCCTCCGGTCATTTGTGCCACTAAGACTTCGGCTGGGACACCCCGCGCACGGTCGAGCTTTGTCTTGAGCTCCTCATTTTTCTCCTCAAGTTCGCGAATGCGTTCCCTGAGCTTCTGGACTTCGTCGTCGTTTCTTGGCATGGGCAGTGGCGCCGCGTGCATGGATACTATCACTAGCAGCAATCGACATAGTAATATTGAGTAATGATTGGAAAGACGTGCCAGCCAGAAACGCCGCGTAAACACGGTCGATTTCACGACGGGACATGATTTCGATCCCCACCGCCCCTACCAAAGCGCAATAAACTTGCGCTCGTTGCTCTAGCGAAAACCGCTTACCCTTGCACGCGTGTGAAGGGGCATATAATTGCGTTTGGCGGCGACGCGAGATGCCAACCCTCAAGATTCCCGGCGAGACGTCCAAGCTTCACGAAGCGCGGTGGTGGGAGCCTGAAGCTAACGGCAAGGTGCACTGCTACCTGTGTCCGCGGCACCGCCATATCGGCGAGGGGCGGCGGGGTTCTGCTTTATTCGCGCGAACGGGAGCGGGAAGCTTTATAGCCTCGGGTACGCGCATCCTGCGGCGCTGCAGATTGATCCCATCGAGAAAAAACCGCTGAACCATTTTCTGCTGGGCACGAGCGGGCGACATTGGTTCTATTTTGGAGGCGGTAAAGGCTGCGCCACTCGCCAGCCGGGCTTTTGGATGCTAGCCGCATGGGGCCAATTGTGGTATTTCTAAGCCACGATGCCAGTAGAGTCCGTGCCAAACGAAAAGACCCAGGCCAGCAGCGAATATTCCCGAAGAATTGACCGGGTGATTGACTATCTTCGCGAGAATCTCCATCGCCCGGTGAAGCTAGGCGAACTGGCTCATGTTGCTTGCTTCTCGGAATTTCACTTCCATCGGATTTTCGGAGCGGTTTCCGGCGAAACCCTAAATAATTTTACGAATCGGCTTCGTCTTGAAAAGGCCGCCCGTCTTGTTCGTTATTCCGACAAAAGCCTGACCGATATAGCCTTGGAATGCGGTTTTTCGTCATCGGCCGTGTTTTCACGCGCCTTCCGATCCGGCTACGACACTTCGCCAAGTCAGTTTCGAAAAAGCGGCGAGATTAAAAAGAGCAAGATTTGCAAAGAACTCTTCCCGGAAGACGAATATGGTCTCCCCATGAGCGCGGAAGAAAAGAGAGCCGCGTTTCCAGTGAGATTGATTGATATTCCCGAAAGGCAAGTCGCCTATATTCGGGTTACGAATGCCTTCGAACTGGACAGAGTGCTTGCCGCGCTCAGGAAAGTGATCGAGTGGGCCAAATCCCAGGATATTTTTTCGCAAGGAATTCTTTTCGGAATGACGGCGGACGATCCACACGTGACCCCCAAGCATCTTTACCGGTATGAGGTCTGTCTCGCGTCGTCGTTTCCTTTCGAGTGCATGGAAGGAATGTCGAAATTGAAAATGCCAGCCATGCGATACGCCGCCATAAAGGTTTCCGGCGATATCCATAAAGTAGCAACGGCTTGGGACTATCTTTACAGAGACTGGCTTGTCAATAGCGTCCACGAGCCCGAGCATGCGGCGGCACTCGAGGTTTTCCTGGACAAAGAAAACGCGATGGATTGGTCGCATTTTGAATTGGAACTTTGCCTGCCGGTTCGGAAACTGGCAGCGATGGGGAGTTCGAACTCCGGGAGCCGAAAATCCGGGAAGATCGAAATAAAGGGCAATAAACGGGTCACTGCGCAACGGAGGAACTTATGATTGACGGAATTGGCGGCGCTTTTCTGTTTTCCAACGATACAAAGAGATTGGCAGCCTGGTATCGCGATTGCCTCGGAATAGCTTTTCAGGGCGAAGATGCTGAGTGCAGCTCAGTTTATGCATCGTTCGAATACAGGGATCTTGCAAACCCGGAGATCAAGCGAACGATAGCGTGGGCGATCATGCCCACGGATCAAGACATCAAAGATAAGCCACGAACGGGTAAGATTAATTACACAGTGAAGAACATGGGAGAATTCCTCAGCCATCTTAAGAGTAAAGGCGTGGTAATCGAAAAGACCGAGGAATATCCCTCCATGGGGGCCTTTGCGTGGCTTAAAGATCCCGATGGCAATCAGATCGAGCTTTGGGAACCATCCAACGAGTGAATAGAAATCCCTAAATCGTGAGGCCCAAGGGCGGACTTCCAGGCCCTTGTGACAAATGCTGGGGCACGCGCCAATTGCTGATTGATCTGGAGGGCCGCACGGTGGAACTGAATCCCCGGCAGGGATTCGTGGTTCCCAAGTCAGTGTTGCATCGCACTCGCGCGTTGCGGCGCACCGTGATCCTGATGGTCGAAAATTCCGGGATTATCCCCACCGGGAATTAACATTTGTTGCCTGCTGGAACTTCCACGAGGGTTACGGGCGCTTGACGTTGGCGCGCATCCATGTGGCAAAGGCGTTTTCATTGAGGGTGCCTGCAGCGAGGCTCAGGACAGATTGTGCGGCGTCTTCCTCGCTGGCGATGAAACGATAGCCGTT
>Ga0182018_10002572_pt1 | contig 17835 bp, 15 predicted proteins | sample 812P2MmetaG_FD_120490 | JGI IMG/M metagenome (GOLD analysis project Ga0182018, IMG submission 120490) | Permafrost microbial communities from Stordalen Mire, Sweden - 812P2M metaG | ecosystem: Environmental > Terrestrial > Soil > Wetlands > Permafrost | place: Sweden: Stordalen | collected... | reverse complement strand
GCGATCGCGGCCACAGCGGCGGCGGTGTAGTCTCCAATTCCGGGAAGCGCGCGCAATGCCGCTTCGCTCGCCGGAAACACGCCACCGTGACGCTCGACCACGGCGCGGGCGCAGGCGTGCAGATTGCGGGCGCGGGCGTAATAGCCCAGTCCCGCCCAGCTTTTCAGGACCTCCTCAAGCGGCGCCGCCGCGAGCGCGTGCACGTCGCCCCAACGCGCCAGGAACCGGGCGTAATAGGGAGCGACGGCCTTGACCGTCGTCTGTTGCAGCATGATCTCGGAGAGCCAGACGCGATACGGATCGGGCCGCTCGCCGCTCGGCGTGCGCCACGGCAGCGCGCGGCGATGGCGGTCATACCAGGCGAGCAAGGCGGCGGGTTGAGGCAATAAAATCGCCGCCGCGGCTTCCGTGCGCTGTCGCCCCGCCGTCTTCGCTGCTACCGTCATGCCTGCTTCCGCGTTGCCCGAGGGATGACAGAGCACCCTATCGTGAACAAGCCCTCCCGCTCCTTCGCCAAGCCGCTGCGCGACCTCCTTGGCAAGGTCGTCGGCGATACGTTCACCCGGCAGGGTTTTGCATCGGCCGAATTGGTCACCCGCTGGAGCGCGATTGTCGGCGCCGAGATCGCCGCGCATAGCCAGCCCATCAAAATCCAGTGGCCGCGCGCCGACGAGGCCGGCGCGCGGCCGCCCGGCACGCTCGTTCTGCGCGTCGAAGGTCCGGCGGCGATCGAAATTCAGCACCTTTCCAACCTGATTTGCGAGCGCGTCAACCGCTTCCTCGGCTGGGGCGCCGTCGCGCGCATCGCGCTGCGCCAAGCTCCATTGCGGCGGCCGTTGCGCCAGTCCGTTCCAGCCGCCGATCCCGCGGCTGTCGCGCGCATCGCTGCGAACCTGCCGGAGATCGCGGACGAGGAATTAAAGCAGGCGCTGGCGCGGCTTGGCGCAGCGGTAAAGCGCGGCTGACCGTTTCGCGCGCATGGTCAAGCGACCGTGACCGCTGCGACGGCGGGGGGCCTTGGCGAAACGGCGTGCTGCTGCCACATTTGGGCCGCAAGATTTGCCTTTAGATTCAGGAGTAGACCTTGACGCTCACTCGCCGCCATATGCTCACGGCCACCGCGACCTTTTCCCTCGTAGGCGCCGCGGGAACCGTTCTGTTGAATCCCGCATGGCCGACCAGCGCGCAAGCAGCCGAGCCTGATCCGGCGGAATTGGCCAAAGCAGGCCCCGACGGCGACGTCGTACTCGGCTCCGAGAAAGCGCCGGTGACCATCATCGAATACGCTTCGATGACCTGTCCGCATTGCGCGCATTTTTCGGAAAACACCTTTCCCGAGCTGCAGAAGCGCTACATCGATACCGGCAAGGTGCGTTTCATTTTCCGCGAGTTCCCGCTCGATGCGCTCGCCGCCGCCGGCTTCATGCTGGCGCGTTGCGGCGGCAAAGAGAAATTCCTGCCGATCGTGGAGACATTATTCGCCAAGCAGCGCGAATGGCTGGTGGAAAAGCCGATCGAGCCGCTGCGGGAAATCGCCAAGCAATTCGGTTTCACGCACCAGTCGTTCGATGAATGCCTGGCGAATCAGAAGGTGCTCGACGGTATCCAGAACGTCCGCGACCGCGCCGCCGAGAAGCTCGGGGTCAATTCCACGCCGACCTTTTTCGTCAATGGCAAAAAGTTCAACGGCGATCAGTCGATCGAGGCGCTGGCCAAGGAGATTGACCCCTATCTAAAGGAAGGATAAGGGTTTTTTGGCCTCGCGAACGCCTGCAACGCGTCTGTTCGGGAACCGCCGGGACGGTCATGCCATCGGAAAATCTGGATAACCCGGCGGCGCTGTTGCGCTTGCAGGCGCGACGATTCATTCTCCGCGCCGATGCGGCACCTTCGACTCAAGCTCTCGGGGCATGAGCCTTTGACGATTCCCTCACCGCCGCAGCATGTAAGATGGAAATAATAAGCGAATGAAGCTCACGCGGCTGCGTTTGATCGGCTTCAAGTCCTTCGTTGAACCGACCGACTTTGATATCGAACCGGGACTGACCGGCGTGGTCGGCCCGAACGGCTGCGGCAAATCTAATCTGGTCGAAGCCGTGCGCTGGGTCATGGGAGAAGCCTCCTACAAGGCCATGCGCGCGTCAGAGATGGACGACGTGATCTTCTCCGGCAACACCGACCGCCCGGCGCGCAATCACGCCGAAGTCTCGGTCATGGTCGACAACAGCGACCGCACAGCCCCTGCCGCATTCAACGATACCGAGACACTCGAAGTTTCGCGCCGCATCGTGCGCGAGCAGGGCTCGGTTTTCCGCGTCAACGGGCGCGAGGTGCGCGCGCGCGACGTCACCGTGCTGTTTGCCGATGCCTCGACCGGGTCGCGGTCGCCGGCCCTCGTCCATCAGGGCCGCATCGGCGAGATCATCCAGGCGCGACCAGACCAGCGCCGCCGCCTGCTTGAAGAGGCGGCCGGTATTTCCGGTCTGCATGCGCGCCGCCATGAGGCGGAGCTGCGCCTGCGGGCCGCCGAGCACAACCTCACGCGGGCCGAGGACGTTATCGGCCAGCTGGCCGCGCAGGTGGCTTCGCTCAAGACTCAGGCGCGGCAGGCGGTGCGCTACCGCAACATTTCCGGACAGGTGCGCCGCACCGAAGCGTTGCTGTTCCATTTGCGCTGGATTGCGGCGAAAGCCGAAGTCGCCGACGCCGAACGCACCAAGGATGAAGCCGTCCGCATCGTCGCCACGCGCACCGGCGAGCAAACCGTGGCCTCGACGCGGCAGGCAGAAATCGCATCCGGACTTCCTGCGTTGCGCGAAGCGGAGGCCAAGGCCGCGGCGGCGTTGCAGCGTCTCGTCATCGCACGCGATGCGCTCGAGCGCGAGGAGGCTCGCGCCAAAGAACGGATCGGCGAACTCGATCGCCGGCTCGAGCAATTCGCGGCCGATCTCGGACGCGAACGCACGCTCGCGGCCGACGCCGAGGCGGCGCTCGACCGGCTCGACGCCGAGGAAAAGGCGCTCAAGGCCGAAGCGCAGGCGAACGCCGCTCACCTCAGCGGCGTCAATGACCGCGTCGCCAGGGCGGACGCGGCGCTTGCGGTGTCGGAAAAGTCGTTTGGCGAACTGACCGGAGCGCTTGCCGATCTGGCAGCCCGCCGCAATCAACTCCAGACCGGTTTGCGCGATCACGGCCAGCGCGCCGCGCGGCTCCAAGCCGAACTCGCCAACATCGACGCCGGCATTGCCGCAACCGGCAGCGGCGAGCCCGATCTCGCGGCTCTGGGCGCGGTGCTCGCGACCGCACAGGCAGCCCTAACGGAAGCGGAAAGCACAGCGCGAGCGGCGGAAATCGCCCACACGCGGGCGCGAGAAGAAATCGATGCCGCGCGCGCTCCCCTCGCTACAGCCGAGCGCCGGGTGCAACGGCTGGAAACCGAAGCGAAGACGATCGGCAAGCTCTTGGCGGTCGAGAACAAAAATCTCTGGCCGCCGGTGATGGATGCGCTGACGGTGACCGAGGGCTACGAGAAAGCACTCGGCGCCGCGCTCGGCGACGATCTCGATGCGCCGGTCGATGAATCGGCACCGATGCGCTGGGCGGGCGCGACGGTCGACGCGGCTGATCCCGCGTTGCCGACAGGCGCGGAAGCGCTGTCGCGTTTCGTCAAAGCTCCACTTGAACTCGCGCGCCGCTTGGCTCAGGTCGGCGTGGTCGGTCGCGCTGACGGCCCCCGCCTTGCGGCGATGCTCAAGCCCGGCCAACGGCTGGTGACCCGCGAAGGCGATTTCTGGCGCTGGGACGGCTTTGCCGTTGCCGCGCACGCTCCAACCGGGGCGGCGCGCCGGCTCGCCGAGCGCGGCCGCCTGCAGGCGATTGAGGGCGAACTCGAGACTGGGCGCGCCGAAGTGGACGCCACGCGCGGCGTCGTCGAAGCTGCCGAAGCCACGCTTGCCGCCGCAACGGCGGCGGAGACCGAGGCCCGCGCGCGCTGGCGCGAGGCACAGCACCTGACCGATGCCACCCGCGAAGAGCATGCCGCCGCCGAGCGCGAGATCAGCCGCAATGCGGCGCGCATCTCGGCGCTCAAAGAGGCAAGGCAGCGGACCAGTGCCGGTCGTGACGAGGCGACCGCAGCGCGCGAGGAAGCCGAGAAGGCGCTCGCCGCGCTTCCTGCCGCCGCCGATCTTGAAACCAAACTCGCCAAGGTCAATGACGACATTGGGCGGGACCGCGCGGCGCTGGCCGAGGTGCGTGTCGAAGCGCAGGCGATCGCGCGCGACGCCGAGCTTGCTAGTCGCCGGCTGCAGGCGATCGCCGGCGAACGCGCGGCCTGGGACGAGCGCAAGAACGACGCCGCAATGCAGATCGCCACCGTCGGGCAGCGGACCGAAGAGGCGAGAGCCGAGCGGGCCGAACTCAGCAATGCGCCGGAGAAGTTCGCCGGCCAGCGCCAGGTGCTGATCAGCGAGATCGAGACCGCCATGGCCGCGCGCCGCGGGGCCGCCGACCGGCTGGCGGAGGCGGAGACGAAGCTGGCGGAGGCCGACAAAACCGCGCGGGTCGCGCTCGAAGCGGTCGGCGAAGCACGCGCCGAGGCGGCACGCGCCGAGGAACGCCGTGACGGTGCCAAGCGCCGCGTCGCCGACATCGAGCATGAAGTCCGCGACCTCCTCGACGTCGAGCCGGCCGGTGCGGCGGAGATCGCGGAGATCAAAGCGGATGCCGAACTGCCGGAGATCGGCGAAGTCGAGACGAGACTCGAGCGCATCCGCCGCGAGCGCGAGCGTCTCGGCTCGGTGAATCTCCTCGCGGAACAGGAGCTCCGCGAGGTCGAAACGCAGCACGACAAGCTAGTCGCCGAGCGCGACGACCTTAACGAGGCCATCAGGCGGCTGCGGCAGGGCATCCACAGCCTCAACCACGAAGCGCGCGAGCGCCTATTGGCTTCTTTCGCGACGGTCAACGCGAATTTCCAGAAGCTCTTTGCCGAATTGTTCGGTGGCGGCAACGCCGAGCTGAAGCTGATCGAAAGCGAGGATCCGCTGGAAGCCGGCCTCGAAATCATGGCAAAGCCGCCGGGCAAGAAGCCAGTGACGCTGTCGCTTCTTTCCGGGGGCGAGCAGGCGCTCACGGCGTTGGCGCTCATCTTCGCGGTGTTCCTCACCAACCCGGCGCCGATCTGCGTGCTCGACGAAGTCGATGCACCGCTCGACGATTACAATGTTGAGCGCTTCTGCGACCTGCTCGACGAGATGACGCGCTCGACCGATACCCGCTTCGTGATCATTACCCACAACCCGATCACCATGGCACGCATGAACCGCCTCTACGGCGTCACCATGGCCGAGCGTGGGGTCTCGCAACTCGTCTCCGTGGATCTGGAAGGTGCGGTGAAGCTGCGCGAGGCGAGTTGATACGATGCCTCGCGCGCGGACCGCGCTTGCATTCGCGGCAAGCGCGTTTCTCGTTGCGGCGCCGGCAACCAGCTGAACCTGCCGGTCGCTGGATCGCGCGCAAGGTTGAACGTCACGCGTTGCCAAGCTTGAACAACCGCCGCGCGTTGGTGCGGCCGATCTTCATCCGATCATGCTCGCTGATAGGGCACGCATCGAACCAGTCGGCCGCGTGATCAATGTTCTCGAACGGCCAGTCGGTAGAGAACATGATCCGGTCGGCGCCGACTTCGAGCATGGTGTTGAGCAGCGCCGGCGTGTGGAAATTGCCGGACGTGGTGACATAAAAATTATCGCGGAAATAATCGCGTATGTGCCTCTTGGCCGGATAACTATGCCGGTTCGGAATCCAGGCATTGGCGTTGTCGACACGCCACAGCGCGAAGGGCAGGTTCTCCCCCATATGGCCGAGGATGATCTGCAGACGCGGATGTGCGTCGAACAGGCCGGATCCCATCAGCCGTAACGCGTGCACCGCCGTCTCGTGCCCGAAGGCCCAGGCCGGGCCGAGTAACCAGGGATGGCCGTCATAGATTTTGGCGTCGCGCGGCAACGGATTGCGCGGATGTAGATAAAAGGGAACGTCGAGGCGCTCCGCCATCGCCCAGAACGGGCGGTATTGCGGCAGATCGTAGTAGAGGGTCGTGTCGGCATCGTCGACCTGCGAGAAGCCGTTCACCAGTGCGCCGCGAAAGCCAAGCTCCTTCACGCAGCGCTCAAGCTCCCGCGTGGCACGCTCCGGGTCCTGCATCGGCAGCGCGGCGAGGCCCTGAAAGCGGTCCGGCCGCTTGCTCACCTGCTCGGCAAGATAGTCGTTTGCCCGGCGTGCGATCTCGTCCGCCTGCCTCAAATCGGGAATGGCCTGTACCGCCGGCGCATTGAGCGACAGGAGCATCATCTCGATGCCGTGCTCGTCCATGAGCGCGATCCGCCGATCGTGCAGATCGAGCACGCGGCTTTTCACCTCCTGCCAGACGCGATCGGGAAAGTAGCCTCGGGAATCGGCCAGCGTTTCCGGAATGGCGAAATGTTCTTCGAGTGCAATCTTACCCTGCATTAATCTCCCCTGCGTCTGCCGCCGGCGCCGTGCCGGCGTATTAATCTTAACAGGACCTTTTGCTGCGGTTTTTGCAAGCGGTTCGGCGCGCTCCTTCGCTGGCATGGTTTTGGCGACCATGCGGCTAAGACCCATACCGTTGTCCCATTTCGGGGCCGGAGAGCCGGGCAAGCGTGCTGATGAATACGCATCAAAACTACACGCTGGCGTCGCGTCCGCAGACAAACCCGATGCTGCGCGGCTGGGCTGTGCTCTCGCGCGGCACATTCTCCGGCGCGATCTTCTTGACCGACGTGGCCCTGATCGTGGCGATGTCGTGCTTTACGGGCATTGCCTACCACCTTGTCGCTTACGGCAATCGCGGCAACATTTCCTCCTTCGTCCAGGTCGGCCTTCTGGCGGCGAGCATTTTCGCCGTCTCCAACATTTTTCGCCGCGAATACCGATTGCCGAATTTCTTTTCCTTCAAACCGCACGCCCGGCGCACGATCCAATTGTGGAACGTGACGCTCATTTGCCTGTTGATGCTTGGCTTTCTTGCGCAGATCAGCGTCGATTACTCGCGCGGCTGGATCTTGCTGTTTTACGTCACCACTCTCGCCGCACTGATCGTGCAGCGCTATATCATCGTCCGCACCACCGCGCTCGCGCGCGCGGCGGGTCTATTGTCCGCGCAACGCATTTTCCTGATCGGGACCGGCACGCATGTCGGCTCCTTCATCAACCGGTACGAGCCTTGGACGCTTGGCATCAACATCGTCGGCTGCCGCTTTCTGACGCCGGTTGTGGCCACCGCCCCGGTTGAGGCGCGTCGCGCCATCCTCGACCGCGACCTCGCCGAAGCAGTCGCCAGCGTCCGCAGCCTTGAGCCCGACGCCATCTTCGTGCTGCTGCCCTGGTCGGCGACCGAAACGATCGATCGCTGCGCCGAAACCTTCCTCGCGCTTCCGGTCGAGATTCATCTCGGCCCCGAACAGGTGCTGCACAAATTCGAGGAGGCCAAGCTCTCCGCGCTCGGCCCGCTCGCAAGCTTGCAGCTGACGCGCAGGCCCCTGACGCGCCGCGAAATCATCCAGAAACGGCTATTCGATCTGGTTTCCGCCGCGGCGGCACTCCTTGTGTCGACGCCGCTTCTCATCCTCGTCGCCTTGCTCATCAAGCTCGACAGTCCGGGGCCGATTTTCTTCGTGCAGCGCCGTTTCGGCTTTAACCAGCAGCCGTTCCGCATCATCAAGTTTCGCTCTATGCGCACGCTCGATGACGGCATTGTCATTCAACAGGCCCGGCCGGACGATCCACGATTGACCAGGATCGGCAGCTGGCTGCGGCGCTGGAACATCGACGAAATTCCGCAACTCTTCAACGTGCTCACCGGCGATATGTCGCTCGTCGGCCCGCGCCCGCATGCGCTGTCGCACGATCGCGAATACGAGCGCCGCATCTCGCTCTACGCACGCCGCCACAACATGAAGCCGGGCATTACCGGCTGGGCGCAAATCCACGGGCTTCGTGGTGAGACCGACACCGACGAAAAAATGCGCAAGCGTGTCGAGTACGACCTGTTCTACATCGACAATTGGTCGCTCTGGCTCGACCTAAAAATCATCGCCCGCACGGTTCTTTCACGCACCTCCTACCAGAACGCGTATTGAGAGAGTTTTCCGCGGTTCCTCGATCGCGCCCACGCGGCTCTATCGTCATGCCTGGCCTTGTGCTGGGCATCCGCGTCTTACAGCATGGCTAACTGCAAAGACGTAAATGGCCGGGACAAGCCCGGCCACAACGACTGCATAAGATTTGCGATGTTTAGCCGACGAGTGCGGAGATGGCGAAGACCGCGCCGATGGTGACAAGTGCCGTCGAAAGCCATAGCACCCCGATGAGCAACCAAAGCGGGCGCGGCTTGTGCATGGCCGCCGCCGGCGGATCAATCCAGGATTCCAGCTCCGGCTCGGCCCTGCGCAACGTCGCGGACGCGCGCTCGATTGCGGCGATATCGCGCTCGAGTTGATCGCGATCGGCAGCGGCGAGCGAACTGGTGTCGCTCGCGTTCAACTGCGTGAAGTCGCGCAGCGTATCCAACTCACGAATTTGGTCCACGACCGTATTGCCTTCCGCGCCGTTGGCGGGGGGAAAATCCAGACGATGCTGCGACATGGGCGCACCTTTACTTGCCTGACTATTCCTAGCCGACCGACGCCACCCGGGCGATATTCATCGCCGGCTAACCTTAACGGCACCGGTGAATTGTCCTATCTAGAGAGGTAGAATGGGGCTCCGTCCGACCGTTAAAATGGACGGCCGCCCTGCTCGCCGCTGCCCTGCCTGCATTGCGGCCTACGAATCGATTCTGCGCCAGGCACGCCGGAGGATTCCGCCGATGAGCACATCGACACTAATCGTCCTTGCCGTGATCGTCGTTTTGGTTTTGTGGGTGATCGCGATCTACAACGGCCTCGTTTCCATGCGGCAACGGGTTAACCAGGCCTTTGCCGACGTAGACGTGCAACTGCGGCAGCGGCACGACCTCATTCCCAACCTGGTCGAGACCGTAAAGGGTTACGCCGCGCACGAGCGCGGTACGCTCGACGAGGTGGTGAACGCGCGCAACGCTGCCGTGGCCGCGCGGGGCCCGGCGCAACAAGCGGCCGCCGAGAACATGCTCTCGGGCGCGCTGCGCCAGCTCTTCGCGCTGTCGGAGGCTTATCCCGACCTCAAGGCCAGCGCCAATTTCCAGCAATTGCAGGGGGAGCTAACCGACATCGAGAGCAAGATTGCGGCGGCCCGGCGCTTCTTCAACAACGCAGTGCAGGAATACAATACGGGGATCCAAAGGTTCCCGGCCGCCCTGTTCGCCTCCGCGCTCGGCTTTGCGACGAAAGACTTTTTCGACCTCGGCGAAGACCGCAAGACCGTCGGCGAGGCGCCGCAGGTCAAGTTCTAGAGCACGATCCGCGTAGTCATCCGCGATGGCCGCATACGGGCTCTATAGCCACATCCAGTCGAACCGGCGACGATCGGTGGCGCTGCTCGTCGGCCTGTTCTTTCTCGTTTACGTGCTCGTCTATGCCGGCGCGCTGATCGCGGAGGCGCTGTCGGTCGACGCCGACCTCAACACCTTGATGCTGCGGGCCTGGAGCGATCTTATCAACGCGGCGCCCTGGGCGACGGTGGGAACCGCGCTATGGGTGGTCGTCGCCTACTTCTTTCACCAGAGCATGATCGACGCGGTGACCGGCGGCCGTGAGGTTACGCGCGCCGAGCAACCGCGGCTCTACAACCTTCTGGAAAATCTCTGCATCTCGCGCGGCATCACCATGCCCAAGCTCAAGGTGATGGACTCCGACGCGCTCAACGCGTTCGCCACCGGCCTGAGCGACAAGCAATATTCGATTACGATCACGTCGGGTCTGCTCAATCGGCTCAACGATGCCGAAGTCGAATCGGTGCTTGGCCACGAGCTCACGCACATCCGCAACGGCGACGTGCGCATGATGGTCATCGCCGTCATCATTGCCGGCGTGGTCTCATTCGTCGCGGAACTAGCTTTTCGGCTTTGGTTCTACAACGGTCTCAGCTTTCGCGGCTCGCGATCCGACGACCGGCGCGGTGGCGGCGCCGGCGTCGCCATCCTGATCGGCATCGGGCTCTTGGTGCTGGCCTACATCCTGTCGTTCATCATTCGGCTGGCCTTGTCGCGCTCGCGCGAACTCCTCGCCGACGCCGGTTCGGTAGAGCTCACTAAGAATCCGGACGCCATGATCTCGGCGCTGCGCAAGATCGAAGGCCGCGGCGAATTGCCCGGCGCGACTTCGGCCGTGATGGAAATGTGCCTCGATAATCCGCGCGAAGGCTTTGGCGAGCTGTTCGACACCCATCCGACCGTGGAAAGCCGCGTCGCGGCGCTGGTCAAGTTTGCCGGTGGCCACGATCGCGGCCCGATCGCGTTGCCGCCACCGGGTGAGGCGCCCGCGGAATCCACCGACGAGCCGGCGGCTCCCGGCCCGTGGAGTTCACCGCCGGCAAACGGGCCGTGGGGCTCGTCCGCGGAACCCGGCGCCAACGCAGGCTCCCCGGCGGAAGCCAATAGTTCCACCGGCGGCGCCTCCTCGGGGCCATCATCATCTGGGCCATGGGGCCCGCACCGCGGCGAGTAGCCGCAAAGCCGTCACAATTAACCATATCGGATTGCAAATTGGGTCGCAGGCGGTCTTCGCCTGCGCGCGGGATACGTTAAGGCTTCCAAATAGAGGCCGGGGTGTGTAGAACCGGAATCAGGGGAATATGGCGTGACACGCTCGGTCCGGCCGCAATCATCCTGCGAAATTCGCTCGCGGGACACAGCGCGGCTCGCGACGCAGCGGAGCCAGTGAGGGATCGGCCATGGCTAAGCCAACGGTGGTGGTCGTAGGTGCGGACAAGGGCGGCGTCGGCAAGACCACAGTCGCCCGCACGCTGCTCGATTATTTCACGGCACATCACGTGCCGATACGCGCGTTCGATACCGAATCGCCTAAAGGAACCCTCAAGCGTTTTCATCCCGACATCAGCGAAATCGTCGACGCCACCTCGGTGCCCGACCAGATGCGGATTTTCGACACGCTGTCGAGCACCGATGCTAGCGTGACAGTGATCGACGTGCGCGCCGGTCTCCTCTCGCCGACGCTGCGCTCGCTGCGTGACATCGGCTTTCTGGACGCCGTGAAGAAGGGACAGCTTACCTTCGTCGTCTTCCACATCCTCGGCTCGTCGATCGCCTCACTGAACGAGATCGAGGACACGTCGTCATTCCTCGGCGACAGCAAATATTTCCTTGTCAAGAACTTCATCAACAACACGAGCTTCTTCGAGTGGGACCAGGCCACCCACGCGTCGTATTTCCGTAAGTTCAAGGACGCCGTCGAGATCACGATCCCGAAGCTCAATGAGATGGCGTATGAGCAGGTGGAGCTCGCCTCCGTTCCCTTCCTCACCTTCGTCGCCAACAAAGGCCTTAAGGGCGAATCGGCCAACTACTCCTTCGTGTTGCGCGGCTATGTCCGGCACTGGCTCGGCAACGTCTGGGCCGAGTACGACCGCATCAAGCTCAACGAGATCGTTGCGAGCGGCGGCGTCGCGCCAAGCGGTCCGCGCGTGCAGGTCGTCAGCCGGTCGTAAAATCGCGCGGCTGTAATGACGCAGCCGGCACCTCTCTACATCGTCACATCGCCGCGCCCGCGGATGGGTAAGACGCTACTCGCGCGACTATTGATGGAGTTCTTCCGCCATAGTCGCCGACCGGTGGTCGGCTTCGACCTCAATCCGCGTGATCCGGCGCTCGCGGGTCGCTTCCCAAAGCTGGTCTGGCCCGTCGACATCACCGAAACCCGGGGCCAGATGGAGCTGTTCGACCGGCTGATCGCGGAAGCTACCAGTACGAAGATCGTCGATCTGGGTTACGGGCCGTTCGAACAGTTTTTCGCGGTGATGCGGGAAATCGGCTTCGTACAGGAGGCGCGGCGCCGGGGGATCGACCCAATCGTCTTTTTCGTGACTGATCAAACCATGCCGACTGTGCGCAGCTTTGGCGAATTGCAACGCCGTTTGACGGCGACTTTGGTCCCGGTGCACAACGAGTCGGTGTCGCTGTTGTTCTCCAAGGAGGACTTTCCGCTCGCGCGCCCCGAATGCGGCGTGATCCGCATCCCCCGGCTGTCCGCGATCGTGCGCGGCGTTGTCGATCGGCCCAATTTCTCGTTCAACGCCTACATGGCCAAGCAGCCCGGCGGACCGACCGAAGTCCATAAATGGATTGCCGAGCTCTACGCCGAGTTTCGGGATTTTGAACTGCGGCTGATGATGAGCAGGCTTAGCGCCTCCCTCGGCGGCACGCCCGCACCCGCGCTTACGCGCGGGCGAGTGCGCTAACGATCACCACAGCGCCTGGCGGCCGGCGGCTGCGAGTTTTGCATGGAACAGGCGCAACATCGGCGTGCCGATTCAGGAAACGGCGGTTTTTTCGCTAACATGCTCCAACAGCGCGATCAGCCCTTTGAGAATTTCATTTGGCGACGGCGGGCAGCCGCGAATGTGCAGATCGACGGGTACCACCTTCGAAACTCCGCCGGTGACCGCGTAGCTGCCTGAGAAAATTCCGCCGTCAAAAGCGCAGTCTCCGACCGCAACCACCCATTTGGGATCCGGCGTTGCGTGATAAGTCCGCTCGAGCGCCTCGCGCATGTTCTTGGTAACCGGTCCGGTCACCAACAGCACATCGGCGTGGCGCGGCGAGGCGACGAAACGCAGACCAAAGCGCTCAAGATCGTAGAACGCATTGTTAAGGGCATGGATTTCGAGCTCACAGCCATTGCACGAACCAGCGTCGACCTCGCGGATAGACAGGCTGCGTCCCAATCGCCGCCGCGCGGCACGGTCGAATTGTCTCGCAAGCTCGCCAAGCGCCTCATCATCGGCGCGCGGCGGCGCCTCCGTCAGGGGACGGTGCGTCAAGCCCTCGAAAAGCGTTCTGCGCATGGTCTCATCCTGTTGGCTTGTCCTTACAAGTCGTGCCCTGAATACGAACAGTTGAACGATTTGTTGCACAGCGGAAAATCCGCCACGATGTTTCCTTCAATAGCCGCTTCCAGAAGCGGCCACTGGAACCACGACGGATCGCGCAGATGGCAACGCAGGACACGCCCGCCATCGAGCCGCACCGCGACCAGCACATCACCGCGAAAGCCTTCGACAAAGCCCAATCCTTCGCCGGTGACGGCGTCGGGCGCGGTTGCGATCGGTCCGGTCGGCATGCGCTCGATGAGCTGTTCGATGAGGGTCAGGCTTTGCTCGACTTCGCGGATGCGCACCCATACGCGGGCATTGACATCACCCGCCGTCAGTACGGGAACGGCAAAGTCAAGTTCATCGTATGGCGCATAGCCCGGCGTTTTACGCGCGTCGAAATTGCGGCCGCTGGCGCGCCCAACGTAGCCGGGCGCCCCGAACTGCCGCGCGAGATCGGCGCGGACGATGCCGGTCGCGACGGTGCGGTCCTGCAGGGAAGCGGTGTTGTCGTAAAGTTCGACCAGTCGCGGAAACCGCTGCCGAACGTTCATCAAGCAACTGCGGATTAGAGCTGCGCCATCTGCGGGAAGATCGGCAGCCACCCCGCCGGGAATGACCCGGTCCATCATCAACCGATGACCGAAGCAGACCTCGGCCGCACGCAATACCAACTCGCGCAGGATGCCGCAATGCGCGTGCATGATCGAGAACGACGCATCGTTGCAGATGGCGCCGATGTCGCCGAAGTGGTTCGCCAGCCGTTCGAGCTCAGCCATCAGGGCTCGCAGATATCGCGCGCGCGGCGGAACTTCGAAACTGAGCGCCGCTTCGACCGCGTGGGCGAAAGCGATTCCATAGGCGACGGTGCTGTCGCCGGAGGTGCGGGCGGCCAGCCGAGCCGCCCGTTCGATGCTCGCGCCAGCCATCAGCGACTCGATACCCTTGTGCGCGTAGCCCAGGCGCTGTTCCAGCCGCACCACGGTCTCGCCGCCGGCGGTAAAGCGGAAATGTCCCGGCTCGATGATGCCGGCATGTACCGGCCCAACGGGAATCTGATGCAAACTCTCGCCCTCGACCGGTAGAAACGAATAGGCAGGTCGCGCCGCCGGCGCCGGCGTGCGCGCGCCGAGCGGATGCTGGACCTCCCAAAAGCCGAGATCGAGCCACGGCCGCGCGTCCGGCCCGCCAATCGGTTCGAGGCCATAGAGGCTGCGAATGGCGCGCTCCAGCCGGATGGCAGGCGGATGCAGCGCGCCGACCGAGGGAAACATTCCGTCCGGACATGCGAGGCTGACGACCGCGATGTCGCCTGCGCCGTCGTCGATGATCGCCATGTGTACCCAGCGCACGGCGTCCGCATCTCCCCAGAGGCCGAGCAGCGTGGCACGGCCAGCGGCAACTTCGCTCACAACAGCGCGCCACACGGCCGGCGTCACGACCAGACGCGGCCAAGGGCGATGAGCGTCGACTCGCTCGCCCTGCGGAATGATGTCGATGAGTGCGGGCATCGTCCTAACCGAGCAGTCTGGCGACGTTTTGGAACCAGGCGACGAGCGCCGGCGGCATGTAGATGCCGGCGACAAGCACGAGGGCCAGATGGGTGAACATCGGCACGTAAGAGGCCTGCGCCTTGGCGCTGGGACCGCGCGGCTCGCCGAACACGATATTGTTGAGCCGCAGGAAGAGGCCGGCCAAAGCGACCAGGATGCCGAAGACGAGGATGATCGCGAGCAGCGGCGCGCGTGCGAAGGTCGAACTTACCACCAGAAATTCGCTCATGAAGATGCCGAGCGGCGGCAGGCCGGCGATCGCTACAACGCCGAGCATCAGACCCCAGCCGAGCACCGGATGGGTCACGGTGAGGCCGCCCATGTCGGCGATGCGCTGCGTGCCCTTGACCTGCGCGACATGGCCGACGGCGAAAAAGATCGCCGACTTGGTGAGGGAATGCATGGTCATATGTAGCAGGACGGCAAAATTGGCGATCGGACCGCCCATGCCGAAGGCGAAGGTGATGATGCCCATGTGCTCGATCGACGAATAGGCGAACAGCCGTTTGATGTCGCGGCGGCGGTAAAGCATGAACGCCGCGAAGACGAGCGAGAGCAATCCGAGCGTTACCATCAGCGGGCCGGGTGCGAGCGCCGCCGCGTTTGCCGCCAGCAGCATCTTGAAGCGCAACAGCGCGTAGAGCGCTATATTGAGCAGCAATCCCGACAGTACCGCCGAGATCGGCGTCGGACCTTCGGCATGCGCATCGGGCAGCCAGGCGTGCAGCGGCGCAAGGCCGACCTTCGTGCCGTAACCAAGCAGCAGAAACACAAAGGCCACATCGAGGAGCGCCGGATCGAAGGCGCCCGCGCGGCTGACGAGTATGGTCCATTCCATGGCGTCGAGGCCCTCGCCGATCACCGGCCGGGCAGCCATGTAGACCAGAATAGTGCCGAACAGAGCGAGCGCGATGCCGACGCTGCCGAGGATGAAATATTTCCACGCCGCTTCGAGCGCCTCGTGGGTGCGGTAGATGCCGACCATAAGCACGGTGGTCAGCGTGGCAAGCTCAATCGCCACCCACATCAGGCCGATATTGTTGGCGACGAGCGCGAGATTCATCGCGAACATCAGAACCTGATACATGGCGTGGTAGAAACGCACAAAGGGCGGCGTCAACCGCCCGGTTTCGAGCTCGTGGCCGATATAGCTCGCGCTGAAGATACTCGTGGTGAAGCCGACGAACGTGGTGAGGGCGATGAAGGTGCCATTGAGATCGTCCACCAGAAGATACGAGTTCGGCCGCGGCCGTCCGAAGAATAGCGACAGCGCACAGATCAGAGTGAGCGTGGTCGCCAAAACGTTGAGCCGGGCGGTCGCCCGATAATCGGGCAGCACCGCAAGCAGTGCGGCCGCGACGGCGGGAACGACGAGCACGCCCGCCAAAGCATCGGATGCTACCGCATTGAACGTCATCGGCGCTCTCCGCGGAAACGGTCGAGCACCTGCACGTCGACCGTGTCGAAGCGCTCGCGGATACGGAACAGAAAAATTCCAATGACGATGAAGGCGATGAGGATGGAGAATGCGACGCTGATCTCGACCACGAGCGGCATGCCCTTGGCGCCGGTCGCCGCCAGCACGAGGCCGTTTTCGAGCGACATGAAGCCGACCACCTGGCTCACCGCATTGCGCCGCGTCACCATCATCAACAGGCCGAGCAGCACCACGGAGAGCGCGAAGGCGAGGTCCTCGCGCGCCAGCGGATCGGCATCCTGCGTCACGCGCAGCATCACCACCATCGAGAGCGCCACAAGGCCGATGCCGGCGAGCATGGCGGGACCAACGCCCACTGCTTTCTCGATCTCGCGGTGAATGCCGAGTCTAACGATGATCCGATGCAGCGCCACCGGGATGACGATCGCCTTGAAGGCAAGCGCAATACCGGCGGTGACGTAGAGATGCGGCGCATCCTGAATGAAAGCCTGCCAGGCGACCGAAGCCGCCAGCACCAGGGCATGCACGGCATAGATGTTGAGCAGCGAATAAAGCCGGTCCTGATATAGCTCGAGGAAGCTGATCAGCACCAGCGAGCCGGCGAGCAGATGGGCAATGTCGAAATCGATGCCGTTCATCAGAAGCTCCCCGACACGAACCGCAGCAACGTCGCCAGCAGCCCAAGCATCAGCGCAGCGCCCAGAAATTCCGGCACGCGGAACACGCGCATCTTGGCGATCGATGTTTCGAATACCGCGAGAAGGAAGCCGCCGATGGCGAGCTTTCCCGCATAGGCGGCAATTCCAACGGCGAGTGTCGGCAGCCCCGCGCCGCTCGATGCAAGGCCCCAGGGCGCGAACAGGCAGGCGATCACGGAGACGTAGAGGATGAGCTTGAGCGAGGCGGAAAGTTCGATCAGCGCCAGGTGCCGGCCGGAATATTCGAGTACCATGGCCTCGTGCACCATTGTGAGCTCGAGATGCGTCGCCGGGTTATCGACCGGAATGCGGCCGTTCTCGGCGATCGCCACCATCATGAGCGCGATAAGCGCCAGGCCGAGCGAGACACGCAACCCGACTTCCGAAGACGCCATGAAAGCGGCCATGGTGGAGAGTTGGGTCGAGCCGGCGATCAAAGCGAGCGTGAACACGATCATGATCATCGCCGGCTCGGCGAGCGATGCGATCATCACTTCGCGGCTCGATCCGATGCCGCCGAAGCTCGTGCCGACATCAAGTCCCGCCAGCGCCAGGAAGAAGCGCCCGCTGCCGAGGAGCGCGATGATGGCGATGAGGTCGGCCGACCATGAGAACAAGAGCCCGGTGCGGAAGGTCGGCACCAGCGATGCCGCGACCCAGGTAGCGGCGAAGATCAGATACGGAATGACGCGGAATAGCCACGAGGCGCTGTCCGCCAGCACCACGTCCTTGCGCATGAGCCGCGCGAGATCGCGATAAGGCTGGATCAGCGGCGGGCCTTGCCGCCGCAGCAGCCGCGCTTTCACTTTGCGCACGAAGCCGGTGAAGAGTGGCGCCAAAAACAACACCAGCAGCATCTGCGCGCCCTGCACGGCCACGTCGAGAATCATGTCCATATCGCGAGCACCAGGAGCAGGACAACCAGGGCGCCGAACACGAGGCTCAAGAACTGACGGATGGTCAGGAATTGCAGACGGTTGAGACGATCGGCGGCGAAGCCGATGCCGACGATGATCGGGGCATAAATCGCGTCCCAGATGGGATCGCGCAGTTCCACCGTCAGCCGCGCCGGCCGCGTGTCGCCCGGCGGCGG